>Ga0172373_10005559_pt1 | contig 17222 bp, 7 predicted proteins | sample Lak10m_2_FD_114546 | JGI IMG/M metagenome (GOLD analysis project Ga0172373, IMG submission 114546) | Freshwater microbial communities from Kabuno Bay, South-Kivu, Congo - kab_092012_10m | ecosystem: Environmental > Aquatic > Freshwater > Lake | place: Democratic Republic of the Congo: South-Kivu...
TCCAGCAAAAACTGGCGGGCTATTGTTTGTCGGAAAATATCAGTCGTTTTTTCCACAGGCTCTCCCGCTAGTTTGCGGATTTCTGTGTTTTCAAAAAAGACTACCACCAGCAAGTGCTGTCTGTTGAGTCGCCTGAGGGTAGGAAGTGCGCGCTCAAGTGCGTAATGACTCTCAAAATTGGTGAATAGCAGCAGCAGGGACCGAACATTGATCAGGCGGCTCATCGCCTCATACATCAGTTCGTAATTCGCCTCGCCCTTCCGTTCTTTTTCCTTGTAGAGCGCTTCAAGAATCTTGTTTAACTGCCCGGCCTTACGCTCTGCCTTGATGGTGGCCCCGATTACATCCGAAAAGGTAATCAGACCAGCCTTATCCTGCTTTTTCAATACAATATTGCTGATTGCCAGCGAGGTATTGATGGCGTAATCCATCAGACTCAGTCCCTCGAAAGGCATGCGCATGACCCTGCTTTTGTCAATCAGACAGTAAATCTGCTGACTCCTTTCGTCTTCGTACTGGTTAACCATAATGGTGCCTCTCCGGCCCGATGCCTTCCAGTTGACGCTCCGGTAATCGTCGCCGGGCACATAGTTTTTGATTTGCTCGAATTCGTAGGAGTGCCCGAGGCGGCGCATTTTTTTGACGCCGGTTTCATGTGCAATCTGTTTCGTGGCGCGCAACTCGAAGCGTTTCATCTGAATAATGGAGGGATATACCCGTATTTCCTCTTCTTTTCCCTCTTTCAGTCGCCGTTCGGCCAGTCCGAGCTGCGTGGTGATAAAAACATTAATATGACCGAATCTGTATACGCCGCGCGAAAGAGGGGTTAATTTGTGCTCCAGGCTGTATTTCTCTCCCGGTGCCAGCCACTGTGACATGCTGAAGTCCCGAATCTGGAACTGCACCGGCAGTTCGTCTGTAATACTCGCGTGAAGGTTCAGTGACGACAGGTTCTCCACTTTGATGATTACCGGGTTCGGATCGCCCAGGGAGAAAACGGGTGCTGTGTTTCTGTGCGCGGTTATTTGCGGTCGCCTGTAAAACAGCACGAACAGGTCGCCGGCAGTCAGAAGAATCAGCGCTGCGAATCCGGTCTGTGCCAAAGGGAAGAGCCAGTCCAGCGGATAGGACATCGCGAAGAGCGCTATGAGCGCGCCGGCAAACCAGAAGAAGCGATTAGTCAGATACATACGAGCAGATCTGACGCGAATATACGCGCAAAAATGGAAATTGAGCTATCAGCCAGCTATCAGGATGACTTCCTGTACGATTCCGAGGGAGCAGTATTCTCCAGTTCACGCAATCTTTTTTCCAGCTCGGCCAGCCTGCGCTGCAGTTCGGGCAGATGTTTGAAAATTACGTGAGACCGGATAAAATCCTTGTATCCTATGGCGGGACTGCCGAAAACAGCTGTATTTGGCTCTTCAATACTGGATGCCAAACCGCTTTGTGCCTGAATTTTTGTGCCATTGGCCACAGAAATATGACCGGAAAAGCCAGCCTGTCCGCCAACCTGCAGATTCTGGCCCAGGCGAGTGCTGCCTGCAACGCCAACCTGAGCTGCGAGAACCGAATTACTGCCTACTTCAACATTGTGGGCAATATGAATCAGGTTGTCAAATTTGACGCCCTGACGTATAACGGTGCTCCCCATGGAGGCGCGGTCAATACAGGTGCAGGCACCGATTTCGACATCGTTTTCTATGATAACATTCCCCAGTTGTGGTACTTTCGACCAGGAACCATCGCGCTGCGGGGCAAATCCGAAGCCGTCGGCACCGATAACGGCATTGGCATGCAGCACACAGTTGTCGCCTACCACACAGTCGAAATGCACTTTTACCCCGGGATACAGCCGTACCCCGTCGCCGATTCGGGCGTTTCTGCCTATAAATACCTGAGGATAAATCGTGCAGTTGCTTCCGATAACAGCCCCTTCTTCAATAACTGCAAAAGCACCTACAGACGTACCCGCTCCCACGCGCGCACTCGGGTGTATGTGCGAACGGGATGCCTCATCCGGGTGACGCTGGCTGGTTGCCGAGTCGAACAGTGGCAGTAGCTTTACCAGTGATCCGCGTACATTGTCAACACGTATCAGGGTAGGTTTTACCGGATGGGGTGGAGAAAATGAGTGATGGACCAGCAGAATACTCGCCTGAGTACTATATGCGTGCGACTCATAGCGGGGATTGTCCAGAAAAGCGAAGTCGCCATCCAGGGCTTCCTCGATGCGGGCAGGACGACTGACCCTTGCATCCGGATCGCCTTCAATCAAGCCTTCAATGATTTTTGCTATTTCAGCGGCAGTATAGCTCATGCCGGGTATGGAGGTAGGGCTGGTTGATGAATGAACGGTTGGCTGTCGCAAAGGTACTGAATAATAAGCGAAGGTTCGCTGAATTCCACGACCGGGCCAATCTGAAACGACACAGGGCGCGAAATGAACGATGAACGCTGTTAAAACGCGAATTTGCCGCTCATTGTTGCACTCAAATATTTAACAATTTTTTTCGTTCATTACCAGTACATTTGGAGTTTGTTCAGGATTCTCTGCCGTTGGCAAAAACAGGCTGATTTTTTGTCAGTTTTTGCGTTTTTGAAGGCGCATAGCCGGTGCTACGTAACTGAAAAAAGGTGAAAAATGGCGGAAAATGAGCCGTTTTTGACTCGGTGAGAGAATCCTGAACAAGCTCTTAATGCTGTTAAAACGGGCATGCCTGTCGGAATATTCACAGATTAAAAACCACTGAAATGAAAAAACACCTTTCTTCCCTTGTTATCTCCCTTTTCGCCCTTTCTGCCCTCGTTTACTGGTATCAAAATAGCCGGATTGTCAAAGACGAGCGCTATTACGAGACGGTAGCCCGTTATGTATATGCCTATACAGGTGGCGCAGTCAACAGCTCTGAACCACTTCGGGTCAGGTTTGTCAATCCTGCTGTGAGCAAGGACCAGACGGGTCAGCCGGTGCCAGCCCGGGTATTCAGTATCTCTCCTGCACTCAGGGGCAGTGCTGTCTGGGAGGATGACCATACAATTGTGTTCAGGCCCGAACAGCCGCTTCCCGTCGGGAAAAAATACTCCGTCAGGTTGTCGCTCGACGAAATCTATCCCGATGTGCCAGGATATGCAGACATATTTGAATATGATTTCAGGGTCAGAGAGTTGTCTTTTCGTGTTGAGCGCGAGGGTATTAACAGTGAACCCGATGATTTGTCTCTCCAAAAGGTGACCGGGGTTGTGCATATCAATGAGCCCTGTGACGCCGTTAAAGTGGAAAAAATGCTGCAGGCCCGCCAGGCCGGAAGAGCTCTGCAGGTGAACTGGACTCCGGGCGAAGACAACAGGACATACGCCTGGACGGTAGAGGGTGTCAGGCGCTCGGCCGACCGGTCAGCAGTGAAGCTTTCCTGGAGCGGTGAATCGCTGGGATCCGGTCAGACTGGCGAGGATACTCAGATTGTAGCTCCCCAGGACGAGTTTTCGGTACTCTCCGCTGCAGTCGTACAACTGGAGGAGCAATACATTCTTGTAAATTTCAGTGATCCTGTTTCTCCCGGTCAGGATCTGAACGGTCTCATCCGCCTGAGTGAATACAAGGGGGAACTCAGATTTGTTGTAAATGGCAATTTTGTTCGCATTTATCCTGCCCAGCGAATTGTTGGTGAGCAAACGCTGACTGTAGATGTGGCTGTCCGCAATGTTGCGGGTAAAAATCTGACAACAGGTTACACCGCTACACTGAACTTTCAGGATCTCGGACCGGAGGTGCGGCTGGTGGGCAGGGGTTCCATTATCCCTTCACAGGAAAATGGTTCAGTACTGTTCCCTTTCGAGGCTGTCGGACTGAATGCCGTGGATGTAGAGGTTTTCAAGATATACAATTCCAATATACTGCAGTTTCTGCAGGTTAACGATCTGGAAGGGAATCAGGAACTTGAGCGGGTGGGAAAAATTGTTCTTCAAAAGAAAATTGATTTGACGGCCCTGAATCCCAATGCCAGCAAAAGTGTGTGGCAGCGATATGCCTTCGATCTGGGGGAAATGATCCGGAAAGACCCGGGGGCTATTTATCAGGTCAGGATTGCTTTCCGCCGCGATTATACCTCCTGCGGGGGTGACGGACAGTCGGTGCCTGCCTTTGAGCGGGAACAAACGGATGATTTCGGTGTGAAAAATAGTATCATGGGCGGTCAGCGAGGCATTTACTGGGCCGATGATGATCCGTGGTGGTGGGCCGACGACGATGAAGATAATCCCGCCGCCTATGACTGGGGGAAACAGGGCGAACCGTGTGCCCTGGAGTATTACAACGCTGAACACTTCGCCCGGCGAAATGTATTCGTGAGCAATCTCGGACTTACTGGCAAACTTGGTCGCGACGGGTCACTCTTTCTGGCCGTGAATGACCTGCATACCACCCGTCCGATCAGTAATATCGAGATAGAATTACTTGATTATCAGCTACAGAACATCCTGAAATCCAGAACTGGTGAGGATGGGACTGTTATGCTGGAGGGACTGGTTACCCGTCCTTTCCTGGCGGTGGCCAGTGATGGTGCCAGCCGGGGATACCTGCGCATGGCTGATGGCGGGGCACTGTCGCTGAGCCGTTTCGACGTGGCAGGGGTGGAACCTCAGCGCGGACTGAGGGGCTACATCTATGGCGAACGGGGAGTGTGGCGCCCCGGAGACTCGCTGTTCCTGAATTTTGTGCTGGAAGACAAGTCGGGCCGACTGCCTGTCGGGCACCCGGTGACCATGGAGGTGTCTGACAGTCGCGGAGTCATGCAGTTCCGCCGTACACTGACGGAGGGTGTCAACGGGGTTTTCCCGTTTTATTTTGCGACAGGGGCCGATGCACCCACCGGAAACTGGATGTGCAAGGTGATGGTTGGCGGAGCAACATTCTCCAAAACGGTTAAAATTGAAACAGTAAAGCCCAATCGCCTGAAACTGGACCTTGATTTTGGCAAAAATTTGCTGGGTTCGGGTGATTTTGCTACCAATGATGACGACGGCGGATTGCAGGGTGCACTGCGCGTGAACTGGCTGCATGGCGCCGTGGCCAAAGGACTGAAGGCCAAAGTTGAAATGTCGGTGAATGTCAGAAAAACTGAATTTGCCCGCTACAGGGATTTTTCTTTCGACGACCCTTCCCGGTATTTTTCTTCAGAGCCTGAAGTGCTTTTCGACGGAGTTGTTGATCAGAACGGGATGGCAAAAATTCCGCTTAAAATTGGCCGGATGAAAGAGTCGCCGGGCAAACTGACGGCTAACTTCAAGGTGCGTGCTTTCGAACAGGGCGGTGATTTCAGCACGGATAATTTCAATATCGAAATTTCCCCCTATGATCGTTACGTGGGTGTGTTTATCCCGACGAACCGCTGGGGTTCAAAAATTTTCGATGAAAAGGGTGGAGATGTCACTTTCGCCATGGTTGATAAAAACGGTAATCCGCTGGCCAGTCAGTCGCTGAATGTAGCGCTCTATCGGGTGGACTGGCGCTGGTGGTGGGACGAAAATGACTACAGCGGGGTGGGTAACTTCAATTACGGCGAAATGAATAATGCCATCGCACAGACTCAGCTCGTGACAAACAGTCGCGGTCAGGCGACATGGAAGGTCAGGCCGGCCGGCTGGGGCAGGTATCTGGTGCGGGTTACAGATGCCAAAGGGGAGCATGCCGGAGGCGATTTCTTCTGGACCGGATACCCTGATGACCAGTACGACATGTCGAGCAGAAATGCAGCGGCCATGCTTCCGTTCACCGCAGACAAGGAAAAATACAGTCTTGGTGAAACAGTTACGCTGAAAGTGCCGGCCAGCGAACAGGGGCGTATTCTGCTCACACTTGAAACGGGCAGCAGGGTCGCAAAGCACATCTGGTATGACGCCAGGGCAGGAGATAATCTCGTCAGTTTTAAGGCCGATGCCTCCATGGCACCCACGGTGTATGCACATGTGAGCCTGCTGCAACCACACGCCCAGACAATCAATGATCTTCCGATACGCATGTACGGCGTAATACCTGTACAGGTGGAGGATCAGTCTACACGACTACAGGCTCAGATTGACATGCCGGAAACGGTCAGGCCGGGCGAATACTTCAATGTCTCGCTCCGGGAACCGGGAAGCAAGGACTGTACCTACACCATTGATATAGTGGATGAAGGACTGCTCGATCTTACGCGGTTCAAAACTCCCGATCCATGGGAAGCATTCAATGCCCGGGAGGCGCTTGGTGTGAAAACATGGGATGTGTATGATTTTGTACTCGGCGCCTATGCCATTGAACTCGACAGAATCCTTGCTATCGGTGGCGATGGTATCAATGTGAAGGCCAAACCTGCCTCCGTAAACCGGTTCAAGCCTACCGTAATACATCTGGGGCCTTTCCGTCTGGGCAAGGGTCAGGTTGCGCGACACCGGGTTAAAATTGACAATTACGTAGGTTCTGTGCGGGTAATGGCCGTATTGTGCGACCCTGCAAGGGCGGGAGCAGCCGGAGCTTACGGTAATGCCGAGAAAACAGTTGCAGTCAGGAAGCCACTCATGATTTTGCCCACACTCCCGCGTGTGCTCGGCCCGGGTGAAACACTGAGGCTGCCTGTAGATGTATTCGCCATGGAAAAGAATGTGCAGAATGCCACCATTTCGGTAAGAGAGAAATCCGGACTGGTGAGTGTGGAGGGCGCTGGATTCACCAGCCTGACATTCAGTGAACCAGGTAATAAAATGGCATTTTTTAATCTGAAAGTTGGTCAGAAAGCAGGCAGGGCACGGTTTAATGTGTCCGCTGAAGGCGGCGGAGAGTCGGCTACTACCGATATCGAAGTGGAAATTAGAAACCCTAATCCATCTGTTACCCGTATTACAGAGAATGTGGTGGAGCCGGGTAAAACCTGGACAATGCCTGCCGGGCCAGCGGATCTGACGGATATCACCGGTGTGAATCTGGAGGTCAGCAGTGTACCCCCGATTAATTTGTCGAAACAACTGGACTACCTCATCACATACCCGCACGGGTGCGTGGAGCAGGTAACTTCCGCGGCATTCCCGCAGCTGTATGTTGATATCATTGCACCACTCACCGACAAGCAGAAGCAGGAAACTGAACGAAATATCAAGGCCGCAATAACACGTTTGCAGTCATTCCAGCTTCCTTCCGGGGCATTTTCCTACTGGCCGGGGGGCACTCAGGCTGCTGACTGGGCTGGTACCTATGCCGGGCATTTTCTGCTGGAGGCTCGCTCCAGAGGCTATGCTGTTCCCGATCAACTCCTGTCAAAGTGGCTGGAGTATCAGACCAAAACCTCCCGGCTTTGGGAGCCGGTTTACAATAATGACCGGAATGAGGGCAGTCTGCATGACGTGGAACTGGCTCAGGCATACAGATTATATACGCTGGCACTTGCCCAAAAGCCCGATGTGCCGGGTATGAACAGATTAAAGGAAAGCCGGAACAAATACCAGACATCTTCGAACCTGCTTGCTGCTGCTTATGCACTGACAGGTAGAAAAGAGGCAGCAAAGGATTTGCTGAATGACAGATCGGCCAGGGCTTTCAATTATGACTGGTGGGGCGAAACGTATGGCTCCAGTCTTCGTGATCTGGCGCTCAGGCTGGAAACGCTGGCCGTAACGGGTGATAATCAGCGGGGTACAGAAGTAGCCATGCAGGTGGCTTCCATGGTCGGCAATATGTCAGCCTGGTATTCAACACAGGAGGTTGCTACCAGCCTGAGGGCACTGGCCAGGTTTATTCAGGGGGGCGCCCTGAATGAAAAACCGGCATTTACCCTGAAGGCAGCAGGCCGGGATATCCCGGTGGCTTCCGGTACACCATATTATACGTACAATGTCACCGGCGAGTCGGGTACCGTCACAGTCAGGAATACTTCCGGGAAAAAACTGTACGTGCGTGCGGTGTACAGTGGCCGTACGGCAACAGGCAGCAACCAGACCGAGTCGTCGAATGTGGCACTCAATGTACGCTATACCAATATGGCCGGCGCGGAAATTGATCCGTCAAAGATCGCACAGGGAACAGATTTTATAGCCGAGGTTACAGTGAGCCGCTCAGCCGATCTGCTTTTTAATTTCAACGAGATGGCGCTCACACAGGTGTTCCCTTCCGGTTGGGAAATTGTGAATACCCGGATGAATGCTGTGGGAGAGTCGAATGCGGGTACTTCAACACCGGAGTATCAGGATATCCGTGATGACCGCGTGATGACCTATTTTGATCTGCCATTCCGCGGCGGTGATCCGGACAACCAGCGTCCGAAAGTGTACAGGGTGTTGCTCAATGCTGCCTATGCCGGCCGGTACTATCTGGCTCCGGTGTCCTGTGCTGCCATGTACGACAACCGGATTCGCGCCAGTGTGCCGGGCAAATGGGTGGAGGTACAGTAAAAACTACAAATCAGACAAACTGCGGGGTCTTCTTTTGGTTTCCCAGAAGAAGCCCTCCAGTTTTTTGGTCTCTTTGCCTGCCTTGCGCATGGGAATGAATTTTCCGGTGGGTTCCACATAAAATCTGACATGTTCCACCTTGTTGTTGCCGAATGACAAACGCATCTCCGAGCAGGTAGTTTCATACAGCCCGATATAGGCACCTTTATCGTCGAGCGCGTAATAGAGTGCCTGTCCGTTTCCTTCCACGTACATGTCGCGCACCTCATTTTCCCTGAAATAGGCGGTAGTGTGTTTCCCCTTGATCTGGTTAAACAGAATTTCGTCTTCGGAATTGATGACCAGTGAATTCTGACGCAGCCATATCCGGTCCATCTTCTTGTTTTTCATCAACAATCCAATGGTATCACCGGAAAATTGCGAAGTGTCTGACCAGATAACCGGAGTTTGGTCAATTTTATAGAACCAGAAAATGGAGTCGCGCGTGCTGAAGGAAAGCGAATCGGATGATGCCTGCAGGTCACTTTTAAAAACCCGTACATCCCGGTAGGCGAGCAGGCGGCGCTCCTCACCGATTGAATCGGGCTTGTAGGAGGTGATTCGCCCGGCGCTCATATACAGCGTATCACCGTCCACCACCGATTTCATCAGCGGGCGGCCCGACTCTCCGTCGTTGTAACTGCCCTGCGCATACAGGTAGTCTGATTTTTTGTTGTAAACCATCCGGTGTGTCAGTACGGAGAATTCACCGGCTGTGTCCACCCATTCTACCCGTCCCACGGCCAGTCCGTTTCCCAGGGCATCATTGTAATAGATGGAGTCGGCGTCAATAATATTGTCTCCGTCAATCACGCGCCCCCTGCCCGAGAGCTGGTAATTCTTGTTCCTGCTGTCGTAACTGATGTCCTCTCCTCTGATGTCTCTGGTACTGTCGCGAAAATGAGCATCTCCTTTCAGCCGCATGGTTTCTGATTCCTCGAAGTAAATGATGACCTCGGCATCGGTTATCTCGCCTTTTTTGTCATTTTCAACATGCGCGCCACCTTCCAGGGTATAAGACTTCTGAGTACCGTTATAACGCATTTTTCGGGCATATCCCCGCTCCCCGTCGCGTATGAACTGTGGATTTTTGTCAAAGGAAGCAAAGTCGTTCTGGATATCATAGAATCCACCTTCGGTATATACCTTGCTGTCGCGCTGACTTACCAGCGTGGGAGCGACGAAGCGCACCATCTGAGCTTCCGTATTGAAAGTCATTGTGTCGGTGCGCATAGTGAAATCAGGGTCTGTAGCCAGTACATCGCCCTTCAGATATATCTCTTTTTCGTTAACGTGGTAGTAGCCGCGGCGACTTTTCAACCGGCTTTGACCGTTGGACATGGTGGCTCCGTTCTGGTAATCCGCGATTTTCCGGGCAGCATCGTAGTGCATCTTGCTGGTGAACAGTTGCTGTACACCATTCTCAAGCACCACATTACTCAAAAGATCAGCCTGTTTCGTGTCGGCCCTGTAATGTGTTGAATCCGAGAAAATTTTGACCGTATCTCCCTGTTCGATGACAACCCCGCCCTTGAGGATAGCGTGATCACCGTCCATAATGGCAGAATCACAGTGAATCAGGATATCTTCCTGACGGAGCCGCACGTTACCGCTCAGTTTTTGCATTTCGCGCTCGCCTTTCCTGAAGTTTTCAATCAGCAGCGCTGTTTCTATTTTCAGTTTCTGCGTATCCTGTGTGGCAGGCGCGGGCGACTGGGCACGCAGGGTGCAGGCTGTTGCGAGCAGCATGACAAGAGTAGTTATCGCACGTATGGACATACTTTGACGATCTTCAGTTTCCTTTCTTGCGAAACGGAGACACAAAGGAACAGGTTTTTGCGGCGCCTGCCCGGTTATTTACTCAGCGACAACAGATTGGCGAACAATCTGTATGCTCCGGGTACACCGGCCGGCAGTTCACGGAAGAATGACAGACCGGTATATATATAGTGCCCTTTACCCCAGGAAGCCACCAGCAGCGACCCGTCAGCCGGTTTTTCTCCCGGATCGTTCATAGAGAGTGGTGCCGTAAAACTGGCATCCCATTCCGACGGGAAATACAGCCCGCGTTCCTGAACCCATCCGTTGAAATCTTCAGCGGTAATTTTATTGGGTGTGTTGAGCGCGGGATGTTCCGGTGCAATCATGCGAACTTCGCAAGTCTCGTCGGTTGCGCGTCCGCGGGCAATCTTGATCGGGTAGGGTGCCAGACTGCCTGCATCCATCACAAATTCGAAATTGGTATTATATTGTACAATCAGCGTACCACCCTGCTTCACATAGTCTAACAGTGCCTGCTGGTGAAATGCCAGTCCGTCTTTCGTGTTGTACGCGCGCACTCCCATGACGATGGCGTCGAATTTTTTCAGATTTTCGGATTCCAGATCGGCATCGCCGAGTAAAGTCACACTACAGCCCATCTGGCGAAGCGATGCTGGCACGTCATCACCGGCGCCCATATAGTAGCCCACGTTTCTGGCAGCAACCTTCAGATCTAACCGGGAAGCATGAGCTGTTGCCGGCAAGAGTACACTCTGTTGCGGAATATGGTCGTACTTGATGGTTACAAGTTTGTTGGAGAAAACACTGCCCCCCATCTCTGCCTGAGCAGTGAGACTAACATCTCCCTCTCCTGCCGATACGATAAAGGTGAAGGTCTTCTCCTGGCCGCGCTTGCTGAATTCAAAATTGTTTCCCGATGAACCAGCCGGCCGAACGCTCCAGCCTTTCCCCGGAGCGGCTATATTGACGGTACCCTTTACGCCGTCCCTGCCCGCACGTACGCGCACGCTGACTTCGCGTTCTTGCTGGTACATTATATAGGATGGTTCTGTAAATTCCACAAACACAGGCGGGAATACTTCGAACGGACGCCAAACCTCGCCGACAGATGGCTCGCCGGTCTTCCATGCCACATCTGTTTTAAATTTCATCGGTACGCCATTAACCGTTACCGTCCACTCGGCGGAAGCATAGCGGGGTGTTTCGGGCACGCCGCGCAGCGATTGTTCGGGTACATCGTACATGCCGATAGTAGATGGACGAAGCAACCAGTAGGGCGCCGTGATGGTGGCGTTGTCCGGAATTTTCACTGATTTTTCGAGTATCCAGCCGCTATTGGTCTGGAGGCTGGTGGAAGGCAGCGTGTCGAGGAGTCCGGGACCGAGGTTCACGCGAGTGAGTACGACCTCGGCGCCGCCGGCACGCGCTATACATTCAAAACGGATTTTGACATTGTCGCCGGGTGCTACTACCGGTTCGGAGGCCGTTGCCTCCAGATACAATCCCAGGCAGCCCTGAATGACCGATTTGATTTCTTCCAGTTTCCTGCTGCGCCAGATACCATCGGGCAGAGCGCTGATCATTTCCATTGCCCTGAGTAAATCCGGTACAGAAGCTGCCGGATTTTCGGGACGGTATTTTTTGTCAATGTCGGCGAGCAGGGCGCCAATCGGCTCTCCGTCTTTTACCCTGGACCAGGTTGTATTGACGCCATCGAAAATATCCGTATTGCCGGGTCTTTCACCTTTTACGAAATCGAGATACTCGATAGCCGAGCCGCGGGTACTGAGCATGCCGAAACCCTGGCAGCGGTGCATGGAGCGGCTTTCGGCGGCAATTTCACCATTGCTTTTTCCTTTCAGCGGGAGCCATACGCCCATATCCACAGGCCAAAGGCTGCTCTTGTCAGCTTTCTGAAATGCCTCCTGACTGCCATAAAACCACCAGGAGGTATTGAAAAACTGTCGGCGGGCCTGCCAGGGAGACACAAATTTGAGCTGATCCGGATACGCGTCGGCTTTTCCGGCCAGATCAAATGCTTCTACCGACAGCATGGCTGAAGCCGTGTGATGCCCGTGCGTGTCATATTTCTTATCGTGGTTGAACCTGTTGATAACCACATCAGGCTGCGTCTTCCGGTAAGCCCATACTACATCGGACAGTACCTCATCCTTGTTCCAGAATCTGAGTGTTTCTTCCGGACTTTTCGAGTAACCGAAATCGTTGGCCCGGCTGAACAACTGACTGCCGCCGTCAACGGAGCGGGCCATGAGCAGTTCCTGTGTGCGCAGGACGCCCAGCAACTCCCTGATTTCAGTCCCGATCAGGTTCTGGCCGCCATCGCCTCGGGTCAGAGACAGGTAGGTTACATCATACAGTTTCTCGTTCCGGAGGAAACTGATCATGCGGGTGTTCTCATCGTCGGGGTGGGCGGCTACATACAGGACAGACCCGAGAACATTCAGCTTTTTGATAGCGATATGCAGGTCAGAGGAATTAGGTTTGGCCGGTTTCTGCGCGTAGGCGAAGAAAGGGACAAGGAAAAACAGTACAGCGATTCTGAGCATGGCGGCTTACTTGCTTCTTAGACGCACGACAGGGCAGATCATTTCTTCCAGAGAAATACCCCCGTGCTGGAAGGTGTTGCGGTAATAGTTGTAGAAGTGATTGTAGTTGTTCGGGTACAGGAAGAAGTAATCTTCCTTCGCAAAGATAAAGGAGCTGCTGATATTCGGCCTCGGTAATCCTGCCTTGTGCGGATCTTTGATAACCAGCACATCCCTGCTTTCATACTGGAGATTGCGCCCTACCTTGTAACGGAGGTTGGTGGTCGTTTCGCGGTCGCCAACCACTTTGGAGGGTCGCTGAACACGGATAGTACCGTGGTCGGTAGTCACAAACAGTTGAACATCACGCCCTTCAAGTCGCTGGAGGGCTGTCCACAGCGGACTGTGAAGGAACCAGGAACGGGTCAGCGATCTGTATGCGCGTTCATCACCTGCCAGCTCCTTGAGTACTTCCATCTCCGTGCGGGCATGCGAGAGCATGTCAATAAAATTATAGACGATGACCGTGAGATCGTTGTTCAGGTAGTGCAGAATGTTGTCGTTCAGGTCTTTGCCGTGGCTCACATTGGTGACTTTTGCATAGTCCCACCTGACAGGTTTTCGGAAATCGCGCTCAATTTGTTTTCCGAGGAAGAAATCTTCAAAAAGATTTTTTCCGCCCTCTTCAGAGTCGTTTTTCCATTTGTCGGGGAAGTTTTTTTCAATATCAGCCGGTATCATACCGGCGAAAATAGCATTCCGGCTGTACTGCGTGGCAGTTGGAAGGATACTGAAAAAATACCCTTCATTTTCGGTCTTGAAAAGTTCGTTAAGAATTGGCTCAATGGTTTTCCACTGGTCATAGCGCAGGTTGTCGAGCAGCAGTACAATCGTGGGCGTCCCGTTGCTCACATGAGGAAAAATATGTTTTCGCATCATGGAGTGCGACATAATTGGCCCCACCTCCTTGTTCCGGTCAACCCAGTCGAAATAGTTGCTGTTGACGTATTTGGCGAACTCCGTGTTGGCCTGTTCCTTCTGTTGGGAGAGAATTTCACTTACGCCGCTGGCCTGGTTGGCGTCCACGCGCAGTTCCCAGTTTACAATTTTCCGGTAGGCGTCCACCCATTCATTGTGGTCGAGGCCAGATGTGATCTGCATGAAAATCTGCCTGAATTCCTGCTGGTAATCCATGGCGGTACGCTCGCTCACAAGCCGTTTGTTGTCAATCAGCTTCTTGAGCGTCAGCAGAATCTGGTTCGGGTTGACTGGTTTGATGAGGTAGTCGGAAATCTGCGAGCCTATGGCGTCTTCCATAACGTGCTCGGCCTCGTTTTTTGTGATAAGCACTACCGGAACCGAGGGGTTTTTCTCCTTGATGCGGGGCAGCACTTCAAGACCGGTGAGCCCGGGCATACTCTCGTCCAGAAAGACCACATCAATCTCGGCGGACTGTTCTCCGTAGATTTCGACGGCATCGTGTCCGTTTGAAGCAGTAACAACGTCATATCCCTTCGACTGCAGGAAAATAATATGTGGCTTGAGGAGATCTATCTCGTCGTCGGCCCAAAGAATTTTGATCTTTTCCATCCTGGTGTGGTATTTCGATGAATTGTTTATTCCTGTTGAAACAACAAGAACGGATGGCAAGGTACATTTATGTTGAACATCACACAAAAAACCCGAACTTTGCATGACAGATGAACAGCAGAAAGAAGATATTCAACGATCCTGTGTACGGATTTGTGTCAGTTCCGGGCGGTTTGCTGCTGGGCCTGATTGATCATCCCTTTTTTCAGCGCCTCAGGAGAATCAGACAACTGGGTCTGGCTCCGTTTGTGTATCCGGGCGCGCTCCATACCCGATTTCACCATGCACTGGGTGCACTTCATCTGATGCAGGAATCTATCGAAACGCTGCGGCAAAAGGGCGTACTGATTACAGACGAGGAGGCGGAGGCCGCCTGTGCAGCTATTTTGCTGCACGATATCGGCCATGGCCCCTTCTCCCACGCGCTGGAGCATACACTGGTGGAAATGCACCACGAACAGATTTCCCTGTGGATCATGGAGGAACTGAACAAGCAGTTTGACGGCAAACTGGAACTGGCCATCTCCATATTTAACGATCAATACCCGAAAAAGTTCCTGCACCAGCTGGTATCCGGGCAACTGGACATGGACCGGATGGACTATCTGAACCGCGACAGCTTTTTTACCGGAGTCAGTGAGGGTGTTATCGGGTACGACCGGATTATCAAAATGCTGGATGTGTACGACGGACAACTCGTTGTGGAGGAAAAGGGTATTTACAGTGTGGAAAAATTCCTGATAGCCCGCCGTTTGATGTACTGGCAGGTCTATCTGCACAAAACAGGCGTTGCTGCCGAACACATGCTGATTAATACACTCAGGCGCGCCCGCATGCTGGCGCTGGAGGGAAAAGTACTGGAAGCTCCCAGACACCTGAACTGGTTTTTATACCGGAAGCCCGGCGAGCAGGTCAGAAATGAAGAGCTTCTGAACCATTTTCTCCGGCTCGACGACAACGACATCACTGCGGCAATCAAGTACTGGTCGGAATCAGACGATTTCATACTGTCTTATCTCTCGGGAGGTATTCTTGACAGAAGACTTTTCAGACTGGAGTGGTTTAACGAACCCGTCCCGCTGGAATATGAGCAGCAAATTCGCGAGATGGTGGCGAGTGAATTCGGAGATAAAGCCGATGCCGGGTACCTGATTATTACCGGTTCCGAGAGCAACAGGGCTTATGACGACAGCAGAGACCAGATAAGAATTCTGTTTAAAAACGGTGCAGTATTGCCCATTGACAAGTGTTCTGATGTACCCCTTTATACTCAACTGGTTACAAAGTTTTTTATATGTTATCCAAAAATAAGGAGATGATATTAAAAAAATAATGAAAATTTGCTGGCTACACACCTACTTTTGTAAACCATCTAATCGCATCCAAATTCTCTGCATCCCGCGCAAAAAATTGATTATGAAGCCTTTACTTCTCTTTGTTGCCACATTCACCTTGTCTGGCACTTCACTGCTGGCCCAGGATTCGCCTCCGAATGCCATGCCTGGAAAATGTTATGCCAAATGCCTGATGCCCGATCAGTTTGAGAATGTAACTGAGCAGGTGCTTGTCAGGGCCGGCTACAAGCGCCTCACTGCCGTTCCCGCCGAACTGGAGGCTGGCGTTGAACAATTGGAGGTGAAGCCTGCGGGACGGCGATTCGTTACTGCACCTGCCCGATATGAAGAAGTGGAAGACAGGGTCATGGTGAAGTCGCCGGGTAAAAACAATTCCGTTTACGAAACTGTGACTGAAAATATTTTGGTCAAGCCGGAAGAAATCCGGTTTGTTGTGGTACCCGCTACGTACAAGGATACCGTTGTTTCTTATGTGGTGGAGGCGGCACACAGCAGACTGGAAGTGCTGCAACCAGCCTACGAATCGGTCACCGAGCGGGTGGAGGTGAAGCCTGCCGGTGTCAAGTGGGTAAAGAAACTCGCGGACGCCACCTGCCTTGGCGCCAATCCCGATGATTGTTATGTGTGGTGTATGGTTGAAACACCCGCGGAGTATGCCACCATCACCAAACGCGTTAACAAGGGCTGCGACGGTTCGGGTATCGCAGATGCAGGCTGTGTCAAAACGGTTGACGTGCCCGTAAAAACGGGAACCAGAACGGTGAAGAAGTTGGTGAAAGACACCTATATAAAGGAAGAAAAAATTCCTGCAGTGTACAGACCCATGACAATCCGGCGCGCTAAAACTGAAGTGGCAGTGGCTGATGCAACGATATCGCCCGAATATGTGACCGTGAAAAAACAGGTCATGGTTTCTCCGCCCACCGTCAGAGAGGAAACCGTGCCTGCTGAAACGGGGCCATTCACCGTAAAATCTGTTAAAAAAGAAGCCTTTCTGAAGTCAGAAGAGGTTCCGGCCGAGTATATCACCGTTACCAGACGAAAACTTGTCAGGCCCGGTGGTTTCACTGCGTGGCGAGAGGTGCTTTGTCCTGACAGAATGCCAGCCTATACCATCAAACAGGTACAAACTGCCCTGCTCAAGGCGGGTTATTTTCAGGGAACCCCTGACAACGTAATGGGAGAGCGTACCAAGACTGCTCTCGCCAGATTTCAGAAAGACAAGGGGCTGCCGGCAGGAAACCTTGATATAGAAACACTGAAAGCACTCGGAATTACAGCCCATTAATCATGATTTGACGTCATGCTGTACATGAGCATACAATAAATTAACCCTGCGTGAGTTTTTTTGGAATAATATTTGCAGTAAGAGCTTGTTCAGGATTCTCTGCCGTTGGCAAAAACAGGCTGATTTTTTGTCAGTTTTTGCGTTTTTGAAGGAGCATAGCCGGTGCTACGTAACTGAAAAAAGGTGAAAAATGGCGAAAAA
>Ga0172373_10005560_pt1 | contig 17219 bp, 15 predicted proteins | sample Lak10m_2_FD_114546 | JGI IMG/M metagenome (GOLD analysis project Ga0172373, IMG submission 114546) | Freshwater microbial communities from Kabuno Bay, South-Kivu, Congo - kab_092012_10m | ecosystem: Environmental > Aquatic > Freshwater > Lake | place: Democratic Republic of the Congo...
AAGGCGGTCCGCGGTCGCTTCCCGCTCGAGGAGCAGCTCCGGGCCGCCACCGCGGCCACCGTGGACGTGTTCCTGGCCTGCAAGGAACCCGACCTACAGGTGGCCGCCTGGGAGCACCTGATCCGCCTGCAGGAGGAGGACAAGGGGCAGGAGGACCTCGCGGTGGACGCGGTGGCCCGGCTCCGCGCGCTGCGGGCCCGCTTCCTCAAGACGCGGGAGCAGGCGCCTCGCCTCGACCTGCTGGGCTGCCCGGCCCACGAGGAGCTCGCGCTGCGCGCCCGCGCCATGGGGATGGCGTGATCCTCGCCCTGGGCCTCGCCCTCGCCCAGGAGGTGTGCCCGCCGTTGGAGGTGCCACCCGAGCGCGTGCAGGTGGCCTGGTTGAGCCCCGAGCGGGAGCGGGCCGGCGCCCACGAGCTGCTCCCCGTGGTCAGCACCCGGGCGCTCCTGGCGCTGGCCGAGGCCCACGGGGGCGACGCCACGGCGGTCCTCACCGCGCTCGGCGCGAAGCGGCCGGCGGGCGAGTGGAAGGTCACCGTGTTCGACGTGGAGCGGGCCGAGCTCTGCCGCCCGGTGGAGGGCGAGGGGGCGCTGGACGGCCTCAACCGGTGCGCGAAGGCGCGGAAGCCGGCCTGGCTCCGCGCGCGCGGGTGGACGGGCTGCGGAACGGTGGGGGAAGGCGCGACCCCGCTGGCGCTCTACGCCGTCGAGTGGGCCGACGCCGCGGACCAGGGCTTCTGCGTGCTCCCCCTCGGACGTTTCCTGGCCGGGCCTCCCCGGTGATCGTCCCCGGGCTGCGGGCCGATCGCGAGGAGATCATCGACCGCGAGGGCACGAGCGAGCGCGGCCGCGCCATCCTCTCCGACCTGGACCGCTTCAACCACCTCTTCGGGTGGACGCGCTTCCACCTGCGCCAGGTGCGCGCGCACTGGGAGGCCCAGGGCCGTCCCACCCCGTTCCGGATCCTGGACGTGGGCACGGGCCCCGGGGGCCTCCTCGAGGCGCTGGCCCGCTCCGATCTGCCGGTGCAGCTGCACGGAGTGGACCGCTCCGAGGCCTACGTGGCGATGGCCCAGGCCCGCCTCGGCGGCGCCGCCACCGTCTTCGTGGGCGACGCCACCGCCCTCCCCTTCGGCGACGGCGAGGTCCACCTCGCCACCAGCACGCTCATGCTCCACCACCTGAGCTCCGGGGCGCGGACGGCCCTGGTGGCCGAGCTGGCTCGCGTGGCCCGCTCCGCCTACCTCTTCGACGTGGAGCCGAGCATCAGCGGGGTCCTCGGCTGGCCCCTCGCCTGCGCGCTCCTCGGCTTCGGCCCCGACACCCGGCACGACGGCATCGCCTCGGTGCGCCGCGCCGTCACCCGGGACGAGCTCGCCGCGCTGGTCCGTCCCCTCCCGGTGCGGGTGCGTCGGGTCTTCCCCTCCGCGCTGTGCACCGTCGCGGCGCCCGGGTCCGCCCGGCGCGGTGATACAACGCGCGCATGAGCTCCCGGACCGGAGTGTGGATCGGCGCGGGTTGCGGTGGGCTGGTGCTCAGCCTCGGTGTCGCCGCCGTCGGGGCCGGGGTCTGGTACCTCCAGTCGCTGCGTTCTGAGCCCGCGTGGCTCGCTTCGGGCGCCTGGGTCAAGGAGAACGCCGAGGTGCGCGCACGGGTGGGGGACCCGGTGCAGTTGGGGTGGCTGCCCCAGGGGCACGTGGACGAGGAGGCCGCCCAGTTCAGCCACTCGGTGAGCGGGCCCAAGGGCGAGGCGGCCGTGCGCACCCGGCTCGTGGCGCAGGACGGCGCCTGGCGCATCGAGGCGGCGTCCTTCGACGAAGCCGGGCGGCCGGTTCCCATCGCGCTGGGCGAGAGCGGCGGCGTGGGCACGGAGTCCGGTCCCGCCGCGGACCCGGACCGGCTCGTGGCCGAGGCCCTGGCAGCGTACGACGCGGGCCAGGACGGCGACGCGGTGGACCTGTGCACCCGCGCGCTCGAGCGCGACCCCCGCCGGGCCGATGCGCTCAACCTGCGCGGCCGGGCCCACGCGCGGGCGGGGGACTCGGTCGCCGCGGTGGTCGACTTCGAGACGGCGGTGGCCATGGACCCGTCGCTGCTGGAGGGGTGGGAGGGGCTCGCCTGGGTGCGCGCCCGCAGCGGGGACGACCCGGGGGCGATCAAGGCGCTGGACGAGCTGCTGAAGCGTCGCCCGGGGGACGGCAAGGCGCTGGTGGATCGGGCCAACGCCGCGTTCCGACTCGGGGACGGCGCCGCCGCCCGGCAGGACGCCCGGGCCGCGTGCGGGGCCGGTCATCAACCGGGGTGCGACCTCGAGGCGCGGCTCGCCAAGGTCGGCGGGTAGCCCTCGCGACCGCCGGGCCGTGAGATATGCGGGCGGGGTGAACAGCGAAGATCGGCACGGAACGGCCAGGATGATCTGCCCGCGCTGCGGGATCGAGCAGACGCGGGCCAAGGAGTGCGCCAACTGCGGCGTGGTGGTGGGCAAGTGGAAGCCGGGCAAGGACCGCGGCCCCCGCGTCCGGCAGGCGGGCATCGGCGCGCTCCTCGTGCTGGGTGCGCTCGGCCTGGTGCTGCTCGTGGTGGTCATGGTCCAGGCCCAGCCCGAAGCGCCGGAGCCCGAACCGATCGCGGGCTCGACGATCACCAGCACCGCCGCCGACCACGTGATGGACGAGTTCTGGAGCAGCGGCGCCGTCGGCTTCAAGCACGCCGTGCAGGACCAGCAGGAGCGCAAGGTCCCGATGCTCGTCTGGTTCGCCCGGGACGAGGCCTGCCCCGAGTGTGTCGCCGTCGAGCAGGCGATCTTCGCCGACCGGGACGTGCGGGGCTGGCTGGCCCAGGGCATCCGGGTGCGGGTCGCCCCGGCGGCCACCCCCGACAACCAGTCCATCGCCGACCGCTTCGGCGTCACCACCGTGCCCGCCGCCTTCGTGGTCCGGTCGGACGGGGCGCGCCGCCCCATCGAGGTCTTCCAGCCGGGGACGACCACCCCCCGTCCCGCCGCCGAGTGGCTCGCCCAGGCGCGTGAGCTCGCGAGTCGGTGAGGGCGCGCGACGAGGGCCGAAACCCCTGAGGGTTCGCTAAAGCCCGGGCGCGGTCGACCGATGCGAGGCCATGTTGTGGCTCCTCGCCTCCGCCTGGGCCGAGACCCTCTCGACCCCCGCGCTCGCCGACACGCTGGTCCGCACCCGCGCCGCCACCGAGGGCGGCCTCGTCGTGGTGGTCACCACCGGCGACGACGAGGAGCTGGTCCGCGAAGCGGTCGCCGCCAACCTCCTCCCGCTGGTCCGCCTGCTGCGCGGGACCGGGCTCGGCGAGTCGGCGCTGGCCCGGAGCCGCGCCAACGCGGGGGTCGCGTGCGCGATCGGGGTCACGGTGGCGGACGACGGTCGGTGGAGCGTCACCCGCTCGGGCACGTGCCGGAGCGAGGCCCCCCCCACAAAGCCGGATGCCACGGTCGCGGCGGCCCCTACGCCGGTGCGGGCGGCCTCCTCCACGGCGCGCGCGCGCCCGCGCCCGAGCCCGAGCCCGGCCCCGGCGCCGACGCCCGAGCCGGCGGCCCCGCCGCCCCCACCCCCGCCCTGGGAACAGTCCGCCCTCGCGCACCTCCTCGCCCTCCCCGACCACGCCGCGCGGCGCTCGTGGCTGGCGGGCGAGTTCGCCGCGCTGGACCCCGCCTCCACCCCCCGCGCTGCGCAGACGCTCGCGGTGCTCACGCACCTCGAAGACCAGGGGCGGACCGACCCCACCGTGGTCCGCCTCTTCCTGCGCGCCTCGCTCGGTGACGACCCCGGCGCCCGGGCGGAGGCGCTCCGCGCCGCGGCTGCCGGCGGCGATCCCCCGTTCCCCACCGTGGTCGCGCCGACGGCGCCTCCCCCGTCCGCTCCGGCGCCCGCGGTCGTGGTCGGCCCGCCCGCACGGGAGGCCACCCCGCCGACCGCGGAAGTGGTCCCGGCGCCGCCCCTCCTGGTGGCCCCGCCGGCCCCGCTGCTCGCCTTCGCCCCACCCCTCGTGGTGGCCCCGCCGGACGCCGTCGACACCGTGTCCGCCGCCGTGTCGGGCCTGCTCACCGCTCCGCCGCCCGCGCCGGCGCCGGCCGAGCCGCCCGAGCCGGCCGAGCCGCCCGAGCCGGTGGCGGTCTACGACGGGGCCCGCCTGACCCGCGTGATCCACACCCAGCCCGACCCCCGCCCCCTCGCCCGCGAGGGCTCCAGCCTGACCCGCTGGGAGGTGGTGCGCGGCGACGGGCTCCCCCTCGGTGCCGTGGAATTCGCGCAGACCATCGGCGACCTCCCCACCGTGGACCGTCTACGCGACCAACGGCGGGGGTCGCTGGTCGGCGGCGGCGCGCTGCTGGTGTCGGGCGCGCTCCTGGGCCTCGCGGGCGTCAGCCTCGCCGGGGCGGACGACCCGGTGGCGCCGGCCGTGCTCCTCGCCGCGGGGGGCCTCGCCGCAGGCGGCGGGGTCGGCTGGGCCGTGGGGGTGCCACGCCTCCAGCGTTCGGTGGGCCACGCTTACACCCCGAGCCAGGTCGACGACGCGGTGGAGAGCTGGAACGCGTCGCTCCGCTCCGATCTGGACGACGAGGCCGCCCCCGAGCTGGCCGCCGCGGACTGAGCCGGCTCAGCCGGCGGTCAGATCCACCGCGAAGCAGGCGCCCTTCCCGGGCTGCGCGGTGGCCCGGATGGTCCCCCCGTGGCGCTCGACGATGCGCCGGCAGATCGCGAGGCCCATGCCGGTGCCCTCGAACTGGTCCCGCCCGTTCAGCCGCTGGAAGGGCTGGAAGAGCACAGCCGCGTCCTCCGCGGTGAACCCGATCCCGGTGTCGCACACCTGGATCTCCACCCGCCCCGGGCGCGCCGGTCCGGCCGAGACGCGGACGGCGGGACGCTCCCCGGGCGCGTGGAACTTCAGCCCGTTCGCGACGAGGTTCTGGAAGAGCTGCCGGAGCTGCGGACGGTCGCCCAGCACGGTCGGCAGGGGGTCCACCTGGACCGTCCCTCCCGACTGCTCGAGCCGGGCGGCGAGGTCTCCGACGACCTCGTCGAGCACCTCGTCCAGGGGCACGCGCTCGAACGGCCGCCCCCGGGTGGCGATACGCGACCAGGTGAGCAGGCCCGTGAGGAGCTCCTGCATGCGCGCCGAGGCGCCGTCGATGCGCCGGAGGCTGTCCTCCGCCTCGGCGTTGAGCTCGGCGCCCATGGACGCCTTCAGCCGCTGCCCGAACATCTGGATCTTGCGCAGGGGCTCCGCGAGGTCGTGGCTGACCACGGTGGCGAACTGCTCGAGATCGGTGTTCGACCGGCGCAGCTCCCCGATGAGCCGGTCGCGCTCCTCCTCGACGAGCTTGCGGGCGGTGATGTCCTCGGAGATGCCGAGGAGGTAGAGCGGCTTCCCGGCGGCGTCGACCACCGGCACCTTCCGGGTGTGGAGCCAGCGCAGCCCCCCCCGGGTGTGGATGGGCTCCTCCGGGATGTCCACCACCACCCCGCCGCGGAGCACCTCACGGTCCTTCTCGGCGAAGAAATCGGCCTCATCCTTCGGGAAGAAGTCGTGGTCGCTCCGACCCAGCAGATCGTCGCGCGAGTAGCCGAGGAGCTCTTCGCCGGCGCGGTTGAACCGCACGAACCGGAGCCCGTTGGCCTCCTTCACGAACAGCATGTTCGGGACGTTCTCGACGATGGCGGTGAGGAACGCCTCCTGCCGCTGCGCCTCGGTCTCGCCGGTGTCCCTCGCGCCCGACCGCCGCCGGGACCCTCCCGAGTCCGAGCCCCCACCCCCTCCCGAGGGGGTGTCGCCTGGCTCGTTCTCGCCGCGGTCGCTGCGGTCCATGGCAGGAGCCTACCGCAGAAATTTCGGCTGCACAATGGCCTTCAAGCTTGATTATTCGCCAACAAATCCCAAGAGGTCCAAGAGGTACGCAACTCGCGAGCAGCCTGCCGGACTGCTAGCGGACCGGGGTTCAGGGCGCTCGGGCCGCCACGGCCGCGGCGTAGGCCTCGGGCGTGCCGATGTCGTCCCACCGGCCCCGGTGCACGATCGCGCGCACCACGCCGGTGGGCACGAGCGCCCGGTAGGCCGTCCGGACGATGCACCGCTCCCCATCGGGAGGCACGAGCTCCAGCACCTCCCGGCGCAGCGCGTGGATCCCGGTGAAGTGGTAGGCGCCGTCGGGCTCGCCCACCACCCCCCGGATGCCGGCGACCACCCCGTCGCGCATCGCCACCGGCGTGTGGACCGGGGCGTCCTGCGGGCGGAGCGCCATGACCGCCGGCGCGTCCACCGCCCAGAGGGCGGCGAGGTCCACGTCGGAGAGCACGTCGCCGTTGAGCACGAGGAAGCGCTCGGCCAGGAGGTGGCGAGCCGCCCGGAGCCCGCCGCCGGTCCCGAGGATGGCGGGCGCCTCCACCGCCACCGTCACCCCCGGCTTCCCCGCCCCCCACGCCACGATCTGCTCGGGCAGCCAGAAGGCGTTGACCACGACCTCTTCGTGGCCCGCGGCCCGGAGCTGGTCGAGCACGTGGTCCAGGATCGGGCGACCGGCCACGGGCAGGAGCGGCTTGGGCGTGCCGAGGGTGAGGGGCCGGAGCCGGGTGCCCAGGCCCGCGGCGAGGACGAAGGCGGTCGCGCTCACGCGCGATCCGCCCAGCGGCAGGCGACCCAGGCGATCACCACGCCGGCCACCACGTCGGCCACGAAGTGCTGCTTGGTCGTCATCGTGGAGAGGATGACCAGCAACGCCCACGCCGTCCAGAGCCAGCGCGAGGGCCACCCGCGGCTCCGGTACCAGGCGAGCACGGTGATCTGCACGTGGAAGCTGGGGAAGGTGTTCGCCGGACCGTCCACCTGGTGCAGCCAGCGGAAGGCCGGGCCCCACAGGTCGCCGGCCGCCTCCCAGCCGGGGCGCGGGAACGTGGCGGGGAGCAAGAGGAAGCAGGTGAAGGTGACGACCAGGACGGGTACCGCCGCTCGCACCATGCGAAGGTAGTCCTCGGGCGGGGCGCGCATCGCGATCGCGAGCGGGAGCACGTAGTAGGAGTGGTAGAGGAGGAGCGTCCAGGGGAGGAAGGGGATGGCCTCGTCCAGCGGGGTGAACAACGCCAGGCGCGGCGGTACCCGCCCGTTCACCGCGAGGTAGCCACCCAGGCCGACGAGCATCATCCCCACCGTCAGGCCCAACCGGCCGACCCAGTGTCCGCTCGCCTGCTCGACCCGCGACCACACGGTCGGATGCTACCCCAGTCCACCCGCCACAGGCGCCGCCCGTGAGCCCCGGCCGACGCGATACCCTGCCGCCGATGCCCACCATCCCGCAGCTCTTCCTCGACCGAGTGGCGCGCGCTCCCGACGCGACCGCGATGCACGTGCGCGCGGGGGAAGCCTGGGGAAGCCGGACCTGGCGGGAGAGCGAGGCGGCGGTGGCGCGCACCGCGGCGGCGCTCGCCGCGCTGGGCGTGGGCAAGGGCGACCGGGTGGCCATCCTGGGGGACCCCGACCCGCACTGGCTCGAGTCCGACTTCGCCACCCTGTCGCTCGGGGGGGTGACGGTCGGCATCTACCCCACCCTCACCCCCGAGGCGGTGGGCTGGCAGCTCCGGCACTCGCGCGCCCGCGTCCTCCTGGTGCAGGACCCGGGGCGCCTGTCCCAGTTGGCCGGGCACATCCCCGACGGCACCGTCGCCCTCCGGTGGGACTTCGCCGACGAGGCCCCGCCGGCCGATCTCGCCGCATTCCGCGCCCGGGCCGCCGAGGTCCGCCCGGAGGACCTGTGCACGCTCATCTACACCTCCGGGACGACCGGGAACCCGAAGGGGGCGGCCATCACCCACGGCGCCTTCCACGCGGTGTGCGTCGCGAGCGTCGCCGCGCTGCCGCTCCCTCCCGGCGCGCGCAGCATCGTCTACCTCCCGCTGGCCCACTCGCTCCAGCGCATGGCCGCCTACCGGGCGCTGCTCGAGGACATCGAGGCGTGGTGGTGCCCCACCCTGGACGGGATGCCCGCCCTCATCCCGGTGGCCCGGCCCCACGTGATCCTCGCCGTGCCCCGGGTGCTCGAGAAGATGAAGGCGAGAATCGAGGCGGGTATCGCCGAGCAGCCGGCGCGTCGCCAGCGCATCGTGGGCTGGGCCTTCGAGGTCGGGCGACGGGTCTCGGACGCCAGCGAGCGGGGCGCGCCGGTTCCGGCCCTGCTCGCCCTGCAGCACGCGCTCGCCGAGCGGCTCGTGCTCCGCACCGTACGGGGCCGCCTGGGCGGCTCGCTCGAGATCCTCGCGGTGGGAGGGGCGGCGCTCAACCCGGAGGTGGCGCGCTTCTTCCACGCCCTGGGAATCGGGGTGATCGAGGGTTGGGGGCTCACCGAGACCTGCGCCCCGGCCACGCAGAACCGCCGTGACGACTTCCGCTTCGGCACGGTGGGCAAGCCGCTCGCCGGCACCGAGCTCCGGCTGGAGGCCGACGGGGAGGTGCTGGTGCGCCAGCCGGGCATGTTCGCCGGCTACTGGGAGGACCCCGTGGCCACCGCGGCCGCCTTCACCGAGGACGGCTGGTTCCGCACCGGCGACATCGGGCAGATCGACGCCGACGGCTTCCTCCGCATCATCGACCGCAAGAAGGAGATCCTGGTGACCGCCGGCGGGAAGAACATCCCCCCGGTGAACATCGAGAAGCGGCTCGAGGGCGGCCTCGTGGGCCAGGCGGTGGTGATCGGCGACGCGCGGCCCTACCTCGTCGCGCTGTTCGCCCCGGACCCGGAGCGCTCGGGTACCCCCGCCGAGCGGGACGCGGCCGCCGCCGCCCGGGTGGCCGAGGTCAACGCCGGGCTGGCGAGCTTCGAGCAGGTGAAGCGTTGGGCGTGGCTGGGCGAGCCGCTCACGGTGGAGAACGGTTGCCTGACCCCGACCATGAAGCTGAAGCGCCGCGTGATCGCCGAGCGGCACCGGGAGCTCATCGACGAGCTGTACCGGCGCTGATCAGCCCTCGCAGACGGCGCCGTCGGCGGGGGGCCCGCTCTCGCAGCCTTCGCAGTTGTACCCGGTGACCTCGACCAGGTCGATGTCGGCCCGGAGCTGCGCCACGATGTCCTCCGCGCGCAGGTCCAGGCAGAAGGCGGCCCCGTCGCTCGGGCAGGGCTGACACTCCACGTTGAAGCTCCCGACGAGCTCGCAGATGTCGCTCCCGTCGCCCTCGGGGTTCTCCACCAGCGCGAGGGGCCGGGTGTCCACCAGGCCGGTGAGCACGCCGTTGCCCAGGTAGGACCCGTCGGAGGCGAAGGCGCCGGTCAGCTCGAGGTCGCCCACGGTGACGATCGCGCCGGAGACGACGAGGTCCACGTCGGCCGGGCCGAGGTGGAGGAAGGGCTGCTCGGCGAAGTCGGCGGCCGGGAAGTCGATGGTGGGGACGCAGTAGTCCTCGGTGGCCGGGTTGCTGTTGGGGACGGCGACCGCGCCGAGCACGTCCACCTCGCTGGCGGTGACCGCCACGACCTCGGTGAGCACCACCTCCAGGAGCGTGGAGAGGACCGGGCCGATGCCCTCGGGCTGGACCACGTTGGCGTTGGGGAGGTCGAGCTCGTACACGTTCCCGAGGATGGAGGTGGGGTCCGCCAACGGCGTGCCCAGGACGGAGGTGCTGAAGGCGAGCTCCGTGGTCCCGCCGCAGCTGTTCAGGGTGGCCAGGTAGGAGGTGGACGGGGACAGCGGCGAGGACGGCACCCAGGAGAGGGTGAGGCCGTCCTCGGACACCGAGAGGCTCCCGGGCACGTCCGTGGTGATGCTGGCCCCGGCGTCCGGCGCGCTCAGCACGAATCCGAAGGGGTCGCGGTAGAAGTGCTCCTCGCCCGCGGCGGGGAAGGTGGAGACCACGGTGGCGGTGCACTCGGCGGAGGTGAGCCCGGTGTCGTCTCCCTTGTCGGAGCAGGCGGCGAGGGCGAGGACGAAGGCGAGGGTCAAGCGCATGGGCCCACCTTGCCCGGCGCCGCGGGCCGCGCAAAGGGTCGCCCGGGGAATTCACGCTCCGTGGACCCCGCGAGCCCTCGGCGGTGCGCTAGACGCCTCAGCGGCGCTCGGTGCTGGCCCGCCGGACGTCCTCCGAGTCCCACCCCGACTCCCCGAAGCGATCGGCCCGGCCGAGGTCGGCCTGGAGCGCCTCCTCCAGCATGCGCAGGCGCTCGCGGGCGCTCTGCACGAAGCTCGCCTGGTCGCCGCGCCGCGAGGCCATCTCCACCATCGCCGCCTCGTCGTGGCGGCGGAAGGTGCGCGCCGAGCGCTCGGCACGATGGGCGTGCACCCCGAGCAGGCGGAGCGCGTCCACCCCGGTCCGGAGCGAGGCGTCGAAGGTCTCCCGGTAGACCCCCTCCACCCCGATCTCCACGAGATCCATCGCGTCCCCCCGGCCCCGCGCCCGCGCGAGGACCGCCAGGTGGGGGAAGTGGGTCCGGGCCAGGTGCACGATCTCCTTCACCTTCGCCGGGTCGTCCACCGCCACGATCAGGAGCCGGGCCTTGGCGGCCCCGGCGGCGCGGAGCAGGTCGAGCCGCGAGGCGTCGCCGAAGAAGACCCGCGCCCCGAATCGGGCCATGACCTCGATCTGCTCGGAGTCCACGTCGAGCAGAGTGCAGGGGAAGCCGTTGGCGCGGAGGAAGCGGGCGCAGATCTGCCCGAAGCGGCCGTACCCGGCCACGATGACGGAGGCGCCCTCGTCCTCCACGTCGGAGGGCCTGTCGGCGCGGGCGGAGGGCCGCAGGCGCGGCACGATCACCCGCTCGTTGAGCGCGAGCAGGAGGGGGCTCGCCGCCATGGACAGGGCGGTCACCGCGACCATGGGCTCGGCCACCTCGCCGGGGAGCACGCCGCTCGCCTGGGCGAAGCTGAACAACACGAAGGCGAACTCGCCCACCTGGGAGAGCGCCACCGCGAAGACCGCGGTCTGGTCGGCGGCGGTCTTGAAGAGGCGCGCCAGCCCGACGAGCACGAGCACCTTCACCAGCGTCACGCCCACCAGGACGGAGAGGATGCGCCCCGGGGCCTCCGCGACGAGGCCGAAGTTGATCGAGGCGCCGACCGAGATGAAGAAGAGCCCCAGGAGCAGGCCCTTGAAGGGGTCGATGTCGCTCTCGAGCTCGTGGCGGTACTCGCTGTTGGCCAGCACCACCCCGGCCAGGAAGGTGCCGAGCGCGGGCGAGAGGCCCACCATGGACATCAGCACGGTGACGGCGAACACCAGCGCGAGCGCCGCCGCGGTGAACATCTCGCGGAGGCCCGTCCGCGCCACGCGCCGCATCAGCGGCGGGACGAGCAGGCGACCGCCGCCCACCACGCCCACGATGGCGCCGAGCACCACGAGCGCGTGCTGCCAGCCGGCGAGGTGCTCCACGAAGCTCCCCCCGTGCGCCCCCTCCCCGCCGTCGGCCGGGGTGAGGGTCGCCAGGAGGGGGAACACCGCCAGCATGGGGATGACCGCCACGTCCTGGAAGAGCAGCACCGCGAAGGACTTCTGCCCCGCGTCGGACTTCATCAGCCCCTTCTCGTTCAGGGTCTGGAGCGCGATGGCCGTCGACGACATGGCCAGGACCAGCCCCACCGCCAGCCCCTGCTGCCAGGGGAGCCCGAGCGCGATGGCCACGAGCGCGACCACCGCCGCGGTCACCAGCACCTGGAGGCCGCCCAGCCCGAGGATCGGCCCGCGGAGCCTCCAGAGGAGGGCGGGCTCGAGCTCCAGGCCCACGAGGAAGAGCATCAGCACCACCCCGAACTCGGCGGCGTGCATGACGTCGCCGCCGCCGTCGCCCACGAGGTCGAAGCCGTAGGGCCCGATCACCACCCCGGCGATGAGGTAGCCGAGGACCGAGCCGAGCCCCAGCCGCTTGGCCAGGGGCACCATGATGAGCGCGGCACCCAGGTACAGGATGGCGTTGACGAAGAAGTCCTGGGTGTTCACGACCCCTCCAGCCAGCCGAAGTTCTCGTTGATGCGGGGCAGGTGCGCCACCGCGGCGGGATCGACGCGCCCCGCGACCAGCTCGGCCAGGACCTGCGCGTAGCGGGCGGCGCCGGCCTCGAGGCCCTCTTCGCCGAGCTGGTAGGCCCCGTGGAGCACGAACGGGGGGAGCCAGCTCATCCCGCAGAGGTGGGCGGTCTGCTCCATCGGCGCGAGCAGCTGCCGGACGGTGAAGCGGTTGCGCCCCTCGGGGGTGTAGGCCGCCTCGTCCCCGCCGGCGCTGATCGCGCTCAGGAGCGTCTTCCCGCGCAGCGCGTGCCCCTTCGGCCCATAGGCCCAGTTGAACTCGAGGACCAGGTCGAGCCACTCCTTGACCAGGGAGGGCGCGCTGTACCAGTAGAAGGGGTGCTGCATCACCACGACGGGGTGGTGGGAGAGCAGCCGCTGCTCGTGGGAGACGTCGATGTCGTGGTTCGGGTAGGCCTCGTAGAGGTCGTGCACCGTGACCCCCGGCACCCGGGCCGCGGCGGCGGCCAGCCGCCGGTTCACCCGCGAGCGGTGCAGGGCGGGGTGGGCGAGCAGGACCAGGACGCGGCTCGCCTCGGCCACCTCCGCTCGCCGAGGAAGCTGGGGACGCTGGGGTGAGCTCAGGTGCGACACCAGGCCTCCTCCGACCACGGGGGCCGGGCGCGGACGGGGGGAATCGGGCGGGGGGTCATGCGCGAGGGACGTACGTCCCGTGAAGTGTGCACGTCAACCCCCCGTTCGGGTGGGCCGCGGCGCGGGTCCGACCGCGGGCGACCGCCCCTCCCTTTCCCCCCCTGCCGCCGCGTGGTACCCGGCTCCGATGTCCGCCTCCACCGCGCGAAGTGTGCCGCTGTCCGCCCTGATCCTGGGGGCGATGGCGCTCGGGCTGGTGGTCGGGCCGCTCCTGGGCAAGGACGCGGCCCCGCTGGGCGAGCTCGGGAAGCTGGTCATCCAGCTGATCAAGGCCGTGGCGACCCCCCTGCTCTTCTTCGCGATCGTGAACGCCATCGTGACCACCGAGGTGCGGGCGCGGTCCGGCGTCCGCCTGCTCGGCCTGGCCACGCTCAACGCCTGCATCGCGCTCGGTCTCGGCCTCCTGGTCTCGAACACCTTCCGTCCCGGCGATCACCTCGCCGCGGCCGTCGCCCCGCCCGACCCCGCGAAGGTGGCCGCCTACGCCGACAAGAAGGTCGACTTCGTGCAGACCCTGGTGAGCTACGTGCCCACCAGCCTGGTCGGCCCCTTCGTCGACAACACCATCATCTCGATCGTGCTCCTCGGGGTCCTGCTCGGGGCCGCCCTGCGCACGGTCCGCACCCAGCAGCTCGCCGCCGGCCAGCACGGCCACAAGGTGGTGGAGGACGGGGTGGCCGCGCTGCTGGCGCTGATGGAGACGGTGCTCGGGTGGGTGGTGAAGCTCATCCCCATCGCGGTCTTCGGGGTGGTGGCCAAGACCGTGGGCGAGTACGGGTTCGCCCCGCTCAAGGGGCTCGCGGCCTACCTCGTGGCCGGGGTCGGTGGACTCGCCCTGCACGTGCTGCTGGTCTACCAGGTCGAGGTCGCGCTCTGGGCCCGGATCCCGCTCCGGCGCTTCTGGGCGGCGGCGCGCGAGCCGGTGGTGACCGCCCTGGGCACCAACTCCAGCCTGGCAACCCTCCCCGTCACCCTCCGGGGTCTGGACCGGCTGGGCGTGTCGCGGAGCAGCTCGGCGCTCGGCGCCTGCGTGGGCACGAACTTCAACAACGACGGGATCCTGCTCTACGAGGGGATGGCCGTCCTGTTCGTGGCCCAGGCGAGCGGGCTCGACCTGGACCTCGGCCAGCAGGTGCTCGCGAGCGTGACCTGTCTCGTGGCGGCGATGGGGGTGGCGGGGGTGCCGGAGGCGGGCTTCATCTCGCTGGCGCTCGTCCTGAACACCGTCGGGATGCCGGTGGAGCTCCTCCCCCTCCTCCTCACCGTGGACTGGGTCATCGCGCGCGGTCGCTCGGTGGTGAACGTGCTCTCCGACATGGTGTTGTCCATCCTGCTGGACCGGACGTGAAGCTCCGACCGCGGCTCGTCGCCCTGATCCTGGGTGCCGGAGCCGCGCCGCTGGCGTGGGTGGGCGCGGTGGCGGCCGTGGAGGACCGGCAGGCGGCCGGGCTCCAGGCGCGCGTGGAGGCGGGCGTGGCGGCGGTCTCGGCGGGGGAGGACCCCACCGCGGTGGCCTCGGCGCACCAGGTCCAGGTGCGGGTCGAGGCGGGGGCCCGCACGCTCGTATGGGCCGAACCGGGGGGGCGGCCGTCCGGCGCTGGAGAGGTCGGGGCCGAGCCGCTCGATGGCTGTCGCCCCGAGGGGGCGCTCCTGGTCTGCGGGGCGCTGCGGGACCTGGGGGATGGGCGTCGCCTGCGGGTCGACGCGTCGGCGCCGCGCCCGCTCCGTGCCCTCGGTCGGGACCCCGTGGCCCTCGTGCAGCTCCTCCTCGCCTCGGCCGGCCTCGTCGCCGGGTGGGGCTGGCTCGCGGGCCGGGGGGTCTGGGCCGCCGCCGCGCGGCTGGAGGCCTCCCGTCGCGGCGCAGAGGAGCGCATCCGCTCCCTGGAGGCCCGCCTCGCCGACAGCGAAGGGCGCCGCGCGGCCCTCGTGGGGGCGTCGCGCGACGCCCGGCGCGCGGCGGAGGGGGTGCGCGACGCGCTCCGACGCGGGCCCGGCGAGCCCACCGACGCCGGCACCCGGTCGCCCGCGTTGGCCGACCAGCTGGACCGGCTGGCGCTCTCCCTCGAGGCCGAGGCGACCCGCGCGGAGCGCCCTTCCGCCGGTTGACCGAGGCGGATCCGCCGCGGGGCCGCTTACAGCGTGGGCATGCACTCCCGCTCCCTCATCCCGACGGACTTCCACGCGGTGGTCGAACTCGATCGCCGGATCCACCGTGTCTCCCGGCGCGACTAGTTCCAGCGGCGCCTCGCGGCGGCGATCCGGGCCCCGAACCGGCACGCGCAGGTCGCGGTCGAGGAGGACGGGGCGCTGATCGGTCACGCGCTCGCGCGGGTGTCCTCGGGCGACTTCGGGCGCCCCGAGCCGGTGATGCTCCTGGAGGCGATCACCGTGGACCCGGCCTGGTCGGGCCGAGGAGTGGGCCGGAAGCTCCTCGTGGGGCTCTCGGAGCGCATGGCGCACCGGGGCCTGAAGGAGCTCTGCACCGAGGCCTCCTGGCGCGATCACGCCATCCTCCGTTTCCTCGACGGCGCGGGCTTCGAGCTCGCGCCGCGGCACGTGCTGGCCCGGGGAACCGAGCCCCGCCGCCCCGACGAGGACGAGGACCTCCACCAGGAGACGCACGCGATCCGCAGCATCCGGGCCGAGGACCTGCCCGCCGTGTGCGCGGTGGACCGCCGGGTGACGGGCCTGGACCGCGCCGAGCACCTGCGCGCCCGCTTCGAGGACACCGCCGCCGAGTCCGCCGTGCAGGTCTCGCTGGTGGCCGAGGAGGACGGGCACGTGGTGGGCTTCCTCATGGCGCGGGTCGACTCCGGGGACTTCGGGCGCATGGACCCCGCCGCGGTGCTCCACACGGTGGCGGTGGACCCCCGGTACGCCCGCAGGGGCTTCGGCGAGGCGCTCCTGGAGCAGCTCCTCAAGAACCTCCAGGCCCTGGGGGTGGAGCGCCTGGAGACCCAGGTGTCCAGGGAGGCCTTCGCCCTCCTCGGCTGGTTCTACCGGTGCGGGTTCCAGCCCTCGGACCGGCTCGTCTTCCGACGCCCCGCGTAGAGGCGCTTACGCGACGGCCGCGCCAGCCGCGCTATCCTCGGTGGAGGAGCGCCCCATGCGCGTGACCCTCGTGAACCCCCCGCTCGACTCGGTGCTGGCCAACGGCCACGTCAGCCCCGTCACGGCGTACCTCTTCTACAACTCCGCCCCGCTCGGGCTTCTCTACATCGCCGCGATGCTGGAGCAGGCCGGACACACGGTGGCCTGCATCGACGCCGCCGCCGAGCGGATCGACGTGCCGGCCACGGTGAAGCGGGTGGAAGCCACCCGCCCCGACGTGGTGGGGATCGGCTCCACCACCGTGGTGTTCGAGACCACCAAGATGCTCGGCGCAGCGCTGAAGGGGGCGATGCCCTCGATCCCGCTCGTGCTGGGCGGCTACCACGTCAGCCTCGTGCCCGAGGAGGCGATGCGCACCCGCGCGTTCGACGTGGGGGCCATCGGCGAAGGCGAGCACACCATGCTCGACCTCTGCGCGGCCTACCAGGGGCGGAAGTCCCTCGAGGACGTGCAGGGCATCTGCTTCCGCAAGCCGGACGGCACCCTGCACTTCACGCCGGCCCGCCCGCGCTTCAAGGACCTGGACCAGCTCCCCTTCCCGGCCCGGCACCTGCTCCCGCCCGACCAGTACCGGCCCATCCCCATCGACGAGCACGCCTCGCCGAAGTTCTCGATGATCACCTCGCGCGGCTGCCCCCACGCCTGCGCCTTCTGCCAGAAGTCCAAGTCGGGCTACCGGAGCCACTCGCCCGAGTACATCGCCGACGAGGTGCAGCACCTGGTGCGCGACTTCGGTGCGCGCGACATCGCCTTCGTGGACTCGCTCTTCTGCGCCTCGAAGAAGCGCGTGATGGGCATCATGGACGAGTTCGCGCGCCGGCGGATCGGCGAGCAGGTGAGCTGGACCTGCAGCTCGCGGGTGGAGGTGGTGGACCGCGAGATCCTCCAGGCCATGAAGGACAACGGCTGCTGGCGGACCCGGTTCGGCATCGAATCGGGCAGCGACCGCGTGCTGGACTTCATCTCCAAGGGCATCACCAAAGAGAAGATCCGCGCCGCGGTCACCGCCGCCCACGAAGTGGGCCTCCGCCCGAAGGCCTTCTTCATCGTCGGCCACATGCCCGACAGCCGGGAGACGATCGAGGAGACCATCGAGTTCGCCAAGACCATCCCCCTCCACGACGTCACGGTGCAGATCAACACGCTGCTGCCCAAGACGCCGCAGATGGAGATGTGGGAGCGGGAAGGGTCCAAGTGGGGTCGACTGGTCAACGAGTCCACCGACGAGAAGTCCTTCTGGGAGCCCACCTTCGTCCCCTGGGGCCTCGAGCCGGAAGACATCATCGAGTACCACCGCAGGTTCTACCGCGAGTTCTACTTCCGGCCGATCACGCTCGCGCGCCACCTCGAGACCATCCAGAGCTGGCGCGACGTCTACAAGTACGCGAGCGCGTCCAGCCTGTTCAGCTTCCTCTTCTACAACGCGGAGAAGGTGAACCTCGGGATGATCCGCGGT
>Ga0172373_10005564_pt1 | contig 17211 bp, 13 predicted proteins | sample Lak10m_2_FD_114546 | JGI IMG/M metagenome (GOLD analysis project Ga0172373, IMG submission 114546) | Freshwater microbial communities from Kabuno Bay, South-Kivu, Congo - kab_092012_10m | ecosystem: Environmental > Aquatic > Freshwater > Lake | place: Democratic Republic of the Congo...
CCCGGCTGTTGAGGTTGAAGCCCCCCACCCCGGGATCATGCGCAGCATAATCCCTGCTGCCGACAGGCCGGTTTTTTATCGACCGGAACGTGCCGAACCGAAGGTTAGGGCACGGGACGGGAGAGAAAAAACCGGGGCGCTGTGCGCCCCGGCTGTTGAGGTTGAAGCCCCCCACCCCGGGATCATGCGCAGCATAATCCCTGCTGCCGACAGGCCGGTTTTTTATCGACCGGAACGTGCCGAACCGAAGGTTCGGGCACGGGACGCTCCCCCTGCTTTCATGTCGACTTCCGATGCGACCCATCGCACCTTGGCATCCGCTGGGATAATCCGCAATGACAGTCCTGCATCCCGATCCCATCCATGATGCGTTGTCTGAACCTGTCGATCCGTGCAAATCGGGTGGATGGCGTTGGCGTGGCGGTGAAATGGATCAGATAGGCGCGCTGACGGCCCGGTGTCAGGGCAAGGAAGGCCTGTTCATAGGCCGTGTCCGCCTGGAAGCGGGCGATGAGTTCGTGGGGCCACAGGATGCGGACATCTTCTTCATTGTGCCCGACCTCCCTGCCCGACCGAAGGCAATCGATGGTTTCCATGACATAGGAACGCAGCCTGTCGGCGCGCGCACTGATCATATCCGCACTGGTGAATCGAATGACCCGGCCGTGGATCGTGTTTGGACCGGGTTTCTCCAGCCATCCCTCCTCGTCACGGAGCTGAGACCCCTTCAGAAAGCTGATCACGCAGGCATCGCGATAGGCGCCCAGGATGATGAGGTTGACACCGTTCATGGAATAGCAGGGTTGCCCCCACTTGACCTCCTCATCGAGCCCGCAAGAGCGAACGACGGCTCTCAGCAAGGTCAGTTCAGCCCCCCATTTCGACTGACGGCTGATGAGGTCCTCCACGCCCGGATGACCCATGGGATCGTCTTTGCTGCTTCCCATCATGGGGGTTCGATTCGGCATCGATGTCCAAGTTAGGCAGAAACTTGGTTCCGGGGACGGGCCGCCGTTGCGTGCGGGCAATCGGCATGGTTTTGTGTTTTTCCCTACCTTCGCACCCCACGGAGAGATGCCAGAGCGGTTGAATGGGGCGGTCTCGAAAACCGTTATACGGGTAACTGTATCGAGGGTTCGAATCCCTCTCTCTCCGCCAACCTCAACAGCCGGCCTAAGGGCCGGTTTTTTTTTCGACCGGAACGTGCCGAACCGAAGGTTCGATCCGCTTCAGAATTTCATCCCGGGTTATGAACCCGGCCCCCAGGCTCTCCAGATGTGAGGTGTGCGCCTGACAGTCCACCAGTCCCACCCCTTCTTGCTGCAGCATCCTGACATGCGTGATGAACGCATACTTACTGGCATTGCCCACTCGGCTGAACATGCTTTCCCCAAAGAAGACATCGCCCATCCGGATGCCATAGAGGCCGCCTACGAGGCTCCCGTCCTGCCAGGCCTCCACGCTCACGGCATGGCCGAGATCGTGCAGTCGGACATACGCTTCTACCATCGAAGGCGTGATCCACGTTCCCCACTGACCTGGACGCAACGTCTCCCGGCAAGCCGCTATCACATCCCGGAAACATCGGTTGACGGTCACTTCGAAGGCATTCCGCCGCAACAGCTGTCGCATGCTACGGCTCACCTTCAGATCTTCCGGGAACAGGACGAACCGAGGGTCGGGAGAGTACCACTCCGGTATCCGCCCGCTGAACCAGGGGAAGATGCCGCTGCGATACGCGAGCAGCAGGCGTTCCGGCGAGAGGTCGCCCCCGACAGCCAGCAGACCATCCTCTTCCGCCAGGGATGGGTCCGGAAAAACGAGTCGCTGGTCGAGTCGGAAGACGGGCATGGGGATAGAACCGGGTCGGTCAGCCCTTCGACTCGATGGTGGCGCTGATGCCGCGGTCGGTGATGGCCTCGCACTTGGGCTTGAGGAAGTCGTAGCTGCCGTGCTTGACGGCGTATTTTCCCTGGTGATGGATGATATAGGCGCATTGCTCGGCCTGCTCGTAGGTATGGTCGCAGACGTCGACAAGGGTCTCGATCACCCATTCGAAGGTATTCACATGGTCGTTCCAGACGATGAGGCTGTAGGCGTTGCCGGTATCGTCCAGGACGTCGACATCCTCATCCTGTTCGTGCAGGGGTTTGACGGGAGCCATCCGCGGAGATTGTAGGACATGAAGGTACGGCCGAAAGGCGAAATGCATGGCCTTTGCATGAGCCGCCCCCTTGCGGGCTCGGCTTGTCCTCCATCACGACGGGTACCGTCATGACAACGGGTGTCCGGAGTTGGTTAGCTTTGCATAAATCCGAGACATGTACCGTCTGTACTGCCTGTACGCCGCCCTGTTCCTGACTGCCCACGGCTTCGCCCAGCGGACCGATGTACGGCTGGAGAAGCGGCTCCTCGAACTGACCCGCGGCTTCGAGGGTCGCGTGGGCGTCCATGTGCACGACCTGCATACCGGCCGCACCGTCTCCATCCATGCCGACACCGTCTTCCCCACGGCCAGCATCGTGAAGGTGCCGATCCTGATGGGCATCATGGACAGGGTCAGGAAGGGCGAACTCTCCTACCATCAAAAGATCTCCTGGGCCGATACCATCCGCTACGACCCGGGGGAAGACATCATCGCCTACCTCAAGCCCGGCTCCCCCATCGAACTCAGCAAGGCCGTCATGCTCATGATGACCATCTCAGACAACAATGCCAGCCTGATGCTGCAGGGGCTGGCGGGCACCGGGGCGGCCATCAACCGCCTGCTGGACAGCCTGGGATACCCCATGACGCGCGTCAACAGCCGCACGCCGGGCCGAGAGGGCGACCGGGCCGTCTTCGGCTGGGGACAGACGACACCCCGCGAGATGGCCCGTATCGTCGAGGACATCGCCAGCCGTCGGATCTTCGACACGGCGACCTGCGAGCGCATGCTTCGCATCATGGGGCGCCAATACTGGGATGAAGAGGCGCTGGCGGCCATCCCCCCCGACGTCTTCGTGGCCTCCAAGAACGGTGCCGTCAACGCCAGCCGCAGCGAAGTGCTCTACGTGAAAGGCCGTCACCCCTACATCCTCGCCGTCTTCACCAAGGACAACGTCGACAGGTCGTGGGAGCCCGACAACGCGGCCTGGGTGATGACACGGCGAATATCGGCGGCCGTATGGGAGCATCTGGGCCGGTGAAGAAAAGCGGCGCGGTGTGGATTGCGTTTCGTCAACAAAGGCCTCGGGACGATGATGTCCCCCGATCGGCACCCATCGACATCCCGCATCATTACCCTCACCGCATCATGCACGACACCGTCACCACGGGCTGCAGAGAGACGAACTTCCAGTTCTTGTCGAAGATGCTTCGGATGCCGTAGTTGATGGAGACGTTACGGTTGATGCGCCAGTCGCCCCCGAAGGTGAGGTTGTTGGGATTGACCACGGTCCACTTCACCGAGGTGCCCACCACCTCGAAGCCGGCAGGGTTGGTGAAGACCTCCTGCAGCGCTTCCGAGGCCGTCTTCAGCGCCTTGCGCTCGTGGAAGAACTCGAGGAAGAAGTTATAGATGGGGCCGCCATAGCGGAGACTCATGCCGGCGCTGAGGAGGCGGTTGTCGGCCACGGCCTGTTGAACGAGGATGTCGCCGGTGGTCCGGTTGCGGATCTGAAAGTCGAGTTGCTCCTCATACCAGCTGTTGCGGAGGAGTCCTGCCACAAAAAGGCGGCGACCAATGCCCCAGCCGCCGTTGAGCCACAGGGCCCAGCCGGTGTTGCGATTGAGGCGGAGCGACTTCAGCCGGCCTGCGCTGTCGACCTGGTAGGTGTTGATCCTGCCGTAGGCGACGTCGAGGTAGCCGGTGTTCCAATACTCCTCTGTGTAGGCCCGGGCGCGGGCGCTCACCTCGGTACGGCGTCGCATGGCCAACCCCAGCAGCTGCTCCTCGGTCTGCCGCAGCATGCCCCTGGCGTTGGCCCGTTCCAATACACTCGTGGCCGTGTCGATCAGCCTGTTGAGCTCCTTGACCTTGTCGGTCAGGTCCTTCTCCTCCAGGTCGTACCGCTCGTCGATACCTTCATAGACCTCCTGCTGCAGCAAGGGGTCGCGCTGCCGGAAGAGGTTCATCTTGACGGCATATCCGAGACGGCGGTCATTGTCTTCGTTGACGATGGTGCCCAGGGAGACGTCGATGGAGGAAAGGCGCCGCATGACGGGGGATGCGTTGTAGTATCTGCTCAGGCTGCGGCGATTGTACATGATCTCCCAGATGGGCTGGGCCTGCAGGGCCAGGTTCGGATTCAGCCGCCAGGTCTTGAAGGACCAGTCGACCTTGAAATCCTTGATGTCTGAGATCTTGTTGACCTGCGAAGGAGTGATCGACATCAGGTCGAAGACGGGCGAGGGGGGGATGCTGAACTCGCGCGGGGAGAATCGGGTATTGTCGGGGTTCTGTCCCTGCGCCGCGTTCTGGTCCTGACCAGCCGCCGTCGACAGGCAGAGGGTGATGACTGCGGCCAGGACGGAACGGTATGTCGTCCCGGACCCGTTGTGGAGGTTGGGCATTTTCATTTGTTGTTGCTCATGTAGCGGTTGAACTGTTTCTCGTCCATCGCGCCGCCGGTGACCTCGGAGGGCTTCCCGTTCTTCACGGTGAAGTAGAAGGGCACGAAGCTGACGCGGTAGTCGGAAAAGGCCTTGGGGTTCTTGCCGACGTCGACGACGACGACGTCGTAGCCGGCCAGGGCGGCCTGGGTGGCAGGCGACTGTATCGTTTTGGCCATCGTCTGGCAGGACCCGCAGTCGGGGTCCATGAACACCACCAGGGCGGGCTTCCCGGCGGAGACGACCGACTTGACATCCGCCAGTCCCACCTCGCGGATGTTGGCTGCCTTGGCCATGCCGGCCGACCGGAAGTCGCCCCGCGTGGGGTTGATGACCCTTGGGTCGGGTTCCCCGAGACCGGTCATGTCGATGTTCTTGTTGCCGGTGCCGCAGAGGTTGCCACCGCCGGGGCGGGGCATGGCGATGAGGCCGAGTTGCTTGCAGCGGAGACGTGCGGCATCCTGTCGGGCCCTGCTGGTATCGCTTCCGCAGCCGAGCGACCATATGTCGCCGTCGGGTGTCGGCATGGCCACTGTGATGTCGCCGGCGCAGTTATTTACCTTGCGGATGAAGTTCTCGCACTCGTAGGACTGCCACTGGTTGCGTTCGCAGCGGTTGACGAAGGACTGCATCCGGTCGCAGGCGTTGCCGGTGCCTTCCGTATCGGGGCCGGGCATGCCGGGCTTTTTCCCGCCGCCGGTACTGGGCGGGGTGGCAGGCGGTGTTGCGGGCGGGGTGGGCGTATTGGCAGGCGGCGGGTTCTGGGCCGGTGGTGGATTGCCCGCATCACTCGCCTTCTTGGCGGCCTCGGCATCCTTGCGTTTCTTCTCTGCCGCCTCATGGGCCTTTTTTGCCTCGGCCTCCATGCGCTGGTTCTCCTCGTTATTGGCATCGACGATGTCGGCGGCCTTGTCTCCCCACCAGTTGTTGATCAGGGTGTTGTTGATGAGGGTTCCCAGTGACCAGGATGCGGCTGCCACGGTGGCGACCAGGGCCGGGACGGCCAACACTTCCACCAATACGAACCCCCGGGCGGCCGCACCCACCCCTGAGCGGATGGCAGCACCCTCGGTGGCCTGTGCCATCAGCACATCCTTGGTGGTCTCGCCCGCAAAGGTCGTTCCCGACTCGACAATGACGGCAGAACCACTCTCGGTGACGGCCGTGGCCGCGGTCTCGATCTCCTGGAGTACCTGCAGGCTCCGAAAGCCATAGGACTCCCCGGCACCCGCCATGCGGACGATATCGCCACCCCGGGAACGGCATCCCGCGATCATGCCCTGGGCCGCGCTGCGGGCCCGGCTGATGCGCTGCTGCCGCTGGGGGTCCCCCGCCGACGTTTGCCCGCCCGCGGGCATTGGTGGCGCACTGGTTGACCTGCTGGCCCATGACCGACTGGAAGGTCTGATAGGTTCCGTTGCGCTGACCCGAAGGACGGCTCATGTCCTGCATGGCCGATGCCACGGTGATGTTCCGGTCGTCGAAGACGGACGTCGACCCCCCGCAGGTGAACATGTCCTGACCCGGCTGGCCACCCTTCGACCCGAACGCGTTGTTCAGGTCCTCCATGATCTGTGTGACCGACTCCGGGACAAGGTACTTGCTCATCCGGTCGATCAGGGCCCTGGGACTGTAGGCCACCACCGTCAGGCCGGTAACGGTCTCGTAATAGGTACCCCAGCGTGTGTTTACCCGACGCCCCTCGTTGATGACGACGGACCTGTCCTCGGATATCTTCGTGTACAGGTTTCCGTTATGATATGCCTCGTAGGAAAGGATGTAGTCGTCGCTGCAGTTGAAGGCCTTCTCCAGCCGGCCGAGGCTGTCTTAGAGGCGCGTCATGCCGTTTCGACGACCGAAGATGAAGCTCTCCTCCCGCATCAGCTGCCCGTTCGGGTAGTAGGTCCGGAGGGTCCGAACCGGTCGTACGCCCGCCAGCACGGAACTCTGCTGGTAGACGCGGCCGTTGGTGTAGTTGCGGACGTAGTTGCCGGGCTGTGCTTGGATGCCTGACCCTACGGAAAGGGACAGCATGGCCGTCAGCATGAGGCGGGAGAACGGAACCGTAGATGCCATACGCTTGGGATTGGGGTTATGGAAGAAAGCCCTGTGGGATTGCCGGCCACGGGACATCCGGCGAAGGGATACCCGCATGCGGCAGATGAATATAGTGAAAATCGAAGCATTTGAACAGGTCAGATGGCCACTGCCCGGCCTCCGGTCGAGACAGGAACCTTTCGACAAGATGACGAAAGCAGCCAACAGGCTTACTACCGGAAAGTCGGGAAAAAACGGGGGTAAAGCTACCGGGAATCCGGTAGCTCCAGGATTCCGATCCCGTAAAGGGACATCAGGGACCGTTGTCAGGGCTCCCGATAGGGGGCGCGGCGGATGCAACCTGCGGTCATGAGCAGTGACCTGTTCCCGTGCTGCAGGGTGCCCCCGAGATAGTCGTAATACTTGGCGCTGCTGGTACCATGTTCCGTGGCGGTCCAGATCTGTTTGTCGCGCAGCCCGGGGATGGTGCCGTCCCTCCCCATGCCCCTGAAGTGCGCTTGTTCTACATCGTATGGAAGTGCCCAGTCGTCGAAGCCGTCATGGACGAAGTCTTCGCAGGCTTTGCGCGCATCCGTCCAGTTATACTGGCCTGGAACGTCCTGAGACGCAACGATGATCGCCAACAGCTTGTCGGATTCCTTTCCAGTGATGGTAGCGACGAAGCCGCCCTGGTAGCGGTTGCCCGGCCTCAACTTGCCGTTGATGGGGACGTTGATATCGACGTTCGTTTTGACAGGCTCCCGGATGGGCTGTTTGGGCTGTGCCCTTGATGTGGCGATACAGGTCAATCCGGCGACGAACATACCACTGAATCTCAGGTATTTGGCATTCATGGCTGGTGGTTGATGACGAATAGATGCATTTCGACATTACAGGTGCGTGCCGACCGGCGGACATCCCAACCCTTGCAACGGCTTTCTCTGCAAGAGCCTCCGGTGACTGCCGGGATGTCGTCCGGGCGTTCGTAGTCGCGGTTACTTGACATTGGACAACTGCCGTAATACTTTTACGGTGCCCTAGCCGTGGCGGGCCATCGGGTGATGTATCGCCCGGCGGACCCCGCCGACATCCCCCAACACGCGGCAAGATGACCGGGCTCAACCCCGTTCACTGATCTACAGAAAGACACCGGCCTGTCCTTCATCGACCGAGAAGGGCGAATGTCCGCATACCCTGTCGGATGGGTGATGCGGTACGTCCTCCCCTCCTGTCGCCCGCTGAAACCATACCCTATGCGACCCGACCAAGCCCCCTGCCAAAGGGCGGTTCCCGACCTGGCGTTCCTGACCGGTCAATCTGCGGCCTTCCGGATACTTCCGGCCTCTCACTTACAGCATGAGATATTCCGTCTGCAGCAATCCGAACCAAACAGTCAACGCTTCCACCGGAGCCTCGCCCTCCGCATACGGGGAGATCTCTATGCCAGACGGTTGATCAGGGCCATCCGGGATTTAGCCGCTGCAGAGGCCTCTCTGCACGCCGTCTGCCTGGAATACGAAGGCAAACTGTTCCTTCACCTGCAGGACAGGGCCAGGGTCCATGTACAAACGCTCGACCTTGGGGAAGTGACACCGGAGGACGTGGATCAGCGGCTACGGGAGGCTGCTAACGATTTCGTCCGGATCCCTTTCAGGCTGAGCTTGGAGCCCGCCTGCCGGTTTCTGCTGGTGAGGCTCAGGGATGAGGAACATGTGTTGGTGTCTGTATTTCATCTGATCCAGTTCGACGACGACTCCGAGCGCATCTTCCTGCGCAAACTCCGGGATGCCTACGCCGGTGCCGACACGCCTCTCCGTTCAAACCCGCCGTATCCCTTGGAGGAAGACATGTCGCTGACCGGCCTTCGGGAGGCCGAGTACCTGGTATCGGAAAGGTGGGACAAGGACCTCGTCTTTTGGCGGGAAGCATTGCAGAGCCGGATGACTCCCATCGCCTGGCCGCTGGTACGTCCGGGTTCCACTACCCGGTCAGGGCAGGGGATGCAGACCGGTTACCGTCGGTTTACCTTGAACCGTTCGCTGTGCCGGTCCATCGATATCTTCTGCGAACAGTGGAGCGTGGAGCGTTCCGTCTTCTACCTTACGGCCTTCTGCGTGCTTTTGCAGCGACATCTGGGCAATACAGGTATCGCAATGGGGGTATCTGTCGGAACGATCCCGGCCAGCGAAGTGCAGCGGGGCATCGGCCTTGGGAGATCGCACCTGCCCCTTGGCATCGGCCTCGACGGCTCATCCGCCTTCCTCGACCTAGCCCATCGGGTATCCTCATCCGTGGCGGAGAACCGACTTCGGCACCATACGTCGTTCTCGGTCCTCCGCACCCAGATAGACGGCGCAGCTACTTCTGCAGCGCCCTTTCCCGGCATCCTCTTCCGCTGCATGACCGACCTCCTTGAAGGTATACGGATGGAGGGCCTGGAGTTGTCCCCTTACGAACTGCGTTCGGAGGCGGAGACGTCCGGACTGTCCGTGACCCTGTCGTTCAGGCATGACGAGTGGTCGATCCCGCAGATGGACATCCTGTACCGTTACGACATGTCCGTGTTGTCCAAGGCCTGGGTGAGCCGGCTGCATGCCCGCTGGGAGATGGTCCTGCAGCATTGCGTGTGCGATCCCCATGCGGCGACAGGAACCTACCAGATCCTCCCACCCCGGGAATGGCGCAGGGTCGTCGAGGAATGGAACGCCACCTGCGTAGACGACACGCCCCCGACCACGCTGCAGGATCTGTTCCGACGGCAGGCGAAGTTGAGCCCCGACCGGCCGGCCGTCGTCTCCGAAACGGGTGAGATGTCATACCGTGCACTGAACGAAGCCTCTGACCGGGTCGCCCGACACCTGTTGGAACTGGGCGTGCGCCCAGACGAGCCCGTGGCGCTGTTCATGGGGAGGTCACAACTGCTGATGTCGGTGATCATGGGCGTCCTCAAGTCGGGCGCATGCATCATGCCCGTCGAAATCTACCAGCCCCCCGACAGGGTGGCCCTGATGCTGTCGGATTCGGGGATACGCTTCCTGGTCTGCGACCGGCGGAAGCCCGAGTCGGTTCCAGCAGGCATCAGGATGCTACAGGCTGCCGAACTGGTGGCGGATACGGACACCGGACACCCGGAAACATGGCTGACGAAGGGACGGCCGGAGGGCCTGGCCTACATCCTCTACACCTCCGGGTCGACCGGAAAGCCCAAGGGGGTGATGGTGGAGCACCGAAACATCGTCAACCGACTGGAACATACGAGGCGAGTCCTCGGCTTCGGTCCCGACGACCGGACCCTGCAGAAGACTCCTGTGAGTTTCGATGTCTGCATCACCGAGTTCTTCCTGCCGCTCCTTTGCGGCGGTGCCGTCGTCATGGCCCGGGACGAGCGGCTGCTCACGCCCGAGTACATGGCCGACGCCATCCGGCGCCATCGGGCGACATACGTGCATTTCGTGGCGACGATGCTCCAGGCCTTTCTCCGCACCGAGGGCGTCGAACGCGTCAACGGCATCCTCCGACATATCCGATGCGGAGGCGAATCGCTCCCGGAGAGGCTCATGCAGGAGTGCCTGCGACGGCTCGACGCAAGACTGTATCAGAGCTACGGTCCGGCCGAGACGGCCGTGGCGGTCACCATCTGGCCCTGTCATACCGGTCACGGTTATCCGAAACCACCCATCGGGACGCCAAATGCCAATACGGTCATCCATATCCTCAACGAATACGGCCGGCCCGTTCCGCCGGGTGTGACCGGCGAGCTCTACATCGGCGGGGCGCAGGTGGGCAGGGGCTACCTCAACAACCCAGGCCTCACCGCCCTCAGCTTCGTCGCCGACCCCATCGACCCGGCCAGTGGCACCCGCTTCTACCGGTCGGGCGACACCGCCATGTACGCCGATGACGGCAACATCATCTTCTGCGGCCGCATCGACGGTCAGGTCAAGATCATGGGCCAACGCGTGGAGCCGTCGGAGACCGCACATCGACTTATGGAGTGCCCAGGCGTGGTTCAGGCTGTCGTACTGCCGAAAATGTCCGCCAGCGGCTGCCACCTCAACGCGTATTTCGTCGTTGGCAGCGGCTTCCCCGGGATGCCCGACATCCGGGCAAAGCTTGAAAAAGGCCTTCCGGCCCACATGATCCCAAGGAACTTCCACCAGGTCGACCATATCCCGGTCACCCCGAATGGAAAGACAGACTCCGACGCACTTCGCCGGATGGTTGCCCGACCTAACCTACCCTCCAGCAACGACGACCAGACCGAAGACTACCCCCTGACCCCCACTGAGGCAAGCCTCGGCACCTTGTGGCGTCAACTCATACCGGCGGCGGATCCTCGCCGTAACGACCACTTCCTGCAAGTCGGCGGCGATTCGCTCAAACTGCTGCAGCTGGTGACGATGGTGGAGACCCGATGGGGTCGGACCCTGCGGACCGGGGACCTCTTTTCAAACCTTCGGCTATCGGAGATGGCTGCGCTCATCGATGGCTCGCCGAGCATAGGATTGACCATCCCTGACGGGAATGACCTTTCCCCCATCACCATCTTCAGCGGCAACACCGGCCGTAAGGCCTTCGTCATGGTGGGGGGTGGCGGAAGCCTGGAAGAGTACCCTAAATACCACCGATTGGGACAGTTGTCAGGCCTGGACATCGACTGGGTCATCCTGCCGGACCCGGAATCCATCGGCCGGCGCATCCCCACAACACCGATTGCCAGGTTGGCTGCCACCTATGCCGCATGCATCCGGCAGTGTCAGCCAGCCGGACCCTGGTTGCTGGTGGGTGACTGCATCGCCGCTTACGACCTGCATGCGACCGCAAGGGCGCTGGAACTGTCAACCGGCGGAAAAACCCACTGCATACTCCTCGACCCGGTCCTGCCCGCCGCACTCAACCGGACAATCCCTTTGGACGAAGCGAGATGCCTTGGTCTTCCTGCCCTAAGGTCAGGCCCACTCCACCGCATACTGTTCCGGATGCTGCTTGGCACGGGTATGATCCGTTGGATGCTCCGCCATGGCTATACGGCCCCGAAAGAAGAAGAGCAACTCAGGCTGCTGGCCGAAAAGACCGGGCTCTTCCACGGTGTCTGGTACGTCAGCCAATACCCGCAAGCGCAGTGTACGCCCCAGACCGCTTTTCAACACTACCTGCAACACGGGTTTCGTGAGGGATACCTCCCCTCGCCCGACTTCAACGCCTTCCGATATGGCCGGGCCTGTCCTGACTTCCAGCCCGGCGAGCACGAGCCCGTCACCCATGCCCTGCTTTGCGGCTTCCACCACAGGGCGACACGTCGCAAGGTACTCGCCCTCTCTGGCAAGGGCATCGAACGCAAGGACATTTCGAAGGCCAGACACCACCTGCGGAAGAGTGGCTTCGACACGAAACCGATCACCGGCAACCTAACCCTGGTCCTCAGCGAATCGGCAGATGCCGAAGCATTGTTGCAAGCATGGCGTCCCCTCACCACCGGACATATATTCATCTCACATGCCGAAGGGGATCACGCAAGCTACCTTGGCGAGCACCTGCCCGCCACCGCAACCATTCTCGCCAGCATCATGCAGGACATCCATGCCGATACCCTGACGCATCCATCCTCGATGCCTGCGCCTGAAGCGATCACCAAGCCAGCCAGGAGCATTTGGACGGGTAACGGCCCAGCATCAGGATTGGCCCTTGCCTCCGGAGCCTGAGCGTCAATCCCGCAAGCAGCGTACCGACATCCCATCCCCTTTGTACGTACCCTTGCCGGAGCGGAACATGACGGGCTGATCACTCCGCAGGTTGCGGTTCCAAACGGAGTATGGCCCGTCCTCCGTCGCACTCCACCAGCCGCCAAGGGTGCCGACACCGACGAATGTTCCGTTCTCGAGGCGGAAACCGCCAGGAGTGGCGGAAAATCCGCTGGCATTGCGGTCCGTAGCGACGATGCCCGGGTCGTCCACCCATCCGCTCGCGCCTTTCAGCTTGTTGCCGGCCTGGGCCTCTCCGCCGATGGCATCGGTCAGTCGCGACCATTCCGCATCCGTGGGCACATGCCAGCCCTGCGGCGCCAGCCCCCGGGGATCATTGACGGCATACCAGTTGTACAGCCGCCCCAGGGTGGCCCCGTTGGCCGGGTTGTTCTGGAAGTGACACCAGGCCGGCTGCTTCAGCTCGGCCGCCCGTTTCCATTCCGCTTCGGTACGGGCCTCGGCGATGGGGTCTCCATTGCGGAAGCGATCGACGTCCAGGTTGCGGTTCATCCACACCTGTCCCGAGATGGTCACCGATGAGGAGGTGACCACCCGGACGGGGACAGGGTCCGTCTTGCCCCCGCCCCGGTTTCGGGGAAATCGGCCGGCGGCGTCCTGGAATCCCTTGGCCAGGGCGGCCAGCCGCTGGGCGCGGGGCGGATGCGTATAGCTGCCCGTCTCGGAGGCCTCGCGGAAGGCCATCCGGCCCTGCTCCAGCAGGCCACCCATGAGGTAGAGCAGGAAGCCCGCTGTCTGGTCGGCCTCCAGCTCCTTGTCATGTGCCGTGGCGTTGGGCAGCGGATTGGTGATGTGGTTGTTCAGGTGATGCCCCACTTCATGCGCCAGGATGGTGAGGGTCGACCAGTCCATCTCCCCGATCACCGGCAGGTCCGACTCCGAGAACTGCAGCTTCTGCACCCGCTGCAGGAAGGTGGGATTGAAGAGAATCACCGGCCGCTTTTCCTTGTCGACCGTCGCCAGGCAGTTGGACACCGACGGGCAGCCCACCACGATGAAACGGTTCCGCAACCCCTGCATCGCCAGCATGTCGGCGATCAGCCGCTCGACATCCTGCTCGCTCATGAAGCCGCTCGCCTAGGTGCACAACTCCTGCTTGTCGACCACCCGACCGTAGAAGTCGGTGCTGCGAGACTGGGCCCGCAGGCTTGAGACAGACAGCAGACAAGACAGGAGCCATGTCGCGCTGCAGAAACATGAAGCGAAGACGGTGCGTAATGCCATGGGTGTTTCAGTTGCCAGTAAGAATGAGGGCTTTCGATCGAGGCATGGTGAAAATACAAAACGTAAATCAACTGCAAAGAGGGAGGTGGCCGATTGTGCCACTCCCCTTTCCTTCACCGGACTACCCCCATCGAAGATGATCTCCACACCCGATTTGGCCATTGCCTGGGTGATGTCGGTCACACTGGCCGTGGTCAGTTGCAGATCCGCCCAGGTCGACAGCAAAAACTCGTTGGAAAAGTCGGATACGCCTGCTTCATTGAATGCGTAGACCCGGTACGCATAGGTCGTGTTTCGGGAGACGGATGGATCAAGGTAAACCGAAAAACCCGGTCCAACGGATACTAGATCGGAAAACACCCCTGTACCTGTCTTTCGTTGGATCCCGAAACCCTTCTCATTGTTTGACCTGTCCGACCAGTTCAGCTCGATCCGTGTAGCGGCGACAACCTTGCCTGTCAGGTCTGCCGGGGCCAGCGGCACCACTTTGGGAGGATCTTTCTTCATACAACCCTGCTGGCCCTGGATCAACACGGCCATCAGCAGGATCGCCACGGCTTCGGCAAACTTGACACGGATGGGTGACATGGGTTTTCTCGTTCAGGATCGGCGGATAGGGATGCCGGGATACCGTTGCGCTGAAATGTCTATTCAACCTGACATCGCCGGAAAGGTTGTGGGTGCTGTAGGAGTTGCAAAGGCACGGGGTGTGGTTTGTCCTGCCAGCCATGGTCATTTTCAGAGGCTGTGGAATCGCATCACCCATCTCTCGACCCTTTGTGAAGACTGCTGTACAATCTACGTCCGGATGGCTAGGGTCCTGGCGGAGGGCGAAAGCAGGTCCGCCTCCGTTCAGGCAGTCACGGATCATACGCGGCAGGTCTGGGTGAGGGCAGACGCTTCAGAACCCGGGCATGATCGGAGACGCCTGTTCCAAACGCTCTTGGATCCGTTGTTCCAAGCAATGGAACCCTCCGCCATCCGGCTCCGGCGGCTATGTGATCGAGACCCTCGAAGCCGCCTTGTAGAGCTTCCTGAAAGGAAGGGAGTATTCCTCCTAAATATTGACGGCCGTCAACCTTGGAGGTGATACGGACACAATCGCCGCGCGCGGCCGATTTTTCCCTTTGTTGCTTTTCCACAGGGATGGTAAAATCCTTGTAAATCCCTTGAGATCATTGCGCAAGCCGCAAACGCAGATCACTACTCGCTTTCCCGCGAAATGGGTGTCTAAAATCAACGAATGGAGTGTCCGGTTTCAATGGGAGAGGTGTCCGACATCAATACATACGGGTGTACCATTTCAATGCTGATGCTCCATGCTGACGCCCCCGCTGCACAGTGTTAACAATGAACACGTCCTGACATAGCCCGTCATCCGCGCCTTCAAGTCCCGATTACTACCTCTGCCGATGAAGCGGATGATCCCGTTCATATCCACCCCACCATGATTGTGGGTAAGGATGGCGACACGCCACAAGACAGTTCCTACACAAAGTATCGAATTCAAGTGTCTCGGCCGGATACCAAGCCACGCAACCATAGAAGCTATTCGCCCGATCTGATCGATGCCTAGAACAAGGTGATCGAACTGATGGAAGAAAAAATGAACTTGAAGGATGAGAAGATCCGGATCTTGTACGAAGAAATGTGGAAGTACAGGGCAGCATCCATCCTGATGAAAAAAGGGGAAAAAAAACCCGCGTGAGTCTCCTAAGGCTGACCCATAGGTTTGTGGGTGCAAATGTTGGTGCAGAGCAAAAAAAAAGAGGTTACATTGTATGTAACCCCTTGATTGTCAGGTGGGAGTTGACGGGATCGAACCGCCGACCCTCTGTGTGTAAAACAGATGCTCTGAACCAGCTGAGCTAAACTCCCGTACGAGTGCGAAAATAAACCCGGTCAGGCATTCCGCCAACTTTTCTTTCATTGCCGTGATCAGTGACCCGAGCCTGTTTCATCCTTCCGAATGTCCTGATGACCGAATTCGGGCGTCGGACCCCCCCAAGGTATCCAGGAACCTCCGGACCCGGAGACCGGATGCGGCCAGGTATGTGAAGTCGGGTGACGGGTTCTGATGCACGAGGCTCACCACGCTGTCACTGCGCATGCCAAGGCGTAGGCCCGACAATTCCACCAGGCGCAAGGTCAGCCATACCAGTCGCCACGGTAACGGCAGGAAGGTTGTCCGTCGTCCCTTGGCTGCCGATATGGCCGCCAGGATCTGTCGAAAGGTCATGACCTCCGGGTGAGCCGCTGTGACAGTCCTGCTGACGACGCCCACAGGCTGGCTGGAGACATGGGCCACAAGGTCGCCCAAGTCAGCCTCATGGATCAGATAAAGCGCTTGACGCCCGTCCCCGATCAAGGGCACGAGTTGCGACTTCTCGATCAGACCTGCCAATGTCCCCATCATCCCCCCCATGCGATCGCCATAAACCAATCCGGGCCTCAAAACGATGCCACCCGTTCGGAGGACCTCATGTTCGACACGAAGCTTCACCCGACCGTAATTCGATGCGCATCCTTCGTAGGCGCTCATCGTAGAGATGAAAATGCGATGGGGGATGCCCGCCAGACGGGCCGACTCGAAGAGCCGGATGGATCCGTCGCCATTGACCTGTTCAATATCCGCCCTACGATGGGGTCGGAAGTCGTAGGCGCAATGAATGAGCACTTCGGTATCGGTTGGGAAGCCATGTTCCGTATCCTCCAGACGAAAGGGAGCATGGAGGTTGTCGGACTTACCCGACCTATCCCGTCCAAGGGCATACACCCGATGGCCTTTCGTTCTCAGTCTGTCGATGATCCGGCTGCCCACATACCCTGTGGCGCCTGTGACGGCGAAAACCATGTTCAGAAGTTGAAGTGATGGGAGGCGATGCGATGGGCGTTGGCCATGACAGCCAGGGTGATGGTGGTCGCAGGGATCTCGGGTAGCACGGATGCGTCGGTTAGATGGACACGCTGGAAGCCGTGGGGGCGTCCCCACCGGTCGGACTGGTCCGGCCCCGGGGCGCCGGCCATCGGAAAAGTACCCCCGCTGTGAAAACCCCTGCCCGGCAGCGTCACCTGCATCCCCGGCCGCATGGGAATGGCCCCTGTCATGCCAGCTACGGACCATAGCTTGCCCATCACCTTCGAGATGACGCGACGCGTCGCGGGGTTCCGAACACCTTCGACCCGCAGGGGGCCGGGGCCGTTGCCGGATGACTTGCCCAGCCGGATCTCCACATGCCCGGAGTGACGCGAATGCAGGTAGCCCTGTATCAGCAACATGCGGTTCAGAAAAGCGGGCAGGAAGGGGCTGGCCAGGGGGAAGAGAGGGCCCGACTTCTGCCGGATCAGCCGCAGGAAGAGGTCCGAATACGAATACACCTGGAGATGTACGAACTCCTCTGTGACAGCGGGGTCGCGGATCTCCAGGAAGAGCTGGCACAACGTGTTGAGGTCATCCTTCATGATCCCGGAGGCGGCACGAAGCTGCAGGTATGGGAAGAGGAAGTACTGGCTGTCGAGCATCCGCAGCGGTCGGTCGAAACGGCTGGTGGACTCAAGCATGATGCGGGCGGTGGACAAGGGGCCCGCTGCCAGG
>Ga0172373_10005565_pt1 | contig 17210 bp, 15 predicted proteins | sample Lak10m_2_FD_114546 | JGI IMG/M metagenome (GOLD analysis project Ga0172373, IMG submission 114546) | Freshwater microbial communities from Kabuno Bay, South-Kivu, Congo - kab_092012_10m | ecosystem: Environmental > Aquatic > Freshwater > Lake | place: Democratic Republic of the Congo...
CCGTTGCGCAGCTCTCAACAAAATGACACATCTGGGTATGCCTCAAAGTTACAAAGTGGCATAACTTTTCATTCTGACAAACCGATTACGCCTACTTTTCGATTTATGCACCAATGCCGTTCGACACCATAAAATCCCTCCTGTTTTTGCAGGGCATCCGTGGCAACTGTGAGAATCTGTTTTGTAAATTCTGATGGATGGTCATGCCACCAAATGGTCAATTTGTCTTCGTGGAGCGAGTTCCAGTTAAAACTGGAGTTTTCGTAAATTATGGTTTTTTCAGTGCTGTATTTGTTAACTTTGTTGACTGGGCTAAATAATCGCCACTTGTATGAGATCGTCAGTTGAGGAGGCAGAACTTCGTAATTTAAATAATAAACACAAGTGAAATACTCAACTTCATCCCTTGTGTTTGGGGAGCAATAGATCGGATATGAAACCCATTCAGCCTCTCCCAGACGATAATAAAACTCAAATTTTCCGTTGTAGTTTTGGACAACGATTTTTACACTAAAGCGAAGCCCGTTTGGGAAGAAATTTTCAACCTTCGTTTCTCCAAATGTGACGTCAACCTCGTCGCCTGCTGCAGGCTGAAATAAAGACACGCTGAACAGAATAGCCAGGATCAAACTACGTAGAACCTTATTCGCTTGTGCTCGGAAGTTTTTTGTCTTGTAATTCATGTAAAAACCCTCCTGTTGAAATGAATTATTGAAGTTTGGTAAATTATAGTATAAAAAACTACTTCGCGCCTTCAGGCGGGATGTATTTCATTTGCCAAACACCTTCACCTTCATCAATAATCTGTGAATACGGTGTGGCAACAAAGATCCACGTATTGCCAGGTTTGAGCGGGACTTGATTCCCGCTCGCGTCCACAAAATAGATCGGGCGAGGGCGGCCAGTTGTTTTTTCATAGTCGCGGGCTTTCAGGCTCCAGCGGATATCGTACTTTTTGCCGTCGCGGAACAAAAAGGCATAGTTGCTGTCACCAAGCTCCAGATGAATATCCATGTTGGTGGGGGAGATGACATCATGCTCGGCGAAGATCACGATCACGTTATCGAATTGCAATTGACGCCCGGTCAGCCTGTCCACGGCGGGGTGGAGTTGCCCGGCCGTTTCAACCAATGCATCATCCACAAAACGCAGCCATGATTCGGAGAGCGGGTCATACGTCCAACCAGATTGGTTGAGCAGTGCCACGCGCACGTTGATCTGCCTTGCAGGTGTGCCGCCTGCTGGCGCTTCTTCAGAAAATAAATTGCCCGAGTAATCAAAGTCACTGGGTGTCAGACGTTTGTTGTCTTCAGAGATTTTTATCATCCGCTCCAGCGACATCATCGCGCCGCCACTGGCTATGTCATGCGGCACGAACACGCACTGCGGAATTTTATCCAACACTTCAGGCGACGCGAACGCGTACACCAAACACGAGCTGCGGAAGAAACGTCCGATGTCTGCGTACAGCATGCGCCCCGAGCGGATGGGTCCTACTTGCGCGACAGGCATTTCGGTGGATTCACTATCAGGTGGACGAATGGTCTCGGACGGGATCAGGCCTGCGTCCAGATAAAGAAGCGATGTACTTCCTTCCGCCTCCACCCGCCCTGTGACTTGGTCGGCATCGCTATCAGCATTTTCATCCCCGACGTTTTGACTCGCGTAGTCCAGCCAGTCTGGAATATCAAACTCAATGACGTATTTGCCCGCATCCACATTGAAACCGTAATAGCCATTCGAATCGGTGGATGTTTGCTGAATTAAATTTCCAGACACATCATAAAGATTGACACACACACCACCCACGCCAGGCTCGAAAGGTTCCTGCCTTCCGTTTTTATTTTCATCCAACCAAACGCGGTTGCCGAGAATATTTGCCGTTTGAGAAAAAATTTCTTCACGAATTTCGCAATCACCCGTGAGCGGAATTTCGGGGTTGGGATACTCGCCATAAAAAACGGACAGAAAACGCGTGGCGCCTTCGGTGATGTAAAACTCAAAGACCCATGGCGCAAAGGACAGCCCCGCCTGCGGACGCGCCGTGGTGGGGAAGTGCGAGATCGAGACCAGCATGGCAGGCGTTTGGAGCAGGCTCGGGTCTTCGACCTGTTGTGCGGTCAGTGGGTTGTAATCAGCGGGGAAATTTTCTTTGTTCGGTCCAAAGGTCTCAGGCGCGGAAAGTGTTTGTGGTGTGGGTGAAGCGGTGGGGATTGAAATCGTTTGTGTCGCGGTGGAATTGACGGGCAGTTGGGTGGATTCGGTTATGGTTGCCGTTTCACTTTTTGTGCCGCAGGATGCGATTGTAAGAAAGAGTGTTGCGAGTAAAAATGCACCCACTCTATTTTTTCTTTGAACCCAAATCATAACTCTCCAATTTCAATAATCGGACTGCTGAAGGCTGACTGCTGAAAACTGTCAGCTATTTACTAAACGCATCCCTCACTCGTTTGTATGTATCCTCCAGTGCCTCAGGCAGCACACGAGTCTCTCCAAGCGAAGACATGAAATTCGTGTCCCCAGCCCAACGCGGCACAATGTGAATGTGAACGTGTCCTAGTACACCTGCGCCCGCCGCTTCACCGATGTTGATTCCCACGTTGAAGGATTGCGTTTTGTACACTTCACGCAAAATGGTGGTACAGCGGGAGGCGAGTTCCATCATCTCGGCACGCGTCTCTGCATTTAATTCTTCCAGATTGGAAACATGCTCAAAGGGAATGGCCATCAAATGTCCGCTTGTGTATGGGAAGCGGTTCAAGATCACATACGCGTTCCTGCCGCGGTAGGCGATCAGATTCTCGGTGCTATCTGCCTTGGCTTGTGCGTTGCAAAAGACACAGCCTGATTCTTTTTCGTTTTTTTCAATGTATGTCATACGCCAGGGTGACCAAAGATGTTTCATAGGATGGGGTGATTGTAGCAGAAATGAATTAGTGAATGTAAGGCTCAACGGATGGGAATGGGACCGTGAAATCCCCGTACTTGCCAGCGGAATAAACTCCGAAATAGAATACGAGGTCAGTGATGATGATAACTACTAAAGCGATGGTTGCCCAGCGGGAGTATTTGGTCTCACTTGCCCAGTGAATGGGAATGGCTACCAGCCAGCAAACCGCAGGGATGGAGGCGATGAAGTGGGACGAAGCAGGCGTGCCGACGATGAGCACACCACCAAGCATGGTTACGAGGAATACCCAGAGAATGGGGAAATATTGTTTTCTATAAAAAGCTAGGCCAATGCCGATGGGAAATAATAAGGAGGAGACGCCGATCAGAAATGGAATTTTTGGCGCATAGAAACCAGTCACATCTGTAAAGAAATTGTACGCACCAAAAGAGTGAACGACCTGGTGTATCAAATATTCTGAATAGCTGGCAGTGTTCCCCAGTGTGGCGGTCACTGCGGCGGATTTCCATCCATAAATGGTATTTAGACGATCAAAAAAATGTTCGGGCTTTACGGCTGAAAAAACGATCAAAGGTATGGCGATCACCAGCGCGAATGCCAGCATTCTTCCAGCGTAGATCGTCAGACGTACATGGTCGCTTGTCTTTTTCCATGTTTGCCAAAGGAGAAGGATTACTAAAAAGACCAGAACATATCCGCCTGTATAGAAATATGCAGTGGCGCCGAGGCAGAATCCTGCAAGCAATGCACCGCCTGATTGACCTTTGCGCCAGCCGCGCAGGAAAAACCCCACAGTAAGCGGTAGCAGCAACGTCACCCAGATATTGCTCAAGGACACCCGCGACCAGTGAATGTGATAATGGTACGCTGTCATCAGGATGGCCGTCAGCCATGCCGTTTTGCGGTCTGCCATTTCATTCACCATCAGGAACACCGCTCCAATGGACAACGCCCCGATAATGGCGCTCGACATGCGTGCACCAGGGATTGTGAAACCGAATAATTGCACGCTCAAGCGCAGGATATAACTATACAGAACTGGCTGCGAATCCAATCCCGTGCGCAGTGGATTCATGATGATCCAAAAAGTATTTGGGTTGAAAATGTATTGAAGCGCGAAATTCATCGACCCAGCCTCGTCAGGAATAAAGCCAGATGGAAAATGGGTTAATTTAAAAACACGCAGGAGAAACGCAGCAACCAGCAAGGCGAACAAGCCAGCCCAGGTACGGTTAAGCCTCAAGTGAAATAAAGGTGTTTTTTCGGCTGGATATAATGCTGCTGCACAAAGGAAAATACAAAAAAACCACAATAGAACGGGGTTGATGCTGATGAATGGGTTATCCGCAAAGCGGTAGCCGATGATCGCGGAGACTACTACAGCCGCGAAAACTGCCAGCATCTTTTTTTTGCGTGCGGTGGTTAGCCAAAGAGTGTGCCAAAGTTCAGTGAGAAAAATTTGCATAGTGGCCGTACTGCTGTGCGAACGATTTTAGCAGAAAATGTATCCTTTCACTTAACCTAGTCCCATTTCCCATTCACTATTCCCTCATTTTCGATTATCCTACACCCAATGCAACCGACGCTTTTTTCCTCCAACCACCTCACTGTCTCGCAATTCACCTTCCGCGTTCGTAAATTGCTGGAAGGTGATTCTGAATTGCAAGATGTGTGGGTGGAAGGCGAAGTCTCCAACCTCTCACGTCCCGCTTCGGGGCATATCTATTTCACGCTCAAAGATAAGAACGCCTCATTGAAATGCGTCATGTGGAAAACCGATGCCGCCCGCGCACGCCCGAATATTCAGGAAGGCGCGGCCGTGGAAGTGCATGGCAAGATCGCTGTCTATGAACCGCAGGGACAGTATCAACTCATCGTCAATATGATTCACCCAAAAGGTGAAGGCGCGCTCTTTCAGGAATTCCTACGCCTGAAAGCCATGCTTGAAGCCGAGGGGCTTTTCGACCCCGAACGCAGGCGTCTTATTCCTGTGCTTCCCAAAAAGATCGGGATCGTCACATCTGCAACGGGTGCAGCCTTGCGCGATATGCTCAATACTATTCGCCGCCGCTTACCTCTCGTGCAAGTCATTCTTGCGCCTTCGCCTGTTCAAGGCGTCGAAGCTCCGCCTGCTCTGGTCAATGCGTTGCAGTCTCTCAACAAACAAAATCCCGATGTGATTCTGCTCGCACGCGGCGGCGGTTCGATTGAAGACCTGTGGGCTTTCAACGATGAGCGTGTTGTGCGTGCTGTTGCGGATTCAAAAGCTCCAGTCATTTGCGGCGTGGGACACGAAACCGATTTCACTCTCTGTGATTTCGCTGCCGATCTGCGCGCCCCGACTCCAACAGCCGCCGCTGAACTCGCCACCCAAACCACAATAGATGACTTGCATGAGCAGCTTACATTTCACTCTTCGCGCCTCACGTTCTTGATCTCCAGCCTGCTCGCTGACCAAAAAACATTTATCTCCTCTTTGGCATCCCGCCTGAAATACGTTTCCCCTGAGAGACGCATCCAATCCGAGTATCAGCACCTTGACGAACTTTCCCGCCGCGCATTTTCTGCATTAACTCATCGCATCCAATTGCGATCTGCCAGCGTAGATGGAATATCAAAACGCTTGCAAGCCCTGAATCCTAAGGGTATATTATCCCGTGGATATGCCATTGTCACCCGCAAGGAAGATGGCAAGGTTGTTAGCAAAGTCTCACAGGCTCACGGAGAGATGAAAGTCCGCGTGAGTGATGGCGAGTTTGAAATAAAAAAATAAAACAATGTCATTCTGAGCCGCGATAGCGGCGAAGAATCTCTCGCTCGACCTAGAGACTCTTCGCTACGCTCAGAGTGACACACTTTGGAGTTATTATGGCAAAGACAAAGTCCACCCAAAAAGCTGTGGAAGAGCTGTCGTACGAAGAAGCTCTTGTTGAATTGGAAAGCGTTGTTGAAGTGTTGGAAGGCGAGCAAAGCCAACTCGAAGATGCAATGAAGCTGTTCGAGCGCGGGCAGTCTCTGGTGGCGCATTGCAGCGCTTTGCTTGAGTCTGCCCAGCTCAAGGTCCATAAATTGGTGGGGGAGTCAGCTGTTGCATTTGAGGAAGAGACCGAATGAACCTCGTCGCCATTTTTGATAACAGGGTTTTGATCGCGGTTCTATTGGGTTGGTTGATCGCGCAGATCTTGAAAATCCCTACCGAATATTTACGCTCGCGCCGCTGGCTGTGGGCCATGTTCTTTGCTGCCGGTGGCATGCCTTCCTCCCACACTGCCCTCATGGTTTCAGGGACTTTGGCTGTTGCCCTCTATCATGGTTTTGACAGTCCCGTTTTTGGGATAGCGGTTGCTGCCACCATGATCATTGCTCACGATGCTGCTGGTGTACGCAGGCAGGCGGGCATTCATGCGGAACGCATCAACGTGTTGTTCGAGGAACTGCTCAAAGGCCACATGTGGGACGAAAACGAATTAAAAGAAGTGATCGGCCACACCCCGCTGGAAGTGATCGGTGGAATCATTTTGGGCTTGATCGTTGCCACTGTGCAGTGGATGGTTTGGCCGTAAAGAATATGGCGTCATTGCGAGGGCGGTGTTCATCCGCCCGACACTTGCGCCGTACGCCAGTGCGGTGAGCAATCTCAGACTATGTTGGGGATTGCTTCGTCGCATAGAGCAAGAGCGCTCCTCGCAATGACGTTAACTCCGCTTCAACCTTCTGATCATCCCATTTGTAATATACGTCAGCTCAGGCACGCGTAAGACGAACAACGTGGTCACATACACCCCGCCGCCTATAACGACGCTTGCGAGTGTCAAGATCCATGCGCTGTAATTGCTCCCGAAATATAACCAGCCGTAAATGCATAATCCCATCACAAGCGCTGCCACCGTGGAAGGAAGCACGCCGCGCAAAATATGCCCGCCTTCAATTCCATTCAACCGTTTTCGCATCACAATAAATAAAGCTGTCGCTTCGAGCGCCGTGGCAAAGGAGTTTGCCAAAGCCAATCCACCGTGCGGAAACCAGCCAAGTGACTCGAATCCTTTTGCAAAAGCAATGCTGAAGACTACATTTAATCCCATCGCGATTGTGCCGATGATGACGGGGGTCTTTGTATCGTGTTGTGCGTAGAAGGCGCGGGTCAAGATTTCCATCACTGAATGTCCCACGATCCCTGCCGCATACCAGAGCAATGCCCAGGCGGTCAGTTGGACATCGTGCTCGTCAAATTTTCCGCGTTGAAATAAAAACGAGATCAACGGTACGCGCAGCAAGATCAACCCCACACTGGCAGGGATTGCCATGAACAAAATCCCACGCAGCGATGAAGCCAGTGACGCGCGCATTGCATCATTTTGTCCAAGCGCGTGCTGTGCCGAAAAAGTTGGCATTGCCGCAATCGCCACCGACTGAGCAATAGCCGCTTGCGCCATGATCATCAACGAGAAGCCATAGCCCAAGCTCGCCACACTTCCTTCCACCATTTGCGAAGCGAGGCGAATATTTACCCAGAAATTAAGCTGCACCACCGCCACACCGACAAGGCGCGGCCCCATCAAAAAAATTACTTTGCGAACTTCGGGGTTATCCAATCCAAACGTAAAACTGTAGGTGCCGCGTTGTTTTATCAGAGTGGGGATCTGCACCAGCAAATAAAAACCCGAACCGATCACCACACCCCATGCGAGGCCATAAATTCCCATCGAAGGCGATAGCACCAGCGCGCCGAAAATGATTCCCAATTGATACATGGCAGGCGTCAATGCGGGCACGAGGAAAACTTTATGCGCGTTGAGAATGCCAACGATCAACCCGCCCAAGCCGAACAACACAGCCGAGACGAGTTGAATACGCAGCAGAGAAATCGTCAACGCGAAGAGTTCTGGTTTTTCAGAGAAGCCAGGGGCCAGCGCGTAGCGGACTACTTGCGGGGCGAAAAATGCAAATAGCAGCGCAAGCAGGCTCAGGGTAAGTGTGACCGCGTTCGCCAGCGAAGAAGCCAGCCGCCATGCCGAGTCCTTTTCATCTTTGGCAAGCAAGCCAGTGAACGTCGGAATAAACGCGGAACCAAGCGCGCCGCCCGCCACCAAAAGAAAAAGCGTTTCACTCACACGGTTTGCCGCGGTGAACGCATCCAACTCAGGCGAAGCGCCGAAGGTGCCCGCCACAATAATACTGCGCGCAAGGCCGGTGATCTGCCCAAGCACAATGGCGATCATCACCGTGCCAGCCGCGCGCGCGATCTGTTGATTTGCATTAGTTTCTGTCATAGGGTTGCGCGATTATAATTCTTTTCGGGAGATTTCCATGAAAAAATTTTTTACGCTGCTCTTTGTGATGTTGATCTTATTAACCGCATGTGACTCAACGGCCGCAACGCCTCTTCCTTCGCCGTCAACTGACTCTGCACCTCAGTCATCACCAACGCTGACAGATATTCCGCTGCCCGCAGGCTATGGTGTGGATGGTGGTTGGTTCCAATTATATTTTACGAACCCCGAAAGCCCGCTTGCCTCGCAGCGAACAGGCGGTGTGGACGGCCCTCTCGCCGATGCAATTGACGCTTCAAAATTATCAGTGGATGTTGCTGTTTATAGTTTAAGTTTGAATAGCGTGCGCGATGCATTACTTCATGCACATGACCGTGGCGTGCGCGTCCGCATGGTGATGGAAAGTGACAACCTCGACCGCTCTGACCCGCAGAAGTTGATCGATGCGGGCATTCCTATTTTAGGTGACCGCCGTGAAGGATTGATGCACAACAAATTTGTCGTTATCGATAATTCCGAAGTGTGGACAGGTTCTACGAACTTTACCGACTCTGGCGCGTATGACGACAACAACAATATGATCCGCATTCGTTCGGTAAAGCTGGCAGAGGATTTCACCAAGGAATTTGAAGAGATGTTCATCGATGATAAGTTTGGTGACAATGTCGTTCCCGAAACTCCTAATCCGCGTGTGACGATAGACGGCACGCCCATTGACGTGTATTTCTCTCCAGATGACGGCGTGCAGATCAACTTTGTCGAGCTTGTTGAAAACGCGCAGGAGAGCATCTACTTTATGGCGTTCTCTTTCACGGCGGATGAAATTGGTAGCGCGGTCCGCGCCCGCGCAGCGGATGGGGTCACTGTGGCAGGGGTGATGGATTCCGAACAGGTCAACTCAAATGTCGGCACGGAGTTTGACCCGTTTCGTCAGGCTGGGTTGGACGTTTATCGCGATACCAATCCCGGGCAAATGCATCACAAGGTCATGATCATCGACGAATCCATTGTCATTTTCGGCTCATACAACTTCACCAATAGCGCCGAAACCAGAAATGACGAAACCCTGCTCGTGATCTATAACAAGGATATTGCCGCGCAATTCATTGCTGAGTTTCGGAGGGTGTATGAGCGGTCTCAGGCTGCTGCTCTGAACTATTTTTCACAATAACGAATTTTCTTGAAACTTGTTTAAATAGCCCGTAACTTTTTTGCCTCCTATGCGACTATTCGGATGTAACCAATCAACATAAAAAAAGAGGTGAAGAATGAAAAAGTTATCCCGAGTTCTCATATTTGTACTGGCCCTTACCGCCATGCTTATCAGCGCCTGTGGAGCTGCAACTCCTGCAGCAGCAACTGAAGCTGGTTTGGGAAAGGCTCAGGCCGCCCTTGTGGAATTTACAGGCGTGATCGAAGCCATCAACGGCAATCAGTGGACAGTCGGCGGCAAGGTCATTACCGTTGACCCCACGGTGTTACGCGATGGCCCCTACCAGGTTGGCGACACCGTCAAAGTGGAAGTTGAAGTCCAGGCCGATGGTTCTGCAGTTGTTACCCGCGTGGAAGCTCCTGCTGCCACTCCCGTTCCTGGAGACAATACCAACACCAACCTCAATGCCAACACGAATACCAATGCCAACACCAACTTAAATGCGAACGGCAACGGCAATTCCAATGGGTCGATCGGTAACGGAAATTCCAACGGCGACGACCACGGCGGCAACAGCAATGGCAGCGATGATAACGGCAACGACGACCACGGTGGCAACAGCAATGGCAGCGATGATAACGGCAACGACGACCACGGCGGCAACAGCAATGGCAGCGATGATAACGGCAACGACGACCACGGTGGCAACAGCAATGGCAGCGATGATAACGGCAACGACGACCACGGCGGCAACAGCAATGGCGGCGATGATGATGGCGGTAACTCCAACGGCAGTAACAGCAACGGCTAGTCCGTCAACTATATAACAGGTTGGTTCACGGGTCGTCTGGATAAGAGTGAAAAAAATCCAGACGACCCATCTTGATGCTACGGCTTCAGTGGAAAAATCAATGTACAAGCGCTTTCTACCCCCCGCATTATTATTTGTTCTCTTCTTTATTGGAATGGCCATCGTTCAATTCGCCACACCTGATATGCCAGACAACGATGGCTACTATCACATCAAGCTGGCATGGTTGATGCGCACGGAAAGCCTGAAACCTGATTTTCCCTGGTTGCCACTGAGTATTTTGAATGAAGCCGAGTTTTACGATCACCATTTTCTGTTTCATGTTGCGCTGATCCCCTTCACATTTGGCAATTTGCGCCTGGGCGCGAAGTGGGCGGCGGTATTTTTTTCAGCCATCACCTTTCTGTCCATCTGGTATTTGTTTCATCGCCAAAAGGTGACCGCATCCTGGGTATGGGCACTGGCTCTCCTTGGAATTTCAGATGCCTTCCTTTACCGTATGTCTATCACCCGCGCACAGTCCCTGTCTCTTGCGGTGTTGGCGATCGGACTGGCGTGGCTGCTTGAAGGAAAATACAAACATCTTGCAGTGCTTTCCTTCCTTTATGTCTGGATGTACGACGCATTCCCGTTGATCCTTGCGCTGGCTGGGCTGCACTTCATCGCAGTATTGCTGATGGAGCGCAGGCTCGAGTTCCGTCCCCTCCTGTGGGTTGGTATCGGCATCATAGCAGGACTGCTCATCAATCCGTATTTTCCAAACAATCTGATATTTACATACCGTCACCTGCTGCCTAAATTAACAGGCGCAACTTCGGTCAGTGTCGGCAATGAGTGGTATCCGTACGATACGGGCCAATTGTTGAATAACTCGCTGCCGGCCTTCATTGCCTTTGTAAGCGGCACATTCGCCCTCGGACTCTCGGGCCGCAAAATGGATCTGCGCACGACCGTCTCTTTTTTGATCGCTCTGCTCTTTGGATTGATGCTCTTCAAGGCGCGCCGTTTTGTGGAATATTTCCCGCCTTTTGCATTGATCTTCGCGGCATTTGCCTGGTCGCCTCTTTTTTCGGACCGTCAGCCTGATTCTGTACCTTTGAAATTCCCTGCGTTTTTACAGGCAAACCTGAATCTTATTTTATTGGCGGCGGTTGTATCTGCTGGAGTTATAAAAACAATTCCAGCCGCTCAAAGCAGCCTCTCTAATTCCAATCCGTACGACTTGTACGGCGGAGCATCCCTCTGGTTGATGCAGAACACTCCCGCAGGGGAGCGTATTTTCCAGACGGATTGGGATGACTTCCCGCGGCTTTTCTTTTACAACACACATAATACCTACCTTGCTGGCCTTGACCCCACCTACATGCAGCTCTACAACAGCGACCTGTACGATCAGTGGGTGAGCATCACCCGCGGAGAAGTGGAAAATCCATCCAGCTTGATCGTAGAGAATTTTTCGGCCCGCTATGTACTTACCGATCTCAATCATCATGATTTTCTTAAGCAGGCTGCCAATGACGTTGGCATGAAAGAAGTTTATCGTGATGAACAAGCCGTGATCTTTCAGGTCCTTGAACCGTGATAATATAATGTTGAATGAACATGGAATCACAAATTTCGGAACATGGATGTCAATGAAACTAATGTCAATAGCGGATGGGAAACAGGAATTAAAAGATCTGCGCGAGATCGACTCGAAGGCGATCGGCGCGATTTACGACCAGTATTTTTCCGAGGTCTATCGTTATGTGTTGTATCGTATCGGTGACCAGGTTCTCGCAGAGGATATTGCCAGCGACGTATTTATCCGTCTGCTGGAAGCGGTCAAAGATGGACGTGCTCCTCAGACTAACCTCAAAGGCTGGTTGATCGGCACTGCTTCTCATGTGGTGGCGGATCATCTGCGAAAAAAATATCGCCGCCCTGAAAATGAGATCCCCGAATCTCTGCCGGACCTGAACCCTAGTCCCGCCTCTGAGGTGGACAAACGTGAACAGAACCGCGCCGTCCAAAGCGCATACAAACAGTTGACTTCCGAACAGCAAGATGTTCTGGCGCTGCGTTTTGGGCAGGGATATTCTCTTGAGGAGACTGCGGAGTTCATGAATAAGAATGTAAATGCTGTAAAAGCACTCCAATTCCGTGCATTAGCTGCTCTCCAGCGTGAGCTTGGTGAGGTGGATTATGAATAATATATTTGACGCTCTTGAAATATGTCTGTCTGAAATTGAGAATGGTGCGGATGTAGAAACGGTCCTGGCCCGCTTCCCGAGTCTTGCGGGTGAGTTGCGCCCGATCCTTGAAACCTCTGTGAAGGCGCGTAATATGGTTAACGCCGATCCTTCGCCGGAGACCGTTCGCCGCGGACGCGCTCGCGTAATGCAGCGCGCCGCGGAGATCCGCGAGTCCAGGGTCGCGCCGCGTAAACGCGTCATTCCAGCTTTTCAAAGGCTGGCTCTTTCATTTTCAATGGCTGCCATGCTTTTGCTCAGCGGAACAGGCTTGCTTAGCGCGTCCGCTTCTGCATTGCCTGGTGAAAAGCTTTATCCTGTCAAACGCACGTGGGAAGGTGTTCGCCTCTTTTTGGTCTTTGATCAGCAGGCTCGCACCCTTTTGGAAGACCAGTTTGAGTATGAGCGGTTGCATGAAGTGAACGAGTTGCTCGTTGAAGGCCGAGATGAAACAATCCAGTTCGCTGGTGTCTTCATGATCGTGAATGGTAAATCCTACATTTCAGGTGTTCCAGTTCTTCTTCCGTCCAATATACTGATGCCGGCTAGTGGTTCAGCGGTGGTCATTTCTGGAAATACCAATCCGCAAGGAGTGGTTGAAGTTATTTCTCTGGAATTACTCCCTGATGGGTCAGTAGTGCCGGTTGGCAAGCCTGTCGAAGTGGATACTGAATCGGGTTCAGATTCAGGCAGCGGGTCGGAAAATGAATCGTCTGGTTCCGGTGATGCATCGCATGATCAGCCAGCCGTTGTCCCCACTGCGGTTGCAGGAGAAGATTCCAAATATTATTCGATGGAAGGTACTCTTCAATCTGTGTCACCATCCACGCTGGTTATCAATCAACTCACGGTGTATCCCGATAATGCAAAGATAAAAGGGGATCTCTGCCCGGGCGTGCGCGTGGAAGTTAAAGGATATTTTGATAAAGATGGCGGGCTGATTGTCTCCGAAGTGGAGGCGAAAGGTTCATGTCCGGCTGGCAGCGGCAACTCTGGTAATTCCAATTCATCTTCGAATTCAAACCAAGGTTCCAGTTCGAACGATAACTCGAATACCGGTGATAATAATTCCAACAATGACGACAGCAGTGGCAATGGAAATGACAATAGTGGTGATGACCACGGCGGCAGCGGCGGCGGTAACAGCAACGGTGATGGTTAACGATAAAAACTGCGAGGCGATTACCTCGCAGTTTTTATTTCCCTGCAAATTAATTTGCCTTTTGGAATAAAATCGATTAAATTAATACCCTAGCACGCACGTTCTATACAAAGAGACGCTAAGGGTTTTCCAAAACCTTTAGCGTCTATCAAGTAAATTTATGGAGAGAGTCATCATGCCCGATTCAAAATTCTATCTTGGCCGCCTGCTCGATTCGAAGACTTCCAAACCTACCACGACCGCAATTGAATATGACCCTGCCGACCTGACCACACACGCCGTTGTCACAGGGATGACGGGTTCAGGGAAAACAGGTTTGTGCATTTCCCTTTTGGAAGAAGCCGCTTTACAAGGCGTGCCCGCCATCATCATCGACCCCAAAGGCGACCTCACCAATTTATTGTTACATTTCCCCGAACTCGCCCCACAGGATTTCCAGCCGTGGATCGAACCTGAGATGGCCCGCCGTGCGGGCAAGTCTATGGAACAGGCTGCTGATGAAGCCGCCACCGCATGGCGTGCCGGACTCAAAGAGTGGGGGATCGGCCCAGATCGTTTGCAGGCTTTGAAGAACGCCGTGCAATTCGCCATCTTCACCCCCGGCTCGGATGCTGGCATTCCCGTCAGTGTGCTCTCCTCCCTCGCTGCACCAGACTTGGATTGGGAAACCAATCGTGAATCCTTGCGTGAGCAAATTTCCAGTACCGTCACAGCCTTGCTTGGTTTGGTTGGCCTCAATGACCTTGACCCGATCCGTTCGCGTGAGCACATCCTGCTTTCCAACATTTTTGAATCGCATTGGAGCGAAGGCAGAGATATTGACCTCAAAGAACTGATCCTGCAAACACAGACGCCAGACTTCAAAGAACTCGGCGCTTTCCCCGTGGACACCTTCTTCCCGCCCAAAGACCGCATGGAACTGGCGATGACCCTCAACAACATCCTTGCCGCGCCTGCGTTTGAAACATGGCGCGAAGGCCAATCACTTGATGTCAAATCCCTGCTCTACACCGAAGACGGCCGTCCGCGCCACAGCATTTTCTATCTCGCGCACCTCTCCGATGGTGAGCGCATGTTCTTCGTCACCTTGCTGCTCTCTGCTGTTGAAACATGGATGCGCACCCAAAGCGGCTCTTCATCCTTGCGCGCTCTTCTTTATATGGACGAGATCTACGGCTACCTCCCGCCCACGGCGGTTCCCCCGTCAAAAGGTCCATTGCTGCGCATGTTGAAGCAAGCCCGCGCCTTCGGCCTCGGTCTGTTGCTCGCCACCCAAAACCCTGTGGATATCGATTACAAAGCCCTCTCCAACACGGGCACATGGTTCATCGGAAAACTGCAAACCGAACGCGACAAGAATCGCTTGCTCGATGGCCTCGAAAGCGCGGCAGGCGCCGGCCTTCCCCGCGCCGCAATGGATAAGCTCATCTCCTCACTTGGCAAACGCGTTTTCGTTTTGCATAACGTCCACGAAAAGGCGCCCGTCTTAATGCAAACCCGTTGGGTGATGAACTTCCTTGCTGGTCCGCTCACACGCACCCAGATTCCCGCCCTCAATGAACTTGCGGAGGCTGGAGCATCGCTTCAAATGCCGCCCGCGCCTGCCTCTGTTTCGAAGACAGTGTCCAAGCCTCAGCCTTCGGTGGAAAGCCTGCAGCCTATACAGCGATCAGCGATCAGTAGCCAGCCATCAGCTACACCGCAGTCTGCTCAACCATCATTTGCTGTCCGTCGTCCATCGTCAGCTTCCGACGGCAGCCTCACCAAACCGCCGCTCCCTGCGGGCATTCGCGAATATTATTTGCCACAGAATTTTAGCCTGCCCGAAGCCTTCCAGGCCGCAGGACGTTCTATGCCTGCGCAAGCCATGATCCAGGGCGTGATGTATCGTCCGTCGTTGCTTGCCGCCGCCCAGGTCCGCATCCTCGATCGCAAATATGGCGTGGACTCTGAAACCACCCGGGCCGCCCTCGTGGATTCGTTGGATCGTCGCGGTATAGTCCGCTGGGATGAGTTCGGCTATGCTGGTCCGTCACTTGATAAAGTAGAGACCATGCCAGTCGCGGGCGCACGCTTCGGCACAGTTGACGCGCCATTGAACGACTCAAAGTTGATGACCGCCCTCCAAAAGGATTTCACCGATTGGGCGTTCCGCAATTCATCCGTGACCGCGCGCGAAAACCGCGCTCTTAAAGTCACGGCCGGACCAGACATCAGTCAGGCTGAATTCATGAAGGCCTGTGCCGACACTGCCCGCGATGCCTGTGATACCGAAATCGCCAAGAAGACTGCTGCTATTGAAAAGAAGATCAAGTCTCTTGAAGATAAACTTTTCCGCGAAGAACGCGAATTGCAGCAGGATCAGGCAGACCTGCAAAACCGAAATATCGAGACAGGCCTCAGCGGTGCGGAAGCGGTTGCTGGCTTGTTAGGCTTGGGCCGCAAGAAAAGTCTTTCCACTTCGGTCTCGAAATTCCGTATGGCACAAAACGCCAAGGAAGATGTGCGCGAATCAGAAGAAACCATCACGCAATTGAAAAAAGACCTCGCCCTTCTCGAACGCCAGCGTGAAGACGCGGCTTCAGAGATCAAAGACCGCTGGGGACGCATGGTCAATGAAATTACCGAGGTGACCATCAAGCCAAAGAAGACGGATGTATACGTCAACATCTTTGGCGTGGCATGGAAGCCGTATTACGTCATTCAAGCTGGTGATGAGACGGTTGAATTGCCAGCTTTTGGCGCGGAGTAAAAAAAGACCTGACAGGTCTGCGTGCCGTAACATAATGGCGACCTCGGGTCGTCATTATGTTTTAAAGGACAAAATCGTCATGAGTATCTTCATTCTTCTACTGGCCCTCGTCATTTGGGGGACCGTTCATTCTTTCCTCGCCTCCCATCTAGCGAAAGACCTGTTCCGTTTGCGGGCGGGCGGCATGGACTTTTACCGTCTCACCTACAATATCTTTGCGGGTATCAGTTTTCTTCCAATACTTTACTTGATGACAACTTTGCCGAATCAGGCTGTGTATCAAATTTCCGCGCCGTGGAGCTATCTCATGTTGGGCGGGCAGGCGTTTGCGGTGGTGATGCTGTTCGTGGCATTCCTGCAAACGGACTCGCTGTCTTTTGTGGGGCTGCGTCAATTGTTTGAAAAGGAGAAGCCAGGCGCGCTTGTCACGCGCGGGTTATATCGTGTGATCCGTCATCCGTTGTACACGTTTGGCTTGCTGTTTATCTGGCTCACCCCGTCCGTTTCGCAGAACTCGCTTACGGTTTACATCGGCGCAACGCTTTACACATTGGTGGGCGCGTATTTTGAAGAACGAAAACTCCTGCGCGAGTTTGGCGAATCTTATGCCGAGTACAAACGTAGGACGCCGATGTTAATCCCGGGGATAAAGTAGTTGACGTACCGCAAGATCTATCTTGCGAATGGTAATCAAAAACTGGACACAGCTCATATGCTGTGCCCAGTTTTTATTACCTGCTGCGATGGCCTTGCCTGTAGCCTTCGTTTAATGCCTTGTAATTGTCTGCATAAAATTCAGTGTCAGTAGTTCACGAAAAGGCTTGAACATGGTTAACTTGGTTCCGACCAAGGAGACCAACGCCAATGTCCAAGCCCAGTGCCAAGATTACCCGAACAATCCATTCCGAGCAAGTCCTCAA
>Ga0172373_10005571_pt1 | contig 17200 bp, 18 predicted proteins | sample Lak10m_2_FD_114546 | JGI IMG/M metagenome (GOLD analysis project Ga0172373, IMG submission 114546) | Freshwater microbial communities from Kabuno Bay, South-Kivu, Congo - kab_092012_10m | ecosystem: Environmental > Aquatic > Freshwater > Lake | place: Democratic Republic of the Congo...
CTCCCAATTCAGCATTACCATTTAACTTAGCAAATTGGGCAGCATAAATATCTTTAACAACAACAACATACTTTGCCCAATGAGTTTTACTTACAGGAAGATAATCTGTTAAAGCTTTTTGTAATTGATCTGGAGTTGGAGTTTGACCAACTGTAAGACTCTCAACAACTGTTGCTACATTATTAATCATCTTTGCTTTCTCAACTCTATCTTCTGGTGAAAGAGCTTGTTCAAGAACTACTGTGCAAGCAAGAATAACTGCTGGTTTAATATAAGGTAGAGCATTCTCTACTGCGGTTGTGCCACCAACTTGATTGTCTCCACTAGTATTTGTTGTAGAGCAACCAACCATAAAAATACCCATAAGGGCAACAGCAATTAAGTTTAATTTATTCATAGTTCTTTCTTTCCAGCTTTTTCAGCTAAGTTTTTTTCTATTTTTTGTACTCTTTTCTTTGCTTCTACTGTTTGAGGAACATCTCCTCCTGTTACATGACTATCTTTAACAGTAAGAGCAAAAATCACACCGCTAACAACAGCTATTAATTTAGATAATCCAACAATAAATTCTTCAACTTTATCTGGCAAGAATGCAACGAGAGAATTATCTCCATGGATAACAAAAGCCGTGGTAACAGCAATTACTGTTACTATGCCTGATGTGCTAGTTCTCCAATTTGGGCCAAATAATTTAGATAGCATATTTTTCATAATAGATTACACTATATTATAACTTTTAAATAAGTGATTATCTAAAATAAATTGAAATATAATCTTTTAAAATATATAATATTTTAATGTTTAAGAATATATCAAAATGTAGATTTTGCAAACATAAAGATTTAAAAAAAATAATAGATTTAAAAAAACAAAGCATTCAAGGCGCATTTATATACAAAAATAAAAAAGAACCAATTAAAGATAAAATTAACTCTATAATAAAAATTTGTAATATTAAAACTGGCGGGTGCGGATTAGTGCAAAGTTTTGTAACAATTGATCCCAAAATATTATATTCAAATTATGGTTACAGAAGTTCTATATCACGCACCATGAGAAAACATTTAAAAAAAATTGCAAAAGATAGTTTAGACTTTTTTAATAGAAATAATATTAAAGTGAAAAATATTCTAGATATTGGCGCGAATGATTTATACTTATTAAAACAATATCCATCTAATATTCAAAAAATTGGCATTGATCCTAGTGACATTATAAATGAAAATCAATTCAAAAAAATTAAAACAATAAATGATTTTTATCCTAGCGAAAAGATAAAAGAAACTTTTGATATTATCTTATCAATCGCTTGCTTCTATGATATAAATGATCCATTAGATTTTTGTAAAAATATAGAAAAAAATTTAAATGACCATGGAATATGGATTGTGGAATTTGCTTACTTAAATGCCGTAATTAAAAATTTAGCCTATGATGGCATGGTGCATGAACATCTATGCTTATATTCTATGAAAACTTTTGAGAATATTTTAAAAAAATCTAATTTAAAAATTTTAAAGATCGAAGAAAATAATGTTAACGCTGGTTCTTTACGAGTTTGGGTTATAAAAGAAGAGAATAATATTTATCAAAACAAGAATTTTGAAAAACAAGTATTTAATCTAAAAAATAAAGAGCTTCAAGAAAATAGTGATAATTATAAAACTTATAAAAAATTTCAAGAAAGAATGATAAAACATAAAAATCAACTAATAAAATTATTAAAAAAACTAAAAAAACAAAATAAAAAAATACATATATATGGAATGTCAACTAAATTAAATACAATTTTATCTTATTGCAATATAGGTAAAGAATTAATTGATTGTGCAGCAGAAAGAAGCAAAGAAAAAATTGGAGCAAAAACTATAAGTGGCATACCAATAATTAGCGAGAAAGAAAGTAGAAAAAACGCAGATATTTATCTAGTTGGACCATATCATTTCAAAAATGAAATTTTAAATAGAGAAAAAACTGCTATTAAAAATGGTATTAAATTTATTTTTCCATTACCAATTATAACAATTATTTAAAATATCAATACTTTCTTTGTATTATTTAATATGCCATATAATATATTACCGCTGGCAAATATTCCTCTTCTGCCAAAATCTGGATCAAGATCAAAATTAAAACTTAAACTAGCTGTTTTATTGCTGCCTATAGAGGAGTCGTAAGTGATATTATTAAATTTACATCCACTAAAAATAAATCTTGTTCTGTCAACTCCAACTTTTGATGGATTAAAATTAACAACTATATTGTAATCATCATCTCTATTTAATGTATCTAAAAATGATCCAGATAATGTATTATCTATAACAAAACTTGTATTTAAAACTCCATTTACTGGAAACTCTATTTTACGCAAAAGTGGAAGTTTATAATTAATTGATCTATATGCTTTTCTATTAAAATTAAGATTAAAATCTAAGCTTTGAATTGTGTCATTATAGAATAAAACTCCTGTGGTATTATTTGTAAAGAATGAAACATTTGCATCTCCTGGAAGTAAAATATTTTGGCCGCTAATTGATGTTTGATTATAATTTAAATTTTTTGGTATAATTATATTTTCATGATTTTGTATGTTGATTCCAGATCTTAAATCTAAATAAGAATATCTTATTCCAGATCCACTTACATAAAAGATCATATTATCTGCCGTATAACTTTGATTTACTTCTGGTAAATTTCCAACACTAATATTAAAAGAATATTCATTAAGATAACAATCTTGAAAATGAATAAGATCATAATCTCTAGAATTAGAGTCTATGACCTGAGTTAGATTAGATGGATTTGTTATTGAACTATTAAAGGTTGCATTGTCAGAAAAGATATCATTGTTATTTTTATTTACCACAAGATAAAAGTCTCTATTATTTAAACTTTGATCATTTGAGCAAATTCCAGAAAACATTGGAAGATTAGACCCAGAAAAATGATTAACATTAAAATCTAATCTATTTTCATTTGTAACTCCATCAGGAATATAAGAAAAATTAAAATTAACTTCTGGCGTTAAACCTTGTCCACGAAATATATTTTGCTTCTGGCCAAAACTTTTAACATTTAGTTCATTTTTCTGTATCGAATAATTAAAACTTTGTAATTTTTCTATTCTTTTTAAAATTCTAGTATTAGATAAAAAATAATCTTTTCCAGCAGATTGCTCTCCAGAGAATGGAGAGATAAATAGCCCTTGTGTATTGTAAATTACTCTATTTATACCCATATACCTTAATCCTTGTATAGGATTACACTTTTATTTTAAATTTATTTTACCATTCAGAAAGTGCTGTTCTACGCCATTGTGATCCGTTATGATAATAAAGATAATTTGAATCTAAAATCATTTGTCCGCTAGTTCCAGCAGAACTCGATGATGTTGGCGATGAGCTTGTATTATGTAACATTAATTTATTTTTAACAAATGTACCATTACTAAAATTAAGAGATAAAGTGAATGCGCCCTCAGAATTTTTAAGATTAACTGTTGAATCGCCAATTACTGCTGATCCATTATGGGTAATATTTATGCATTTTCCACCTAATGCTAAACCATTATTTGCCGCAATCGTATTACATGACCCACCCAAAATTGATCCATAGTCTCCTCGGATAATATTATTCGAACCACCAAGAATTGAAGAAAATAGACTTATATTTTCGCATTCGCCAGCGACATTTGTGCCAACTATACAATTAAACAATCCATTTAAAACAGTACTATATTTTGACCAAGAACATCCATCAGATGTTGTGATCCCTATTTTATTTTCATTTCCACCACCAATTAAATTTGACGAGGAAAAACCACCTCTAATTTCATTACAGAATCCATTTAAAATTGTATTACAACTTGAATTTATGCAATTAAGAGTTCCATTAAGTATTACCGCGCTATCTGAGAGATATGTTCCATTACAATTTCCATTACCGATGAAAGTATTACTTGAATTAGGCGCAGCGTGATGGAGACATCCATTTCCAATAAAAGAATAACAATTTACAGCTCCTATTTGATTCTGATCACCATGAGCAATTATATTTCCACGCCCTTCACCTCCGCAACAAATAGTATTTCTTGCACCACCTACGATAGTAGAATGTGGTGCATCTACTACATTACAAAATCCTCCTCCGACTGATGAGTTAAAACCATTAATATAATTGCATTCTCCGCCAGCAATAACTGCTAAATTAGCTGCACTAACATTACTATTTCCACCACCAACGAAAGATCTTTGACTTGTATCTGTAATACAATTATAAATTCCTCCGCCAATAAAAGAATTATTTGAGCATGTTTGATTGGATTCTCCCCCAACTATTGATGATCCAGAAGCTAATGCGCGATTATTTTGTCCACCAACTATTGAAATATGCTCACCATATCTATAATTGTTTTGTCCGCCGAGGATTGATGTATGGGATCCAATTATAGTATTATTACTTCCACCAACAACAGTAGTATAATTTCCAGATAAAATATTATTTTTTCCACCTACTAATGTTTGTCCGCAGCAAATAGCAGTAAAATTAAAATTATTTTCAACATATCCTTCTAATGTTCCATCAGAGCGAACAGCTTTAAAAATTACTTCATTATTTGAGATCATACAAATGGATACCTTCTAAAATTACCGCCATTATATAAATAAGCAACCTCTTCAGCAGATAAAGCTCTTCTTTTCCAAAAGCCCATATATTTAACATTTGAACTACTCCAATATTCCGTTGAATTAACAGGGAAACCATAGGCAGAACCATTTGGACTAGCTCCAATTCCCCAACCCTGGTAGCTTGGGTTGTTATATATTGAACCTAATTGATAAGCTGCGTATGATGTTGATCTCTCTAGTGTGCCATTAATATATAGTTTTATTATTTTACTTGCTGAATCATTTGTAGCAACCACTTGTGTAAATGCTGAATTACTAATCTGCGAATTAGATACCGCTCTTATCCAATTATAAACAAAACCTTTACCATGTCTACCCAAAGAAAATGATAAATATGGACCAAAGTTTGTATTTGAAGGGTTTACAAATTCGAAATGAAAACCTAATTTACCGAATGGATTACCCATTAAAAATCCATTATTAATTCTTTTCACTTCAAAACTTATAGAAAAATCTATATTTGAGACGCTTGGTTCAATAAGATTTGATGTATAATTTAAGAGACATCCATTATAGGATGGGTTTCTAAAACCATCGACTGCACTAAAAGATATTTGACTAGAAGTAGGATTTTGAAAATTATAAGATCCAATTGCGTCTGTTGCATCAGATGTAAATTCCCACCAATTTGATGGAGGAGAAACAGGAAGTTGAACAGGAGATATTAGAGGATCTTGAAGACCAGCTCCCCATGAAGCTAATCTCGCTCTTACCCAAGTATTTGTATTTATACAATAATAAATATGATTATCATCAAAAGCTATATTACCCTTAGTTCCAAAATCTCCTGTACTATCTGGAGCAGACACAATATTTAAATCTCTATTTAAATTTGCATCTAAAGACAATCTATATCCAGAAATCACAAACTGATTAGTATTATTATCAATAAATAATTGTTTACCTAGCGAATTATAGTATATTGAATTAATCGTTGCCATATTAAGATATTCCTTGACTAGATAATAAGTTAACCCAACCAGTATAGGTATTATTAACTATACCAATCAAATTTACACCTTGAGGAGCACTAATTGATAAAAGTTCATCTGACATATCAAATATTTGATTTGATGCATATCCACTAATAGTTAGTGGTTGATTAGAACTTAAATTTTTTATAGAAATGATCTTACTATCTACAACATCTGGCATATAACCCGTATAATTTCCTCCGTCATCTGAATAAAATATATTCATAGTTTTTGTTATATTAAAGTTTGTATTTTTTAAAAAATCATATTCTTGAGTTAGATTACCAAAATATATATTTGCGGGTTGATTATTTCCACTAATACGAACATATCTTTGGTCTAGTTGACCACTATTAGTTAATTGCTCAGTAAATATTTGTAATCCATTAAATGTGCGCATTTAATAAGATTACACAAAAATCTTAAAAATATGCAATTACCATTCTGCTAAAGCCGTTCTGCGCCATTTTAAACTTTACCAAATGGACATTGCTGTTCTTGTCCAATTTGTTCCATTATGTCTATAGTGATAATTACTATCATAGGCTATTTGACCGCTGTATCCATTACTTGTAGGAGTTAATGGTATATGTTCAGACCTAAAAATTATTCCAGAAGCAAAATCTAAAGTCAGCGTATTTTCTCCTGGAGAGTTTTTAATTCTCGAAGTGGAATCTGCAATTACAAATGCTCCCGTATGAGATACAACTGTACATCTACCACCTAAAATTGTTGCACATCTTGCTGTTATTGTACTATTTGATCCTGCTATTATAGAAGAACAAATAGTGTTAGTTATTAAATTATTTGAACCACCAATAATTGAACTACAGCCACCAAAAATTATATTTCTACATCCTCCAGCTATTACATTTAATGCATCTTGCGCTCTGCCAATAAGATTATTACTAATTATTGAATTTTCTGCTCCGCCAAGTAAAGCTGAGAAACTTGCACCAGATATTAGATTTCTATAACCACCTCCCATAAATTGATAGATTCCATTACCTATAATACTATTCCAAAACCCACCAACCAAACTATTGTTTGCGCTTGAGCCAGATATTACATTTCTACATCCTCCAACAAGAGAGCTGTTATTAGAAAGATCTATAGCATTATCATTACCTCCAGCAATAACTGAACTAAATGAATTTTTTATAAGATTGCTATAACCACCACCAATAAAATTATATAAACCACTTGGTAATCCATTAACATATGTACCCACGCTACTTTTAATTTCAGTTACAGAGTCAATACAATTAAATAATCCTCCACCAATAATAGAATATGCTGCATTTAAATAATTCTTTTTTCCTCCAGCAATTACATTGTATCCTGGACCATAACGTACTTGGTGAGGATTCCAATATCCTGGACCCATAAATACTGCGTTTCCTGTATAATATTCATCTTCTGGGAAAACTCCACCAAACCAACAAGTATTTCCTAATACTGTATTTCCGTGGCCGCCAAGAATTGTAGATTTAGGACTGCAAATTGTATTAGCTGTTCCTGCTCCAATAAAACTTCTAGAACCAAAAGAAGTATCTTGAAAGACTGTAGGAGCCGCAGTTGTTATGTAACAAACTTTGGTTTGTCCACTTATATAATTATTTTGTCCAGCACCAATAAATGAGGCTTGTGCATCTTTAATAAGATTACAGCTTCCAGCTCCAATAGCAGAAGAAGTTCCAAAATTTGCAAAAGGCCCAGACCAGCATCCAAAAGCATCATAACTTAATGTTATATCTGGAGAATTACTACTATCATATAGTATCTCGCTGCACTTTCCACCCAAAATTACTGATCCAGTTGTATCGGTTTGAAAGATAAAGTTAGGTACTGCGGTAAGAACTCCGTTCCCATTTACTTCATATGTTTGTACTGATTTAAGAGCCATAATTTATCCTTAAAAATTTTGAATCATTAATCTTTTCCATGTATACAATCCACCATTTGCTTCAGTACAAATGTAGATATGTGGCGTGGAAAAGATCATTTGACCAACATATCCAACTGGAGTTGCTACTGGATCAGAGGATGCTGGCGCAGAAGGTCCAGACAATATTAATCCATCACTAAATGTTTTAAGATCTTCTACGTTTTGATTGCCAGTAATTCTAACATATCTAGCGTCTAATTGTCCAGAATTAGTTAGTTGCTGAGTAAATACTTGTAAACCATTAAATGTGCGCATTTAATGGAATTACACAAAAATCTCAAAAAATATCAAATTACCATTCAGAAAGAGCTGTTCTACGCCATTTTATACCATTATGAGAGTAAATATAATTAGAATCTGTAGCAATTTGGCCTGAGACTCCAAAAGAGCTAGAGGAAGATGGTATATAACTATTTGTTAAAAATATAATTCTATCTTTAATATAAACTCCACTTGCAAAATCTAGTGTTAAAGTATCAGGTCCAGAAGAACGATGAGGCCTATTTTGACCATCTCCTAATACTGCTGCTCCAGGGTGATTCGCTTGAACTACCGAGCATCTGCCTCCAACTATATAACCATAATTTGCAAGAACGCAATTACTTGTGCCGCCACCAATATAAGAATTTGCTCCTCCACAGATTATATTCAAGGAGCCTCCGCCAATAAACGACGCTTGCCCAGATATTCGGTTTTCTCTACCACCAACTATAGCAGAATAATCAGATAAATTTCCTTCTTCTATAGAATAATTATTATTTCCAATCAAACAATTTTGACTACCACCACCAATAAAACCGTTATCTGAAATTAAAGAATTTGAATCTCCACCTCCAATAACAGAAACGAAACCATTATTTTTATTTAAAAATCCTCCATTTACTACATTATAACATCCAATTGCACAGTTACGAAAACCTCCTCCTATATATGAAGATCTATCTCCTGGATTTATGCCAGATATAACATTCGCGCCACCGCCAACGATTGTAGATCTACTTATATGGATTTGATTATTTACGCCTCCTAATATATTAGAAGCAAAAGCTCCATTTCCGATTATGCTTTGATATCCAAAATCTGCAGCTCCAGATGTTCCTACTAAAAAATTTGCTTCTGAAGCAGGAATCTCGCCCTTTGTTCCGTCTGGATTAACTTTAATTAAATATAACTGTTCCAATGCATTTGCCATAGTTTTATGCCTTTGTCCAGTTTACATAGATTGGTAATGCAAACCATTTACCATTCGCTCCATTGCCGCTGGAGCATATGTACATAAATTGATTGTCCCAGGCCACCTGTCCACTATATCCTGGAGCATAAACTCCAGTTGGTGGAGAACCTTCGCCAAGGCGAATACCTGCGTTTAAATTTACTTCAGAATCATTTCCTGTGATTCTAGCATATCTAAGGTCTAATTGACCGCTATTTGTCAACTGACTTGTAAATATTTGTAAACCATTAAATGTGCGCATCTAAAGATTTACACTTCTAAAATTAAGATTTACTATGATATAATAAACTTGCTAAATAATTTGTGACCTGATGTTCTGAGGCTATCTCTTGAATTTTATTAATTTGGTCTTGATTTTGATCAAAAGGCTTTTCTAGATATTCATTAATCTTAGCCGTCCAGTTCTCTGGGGATTCATTAGCTATAATAATTTCAGAGATCTTTTCTGCATCTTCTTTTTGTTGATTGCTTAATTTTTTAACATTAAATTTCTTTCTTACCGCAGATTTTACTTCCTCTTCTAAATCTTGACTAGCTAATATATTTTCTTTTATTTTAGTTACAGAAAAGTTAGCGTTTACGCCTATAGGAGATATATTTTTTGTTGATTGAGGAACTCCTGTTGATCCAGATGGCCTACCAGCTTGAGCTGCTCCACCACCAATAATTGGCTGATACAATCCTTGATCTTTAAATTGCTTAAATTTAAGTTGAGATTCAACCGATTCTTGAGTTGTTGGAAGCCTACCGCTATCAATAGCTTGAAGACCTTCTTCTGGGGTAAGAACTCCAAGTTCAATTAGTCTATTAAATATCCTAGAATATTGAACATCATCTTTAAGATTCATCTCTTCAAAAGATGGAGTTGGAAAATTCTTAAAACCGAGATCTTTACTCATTCTGCGAATCTCTGGTACTAAAAATTCATTAATAAATACTTCACGAGCTTGTTTTAATCTTTCAACAAAAACTTGGACTTTAATACTTTGATTAGCAAATTTTTCGCTACCAATAAGCACATTATTTAAACCAATTTGAATATCTCTATCAACAACTTCATATTTTTGAGGTCCAATAAGATTACCGATGTCTGGAATTACAAACTGTGCTTTTGTTGTATAATCAGCAATAAGAACTCTGCCAACGCTTTGGTTTTCGAAAAGAGATTGCATCGCTTGCAAATTCTTTTGATTAACTCCACCTTTTTCTGGATCAGTCCCCATAGTAACAAGAAGAACCGCTTGTTGCATTGTTCTTGTAACTGCCATGTCCATTTTTTTCATCTCTAATTTCCAATTAATATCATCTAATACTGGAAAGCCCATTGGAATAGAAAGTGGCTCATAATCTTGCTTCTTGTAAAAAACAGCAGCAAGTCTTTTGCCGTCAAGAGGAAGTAAGATGTAAGAATTAGCTTTACTCTTAACTTGATTCTTCACCTCTTCTGGTAAAGAGTCATAGACTTCTTTATCTTCATCAGTTTTAGGATCTCTTAGTCTTTCTAATTCATAATCACTAAGAAGTTTATAATAGATATTAAAAGAATAATTTACTGTGCCGCCAACATAAACATCTGCAGGATTGATAACTGTATATCTTGCTGGAAGTTTTACGCTGCCGTCTTGAGCTATAGATTTTAATTTTGAACCAAAAGTTTGAGTTACCCTAAGAAGTTGTTCTGCATTTAAAGCAGTATCAAATCTATATACAAAAACATTTCCGCTACGATAATATTCACGGAAAAATTGATCTTGAAAACTAGCAAGATTAATCTTTTTAAAATAGGCTTCAAAAAATTCTCTAGCTTTTTGGCTACCACCACTTAAATATATTGGGCTACTAGAAAATTCAGTCATTAAATCAATAGTATTTCTAAAAATTGCAACATTATAATATGCTTTTTGACAAAGTATAATTGCGTCTCTTACATCTAAAGTAGATAAATTTTTGACATAAGTAGAATATCTAAATGGTATTAGTCCAGTGTCAATATTTGTAAATCTATTAGTTCTTTCATTTGATGATGCCGCATTCCTTCTAGAGCTTGTTGATGCCGCTCTAACCTCTGACATTTTAATCTTTGGCTTATTAATATCACTACCATAAACCATTAAGGGCGTTGCTTCTGAGATTGGCACAGCTATTGAGGCTTTAATTTCTTCTACTTTTTTAGTTTTTTTGCTCATTTAATATAATTATTACACTTATTTTATCATTATTGGGGTAAATGTGTTGGATATATCATCTTTTGGCGCGTTTATTATATCATTATAGCACTTCAAAGCCCAATTTGCTAATAAAAGTGCAGAATAATTATCTTTTCTAGCTTTATTGGCTGAAGAGCTTCTTTTAAGATGTTGTGGTAAATCAAAGCTTTGAGTTCCTCTAGCTGTAGAAGAGTGCTCTATAAGAGTGCATTGTTTTTTGGTTTGATATATAAAATCATCTTGGTTCTCTATAAAGTCTAGCGTTGACCAATCTTTCTTCTCTTCTGTTTTCATAAAGTCTATAGGTATATTTTGATTAAATTGATTTTCAAAGAAATTATCATTAGCGCAAGTTTTGCTAGCAAACCATATTTTCTTATAATCAATAGACGCTTGTAAATGCTCATTAGATTTTCTTATAAAGCTACTAGTGAATACTTGGTTAAAAGCTATTTTCTTATTTTCTAAATTATAAGAATTTCTTGCTCTTTTTATCTCTTGGTCATAATCTAAGCCTTCTAAATCTGAATTAAATTCAAAAGAATTTATTTTAAGATTATTATTTTTAAATAACTCTGATTCATTACAAGCTGAAAGAAATACATCTGCGCCAGCATTATCAAGAATCATAAAAACAATATTAAAATTAGTCATAAGATAATATAGATATTGCACATGATTTTTTAAATTTCCAAGGCCAGCATATGTATGTACTAATGTACCTGTTTTCGTTTCTTCATCAAATTCAATAATTGCCATAGCGAAATAATCCGCATTAGGACTATCGCTCATATTCGGATCAATTCCTAAAATATATTTTTTATTAGATAATCCTTTCATAAGAGTATGTGGAGTTTGACCATTTAGAACTGTGCATTCTTCCATTTTTTTAGCACTAAAATAACTATCACTACCATCTATAAATCTAGCGCAATACTCTCTAAGAAAACTGCTATGACTTGATCCTCCAGCTTGAGCTTCTTCAATAATTGTTTTATCTATCATTTCTTCTGGGAGGGCTTCATAACTTAATTGAGATACAAAATATGTCGCTTCATATTCATCTTTTGAAATAATTTTTTCTGTCCATTCATTATAAGTTTTATAAAGATTCTCGAAAGTATAACTTGCAGATGAAAGAGCTATCATTTTGCTGTTATTAGGGAAAACTATTCTGTCCTCTTCTTTCATAGCTCCTTCTTTGATAAGATTATCTTCAATTTCTCTTATCTCCATGCGCTCTTTCATATTTTGTGGTGCAACTAAAAATGGCATAAGCACGGTTTTAACAATATCTTCTGATAATAAAAGAAACTCATCAAGCACAAGAACATTAGCTCTAAAACCTCGTATTTTTTCTCCGCTTAATGGAATAGCTACAATACTTCCCCCATTTATCTGCCATTCATATTGATCATTTCTTTTGCTTTTCGCGCCAAAGGCTTGTTTTAATAATTCACCGCCTTTACTATCAACAATTTTTTCTAGATTATTAAATATAAATCTAGCAGTTCTAAAAGTAGGTCCTGCAATTAATATTTTTGTATTTGGTTCAAATACGCATTGTAGAAAACAAAATACAGCAGCAACAAAAGATTTTCCACAGCCTCTTCCCCATATGCACATATTAAAATTTCTATTTAATAAAGCTTTAAGATGAATTTCTTGATAAGGAGCTAATTTAATTCCACTAATTAATTCTGTAGTAAATCCTAAATTTGCTCTTAAAAATTTAGCTAAAGTGATTTTAGCTTCTTTATCGTTAAGAATACCTCTTAGTTCAGATAATTCTTTATTAATATCTGGATAACTTTTTTTATACTTGTCTGGACAATATATCATAAAACTTTCATATCATAAGCTAATTGAAGATCTATCTTTTTATAAAAACATTTGCTGCTAAAAATAGCTTCAATAGCTCTAGTCATTTCTTTTCTTCCGTCCACAAAAAGAAATTGTAAATTATTATAATTTTGTAAAAGTTCACGAACATTATGAAATATATATTCTGGAGTTGCTTTAATTTTTTTGCTAATATGAGGCAAATATTGAAAACTTAAAGCGTTTGAGAGAGTCTCTTCGACCATAACAATAATATAAGAATTATTATTTAAAGCTTTATTTATTTCATTTTTAAATCTATCATAGTTCTTAACGCTTAGTGTGCTAATAAAGTCGCTTAAACTTTTTCTCTCAATAAAGCAATTGCAATTATTATTAGAGCAAGCATAATCTCCAAACGAGAGAGTCTTAATCTCAAAGGGGACGTCAAATTTTAACCAACTCTGCTCTCTGGTATCAACATATATAGTATCTTTTTGAGTTAATTTATTTTTAAACTGATTATTGATAAGATTTGGATGAATGAATTTATTCTCTAATCCTATAGAAGAGCAAATATCGTAATAATCTTTAAAAATCTTATTATAAAATAATATAGACGGCGCCATAACAGTTCTAAGTTCAACTTGGGTTGGAGAATAAGTTAAATTTTTATTTTGTTTTCTTTTTATTAAAAGTTCTTTGCAATATTCCTGAGCTTTCTCTAAAGGCTGTTCTTTTAGCCATTTTTTCATGTTGTTTTTATCATTAAAATCACTACCAAGATATTGTTCTTTAGTTTTAAAATTTATTAATTCATTTGTTAAGAGGTCTCTGCGGGTATAATAAGTTTGATAATATTTAACTTTATTTAGACCATAACCTTTTAACGCAAGATGAAGACTTTTTTCATCTTTAAATTCCTTACCATCAACTTTACATATTACGCTCATCCATTTAAAATATCTTCCTCAGATATACCTAATATTTTTGATTTTAGCTCGTCCATTGTCCCAAGTCTTTCAATTTCTTTTCTAAGAACATTTTTTCTAAGCTCTGCCATTTTAATTAATTTTTGCCTAGATTCTTCTTGTTTCCACATCTCAACGAGATTTAATATACTAGCGTTTTCTTTTACTTGTTTGCTAAGCCTTTCGCTTCTTTTAACTTTTAGATCATTGAGTAGTCTTTGTTGACGATTAACGCAATCATTATATTCTTTTCTTGCCGTGTTGCTTGCTTCAACAAGTGCCATAGGTATTTTTCCGTCTTCTTGTATTGCTAAATCTATTTGATTTTGAAGAGCGTTGATTGTTTGTTGAATGTTAGATGATATAACAACTTCTGTAGAAAGAACTATATATTGATCTACTTCTTCTTGAGTTAAATCACTTTTATCATGAGTGTATCTAACAAAACTACTTTCAAATAAGTCTCTATCTCTTTCATCATCATAAAGATTTATTTGGTGGGTAAATCTAAAGGTATTCATGTAACCAATTAAAGAATTAATTTCTTTTTTCTGTTTTGGAGTAATTTTTTCTTTATCTATACCGTCAAGAATATATTTATTAACTTTTGCTATTGTTCTTTCTTCGCTTCTTGGAGGTCTATACTCATCGGTCACTGCATTTTGATTATTAGCGTCTAAATATTTTACGTTAGTTGGAACTGTTTTCATATATTCAAGAACGCTTCTTGTTTCTTGACTAAGATTTGTTAATTTATTGTTTTTAAAAAGAATTTCAGCAATCTCTAATCCAGTCATTGTTGAGCAATTATTGCTAATATACTCTTTTTGTTCATCGCTAAGATCAATTAGTCCCTTTGCTTGGTATTCATGACTTTTTTTAGGTTTGATTTGTCTAGAAGCAAGAAAATTTTTAACGGCTTTCCCTTCTTTACTTCTTCCATCAAGATCTTCTCTGTTAAAAGCTAATTTAACAAGCTCAACTAAAGATGGAGGATTGTCAGGCCTATTATTCCATTCTTGTAACAGTTTTAATTGTTGTTCTTCTGTTAGCTCTGGTAAATTATCACTCATATTATCCTAAATCTATATCTCCGTTATAAAGATATTTTTTTACTTTTATCATGATTGCTTTTTTAAGATTCTTGACTTGTTTATAGCCTATCTTGCGATTTTTTTCACTAGTTTTATATCCCATAAATTTAGCAGAGTCTTCTTCTGATTTATGTTGTATATAATAAAGTTCATAGAATTTCCACTCTATTGGTTTTAGTACTTGGCGCATTTTTAGGTGAATATTTTGGGCAGCTTTTTCTATATCAATTTCATCTTCAATAATATTGTGAACTTCTTGAGTATGATTTTCTAAAGCCACTGGTAACTTAATATCATGTGCAGATTTTTTACTTTTTTCCCATTTTGCAAAAAGTGGACATTTATTACATTGAGTGCCGTAAATATTGCATCCATCTTCATTTTCTGCTGCAGCACATTTCAAGCATGGTCTTGAGTAATTTCCATAATTGTTTCTTATAAGATTTTTAATTTGATTACTAACAATTCTATTAATCCATGGTGCTAAAGGTTGTTTTTGATCATACATATTCCATTTTTTATAAATATGTATTCTTAATATTTGAGCAACATCATTAAAATCCATCCAAGCAAGAGTTGTTAAGCTCCATTTATGTTTTCTTTTGCTTATTTCTTGATTAATCTCCGAAATTTTACTTTCGAAAGTTGCTTTCGGAGACTTCATTCTTATCTTTTACTTTTTCTTAAAGAACCTGCTTCTTTGGCAAAATCTTCTAATATTTGTTTTTTTGAGACTTTTTTTCCTTTATTTTTTGATCTATCTCTTTTTGTATTTTCTCCTGTTCCCATTAAGTCTTTTAGTTTTACTCCTCGATTTGATCTTTCTCCAACTGTTTCAACTTGAATTTTTGATATATTTGGCAAGCTAGCAATATCCTCTTCATTATCATCAAAATCTTGATCATCTTGAATATCTAGCTCTGGCGTATAGGTTTTTTTAGCAATAGTTGGCTTTTGAAGTTGTACCTTTTGAACTAATGGTTGATTGTTGTTTTTATCAAAAGAAACTCCGCAATTAGCGCAAAATAATGGTTTTTTTAAACTATATTCTGTAGGGGATCCACAATCAAGACAATATCTTTTCATTTAATAATATTATATACTAAATGAGTAATTTAATCTAATTTTAAATTGATTATTGTTTTTTTGCTTTTTTGTAAGCTTCTGTTTCAGTAATGTCTATTTCTAAAATCTTAAATTTAGAAGCGCGAGCTTCAATGCTTATCTCTTTATTATTAATATCTACTTCAATCTCTGCTTTTGCTTTATTTTTTGATGTGCGGAAAGTATTTAAACAAATTGCTACTTTTTGTTTTTGAGGATATTTTTCATCTTTCATGAATTCCATGCAGCGGCCCATATAATCGCCTTCTTTTTCGTTCTTTTCTTTTGAGGGTATAGGCATATAATATATATACACATAAAATAATTAAAGATAGAAATAGAGTCATTTTGTCAATACTATTAAATTCTATATTGTGATATTTTGTCTCTATATTACTATTTTGTCTCTGTATAAAGTTGGCATAGATCTTGCATATAAATATAAACAAAGGAGATATAAAACTATGCTACTAACACTAAGAAATGGACATAGACCATTGGATATATTTGAAAATATATTTAATGATACTATACTTAATTATGATAAGGGATATTCTGATTTTGTTTTAGAAAATGATCAGTATTGTCTTGAAATTCCTCTTGCAGGATTTAAAAAGGAGAATATTGATATTACCACAAATCAAGAATATCTAACAATTAAGGCTACTAGAAAAGAAGGCAAAATAAAATATGAAAAATCTTTTTACTTGCCTAGAAAAGTAGATCTTTCCGAAGTAAAAGCAAAACATGAAGATGGTTTGCTCTCAATTACCTTTGGTAAAGAAAATAAAAAACTACAAAATAAAATCAAAATAGACTAATAATAATCTTGGCGTCAAGTTCAAACCTTGGCGCTAAGTGTAATAGTTTTATATGACATTAACTTCTTGGCTATTATGTGGTGTTGTGTTGCTTTATATTCTTTATTTAAAAGAGAGAATTAAATAATTATTTATTTAAGTAATCTTTAATATCTTTTATTAATCGTTTTCTTTTTCTACGCTCTAAGCTAGTAACTAAAAGAGCTAAAGAGATCGGAAAAAAGAACCTAAGAAAAAATCCCATATGGTGATCTTTAGACAGAAGATCAAAATGATTAAGGTAAAGATCGCTGATTCCGTAAATTGTAAACAAAATAGCTGGAATAAAAACAATAAAA
>Ga0172373_10005572_pt1 | contig 17199 bp, 12 predicted proteins | sample Lak10m_2_FD_114546 | JGI IMG/M metagenome (GOLD analysis project Ga0172373, IMG submission 114546) | Freshwater microbial communities from Kabuno Bay, South-Kivu, Congo - kab_092012_10m | ecosystem: Environmental > Aquatic > Freshwater > Lake | place: Democratic Republic of the Congo...
CCAGGGCATGACCGTGGTGAGCGGCATGGCCCTCGGCATCGACGGGGTGGCCCATCGCGGGGCGCTGGCGGCTGGCGGCAAAACCATCGCGGTGCTTGGCTGCGGCGTTGATGTCGCCTATCCGGCCCAACATCACGAGCTGTACGATGAGATCGCGACACAGGGCGCCCTGGTCAGCGACTACCCGCTCTCCACTCCGCCGGAGGGCTTCCGCTTTCCGGCCCGCAACCGCATCATCAGCGGACTGTGCCGCGGGGTGGTGGTGATCGAGGCGGCCAAACATTCCGGCTCGCTCATCACGGCAGAACTGGCCATGGAACAGGGGCGCGAGGTCTTTGCCGTGCCCGGCCGGGTCGATTCGGCAAAAAGCGAAGGGTGCCACCGCCTGATCCGCGAAGGCGCCACCCTCATCCATACCGTGGCCGACATCATGGCCGAACTGAATTACCAGGCCCCACCCGCAACCTCGGCACAAACAGTTGTCGCCGCCGTCAGCGAACCCCTCAACGCCGAAGAAGCGTGTATAGTTGCCTGCCTGGAGGCATATCCCAAGAACATTGACACCATCATCAACGCCACCCGGTTCCCAGCCCAGAAAGTGGCCGCCCTGCTTTTGGGCCTGGAACTCAAAGGGGTCGTCGCCGCCCACCCCGGCCAACAATACCAACGCCTCGGCGCCAGCTCGTAATTTACAAAAAAGGTCTCTCGCCTCATGGGAAAATCGCTCATCATCGTCGAATCGCCGGCCAAGGCCCGCACCCTGCAAAAATATCTGGGCCAGGCCTACACGGTCAAGGCCTCGGTCGGCCACATCCGCGACCTGCCGGTCAAGACCTTGGGGGTGGACATCGAACACGACTTTACCCCCAAGTACGTCACCATCAAGGGCAAGAGCAAGGTCATCAGCGAGCTGCAAAGCGCGGCCGCCAAGGCCGACGCCATCTTCCTGGCCCCAGACCCGGACCGCGAGGGCGAGGCCATTGCCCACCACATCGCCGAGACCCTGGGTGAGGTCAAAAAGCCGGTCCACCGGGTACTCTTCCACGAACTGACCAAGAGGGCAATCCTCGCCGCCCTGGAACAGGCCACCACCATCAATGAACATCTCTTCGAGGCGCAGCAGGCCCGCCGCATCCTCGACCGGCTGGTAGGCTACCAAATTTCACCGCTCCTGTGGGACAAGGTCCGCCGCGGGCTTTCCGCCGGCCGGGTACAGTCGGTGGCGGTGCGGATGATCTGCGAGCGCGAGGAAGAGATCAACCGCTTCGTAACCGAAGAATACTGGACCATCGCCGCCCGGCTGGAGGGCAAGACGCCGCCGCCCTTCACCGCGCAACTGGAAAGCATAGGCGGCAAAAAACTCGACCACCGCAAGGAGAAGATCGGTGACGGGGCCACGGCCCAGCATCACGCCGCAGCACTCAAAAACGCCACCTACACGGTGGGCAAGGTGGAAAAGAAAGAGAAACGGCGATTCCCCAGCCCGCCCTTCATCACCTCCACCCTCCAGATGGAGGCGAACCGCAAGCTCCGCTTCACCGCCAAGAAGACCATGTCGCTGGCCCAGCGCCTTTACGAAGGCATCGAGTTGGGCGAGGAAGGCCCCACCGGCCTCATCACCTACATGCGTACCGATTCGACCCGGATCAACGATGAGGCGGTGGCCACAGTGCGCGAACATATCGCGGCCCAGCACGGCAAGGAGTTCCTGCCCCCCAAGCCCGTGGCCTACAAGACCAGGAAATCGGCCCAGGATGCCCATGAGGCAATCCGGCCCACCGACATCAGCAAGACCCCGGAGAGCCTGGCCCCCTTCCTCGACAAGGACATGCTGGCGCTCTACACCCTGATCTGGAAACGCTTCGTCGCCTGCCAGATGGCGCCGGCCATCTACGACCAAACCACCATCCAGATCGCGGCCGGCGACTACGGCCTCAAGGCGGTGGGCTCCATCATGCGCTTCCTGGGTTTCATGACCATCTACGTGGAATCAGCCGATGAAACCGACGCCCCCGAAGCAGACAACGAGAGCGAGGCCTCGCTGCCCGATCTGAAAAAGGGCGACACCCTGCGCCTGCTTGACCTTGCCCCCAAGCAGCACTTCACCCAACCGCCGCCCCGCTACACCGAAGCGACATTGGTCAAGGCCCTGGAGGAAAACGGGGTTGGCCGGCCAAGCACCTATGCCGCCATCATCTCCACCATCCAGGAGAAGGAATACGTCACCCTGGCCCAACGCAAATTCATGCCCACCGACCTCGGCAAGCTGGTGAACGAATTGCTGGTCGCCCATTTCCCAGGAGTGATGGGCATCGACTTCACCGCCTCCATGGAAGAAAAGCTCGATGCCATCGAGTCGGGCAAGGCGAAGTGGGTCAAGGTGCTCCGAGATTTCTACACCCCCTTCAGCCAGACGCTGGACAAGGCCAAGGAAGAGATGAAGTCGGTGAAACGTAGCGCCATCCCCACCGAGATCCCCTGCTCCTTGTGCGACGGCAAGATGGTGATCAAGTGGGGCAAAAATGGCGAGTTTCTTGCCTGCGAGAACTTCCCAGCCTGCAAGCACACCCAGAACTTCACCCGCAACGGGGAAGGGGCCATCGTGCCGGTGGCACCCGAAGTGCCGGAGGAGTCCGGCGAGGTCTGTGAAAAATGCGGCCAGCCGCTGGTCTATCGCCAAGGGCGCTTCGGCCGCTTTCTCGCCTGCTCTGGCTACCCAAAATGCAAGAACGTCCGCGCCCTCTCTACCGGCGTATCCTGTCCGGAGGCCGGGTGCGATGGCGAACTGGTGCAGAAGATCTCCAAACGCGGCAAGGTATTTTACAGTTGCAGCCGCTACCCCAAGTGCACCTTTGCCCTGTGGGACAAACCCGTCAACACCCCCTGCCCGCTCTGCAACTCGCCGTATTTAATTGAAAAAGATAGTAAAAAGAGCGGCCTTACCTGGCGCTGCCCTAATAAATCATGCAGTTACTCCTGCAAGCTCGACGACGAGGACGGCCAACCAGAATAACAACCTGGCGAATTCACAAGGGATTGCAATTTCACCTTGAACCGCGGCCATTTTTTTCTTAATTTTCTCCTCTGGCGAACCGATACGAAAAGTGAGAAGGGAGAGTTTGCGCTGAAAGCGCAGGGGAGAATGCCATGGTAACAGGAATCCAAGCTGCTCTTTCCGGCCTGATTGCCCTGCAGAAGAAAGTGGAAGCCGCTGCCCACAACACGGCCAACATCAACACCACTGGCTACAAAAAAACCGTGGTCACCCTGGCCGAACAGGATCCCCAGGGAGTCACCGCCCAAGTCCAGACCATTAACAACCCTGGCCCCATGGTCTACGAACAGACCAGCGAAGGCGAAACCTTGAAGGAGCAGTCCAATGTCGAACTCTCCGAGGAACTCCCCAACCTGATGTTGACCCGCCGTTTCTTCCAGGCCAACCTCAAGACCGTGCAGACCGAAGACGCCATGCTCGGCAACCTGCTTGACACCTTGGGCTGATCCGAGCCACCTTAATTAGTCGCCGCAAAAACGACAAAGCCCGTTCCCCTTCACCGGAGACCGGGCTTTTTTGCATGACTGGCACGCGGCTCGTCAACGCCGGAAAGTCACCCGACCGGCTAGCAGGGTGAGCACCGCCCGCCCCTGCATCTCCCAGCCAATGAACGGCGAGTTCCGGCTCTTTGAGCGAATATCCGCCTCGGTAAAGACAAAACCCGCATCCGGGTCGATCATCGTCACATCCGCCACTGCCCCGTAAGACAGGGTGCCGCCCGCCACCCCAAGGATGCGGGCCGGATTGCAACTCATCACCTCCACCAGCCGGCGGGGAGTCAAAACGCCGTCGCGCACCAAGGCCAAGGACAGCGGCAACGAGGTCTCCAGGCCAATGATGCCGTTGGCCGCCAAGTCAAACTCCACTTCCTTTTCCAGCTCGCTGTGGGGTGCGTGGTCGGTGGCAATGGCATCCAGCGTGCCATCGGCCAGGCCCGCCCGAATAGCCGCCACATCCTCGGCGGTGCGCAGGGGTGGATTCATCTTGGCGCTGGTGTTGTATCGGTCCACCGCCGCCTCGGTCAAGGTAAAATAATGGGGCGCCGTCTCGGCCGTCACCCGGCAGCCCTGGGCCTTGGCCCGGCGGATGAGGTCCACCGACTCACGGGTGCTCACGTGGGCGATGTGCAGCGGCCGCCCAGTATAACGCGCCAAGGCGAGATCACGATAGACCATGATCTCCTCGGCGATGTGCGGGATTCCACGCAACCCCATGCGGGAGGCCAAGGCACCTTCGTTCATCACCCCGTTTTCGCTTAGGCTCAGCTCCTCGGCGTGGGAAATTACCAGCAATTCATGATTGGTGCCATACTCCATGGCCCGTCGCATGAGCTGACTGTTGCCCACCGGCTGGCCGTCATCGGTCACCGCCACCACCCCGGTCCGCCGCATTTCGCCCAGCGGCGCCAGGGTTTCCCCTCTCAACTCCCGACTGATCGCCCCCACCGGATAAACCCGGGCCGAAGCCGCGTGTGCCTGGGCAAGGATGAAGGCGGCCACGGACTCGCTGTCGTTTGCCGGCTTAGTGTTCGGCATACAGGCCACGGCGGTGAAACCACCGGCCGCCGCCGCCAAGGTGCCGGTGGCAATGGTTTCTTTGTACTCCTCGCCAGGCTCCCGCAGATGGACATGCATATCGATAAGGCCCGGTACGAGCCACTTGCCGTTAGCCTCCACCACCTCGGCACCGGCCACGCGCTCCTTGGGTGCTGAACCAGGGAAAACCCCGGCAATAACCCCGCCCTCGATGAGCAAGTCGCCCTGATTGTCAATATCATTGGCTGGATCAATGATCCGGCCACCTTTGAGCAACAATGCCTGGCCCATGAACTCAGTCGCCTCCCATGATCAGATAAAGCAACGCCATGCGCACCGCCACTCCGTTGGTGACCTGGTCGAGGATCACGGAACGTGGCCCATCCGCCAGCCGCGGATCGAGTTCCACCCCGCGATTGATCGGCCCAGGGTGCATGATGATGGCGTCGGGCTTGGCCAGATCGGCCACCTCCCGGCTGATCCCAAAAAAGGTGGCGTACTCGCGCAACGAGGGGAAGAGGGGATCCTGCTGCCGCTCCTTCTGGATACGTAAAGCCATCACCACATCGGCATCGGCGACCGCCTCCCGCACGGAGGCCGCCACCACCGCCCCCATTTCGGCAATTCCGCGGGGAATTAGGGTTGCCGGGCCACCGACATGGACTTGCGCACCCATCTTGGTGAAGCCGATGACGTCTGAATGCGCCACCCGACTGTGGGTAATGTCGCCGATGATCGCCACCTTAAGGCCATCAAGGCGCCCTTTTTTCTCCTGCACGGTCATCAGGTCGAGCAGCCCCTGGCTTGGGTGTTCGTGGGTGCCGTCACCGGCGTTGATCACCGAGGCTTTGATGTGGTCGGCCAACAGCCGGGCGGAGCCGGAACGGGAGTGGCGGATGATGATGCAGTCAGGGTTCATGGCCGCGAGATTCCTGGCGGTATCGATCAGGGTCTCGCCCTTGGCGGTGCTGCTGCCGGAATTGGAGATGTTGAAGGTATCGGCACTCATGCGCTTGGCCGCCACCTCGAAGGAAAGCCGGGTTCTGGTGCTGGGCTCAAAAAAAAGGTTGATGACCGTTTTGCCCCGCAGGGTCGGCACCTTCTTGATGGCGCGCTGAGAAATTTCCTTGAAAGAGGCGGCGGTCTGCAAGACCAAATGGATATCAGCCGGCGAGAGGTCGGCCAGACTCAGGACATGCTTGTGCGGAAAAGGCTTTTCGGTTGCCATGCTCCACCCTGCCCAAGGCAGACCCCACTAACGCGAGCGCCTAAGGCGAAAGCTCAGAGTCTCTTATGAAAGGCGGCCCAAGGGCCGCCAAGTGATTCAATGAATGAGATTGCCGATCCGATTCCAGCGCACGGCGAAATTGTCGCTATCCCACGACCAATATAGCATAAAGGCCTTGCCCTTGACTGCGCGAAAATCGACGAATTGCCAGAACCGGCTGTCATGGCTGTTGTCGCGGTTGTCCCCCATGACAAAAAGTGCATGTGGCGGCACCGTGATCGGGCCAAAGGTGTCGCGTGGCTGGATGCCGCCAGGGATGAGTTGCGGGTCAAGGTGCACGGCCGGCCCATCAGCCAGTTCCTTGCCGTTGACATAAACCTTCTTGTCAATACCCTGCACGGTGTCGCCAGGAATCCCCACCACCCGTTTGATGAAATCCTGGTCCGGATTCTGCGGGAACTTGAAAACCACCACCTCGCCACGCTGGGGTTCTCCCGCCGGCAACCAGAGAGTGCCGGTGAGGGGGTTCTTGATGCCGTAGGAAAACTTATTGACCAGGATGTGATCGCCAACCAACAGGGTAGGGATCATGGAACCAGAGGGGATCTTGAAGGCCTGCACCACGAAGGTGCGGATGAACAACGCAAGAATGAGGGCGATGCCGATGGCCTCCACATATTCGCGGAGTACTGATTTCCTGGGAACCTCGGCTGATTCGGTGTGCAAAGGGGGCGCCTCCATTCAGGTCTTGGCAAAAATCGTGTCGAGGATACTCGAAAGCATGGCAAAAGACAAGGCACTTCTCGGCTGACCGCAACCACAGGCTGGCGGCCAATCACCGCCAAACAACGCCGACAGCCGTTGCCGGCACCAATCAATAACAATTTGTTTTTAATAAAAAAATACCAATTGCCGTTATTACCAGCGACCAACGGCCATCGCTTTTTTTTAGAAATTCCACCGGTTAGCAGCTTTTTCCGCTTGACACCCCCCTGCTTTTCTGTCTCTAATGCAAGAAGACAGGCGACATCCGGCGCAGCGCCATGATTTTCCGCTCTTTTTATCCATGCCCGGAAGCTTGTCCATAGAGCCACAAGTAAAAAACGTTATTGACGGGAGTTTGCGAGCGCCACCCATGGGTTTCAAATTGCCAAACCTCAACCTTCCCTCGCTGCCCAAGGGTTTGTCCCTTTCCCTCGGCAAAAAGCAGCCCCTTTCCATTGGTCTCGACATCGGCTCGCATTCCATCAAAATCTGCGAATTCACCCAAACCAGCCGGGGCGGGTACAAACTCCTCTCCCTGGGCAGTGCACTTATGCCGCCCGACGCCATGGAAGATGGCGCCCTGCTCGATCCGGACTCCGTGGCCAAAACCATCGCCACCTTGGTCGACAACCTGAAGATCAAAGGCAAGCGGGTCGCCTTCTCGGTTTCCGGCTATTCCGTCATCGTGAAGAAAATTAATCTAGAGGTCATGACCGAAGCGGAACTGGAAAAGCATATCCACGAAGAGGCGGAGCAGTACATCCCCTTTGACATCAACGATGTCTACCTCGACTTCCAGGATCTGCACACCAACAACGCGGGCGAGGAGCGCACCGACGTCATGCTGGTGGCGGCCAAGCGCGAGGTGGTGGATGGCTATCTCAACATGTTGCGCACGGCAGGGCTCAAGCCAGTGGTGGTGGACGTGGATGCCTTTGCCCTGGAAAACGCCTTTGAGGCTAACTTCGGCCTCAACGACAACGTCGTGCTGATCGACATCGGCGCCTCCAAGATGAACATCAATATCATCTCCGGTGGCGTCTCCACCCTGGCCCGCGATGTGGTCCTCGGCAGCCGGCAGATCACCGAGCAGCTCCAGAGCCGTCTTGATTTGCCTTACGAGGAGGCCGAGGCCCTGAAAACCGGCGCCCAACCCGCCGGCGACCGGCAGGATGATGTCGAGCGCCTTTTCACTGACACCTGCCGCCAGTGGGCAACCGAGATCAAGCGGGCGCTCGATTTTTACGCCTCCAACTACCCCGACGCGCCGATCAGCAAGCTGGTCCTCTCCGGCGGCGGCGCCAGGGTCGCCGGACTGGCTGATTTCTTCGCCCGGGAAACCGGGGTGGCGGTCGAGATATTCAACCCCTTTGCCAAGGCAGAATTCGACAACAACGCCATCGACCCTGCCTACCTCAAGGCCATTGCCCCGCAAATGGCGCTGGCCGCCGGCCTGGCAACCCGGCCCGTGGAGTTCTAGACGGCATGATCCGCATCAACCTCCTCCCCATCAAAGAAATCAAGCGCAAGCTCCGCCTGCGGAACGAGGTGATACTCTTTGCCGCCTCCTTCCTGGGCGTGCTGGTGATCCTCGCCTCCATCAGCCTCGGCATGGCGCAGAAAGCAAGCGCACTGACTAAAGAAATCAAAGAGCTTGAGGGAAAACGCAATTCCTTTGACCGGATCGTCAAGCAGATCGACAAGCTCCAGAAGGATAAAAAGCTGCTCGAAACCAAACTTCAGGCCATCGACAAGCTCAAGTCCGACTCCCAGCTCACGGTGCATGTTCTGGACGAGATTGCCAACCGCACGCCAACCACCAGCATGTGGCTCACCTCGCTCAAGGTCAGCGGCACCTCGTTGCAACTGAACGGCGTGGCCTTGGATAACGCCACCATCGCCCAGTACATGAAAACCCTGGAGGCCTCGGATTACTTTGGCCCATCCATACTGGCCAACGCCTCGCAAACCGTGGTGGCCGGCCAGAAATTGAAATCATTCGGCCTCACCATGGAAATCACCCCGCCCCCCTCCGCTCCCCCTGCCCCCGCCGAGGCCCCGAAACCGCAATGAATCCCAAACTCGACGCCATCCGCAAGGGGTTTGACACCTTTGTCGAAACCAAGGTCAGTCGCCTCAACCGACAGCACAAACTGATGATTTGCCTCGGCGCGTGGGCCCTGCCAATTATCGCCTGCACCTTCCTGGTTTTCATGCCGAAGAACCAGGAGATCAACGAGTTGAAAACCAAAAAGGCTGGCATCGAGGAAGAGGTCAAAAAGGTTGAGGCCATCGCCAAGCAACTCGACAAGCACCGCGCCGAAATGCAGGTGGTGGAGGAACAGTTCAAGGCTGCCGCGATTCTGCTGCCGGAACAGCAAGAGATACCGAGCCTGCTGACCAATATCTCCGGGCAGGGCACCAATTCCGGCCTCGAATTCCTGTCGTTCCAGCCCAAGGCGGAAGTTCCAAAAGAATTTTACGCGGAAATCCCGGTGGACATAGCGGTCTCCGGCCCCTATCACAGCGTGGGGGTTTTTCTGGACAAGGTCAGCAAACTGCCGCGGATCGTCTCGGTGGCCAATCTCAACATGGGCTCGCCCGCCCAGGCGGGTAAGGAAATGTTCCTCAACTCCACCTTTAATCTGGTGACGTATCGGTTCATCGAGCAACCGGCTGTCCCAGTCAAAGGGAAAGGGAAAGGCAACACACCACCACCCAAGAAGCAATAGCGAAATGGAACTATCGTGTAAGACAATATGGCTCCGGGTCTGCTTGGCCGTTGTTTTGGCCTTCACTCTGGCATTGGCCTCCGCGATGGCGCAACCGCCCAGCCCGCTGCCCACTCCGTCATCGCCTCAGGCTCCGCCGCGCGTCGCGGAAGAGTCTGACCCCATGGCGGCCATTGAAAAAATTCTGCAAGAGGGTAGCCCTGCCGCAGACGCCTTTGTCTATCAACGGGAAGGCCGCCCCGATCCTTTCTTCCCGTTTCTCACGCAGCAACCAGCGAAGGGCGTGGGCGGCGGTGAACTCGCCGGCATGCAACGCTTTGAACCAGGCCAACTCAAGCTGGTGGCCATCATTCATTCGGCCAAGGGCCCAGTGGCGATGGTCCAGGATTCCGCCGGCATTGGCTACACCCTGCGCCGGGGTTCCCAGGTTGGACGCGGCGGCAAGGTGACCGACATCGTCGGCAACAAGGTCATCATCAAGCAGGAGGCCTTTTCAACGGGCAAGGAAAAAGAATATCGCACCGTGGAGATGGTGCTAACGAAAGACGGAGACAAGAAGCCATGATCGTGCGCGCCCGACTGCCACTTTTACTCATCGCCCTGCTGGCGCTGGTGCTGTCATCGGCTCGCTGGACCGACGCCGCGACCGGCGCCACCGCCGCCAAAAAGGAACCCGCGTACCAGATCGCCGCCATCAAGGTGGAGCAGAACGCGGATGAATTCCAGCTCCGTATCCAGGGTAACTCGCCGCCCACTTACACCATGTACGAACTCTTCGAGCCGCTGCGGGTGGTCATCGACGTGGCCGATGCCACGCTGGCCGCCTCCCCGGCCATGCCCACCGATGTCCCCCAAGGGCCGATCCTGCATGTCAACGCCCAGGTGCTGCACGAGCAGGAACCGGCCATCACCAGGGTGGAGATCGTCCTGGCCGAGGATCGCGGCTATTCAGTAGAACGGCGCGGCAACGATGTACTGATCGCCTTTGCCAAGGAGGTCAAGAGCGATAAGGTTGCCCTGCCAAAGTCGAAAAAAGCCAAGGCGGCAAAAGCGAGCGCCGCCGCATCGACCGTGCAGGTGGAAACCGGCGGGCCAGTGGCAACCATGATCAATGACCTCGTCGTGGACACCAGCGACCCCGTGGTCACCAAGGTCTTAATCCGGGCAAACGGCCCCATTGCCAAGTACCAAAAGGCAGAAATCAAAAAGACCGCCACGCGACCCGACCGGATGTACATCGACATCCCTGGCGTGAAAATGCGGAGCAACTCGCTCCAGCAGAAGGTCGGTTACGCGTTGGACGGCATCCGCGCAGCGCAGCGCAACGGGGCGGTACGGGTGGTCTTTGACTCCGGCCTCAAGGAACTATTTGCCTATGATGTCCAGACCCAGCCCGATGGCCTGGCGGTTGCCATTGCCGCCCCTTCGGCAAACACCAACCTGACCGCCGCGGGCTTGGCCGCACCCCCGGCGGCCGAGGCAACAACCGAAACCGTTCCGCCGCAACCGCAGCCGACGGACGAAAAAAACCTCACCGCCTTATTGATGGCAGCAGAAAATGCCGAGGAATTAATCAAACCGATTATCCCGCCGCTCAAGAAAGCCAAGACGGCCCTGGAGGCCAGCGCCACCAAGCCCGCCAAGGGGAAGGCCAAAAAAGCGGCCACCAAAAGCGCCAAATCGGCCTCGGCGACCGATGCCTACAGCTTTGCCGGCTATCACAAACAGCGGATCAGTGTTGATTTCTACAAGATCGACCTGCACAACGTCTTCCGCCTCTTTGGTGAAATCAGCGGCCAGAATATCGTGGTGGACGAGGCTGTAAACGGCACTCTCACCCTGGCCCTCAACGAGGTGCCCTGGGACTTTGCCCTGGACATCATCCTGAACCTCAAGGACCTCCAAAAAGAAGAGCGCTTCAGCACCATCGTCATTGCGCCCAAGGCGAAGCAGCTTGCCTGGCCCAAGGCCGCCACCCAGAATATCGCTATTTCGGATGGCGGCGACAAACTGGAGCCAATATCCATCAAGCAACGCATTGAAACGCCCAGGGGCGTGGTAGAGGCCAAGACGATCATCCGCGATGCCAGCGCCCTGGACAAGAAAGGCGACTATGCCGGCGCCATGGCCCTCTATGAAAAAGCTGCGGCCCTGTGGCCGGACAATAGCCAACTGGCTGGACGGATGGCCACCATCTGCCTTGTCCATCTTGGCCAGAACGCCAAGGCCGCGCATTATGCCAAGGCCGCAGTGGCTACCGAGCCTGCGAATCTGAACGCCGCACTCCAGGCGGCTATTGCCTTGGCCAACATGAAGAAGGTTCCCGAAGCCAAGGAATATTTCGACAAGGCGATCAACAGCGACCAGGCTGCGGCGGAGGCCCTGCTTAGTTATGCCGCCTTTGCCGAGGAATACAACAGCTACAACGGCGCCATTGCCCTGCTGACCCGGCACTCGGAACTACACGGTGAGACCCTGGACAGCATGGTGGCCACCGCCCGGCTTTTGGACAAGAAAGGCGACCGCCAGGCGGCGGCTGAGCAATACCGGACGATACTGCTCTCCGGCTATGCGTTGCCGGCAGACCTCCAGCAATACATCAAGGGCCGGATCGCCGCGGCCGAGAACATGTAGCCCGACGGGATGATATAATGAACCAACAAAAACAACCCCGGCCCAAAGACACGACCATGATGAAAAACACGCGGATAGTGACACGTACAGCAATGGTGGCCCTGCTCGCGCTCCTCTGCGCCTGCGCGCCAGCGACAAAGGCCAAGACAACACCCAAGCCAACCGAGGCAACGGCAGCCCAGGAACGCCAACTAGAGCCGGGACAGTTGCCGGTGCGTTTCCAACAGCCCTCTTATGTACTCAAGGAATCAACCAGCGGATCGCAGCTCGGACTCGGTGAAACAGCGGAAATCAAAATACCGATTGGTGCTGACATCTCCTCCACCACAGGGCCAGTCGCCCTGCGCGACATCCTGAAGCGCTTGGCCGCCCTCAAGAAGATGAATGTCAGTTGGGCGAGCGATGTGGATCAGGCCGCCATGGTGGACGTGGACATCAAGGCCGAGGATGATTTCTTTGAGGCCATTGACAACATCCTCCGCCAGGTCGACTACTACCACGAGGTGAAGGGTAACACCATCGTGGTGCAGTACCGCGAGACCCGAAAGTTCCATGTGGCCATGCCGTTCATGAAGTCAACCTACAACACTGCGGTGGGTGGCGATGTTCTCGGAAGCAGTGCAAGCACAACAGGCACTTCCGCAGTCAAGGGGAACATTCAGATCACCAGCGAGAACAACCAGTTTGACATCTGGGACAACATAAAAAAGAACATCGACCAGATTCTGGAAATCTGGGAAGAGACCGTTCCCGCACCTGCGGCAGCCACAGGTGGTGCTTCCCCAGCGCGCGCCACCCAACCAGCGCAGGCTGCTCCCGCGCAACCATCTGCGGCGGCGACAACAACAACCAAGCGAAACGTCCAGGCCGGTAAGGGCTATTACAGCATCGACAAACCCATCGGCCTCATCACCGTAACCGCGCCACGGCCACTGGTGGAGAAGATCGCCACCTACCTGGACAACCTGAAAAAGGAACTCTACCGTCAAGTTTCCATCGAGGCAAAAATCGTGGAGGTGACCATTGACGACACCAACACCCGGGGCATCGACTGGACCAATTTCCTGAGCGGCAAAGGGTTATCAATGACCCTCTTTGGAGGCACATCTCTCACCAATGGCGTAATCTATGATCCGGATCGGGCAAACAGAAGCCGTGGCGTGACAGAGATCGCGGTGACCGGCAACCCGTTTGCCATTGCCTTGGATTTTCTGGACACCCAAGGCCCTTCCAAGGTGCTGGCCAACCCGAAACTGAGCGTCATGAACGGACAGCCTGCGCTGATCAGCGCAGGCGACAGCATCAAATATATCGACAAGATCGAAACAACGATCAGCGACAGCGGCATCCCCTCCTATACCGTGACCACAGCCACCCTCATGTCAGGCCTTGGGATGTCGGTACTTGCCACCATCATGGAAAACGACGAGATTATCCTCTCCCTCACCCCTGTCACCTCCAAATTAGACAACAACGAGGTCGAATACATCACGGTCGGTGGCGGCACAGTCGGCGTTCCCAGAATCAAATTGCGGGAAATGAATACGACGGTTAGGGTTAAAAACGGCGAAGTCTTGGTTATCGGTGGGCTCATCGATAACGCTGAAAGCGACACCCGAAGCAAGGTACCATTCTTGGGCGATGTCCCTGGCATCGGCAACCTCTTCTCGCATTCAGAGAAGAAAACCAAAAAGACCGAACTGGTCATCATGCTCCAGCCGAAAATTCTGTAATCAAAAGGGTTGCTCTCAGACCAATAAAAAAGCCCGGCATCAGCCGGGCTTTTTTATTCTCTCGGATCATTTGGAAAAAAAATCTTACTGCTTCTCCCCTCCGGCCGCCTGCTGGCGGCGGGAATTCTCGTAGAGAGCCAGGAAGTTTACCGGCTCCATGAGGAAGGGGATGAAACCGCCGTCCACCGAGGCCTGGCTGATGAGCTGGCGGGTAAAGGGGAAAAGCAGGGCCGGACACTCCACCGACAGCACCGGGGCGATGTGTTCGGCCGGGATGTTCTTGAGCAGGAAGACGCCGGCATGCTCCACCTCGATGAGGAAAAGCGACTTGCCGGAGGTGCTGGCCGTGACCTTCACGGTGATGGCCAGGGTCACCTCATAGTGGTCATCGGCTTCGAGCTTGCGGTGCTTGAGCCCCAGATTAACATCCACCTTGGGCTCGCCCCCCTTCTCCAGAAACACCTCGGGCGCATTGGGATTTTCAAAAGAAAAATCCTTCACATACATTTTCTGCAGCCGGAAAATCGGTGCAGCCTGCTCCTGGGCCGTGGTGTCTGCTTGCTGGTCTGACATTCCTTTCTCCTTTCCGGAATCAAGAGGCAACGCCTCGTTAATGCACAACCGTTCCACCGGTTATACCGGATGGCGGCAAAAGAGACAAGCGCGGAAAGAGCCTGGCAACAGGATCAGCTAGTTTGCTGCGCTCCGCCCCATCGCCATTCCCAACGCCTTGCGCAGATGATGGCCGGTGTGCGAGGCCGCGCAGGCGGCCACCTCCTCCGGGGTGCCGCAGGCCACCACCTCGCCGCCGCCATCGCCGCCTTCGGGGCCAAGGTCGATCACGCAATCGGCGGTCTTGATCACATCGAGGTTGTGCTCGATCACCACCACCGTATTACCGACCTCCACTAGGCGGCCGAGCACAAGGAGGAGATGACGCACGTCCGCCGGGTGCAATCCGGTGGTTGGCTCATCGAGGATGTACAAAGTGCGGCCGGTGCCACGCCGGCTCAACTCCCGAGAGAGCTTGATCCGCTGCGCTTCGCCGCCGGAGAGGGTAACCGAGGATTGCCCCAACGGCAGATAGCCGAGCCCAACGTCCATCAGGGTTTGCAGTTTACCGCTCACCGCCGGCACCTTGGCAAAGAAGGTCAGGGCCTCCTCCACGTTCATGGCCAGCACCTCGGCGATGTTCCTGCCCTTGAAGCGGATGTCCAGGGTCTCGTGGTTGTAGCGCTGCCCGTGGCAGCTTTCGCAGCTCACGTAGATATCGGGCAGGAAGTGCATGGCGATCTTGATCACCCCCTCGCCCTCGCACGCTTCGCAGCGCCCGCCCTTGAGGTTGAAGCTGAAGCGGCCCGGCTGGTAGCCGCGGGCCCGCGCCTCGGGCAGTTGAGCAAAGAGTTCACGGATGGGGGTGAGCACCCCGGTATAGGTGGCGGGGTTGGAACGCGGGGTGCGGCCGATGGGGCTCTGGTCGATATCGATCACCTTGTCGATCTTCGCAAGCCCCGTTATTCCTTCGCAGGCACCTGCCTGGGCATGGCTCTGGCGCAGATGGTTCATCGCCCCCTTGAAGAGGGTCTCCAGCACCAGGGTGCTCTTGCCCGAACCGGAGACACCGGTGACGCTGGTCATCACACCCAGGGGGAACTTCACGGTGATGTGTTTCAGGTTGTTGGCGTGCGCCTTTTTAATGGTCAGCCACTCGCCCTTCCTGGCCGTCCATCGCCTCTTCGGCACCGGGATCGCTAGCCGGCCGGAGAGGTAGCCACCGGTGAGCGATTTTTCATGGGCCAAGAGTCCGGCCACATCGCCATTGTAAACCACCCGGCCGCCGTGCACCCCGGCCCCTGGCCCCATGTCGAGGACGTGGTCCGCCGCGAGGATCGTCTCCTCGTCGTGCTCCACCACGATCACCGTGTTGCCCAGATCACGCAAGCGGATGAGGGTATTGATCAACCGCTGGTTGTCGCGCTGGTGGAGGCCGATGCTCGGCTCGTCGAGGATGTAGAGCACCCCAGCCAGGCGTGAGCCGATCTGGGAGGCAAGCCGGATGCGTTGCGCCTCGCCACCGGAGAGGGTGGATGCCCGACGGTCGAGGGAGATGTAGCCCAACCCCACGTCATGGAGGAAGATGAGCCGGTCGATGGTTTCTTTCAGGATGCGCTCGGCAATGGGCCGCTCCTGGGCGGCAAAGTCGATGGCCGGCAGTTCCGCGAGCAGCCGGCCGATACTGAGGTTGGTCAATTCATGGATCGCCCAAGGGCCCACCCGCACCGCCAACGCCTCGGGCTTGAGCCGGGCGCCATGGCAGGCAGGGCAGAGCTGCTCGTTCATATACTGCTCCAGTTCCTCATGCACTGCTGCGGAATCGCTTTCCAGATAACGCCGGCCAAGCTGCGGCAGGATGCCCTCAAAGGGCTTGTGGTGCTCCTGGTGGCGATGGAAGCGGAGATAACTGAAGTGCAACGCCTGATTGCCGGTGCCATGGAGAATCGCCTCCTTGGCCCGCCTGGGCAGTTTGGCAAAGGGGGTATCGAGGTCAACCCCCATGGCTCCCAACAACTCCAGCACATAGGTAGAAGGCGATTTCATGTCCCACACCGCCACCGCGCCCTGACGCATGGTCTTCGAGGGGTCCGGCACCACGAGTTGGGCATCGAAGAATTGCTTCACCCCAAGGCCGCCGCACTCCTCGCAGGCGCCCTTGGGGTTGTTGAAGGAAAAGAGCTGCGGGGTGAGTTCCGGCAGGCTGCGACCGCACTGGACGCAGGCCGCTTTTTCGCTGTAGAGCACCTCCTCGCCGCTGTCGGGAAAATTGACCAAGAGCAGCCCCTCGGCCAGCTTCACCGCCGTGGCGACGGACTCGGCCAGCCGCCGCGCCACCGCTTCCTTGATCACCAGGCGGTCCACCACCGCGGCAATGGTGTGGCGCTTGTTCTTGTCGAGGGTGATCGGCTCTTCCAGCCCCCGGATCTCGCCATTGATCCGCACCCGGACAAAGCCCTCCTTACGCAGCCGGTCGAGCACCTGCTGGTGCTCCCCTTTTTTCGCATCCACCACCGGCGCCAGCAGGATGATCTTGGTGCCCTCGGCCATGGCCATGAGGCTTGCCACCATCTCCTGCACCGACTGGGGCCGGATCGCGGCCCCGCACTCCGGGCAATGGGGCTGGCCCACCCTGGCGTAGAGCAGACGCAGGTGATCGTAGATCTCGGTGATGGTGCCCACGGTGGAACGCGGATTGCGGCTGGTGGTGCGCTGTTCGATGGAGACCGCGGGCGAGAGCCCTTCGAGCAAATCCACATCGGGCTTGTCCATTTGGCCCAGAAACTGGCGGGCATAGGTGGAGAGCGACTCAACGTAGCGGCGCTGCCCCTCGGCGTAGAGGGTATCAAAGGCCAGCGACGACTTGCCCGAGCCGGAAAGCCCGGTGAAGACCACCAGGCGGTTGCGGGGCAGATCGACGTCGATGTTCTTCAGGTTGTGCATCCGGGCGCCGCGGATGCGAAGC
>Ga0172373_10005574_pt1 | contig 17198 bp, 19 predicted proteins | sample Lak10m_2_FD_114546 | JGI IMG/M metagenome (GOLD analysis project Ga0172373, IMG submission 114546) | Freshwater microbial communities from Kabuno Bay, South-Kivu, Congo - kab_092012_10m | ecosystem: Environmental > Aquatic > Freshwater > Lake | place: Democratic Republic of the Congo...
CGGTCGGTCATCTCCAAGCTCGGCGCGAAGTCCAAGAGCGGCATCAAGGCAACCGCCGAGGAAGTCTTCAACCCGGAACGGTTCAACGCCGAGCTCGCCGCTGACCTGAACCCGGAGATCAAGCGCCTCGCCAGGCGCATCGCCTCGACGGTCGGCGACTGGGACCCTGACAACGCCGAGGACTACTTTGACAGCGTCTCCGCGTCGATGGCTGCGAGCTTCAACGATGCGACGCTGCGCCGGCTCGCCGACCTCATCGATGAGGAGGAAGAGGTCGACCTTGAGGACGTCGATGACCTCTTCGACACTATCATCGGTGGCACCGCGCTCAGCATCGCCGCGTCGCTCGCCACGAGCGTCGGAGAGTTCGCTCGCAGCGAGGCCGCTGCCGCTAACGATCTCCCAGACAAGACCTGGGTGACGACGTCAGGGAACCCGCGCAGCACCCACTCCGCTCTCAACGGTCAGACCATCGCACGCAACGAGACCTTCAGCAATGGCGCCCGGTTCCCGGGTGACTACGCAGCCGGCGCCGAGGAGAGCGCTAACTGCGTCTGCCTCATCGACTGGGGCGTCTGATGCCCTACTACGTGAGCGACGAGAACCCGGACTGCTCAGGCTGGGCGGTCGAGAAGGAGGACGGCGAGGCGATGGGCTGCCATCGCACCCGCCAGGAGGCCATCGACCAGATGGTCGCGCTGAGCCTCGCCGAGGACATCGAGCCGGGCGGTGAGCGTGCCGCCAAGCAGATGCAGGATGACCGACGGCCACCAGAGGGCGCACGTGAGGAAGCTGAGCGTGGCCTGGCGTGGCGTCGTGAGTTCAACCGGGGAGGCACCGAGGTCGGCGTCGCACGTGCGCGTGACATCGCTAACGGGGTCAACCTCTCCGAGGAGACGGTGCGCCGGATGAAGGCCTACTTCGACCGGCACGAGGTCGACAAGCAGGGACAAGGGTGGAGCCCGGACGAGGAAGGCTACCCGTCCGCCGGTCGGATCGCCTGGGCGCTCTGGGGTGGCGACCCGGGTCGCACGTGGGCGACGCGTCTGGTGCGTCAGGCTGAGAGCGAGAGTGAGGCGCGCACTCGTTCCGCTATGCAGCCGCAGCACAAGTCCGTCCATGCCCGGTTCGAGGTGAAGGCCGACGCGCAGGACGCTCCCAACGGGGAAGTCACTGCGCTGGTCTCAGTCTTCGGCAACGAGGACCTCGTCGGCGATCGCGTCGTCAAGGGTGCCTTCACCAAGAGCCTGGAGGCTATCAAGGCTGCCGGGCGCAGCATCCCGTTCGTCTGGTCGCATCAGTGGTCGGACCCTAACGCCTACATCGGTAAGGTCCTCGACGCCCAGGAGACCGACGACGGCCTGCTGGTGCGCGCATCTCTCTTCGACACGCAGACCGCGCAGCACATCAAGACGCTGCTCAAGGAAGGCGTGGTCACTGAGTTCAGCTTCGCCTACGACGTCGTCAAGCAGCGCCCGGGCAGCGACGGGGTCAACGAGCTCACCGAGGTCCATATCCTCGAGGCCGGCCCGACGCTCAAGGGCGCAAACCCCGCCACGCAGTTGGTCGGCGTTCGCTCGGCTCTCTCTGCGCACGTAGACGCCAAGGCCGGGCGCGTCCTCTCCGCTAAGAACGAGACCCGCATCCGTGAGGCCGTCGGTCTCCTCGATGAGGTCCTCGGCTCGCTCGGCGATGGTGGCGAGAAGGCTGCGCCGGTTGAGAAGGCCGAGCCCGGTGAGCTTGACCTCGGCGACTTCGTCACCTGGGACGGCGGGTATGGGCGCGTCGAGTATGTGATGCTCGAGGGTGAGTTCGGCGTGGAAGGCGACCCGCTCAGTCTGACGGCGACGCCTGAGGACCCGCTGGCTATGGTGCGCATCTACCAGGAGACCGAGGACGGCTACCAGCCGACCGACACCTTCACCGGGTTCCGGTTCAGTGATCTCACCGCAGCCGGCGAGGAAGCCGACGAGGAGACACCAGCAGAGGAAGCACCGGCTCAAGAGGCCGCCGCGCTCGACCCTGCTGCGGCGCTCGCCCTCCTGGAGCTCGAAGACATCGCGTGAGCCGCTGGCGTGGAAAACATCCACGCCGCCCGCACTCGTCACCACGTCCACACAGGGCCAGCCAGTCAAGACCGAGGAACCTCCGGGTCAAGGTCGAGGAACGGGGCGAGCATCAGTGGCTAACACCATCAAGCAATCCCAACCTCAACAGGAGAACCAACCCGTGAAGAACCTCATCAACGAAGCCAAGCAAATCGCAGCGGACGCCGCTGCTGAGGGCCGTCCCCTCAATGACGCAGAGCGCGCAACGGTAGAGCAAGCGCTCGCCGGTGCGAAGGCTCTGAAGGCCGACGCCGAGCTGCGCAACGCAGTCGAGGCACTCGGCGCCGAGATCGGCTCCGCCAAGCCTGCAGCCGATGCGCCTAAGGGCAACACGGCAGGCGAGCGCCTGGTCAACGACCCGTCGTTCAAGGCCTGGCACGCAGCCGCAACGCAGACCGGCTCCTTCGACGGTCGCAGCGTCACCAACAGCCCGTTCGTGCCGGTTGCCGGTATGAAGGCCACCATCACTGGCGCGTCGGATGACTACGCCGGCACCCTCGTGGATGCGTTCCGCGTCCCAGGTGCTGACGCCTCCTACGCCCGCGACAACAGCGTGCTCGCGCAGCTCTCGGCCACTCGCGTCAACAGCGACGTGGTCGACCTTGCCCGCGTGCTCTACTACGGTGGCGGCGCGTCGGTCAACAACGCAGCCGGCGTCGCAGAAGGCACCGCGCCCTCTGAGAGCACGATGAAGTTCGAGAAGGTCAGCATCCCGGTGCGCGACTTCCGAGCCTTCCTCCCGGTCAGCAATCGTGCGCTCGCCGACGTCGCCCAGCTGGGTGGCCTCGTCGATGCGTTCCTGCGCTCCGGCATCCTGGAAGCCGTCGAAGACGAAATCGTCTCGGGCGACGGCAGCGGTGAAACCATCGAGGGTATCCTCGAAGTCTCCGGCACGCAGTCGGTGGCGTTCGATACTGACCTCCTCACCACGATCCGCAAGGCCATCACCGCAGTGCGCTACACCGGCAACGCCCGGGGAGCGCTCGCAGTGGCGATGCACCCTGCCGACATGGAGCAGCTCGACCTGCTCGCCGACAGCGGGACCTTCTACTTCGGTGGACCGGCTGCAAACGTCACTCCGACCGTCTGGGGCATCCCGCGCATCGCGTCGGTGGCCATCCCGGAAGGCACCGCAGTGGTGGGCGAGTGGTCGCAGGGCATGCTCTTCGAGCGTGCACCGATCGCCATTCAACTGGCCCCTCAACACTCAGATTTCGCTACCCGTGGGTTGACAGCCGTGGTCGCCTCCTGGCGCGGAACCTTCGGCGTGATGCAGCCGGCGAAGTTCGCGATCGCGGACCTCACCAGCGGCTCCTGAGCCTGACGCTCTAACGAGCGGAGAGCCCCGGCATCGCAAGGTGCCGGGGCTCTCGCCGTTCTGAGGGTCGGTCGCTGCGGCGCACTCGTCCAGGCATGGCACGCTCACAGCTCATCGCAGTCCAGATACGTCCCGGGGTCTTCCTGAGGCTCCGTCCTGAGGAGGCTGCCCGCTACGGCTACGAGCCAAAGGCGAACAAGGCCGCCGCGCCTGCTGCGGTCAAGAAGGCCGTCAAGCGGACCAAGAAGAAGACCGAGGAGGTGACCGATGAGCCTGGCGACGATAGCTGACCTGGAGGCCGTCCTGCACCGGGACATCGACGACGAGGACGCCTACGCGCTCGCTGCGCTCGAACAGGCGACGGCAGTGGTGGAAAACTACCTGGGCCAGCCGGTAGAGCTCGTCGAGGATGACGAGGTCGTCCTGGATGGGTCAGGGACGAAGGTGCTGCTGCTGCCGGCGTTCCCGGTCACTGAGGTCACGTCCGTCACCGTCGATGAGGAGGCTCTAACCGAGGGCGATGACTACGAGTGGAGCGCTACCGGGGAGCTGCGACGTCTCGGCACGTGGCCTGCTGCGCTACGCTCGGTGGAGGTCACCTACTCGCACGGCTACGCAACCGTTCCGCCGGTCATCGTCGCCGTCGTCGCCGCGCTTGCCGGTCGCATCTACGGCACACCGCTCACCGTTCGCCAGGAGAGCATGGGTGCCTACTCGGTGACCTACACTGGCGCCGGCGGTCCCGCACTGCAGGCCGCCGAGCTGATGATGCTCGACGCCTACAGGCGGACCCGGTGAGCTTCCGCTCGCTCCTCATCGACGTCGCCGTGGTCACTCGGCTCACCGAGGACGGCTTCGACGACTACGGCAACGTCGTCGTCGCCTGGGAGGAGATCCACGAGGCGCTGCCGTGCCGTCTCGATGACCAGGGCGGAACGGAGACGACGCTCAACCAGGACAGCATCGACCGGCGCGCCACTCTCTTCGTCGAGGCCGATGCCGCGCTCACTGCGCTCGACCGGGTCGAGATCGGTGAGGAGGTCTGGGAGGTGACCGGCCAGCCGGTCGCTCGTCGCAATACGGTCGGCGTGCATCATCAAGAGGTGCCGCTGCGTAGGGTGGTGCTCTGATGGCTGCGCAGAGAGACAGCAAGGGCAGGTTCGTCAAGAAGAGCCAGGGTCCGCAGAGAGACAGCAAGGGCAGGTTCGTCAAGAAGAGCCAGCTGACCCTCGACTACGACGCCATCTGGAAGGGCATCTCACGCTCGACCCAGGCGCGCGACGCCCTCCAACAGGTCGCCCAAGAGCTCAAGGCTGAGGCGCAGCGTCTCGCCAAGCAGGACGCCTACGACACCGGCGACTTCCACGACGGCATCGACGTCGTCCTCGTCCCGGCTCGTCAGGCGCGTCAAGAGTTCGCCCGAGGCTACGCCAAGCGCAAAGCCGCCGGGCAGGTCGCCGCCAAGTCTAAGTTCCTCGACATTGAGACGAAAGGCGACCCGGACGGTGGCGCCTACACCGGCACCGTCGCCGTGGTGACGTCACGCTCCTGGAAGTCGTGGATCATCGAGTTCGGCTCCCTGGCACGCAACCCGTCCTTCATCTTCACCCGGGCGGTCGAGGCGTTCAACAAGGAGGGCGTGGAGAGCGCCGTGACGTATCGCGGCAACGTCGTCCGCCAGAACCTCGAGGAGTGGCGCAAGCGCCGAGGGCACTACGCGGTCCGCATCGCCGGTGAGCGCACCGGCCAGCTGCAACCCGGGAAAGGTGACGAGCAGTGAGCGTCCCTAACGTCGAGCGCCTCCTGGTGCAGCACCTGCTGGGTGACAGCGAGCTCGAGGCCGTCATCGGGGAGAACCGGGTGAGCACTGAGCTCCCGGCGAACGCCGCGCTGCCACGTATCCGGGTCTCCCTCATCGGTGGGACCGTGCTGGTGCGCACCTGGCTCTACAACGTCCGCCTCGGCATCGAGGCGTGGGGAGCGACGAAAGATGAGGCCTGGGACGCTATCGCTGCCGCCATCGCGTCCGTGGAGGAAGGGCTGGAGGGCGCACTCGTCGAGGACGGAGTGGTCACCGCCGCCGACCAGGACACCGGCATCGTCTGGAGCCCTGACCCGGAGACGGGGACCGCCAGGTATCTCACAACCGTGAGCCTGACAGTCCACCCTAACACAGGAGCAAACAATGGCAGCTAACAGTGATAATGTCCTCGTCGGGTCAGGTGGGACCATCTACATCGCACCAGTCGGGACGACTATGCCCACCAACATCGACGGCGCGCTGAACGCTGCGTTCGAAGAAGTAGGATTTATCGGGGAGGACGGTATCTCCGTCTCCGCTGGCGTGGAGACCGTTGAGGTCGGCGCCTTCCAGAGTTTCTACCCGATCCGTCGTCTCGTCACGGGTCGCTCGCTCGACCTCTCCTTCGCGCTGCGTGAGTGGCGTGAGGTCAACCTGCTCCTCGCGTTCGGTGGTGGAGAAGTGACCGAGGCCGCCGGCGTCTACACCTACACCCCACCCGCAGGCGGCGATGCTCTCTATGAGCGTGCGATGGTCGTGGAGTGGCGTGACGGCGACAAGGACTACCGCCTCGCCGTGCCGCGCGGAGTGGTGACCGAGGCCGTCGAAACCAACATCACGCGCAACGCTGCAGCTGACCTGCCGGTGACCTTCTCGGTCCTCACCGACGACAGCGAAACCGCTGCCTGGTCGCTCATCAGCAACGACCCGGGCCTCGAGCCGGCAGGTTCGTAAGCCGTGGGCCGCGTCATCGACCTCGACGCAGCCCGCCTCGCAAGAGCAGAGGCTCAAGGCGAGGCGCCCGTCATCAGGTTCGCAGGTAAGGACTGGCAGCTGCCCGTCGAGCTGCCGTGGGAGATCGCTGAGGCTGCCGCGTCCGGGGACGCCACCGCTGCGCTCAAGGGTATCGCCACGCTCCTCGGTGACCGTTGGGATGAGTTCAAGAGCCACCAGCCCACGCTTGCCGACATCGTCGTCATCGTTCAGCACGTCGGTGAGCTCTACGGAGCAGGAGACCAGGGAAAAGCCTAACCGGCACCGTCTCGGCGGTGCACGAACACTGGGACGCACTGGAGGCCGACTGGCTCCGCTTCTACGGTCGGGACCTGCGCGCCGATCTCTACGGTCCGACGCCGCTGGGGTTCCGTCGGGTCGCTGCGCTCATCCACTGGCTCCCGCCGGACGCTGCGCTCTGGCGTTCCATGGGTCTCTCCTGGAGCGAGGAACGTGAGCTGCTCGCCGTCAACATCGAGGTGCTCGATAGTCTGCGCCGTGCGTTCCTGATGGCCAACAGCAAGAAGGGCACCAAGCCTCCCGAGCCGGTGCGTATCCCGCGACCGTGGCAGAAGCAAGAGAGGCCCGCTGGTCGGGGCACTCGTCTGCGGGACCTGCTGAGCCAAGCCGGGCTGCAGGTGAAGGTCGTCCCCCGGGGAGGTGGTGAGTAGTGGCACTGGAAGTCGGTCTGATGAACATCCTCATCGGCCTGGGGCTCGCGCCCGGGGCAGGTGAGAAGTTCGGCGATGACGTCGAGAAGGGCGTCGGTCCGGCCAGCGAGCGCATTGGTAAAAAGATAAGCGAGGACCTCGCCAAGAGCTTCAACAAAGCCGGCAAAGGTCTCACCGCTGGCGTCACTGCGCCCATCCTCGGTCTCGCTACTGGCGCTATCGCTGCCAGCGAGAAGGTCGACGACGCGCTCGATGTGATCCGTCGCAGCACCGGCGCAACCGGCGAGGAGTTCAACGGCCTCCGCGCCGACTTCGAGGCCATCGCAACGTCGAGCGCGGTGGACTTCGAGCGCACCGCTGAGATCGTCTCCCTACTCAACCAGCGCCTCGACCTGACTGGTAAGCCTCTCCAAGAGGTAGGCCGGGCGCTCGCTGACCTCGATACAGTCACTGGCGAGCAGACAAACCTGGACGGGTTCACCCGGGTGCTCGGTGCCTTCAACGTGCCGGCAGACCAAGCCGTCGAGACGATCAACAAACTGCTCCGCGCATCGCAGGAGACCGGGGTGCCGGTCAACAAACTCACCGAGGGCTTGGTCAGTCAGTCGGCAGCCTTCGCTGAGCTCGGCTTCGGTCTCGACGAGACCGCAGCGCTGCTCGGTCAGTTCGAGGCCTCAGGCGTCAACACCAGCACAGTGCTCGGCGGTCTGCGCGCCAACATCATCCGCTCTACCAAGGCCGGCGACGACGGCGCTAAAGCGACCGCAGAGCTCGCCAAGGCTCAAGACGCCATAGCGGTGCTCACCCTCAAAGCCGAGGCAGCGCAGGCTGACTACAACGACAAGCTCGAGAAATACGGAGAGGGCTCGAAGGAGGCGCTGAGCGCTGAGGCCAGCCTGCTCGACATCCGCCAGAAGCTCGAAAGCGCTAACATAGATGCAGCCAACTCGCAGCAGGTGCTCGATGAGCTCGTGAAGAGCAGCGGCGCTAACGCTAAAGGCGCCGCACAGTTCTTTCGTGAGGGCGTCAAGGAGATAGAGGGCTTCCTCGCTGCCGGGGACGAGAGCGCAGCGCAGGCCCGTGCGGCGGAGCTCTTCGGTGCTCGCACCTTCCTCGACGCGCTCGACGCCATCAAGCGCGGGCAGTTCGACATCGAAGGAACGGTCTCTGCTATCCAAGGCGGTCAGGAAACGGTCGGCGGTCTTGCCGACGAGTTCGAAGGCCTCCCGGAGAAACTCGACCAGCTAAAAAAGTCCACGGTGTTCGCCCTCAAGCCTCTCGGCGAGGAGCTGATACCAGCCATCACAGACGCGCTTGACGCTGCCGTTCCTATCATCCAAGGTCTCGCTGAAAGCTTCAAGAACCTCAGCCCGGAGACGCGCCGGCTCATCATCTTCGTGGGTGGCCTGGCCGCTGCCATCGGCCCGCTGCTCATCGTCACCGCTAAGGTCATCACGTCTATCGGCGCTATCGGGAAAGCCATCAAGGCTCTCAGTCTGGTGCTAACTGCGTCGCCGTGGCTCCTGGTGGCCGCTGCCGCCATCGCAGCGGTCGTGCTCATCTACAAAAACTGGGACAGCATCAAGGAGTTCTTCGCTAACCTCTTCGAGGACATCGGGCGCGTCGGCGCCGCCGCGTTCGAGGGCCTGGTCGCCGGCGCTGCCGTCGTCGTTGAGTTCATCATCGGTGTCTTCCAAGCACTCGGCGGTGCGTTGGCTGCTATCTGGGAAGGTATCCGCGCGGCGGGAATAGCGGTATGGGACGGCCTCAAGGCTGCGGCGCAGTTCGCGGTAGACGTCATCATCGGCTTCTTCTACTATCTCGGCGCTGGCTTCGTGGCAATCTGGGATGGCATCAAGGCGGTCGCCCAGGGCGTCTGGGATGGCCTCGTCGCCGTCGCCCAGTTCGTCGTCGGTGCCATCATCGGCTACTTCACCGGGCTCCTCACCATCTACCAAACCATCTGGAACGGCATCCGGGACGCAGGGAAGGCTGCGTTCGAGGTCGTCGTCGGCGTCGCGAGCAGCGTGGTCGCCCGGCTGCGCTCCATCTTCGGTGGCGTCCGGGACTTTTTCGCTGGCATCTGGAACGGCATCCGCGACACCGCACGCGGTGCGGTCGATGCGGTGCTGCGTCTCTTCACCAACCTGCGGGACCGCATCGTCAGCATCTTCAAGGGCATCCTCGACCTCCCCAGGCAAGCGCTGCAGAGCCTGCCCGGTGGTCTCGGCAACCTCTTCCGCGCCCAGGGCGGACCCGTCGAGGGCGGCAAGCCTTACATCGTCGGCGAGCAGGGACCGGAGCTCGTCGTGCCACGCACCTCCGGGGTGGTGGTCAGCAACCAGCAGCTCGCCGGGGCGCTCTCCGGCGCCGGCGGACGTGGAGGCGACACCTACGAGATCGTCATCACCAACCCGGAACCTGAACCGGCGAGCACCAGCATCCCGGCTGCGCTGCGTCGGGCGTCCTACCTGAGGAGCAGATAGTGGCCACCGCAACCTTCAGCGAGTATCTCACCATCGACGACGTGCCGCTCAGCACGCCAGCCTGGGTGACCGAGGACATCGCCGAGCTCCTCTCCGGACCCGAGACCCGGGGCCGTGACCTTCTCAACCCTGCGCGCACCGGCGAGCTCGCACGTCGCCGAGGTCTCGCCGCGAGGACGGTGGCGCTGCCCATCGTCGTCAACGGCTACGTCGATAGCGACGGCGTCGAGCACGCCGACCCGCGTGCCGGTCTCATCGCCAACCTTGATGAGCTCAAGGCCATCCTCACGCCGGTCAGCAGCACGCTCACCGGCACGCGCACCCTCCAATGGGTCAACGAGGACAGCGAGGTCACTCGGGAAGCGGAGGTGCACGTCTCCCCGGCGATCGCTACCGCTGCCATCGGCCCGCACGCGGTTCGCATCGTCGTCCAGGTGACCATCCCGGGCGGCGTGCTCCGCGACGCCGAGCAGACGGTCCTCAACATCAACATCAACCACAACCAGACGACGAAGACGCAGACGGTCACCGTGCCTGGCAACTTTGAGGTGCAGGATGCGTTCATCGAGTTCGATAACGCCGGGGCAGGGGACCCTGACTGCGACAGTTTCAAGATCACGAACCTCACCTACGATGCCGGCGGTGGCGTCTATCTGCTCTACGACGAGGTGGTCGAGGACCCGCTCCTCATCTACGCTGACACCTACACGGCGACCCTCGGTGCGACCGAGGTGGGTGGCAGCATCGTCTCCGCCGGGTCACCCATCTGGCTGCCGCTGCTCCCAGGTCCTAACAGCATCCAGGTGGACATCCCAGGCAACACGGTCAACAGCCACGTGCACATCCACGTCTATGGGGTCTGGGTATGACCACCACGCTCAGCGTGGTGCTCTTCAACCTTGCCGGGGCCACGCCGGTCAAACACCTCGCCTACGCCACCGGGGTCCGCTGGCTTGACGAGCTCGACGCCGACGGCAGCTTCAGCTTCTCAGTGCCGGTCGAGCAGGCCGGTGACCTCCAGGTCGGCTCGACCGTCAAGTTCGCCCTCGGTGCTACCAGCAGCGACTACGTCTTCGCTGGCGTGGTCGAGACCATCAAACTCGAGAAGGCCGGGGCAACCACCGGCGGCGTCTCCCGCACGTATGACGTCTCTGGGCGTGGCCTGCGTGCCCGCCTGGAGGACGCAGTCGTCTACCCGGACGGCGCAGAGACCACCCGCAGCTTCGACAACGTGAGCGCAGGGAGCATCCTGCGCACCCTCGTCCTGGAGGCTCAGGCGCGCGGTGCGCTGACGGGTCTGACCATGAGCTTCTCGGCGAGCGTGCCAACCGGCGGGGGCTCCTGGACGCATCTGCTGACCATCGATGAGCAGGTCGGCGCAACGGTCGGCCAGGTCGCTAACACCCTCCAGGAGCTCGCCTGCGACGTCTGGGTCACACCGGATCTTGTCATCGCTGCCGCCAATGAGCGCGGCACCGACCGCACCACCGGCGCCAACCCGGTCACGTTGCGCGTCGGCGGCTCGGTCTCTGAGCTCTCCGAGGAGAAGGCCGGACCGATCCGCAACACCGTCCTCGTCGGCTCCGGGACGTCCGGCGCGACCTTCACTACCCGGACCAGCGCCGGGTCCATCTCCACCTACGGTCGCAGGGAGACGTTCCTGAGCCTCGCCAACACATCCGACGGCGATCTGGTGACGCTCGCGTCCGACCAGGTGCTCAACAACTCGGCGACACCGGCGGACGGCGTGACGGTGCAGCTCGACCCGACCGGCCCGCAGGCCTACGTGGACTTCGACGTCGGTGACCTCATCTTCCTCGTCGATGGCACCGGCACCAAGACGAGCTACCGGGTCCGGGCGCTCACCGTCACTCAGGATGACGCCGGGCTGCTGCAGTTCATCCCGGAGCTCGGCACGGCGCGCGCCGATCTCGACAAGCGCCTCGCACGTGCGCTTGCCCGCATCGAGCGCGGCAATGCCGCCGGGGAGACCGACCTGGGCTACGCACCAGAGCCTGAAGGTGGCGGCGCGGACCTCGAGGTCTGCACCGTCGTCTCCTACAACAGCGGCACCCGATCGGGGAACGCCGACTGCTCGGGCGTCTCCACCGACTTCGACAACGGGAGCCTCTATGACTTCTTCCCAGGCGACGACATCCTCATCACGGAAACCATCGACGGGGACAAGGTCTCCGTGGGTCTGCTCACGTCCGGTGGTGGCGGAGCCGGTTCGCAGTTTAGCTTCGTTCCTACTGGCTCGGTCGGTGGTCTGCCCTACGACCCGGGCGCTGGCAACAGCGGCACCATCTTCCAAGCCGGAGAAGGCTTCATCTCCATCGGGACCGGCGGGACAGTTATCGACTACGTCACGCCTAACAGGTTCGTCTTGCCGACGCCGGCGGGCTTCACCAACTCGCTGGCGCTCTCAAGGCTCCCGACCGGCACGTTCGTCTTCCAGCGTGGCGCAGACGCCGATGCGACCGTCACCACCAACAGCCTGGTCGTGATGCACAACAACGTGCTCAGCACCTACAACTACGGAGGCGTCCGCACCATCGGCGTCTCCAACGGCGTCGCCTACTGCTATGCCAGCCACAAGGGTGGCCTGGCCAGTCCGCACTTCATCACGGTCAACTCGTCCGGGGTTGTCGCCGACTTCCTGCCGAGCGTGCAGGATGAGCTCGGCAACGTGGTCGCCTTCGTCGGTCCCAACGTCCAGCCATCGGCAAGCGGTTCGTGGTGGGTCGCCGGTGACTACGGCGTCGCCTGGTCGCCCTTCAGTGGTGCGACGCGCTACGTCTACACCTTCGCGCACGGCTCGACGGCTGCGCGCCGCTGGCCTCTCGGCGCCATCGGCAACTTCGTCTATGGCACCCTCACCGCGCAACGCTGGGGTCGTATCACGATGAACGACAGCCACATCTTCTCAGCGGATACGACATCTGCCGGCACTAAACGCTCTTGGCGCCGTATGGCGCTCGCCACTGGCGTCATCAACGACTTCGCAGACAACCTGCCCAGCGGCGCGCTCGCCGAGGGCATCGCCGCCGGCGGGAACGCCGAGGCCATTCTCATCTCCGGCACCTACGACGACGGCACCGGCGCGGTGCCCGCCTACTTCACCACCAGCGGCACCGGGGTCACCACCACCACTCTCGCCGACACCAGCAGCGCGGTCGTGGTGCGCCGCGACTTCACCGGCAACATCCTGGGCACCCGCAGCGTCACGTCGCTGAGCCGGGAAATCGTCATCGGGATCAGTCTGACATGAACGAGACAGTCCTGGTCGCCCTGATAACGGCAGTCCCGGCAACCATCGCCGCGCTCGCCGCGTTCTGGCAGGCGCGCCGGCTCAGCCGACCCCTCGACGAGGTGAACGCTGCCGTCAATAACCGGAGCCCGGGGCAGCGTCGTCTCGTCGAGCTCGTCGATGACATCCACAACGAGGTGCACGCGGTCGGCGATGAGGTGCGCCGCGTCAAGGACCAACTCACCCAGCATCAGGCGTGGCATCAGTCCGTCATCGAAGAGTGGGACGACACAGACACCGACACAGACACCGACACAGAGAAAGGGCCCAACCTTGACACGGAGCCCTTCTGAGCTCAACGGGATCGCCAACGGCAAGCTGCCGCCACGCCTGCTGAAGGACTGCGGCATCAAGGGGTTCAAGATGAGCCCGACCGCTGCCCGAGCGATGCGTGCCCTGGTCGACGCTGCGACCGCTGCCGGCTTCCAGGTGAGAGCCACCGGGACGTACAGGAGCTACGAGCGGCAGGTCGCCCTCTTCAAGGCGCGCTACACTACCGACCCGCTGCCGGGACGCCCGTGGAAGGTCTGGGAGGGCCAACGCTGGTATCAACGTCCGCGCACAGCGCAGGCGGCTCGCCCGGGAACGAGCAACCACGGTCTCGGTCTGAGCGCCGACCTCGCCGAGGAGCTCGACGGCGACCCGCAGCCAGAGAGCATCTCCGCCCGGTTCAGCCGGTGGCTCGTCAAGAACGCCGGCACCTACGGCTTCATCGCAGAGGTGCCCGGGGAGCCCTGGCACTGGACCTACTCGACCGGCGACAAGATACCGCAGGCGGTGCTCGACTTCGAGGCGCGCATCCCCTAACGCTCGCACTCGTTCAGCGGTGACGTGGAGAGCTGACGCAGCGTGCCGGGACGTCGGCGTCGAGCCGTTCTTCGCCAAGCGCACCAGCCCGGAAGGGCGTGAAGCGATCCGCATCTGCGCCTCCTGCCCGGTCCGCGCCGAGTGCCTGGCGGACTGCTTAGCGACCGAGCGCATCCGCATCGGCATCCGGGGCGGTCTCGGACCGCAGGAAAGAGACCAGCAGGGCAAGCGTCCCAGGGGTCGCCGGTGACGCTCGACGAGCTCGCGCGGAACGCCGGGGTGCTGCCGATCTCCGAGGACGGCCTGCGCTCCATCATCGAGGACCTCCAAGACGCCCAGGACCTCGAGCCTAAGGAGTTCATCGCCGAGGCACGCTACGCGCTGCGCGGCATCGGCGCCATCTTGCCACCTGAGCGGTTCGACGTGGTGAACATCGGCGCCGTCGCCGGCATCACAGCGGTGCTCCACTGGCCGGAGATGCTCGAGGCGCTCAACGCCACCGGCGACTTCGAAGGGGAGGCCAGCTGCACGACGGTCCGGCAGCTCGTCGGCCTCGTCGACGACTGCGTCCGCCCGGACGTCGCCGCCAAGTTCCTCCACATAGAGGACGACGAGGCTGCCCTCCTGGAGGCGTTCCTCGATCTGCAGAGCCACTGGACGCGCCGGCTCCTGGACCGGGTCGAGGTCGTCCTCGCCGACGGCGGCGGGGCCAAGCAGCTCGGTGAGCAGCTCGGTATCGACAACAAGCGCGCCCAGCGTAAGCTCTGGCGCTGGGGCCTGAAAACACTCAAGAGGCAGGGCCGCCGGGTGATACCCGGACATCCTGGCAGGTGACCGCACCGTGCTCTGCTATGAGCACACAAAACAGCAACCAGGGCTTCGCCCGAGACTACAACGACGTCGCCAACCGCATCCGGGAGTTCCGCGCTAAACATCCCGACGGCTCGCTGCGTCCCGTCAACCCCGAGCACCCGGTCACCATCATCGAGGTCGGTGGTCAGGTCTTCCTCCAATACGTCGCCGCTGCCTACCGGAGCCCGGACGACCCGATGCCGGGGATCGGCGTGGCGTGGGAGACGTTCCCGGGTCGCACACCGTTCACGAAGGGGTCAGAGGCGATGGTCGCCGAGACGAGCGCCTGGGGTCGCGCCATCGTCGCCGCGCTCGCCGCTGACACGAAGAACGGCGTGGCTTCTGCTGACGAGGTGCGCGCTGCGCAGGCTCGACGTGAGCCGGTGAAGCGTTCCGCCATCGCCGTCGCCATCGCCGACCCGGTCGAGACCGATGAGCCGGTCATCATCGCCATCGGCGCGAAGGCGACCGACGCCCAGGTGAAGAAGATCGGCATCCTGCGGCGCGAGCTCGCCCTCGACGATGAGACCTACCGGGACCGGCTCGGCCGGCTCTACGGGGTGCCCAGTGCCAAGGAGCTGACGACGTCGCAGGCGTCGGACCTCATCGAGAAGCTCTCCGCCGCCAAGACCAAGCGCAGCTGACCGTGCTGACCGCCGAGCCCATCATCCGGGCGTCGGGCCTCCCGCTCAGAAAGTTCCGGGAAGCCGTCCGCGCCGACACTAAAGCCGTCACCCGTGCACGTCGGGGACCGATGACGGTGCGCCTCGCTGACGCCTGGTGCGTTCGCATCGGACGTCACCCGGCAGAGGTCTATGGTCTGACCGTCTGGCTGCAGGCTCTCAAGAGTGGGAGGCGATGATGCTGCGCGTCATCCGTCTCCGCCGCCGGGTCAACGAGCTCGCTAAGGCGCTCGTCTATCGCTCCGATGCGCCGATGCACCTGCCGGCGCTGCTGCTGCCGTTCTACGACACGTGGAGAGACGACGACCCTAAGTCAGTGCCGCGCTTGGTGCGCCGGTTCATCATGGCCTACTTCGCTTGGCACGGTCACCACGTCAACGTGGCGGACTTCGACATCGCGCACGACGACTACGGCCCGCTCGTCGGCGTTGAGGGCGTCCTCTATCCGCTCAGGCCACATGGCTGCCCGTTCAGGGTCTATGAGACCGCCGTCATCTTCATCCGGGACGGTCAGCCGCTCCCCGATGCGTTCGAGACGGCTCACCTGCTGGACCTCTACTGATGCTCACCCTCGAGTTCAGTCAGCCGACCCGCCCGATGAGCGTCAACGAGGCGAACCGGCTGCACTGGGCGGCACGTAAGCGTCGCCTTGACGACTGGGGTATGGCGGTGCTCGCCGAGTGGTGCGCGCTCCGTCCGCTCCCTGAGGTGGGTCGCCCGGTGAGCATCCAGGTGACGCTCACGTTCCCGCGCGCCGGCAGGCGTGACCCTCACAACTACACCGGCACGAACGTCAAGCGCATCATCGACACCCTGGTGCGCTCCTGCCGGTTGATCCCTGACGATACCGCCGAGTGGGTCACAGTGCTCGACCCCATCATCCGCGTCGCAGCAGACAACGTCTGCCGCGTCGTCATCACGCCGAAGGAGGCTACGTGAAACAGCTGAGCAACGCTGCCGCCGAGCAGCTCGTCATCGGGTCGGTCATCAAGACGCCCGGGGCGATCGACGTGGTCGCCGAGAAGCTCGGCCCGGGCGACTTCCACGAACCTAAGGCTGGCATCATCTACGCTGCCGTCGCACGTCTGGCGCTCTCAGGCAAGAGTGGCGGCGCGGCGCTCGTCGAGGAGCTGCGCAGTAGCAATGAGCTCGAGACCGTCGGTGGCGACAAGGCCGTCACTTACCTGGAGGGGAAGGCTGCCAGCGACCTCGGTGCGGTGAAGGAAGCCGCAGCCATCGTGCGTGACCTGGCCAACAAGCGAGAGAAGGCTGCGCGCGCCTACCGCGTCGCAGCGTCTCTGGCGTCTGGTGCGGACGCCGGCGCCGAGCTCGATGCGCTGATGCAGGACCACGCCGACCCGGAGGGCTGGACGGACCTGGGCGGGGTCGTCTCTGCGATCCTCCAGGGGACGCATCGCCGGCTCGAGCCGACGCTGCTCCAACGTCACGACGGCGCGCACCTCTTCTACGAGAAGAAGCTCAACTGGATACAGGGACCACCGGAGGGGATGAAGAGCTTCAGCTGCAAGTATGCCTGCGTTCAGCTGATGCAGCGCGGCGAGACCGTCGTCTACGTCGACTTCGAGGAGAGCGACGGCACCTCCTGCGCCGAGCGCATCGTGACCATCGCTATGGGCCTCGGTCACGACATCGACACTATCCGCAGCTGGGTCGAGGGTCGCATCGATGAACACGGCAACCGTGACGCATCCACGCGCCTCTTCTTCTACCGTGCTGCGACCACCGGCCTCGACACCGCTGCCCGGGCGCAGATCGTGCGCCTGGTGCGTTCCCGGTTGGTGAAGCTCGTGGTGCTCGACGGCGTGGCAGCCGGGATGAGTAGCCACACACCGGCGCTCGAGGAGGACAAGGCCAGAGACGTCAACCTCTGGCTCGCAGGGTTCGCCTGGCCGCTCGTCAGTCTCGGTGCTGGCGTCGTCTGCGTTGACCACGTCGTCAAGAACGCGCAGGCCTCGCCCGGGTCGTTCGCGTCCAGGAGCGCTCGAGGTTCTGGTGCCAAGCTCGCCGCCGTCTCCGGTGCTGCTATCGCCTGCCACGTAAAGGAACCGGGGAGCGCCTGGACGGTGGGCCGCGTCGAGCTCGAGGTCGTCAAGGACCGACCGGGCCGCATCAAGGTCGTCAGCAAAGATGGGCGCCGCTACGCCGGCA
>Ga0172373_10005575_pt1 | contig 17196 bp, 19 predicted proteins | sample Lak10m_2_FD_114546 | JGI IMG/M metagenome (GOLD analysis project Ga0172373, IMG submission 114546) | Freshwater microbial communities from Kabuno Bay, South-Kivu, Congo - kab_092012_10m | ecosystem: Environmental > Aquatic > Freshwater > Lake | place: Democratic Republic of the Congo...
AAGGTTGATTCATTAAAAAAGAGAGATTTTTAGGCCGCAGGCAAGAGCGCTTGGGACGACACGCCAGTTATTTTACGGGATGGTCCTGTGCGAAGCTCAGGTTGAGGTGCTTTCCTGTAATCACGAGGACTGTTTTAAGACCTCGTTCTTGAGCCCCTATCAAAAAATGTTCTAATGCTTCATATCCTGTGTGGAGGGTTAATCCATGCATGTCAAAACGGGCTTCAATTTTAAGCCGCCGAACCTCTTTTCTCCCCAAAGACGGAAGAGAGGGCGGGAGTACGAGAGAGGTTGGTTTCTTAACTTTAAGGGAAGGCTTTGGATCTCTTATTTTAGGCAAGGGCGGCTTTTCAACTAAGTCTTCATTCTTTTGGATATCTTTAGGCAGAGGCGTCACATCTCGCGTATTCAGCTGCCACAGGCGACGCTCTTCAGGTGTCAGTTTACGCGTCATGAAGGTGCAAGTTCTTCAAAGCCATTTCACAAACCCCTAATGGTTTCCATGAACATCCTGTACAGGCTTTATGAAAAGCCTCCACGGTCATGTGCTTTTTAAGGAGCTCTTTTCCTTTACGCCAACTCAACCTATCTCCAGGCTTGATATCCAAGATTTGGCTGTGACGTTGATCGAGGAGTTGAATTTTTTCTTCCCTGTCACATCCGTCATCTTCTTGGTGAGGACAGGCCCTGCAAATAGAGTCCCCTGAAGAGACAACCTCGATAGAAATCTCTTCATTTTTCTGAAGAGCCTCTGCAATCTTTTCATAATTTTCAATGAAACGAGGAGAGTACCCCTTCCCCTGAAACCCGAGGGTACAGAGGAAGTGGTGTGGTCTAAAAGAAAAAGTCATGCACGTCGTGTATGACGAAGGATTTGCAACGCTGTGCACAAAAGGGCCGCCTTCACAAGGCCTGGCAAAATAAAAGGAACCAGCCCATGATAAAGCGCATTTTCAAATCCAATAAGGTAGGAAAGCCAAGCAACGCCCCCTGTGTAAACAATGAGGGTCCCTAAAAGGGTCAACACCGCATCAGAGCGCCATGAGTTCAGAGAAAACTTTTGCTTAAGAAGAGCCATCACATAGGCTGCCACAATGAACGCGGCTAAATACCCTCCTGTGGGGCCTACAAGCTTAACGAGCCCCCCAGAGAAGCCAGCTAATACAGGAACTCCAGCAGCACACAATCCGATCCAAAGAACAATCGCTTCAACGGCGCGGCGCGGAGAATAGGTCAACCCAATCAGCATAACAGCAACGGTTTGTAAGGTAATCGGCACAGGCTTAAGGGGAATTTCAATTTGGGACGCTGCAAATAAAAGAAACACACCCCCAAAAACAACGAGAAGTTCATTCCATATTTTAGATTTTGAGTTTATATCTGTAAAAGACTTCATGTTTAATCCTCCATTCAATGGGTGGAGCAGTATCCTACACGACTCATTTACTTTTGCCTACCCCTAGGTGTTTAGTTCAAAAGTGTGTTAAGAATTACCTCTCCCCTTGTGGGAGAGGTCGCCCTGAAAGGGCGGGTGAGGGGTATTTCCAATAATCAGTAGTCAGAAATCAGTGATCAGAAGATCTAAAAATTTTAATCTGATTACTGGCAGCTGATCACTGACCACTAGATCCCCTCACCCGTCGCTGCGCGCCGACCTCTCCCACAAGGGGAGAGGTAAAGTAATTTTACTTGCAAAATAACGAGGACTATCATGCGCATAGTTGGCGGAAAATATAGAGGAAAGAAAGTTCTCCCCCCCCTTTCAGAGGGAACACGTCCCACGTCTGATCGTACGCGGGAAATGATTTTTAATGTCCTCCTTCACAATCCGGCCTTTGGACTCTCTGTACTTCTTGACAAAGCTGTCCTGGATGTTTTTGCAGGAACAGGCGCCTTGGGACTTGAGGCTCTTTCGCGGGGTGCTCGTTCTGTCACGTTTATTGAAAATGATCGCACTGCCCTTTCCACTTTACGAATGAATATAAAGGATTTTGAGGCTTCTTCCACCCATATCTTAGAAAAAGATGCGCAATATTTAGGACAAGCGACTTCCTCCTTTGACCTTATTTTCCTAGATCCTCCTTATGGGAAACATCTTATTCTACCAACCTTGACACAGCTTTCATCACACGGGTGGGTCTCTCCTGAGGCAACCATCATAATAGAAATGGGTAAAACTGAAGATTTTCCCTCTCTCCCCTTTCTTTCCTTTACAACCGAAAGAACTTCAGGTATTAGTAAAATTATATTTAGCAAATATACAAAAATTTAACGAGTATTAACGATTCTTAAATCGATAATCGTGTATTCTATAAATATATTCATTGGATGGAGGTGTCATATGTTAACAGAAGAAGACATTCGTAAAAGAGTAAAGGCCTTACGGCGATTTTATATGGATGTGGTTAATTTTGTGGTTGTAAACTTTATTTTAATCATGATCTGGTGGACCTTCGATAAGACGGGGACCTTTTGGCCAAAATACGTCATTGTTGTGTGGGGAATTGCCCTCATTTTAAAAGCCTCTCGGATGGGAATTATCCCACTTCTTTTTCATCGCACCTCTTTTTTTAGCGAGAATTGGGAAGAGCGAAAAGTGAATGAAATGATGCGCCGACACAGCATTCAACACAAATCCCGTTCCAATTCAGAAGAGAAGAAAAAATAGAAATTTACCTTTATTCTTTCATGAGGGATGGACAAAAAGGAAATTTTTATCTATAGAGCTAGCTGATGGGCCCAGATAGCTCAGTTGGTAGAGCAGAGGACTGAAAATCCTCGTGTCGGTGGTTCAAATCCGCCTCTGGGCACCATCCGCCGACGCACTTTAGGTGCTATGGCGTGACGCCACGCCGTAGCTTGAACAATGTGAAAGCAAAGGCGGGCTATCCATCTCGAGGCGGAGTAGCTCAGTTGGTCAGAGCAGCGGAATCATAATCCGTTTGTCGGGGGTTCAAATCCCTCCTCCGCTACCATTATTAGGAGGTTATTATGCGTCTCTTTTTCGCTATATTCCTACCCTTTGTTGCTTTCTTTACAATTGGACGTCCTCTTGCGGGGCTCATTTGCCTTATCTTGCAGCTCACCATATTAGGCTGGATTCCCGCCGCTCTCTGGGCTGTTTATTCGGTCAGTCAATATGAAACAGATAAAAAAATAGAAAACAGCCATCGCAGATCTAAACGTATTCACTAGATTTACTCTCTAGAGCTTCTCTCTTACCATCCATCAATTTCTAGCTCTGTTGTCATCCCCGAGCTAGAAACTGATGAGTTAAAGGCTTCTCTCCTAAGAATTTTTTCTACTTCTTCCTCCTAGTAAACAAATTATTAACTTTCTTAGGGTATTATCTATAGAGGTACATGATGAGTTTATGTAAAGGGGAGTACTATGAAAGTTAAGTTTTTGTTAATGTTAATAGTGTTATGTTTTGTTTTTACGGAACTCAAAGCGGAAGGTGCAATGGAAGTTGCTCCATCACCTTCTAAAAATGAAACCTCTTCTCAAGAAGTTTTTAAGAACTTGAAGGAAAAGCATAACGAAAATACAGTTTTTGATGATTTATATAATATTCAATAAAAAGCATAGAAATAATAAAAAGAAAGGATTCAAAAATGACACTTCATTCTAAAACGCTTATTTTAAGCGCCCTTAGTGGCTTTCTCTTGGCAAGTTGTGCGCCCCAGAAAAAAGAAGAAACTCCGCCAACTCCTCAAGCAGAATCCTTTGCACACCCAGAAGAAGTGTCTCCTTCAGAAACCCAAGGCCTTTCCCTTCAGCAAAAGGAAGAGCTTAAGATTAACGAAGATAACGTGGCTAATCCTTTCCCGGGGTAACTCTTAAAAAAGAGACAAGGAAGAATGAAAATTATAATAAAAACAATTCCTTTTGTCTTATTCTTTTTATTCATAGGATGTAGAGAAGAATGGAGCGCAGTTCAAGCTTCGCCCACAGTTCTCATCGTTAAAAAGGTACCTCTTACTGTTGGCAATAAGACAACAGAAGTTTTTCGCATAGAACAACCAGACGGAACGTGGGGCTTTCAAGGAATACAAGGGGAAGATTTCAATACGATCGTAAAGAATGAAACAAACGTCCCAACTGTTATCCATTGGCACGGCCTTATCGTTCCTAATGATGCAGATGGCGTTCCAAATATGACCCAGCCTGCTATTCCACCAGGGGGGGAGTATCCTTATCATTTTAAGCTCACGCAATCTGGGACTTACTGGATGCACTCTCACTATGGGTTACAAACGGAAAGATATCTATCTGCTCCTTTTATTATCCATGAAGCACAAGAAAAAGACGCCAACACACAAGAAGTCGTCATGTTTATAACGGACTATAGTCATAAAAGTCCTGAAACAATCCTTAAAGAGTTAAAAAGTAAGTCGAGCATGCAAATGTCCTCCAAACCCGACTTAACTGATGTCACATACGATGCTCTCTTAACGAACTATAAGACTCTACAAGATCCGGAGATCATTAAAGTAAAACCAGAACAAACAGTAAGACTTCGTCTCATTAATGCCGCTTCAGGTAGCAATGTTTTTATAAAGACGGGAGACCTAAAAGGAACCGTCATTGCAACTGATGGTCAACCGATCCACCCATTTTCAGGCACCAAATTTCCATTGGCTGTTGCACAACGATTAGACATCCTTGTTACCATTCCAAAGCAAGGAGGAGCTTATCCTATTTTAGCTCAAGGAGAAGGAACACAGCTACAAACGGGGCTCATTCTTGCGACGCCGGAGGCCTCTATTCCTTCTCTTAATGAACAAGCCAAAACAGTAGAAGACGCTTTAAACTATGATCAAGAACGTCAATATAAAGCCGTTACTCCTTTATCTGTAAAAAAGCCGGAACAAACGCTTCTAGCCAGCCTTGATGGTAACATGAAAAATTACGTGTGGATGATTAACAATCAGGCGTGGCCAAATGTAACACCTTTAGAAGCGAATCCCTTCAAAAGAGTTGAAATTGTTTTTAAAAACACAACAGGAATGAGTCATCCTATGCATCTTCATGGACATACTTTTGAAGTGACTGAAATTGATGGTCAACCTCTTCACAACGGTCCTATGCGAGACACTGTTCTTGTGATGCCCCATTCAACAGTAAAAATTCAATTTGATTCTAATAATCCAGGGAATTGGCCGCTACATTGTCATCTTGCTTATCACCAAGCTGCAGGAATGATGACGTTTGTGAACTATAAAGGCATACAAATTCCACAGCTTAAGTCTCTTGAATAAAGCACTTTTATAGCTGTTTTGAGAGCAATTCTTTCAATAAGAAACTTGTTATTAATTTCACATTTCATTATTATCGTGTTTCATTAATCATAGTTGAATAAACACTTATCAGCCCTTTATAATGACATTCCTTAAATTTGGTTTTAACTTTGAAGATTTACACAGGACACAAGGGCTAGAGCGCCTTGACAAAACCTTCCTCGCCTTCCTCACGGAAGGAGACGAGGCTCTCGCTCTTCGCTTAACAACAGCGCGACAAACGCCTCTCTCTTCTCTTGAAGAAAGCGCTCTTCTTCTCGATCTTGCGCCTTATACAGAAGATTTTCTCAGTGACCTTTTTTCTATTGAGAAGGAGGTAACCTCTCTCCAAGCAGAGACACACGCTCTCGCCCCTCTTTACCGCTGCAAACGTCTTTTTATCCAACGCCAGGTGGCCAAGGCTTTTTCAAAAGAGGAGGCTCTTTCTTTTAATGGGTCTCAGCTTAAGGAAGAGTTGGAAAAACTCATGGGAGAGGCCTTTACTGAGCTCACTTTTGCACATCATATCTTGAGAGCTCTTGAGGAAAAAAATCAGATCTTCCTTGAGCTCGCAAAGCAATATGCCGCATGGGCCTTACATCAAGTCCATCCTTCTCTTCTTTTCAGACTGCCCCGAAAAATCGACCCGGAGGCCTTGATCCCTCTCCAGAAAAAAGAAGGTCTTTTAACATCTCCCCATCACACTCACCGTAAAGGCTTTGACTGTACCGATCCAGGCGTTTCTCTTGAAGAAGCACTCGACCAAGCGCATTACTGTATCGTCTGCCATCCTCAAGGCAAAGATTCTTGTTCGAAAGGCCTCTCCAAAGAGGCAAAAGGATGCCCCCTCAAGCAAAAAATTTCGGAGATGAATGTTGCGCGAACCCAAGGGTATATATTAGGGGCACTGGCCATTATTATGATAGATAATCCCATGGTTGCTGCCACAGGCCACCGCATTTGTAATGATTGCCGTAAGTCTTGTATCTTTCAAAAACAAGAGTCTGTGAATATCCCAAGCATTGAAACTCAAACGCTTGAAAGTGCTTTAAACCTTCCATGGGGGGTCGAAATTTATAGTCTTCTCTCTCGGTGGAATCCCTTGAATCTGAAGAGCCCTTTTCCAAAACCCCTCTCGGGCTACAAGGTATTGGTTGCGGGCATGGGGCCTGCAGGCTTTACCCTTGCTCATTATCTGCTGAATGAAGGCCATCAGGTTGTTGCCATTGATGGCCTTAAAATTGATCCTCTTGACAAAGAGGTGTTAGAAAAACCCATTCGTGAGTGGAAGACCCTTAAACAGCCCTTGAGTCAGCGCAAAACCATGGGCTTTGGAGGCGTTGCGGAATATGGCATTACGGTTCGGTGGAATAAAAATTACCTAACCCTTATTCGCCTTCTTTTAGAAAGACGATCTCATTTTTCTCTCTACGATAGCGTCCGTCTAGGTGGCACCCTCACTCTTCCCCAAGCCTTTGAATTGGGATTTGATCATATAGCCCTTTGCCTGGGTGCTGGGAAACCCAATGGTTTGGATATAAAAAATGGGCTCACACGTGGCGTAAGAATGGCTTCAGATTTTCTCATGGCTCTCCAACTTACAGGAGCCGCCCAAGATGAGTCTGTGTCAAATCTCCAAATTCGTCTCCCGATCATTGTCATCGGGGGAGGTCTTACAGCTGTGGATGCAGCAACGGAAGCACTCGCCTATTATCCTGTGCAAGTCGAAAAATTCTTAAAACGCACAGAAACCTTAGGAGGTTTTCCCCCTGCCCTTTCCGAAGAAGAAAGAACCATTGCTAAAGAATTTCTAGAACATGCTGACGCTTTTCGACAAGGAGATTTCTCTCTCCTCAAGAGAGCATCTTCCCTTGTCTATCGCAAGAAGCTTCAGGAATCTCCCAGTTATCGCCTCAATGCAGAAGAATTAGATTTCGCTCTTCGTGAGGGGGTTGTGTTTGTGGAAAATGCGACGCCTCATACCATCCATGTTGATGCATATGGCCACATAGAAAGCTTAGAGATAAAAACAGATAGAGGAATTCAAACACTCCCTTGTCGCACGCTGCTCGTAGCAACGGGCACTCACCCGAATAGGAATTTAGAAACAGAAGACCCAGAGGTGAGGTTGGAAAGCGAAACGATTCTTCTGCCTTACAATGGAGCCCATAGAGTCAGCATTTTTGGAGATCTCCACCCCACTTATAGTGGCAATGTGGTCAAAGCTATGGCAAGTGCAAAAAATGGCTACCCTCAAATTTGTGAAACTCTTTTAAAAGCACCCCCCTCCTTCTTTCCTACAAATTTAGATGATCTATTCCATCCTCGCATCCAAGCCATCAATCGCTTAACCCCCAGTATTATTGAAATCATCGTCAAAGCACCTCAAGCAGCACGTAATTTTAAGCCAGGACAATTTTTTAGACTTCAGAATTACGGCTCCCTTCCTCTAGAAGGATTGGCTTTAACAGGAGCCTCTGCAGACGCTGAAAATGGTCTTTTATCTCTCATTGTTCTTGAGATGGGAGGATCATCCCATTTATGTCAGTTTTTAAAAGAAGGAGAGCGTATTTCTCTCATGGGTCCCACGGGAGCGCCATCCACACTCCCAACGAATGAAACAGTCCTTCTTATTGGAGGAGGCCTTGGCAATGCCGTTCTTTTTTCCATTGGAAAAGCTTTAAAAGAGAAAAGGAATCGCGTTTTATATGTTGCCGGGTACAAAACCCCAGAAGATCGATTTAAGAAGGAAGACATCGAAAACGTCTCTGATCATGTCGTGTGGTGCTCTGAATCTTTGCCGGGCTTTACTCCTTCAAGACCCCAAGATTTTGCTTATCATGGCAACGTGATTGAAGGCTTGTTGAGCGTTGCACTTCAGCTTCCTTTAAAAGAGGTCACTCATATCCTGACGATTGGATCTGACCGCATGATGGCCGCTGTTGCCTGTGCTCGAAAAACGATTTTAAAGCCTTACCTTAATCCTGCTCATAAAGCGATAGGAAGTATCAATTCTCCTATGCAATGCATGATGAAAGAAATTTGTGGTCAATGCATCCAATCTCATAAAGATCCTCTCAGCGGAAAAACCCGTATCGTTTTTTCTTGTGCTAACCAAGACCAAGACTTAGATATGGTTGATTTCGATGTGCTCCAGGGTCGCTTGCAACAGAATAGTCTTTTAGAAAAACAAACCTACTTGTGGCTGAAAAGAGAAATAGCATGAGAGATAAACCGCTTTGGACACTTGGATTGATGTCAGGCACTGCAGCAGATGGGATTGATGGGGCGCTCATTCAAACAGATGGAAGAACAATTACAGCCTTTGGTCCTACCCATTATATGCCTTATCCAAAGGATTTAAGGTCTCAAATTCTTGAAGCCTATGGGAGACCCCCTGGTCCTGAAACAATCCCTCTCGCACAAATGCTTACGAAACTACATGCAGACGTTGTGTTCGAGCTCTTAGAAAAGGCCGGAATGAAGCCATCTGAACTTGATCTTATTGGATTCCATGGACAAGCTCTTTTTCACAGGCCACCTCTTAATGGAATTCGAGGAGAAACACACCAAATTGGAGAGGGGAAGCTCCTTGCAACTCTCACAGGAGTCCCGGTTGTTGAACAATTTCGAATCAATGACGTTGCTCATGGCGGGCAAGGAGCGCCTCTCGTTCCTGTGTTTCATCAAGCTCTCGCTAAGGACCTCCCTAAACCACTCGGTGTTATTAATATTGGAGGTGTCGCCAACATCACCTGGATTGGGGAACAAGAAAATGATCTATTGGGCTTTGACACAGGACCAGGAAACGGATTGATTGATGACTGGGTTCGAGAGAAGACAGATCTTTCTTGGGATGAAAACGGGAAAATCGCGAAACAAGGTCAAGTGAATGAGCCGCTTTTAGAGAGATGGTTTTCTCACTCCTTTTTCTCACGAAAGCCCCCTAAATCTCTGGATCGAAAGACGTTTCAAAACTATCTAGAAGATATCAAAGCTCTTCCCTTTGAAGATGGTGTTGCGACACTAACAGCGTTTACAGCCATGTCTTTTCAGAAAGCTTTGAAACATCTCCCAAAAAAACCGTTGTTCTGGATTGTGGCTGGCGGGGGAGCCCATAATTTAACACTTCTTCAAATGACTCAAAAATACCTTGAAAGTGAAGTGAAAAAATCTGCTGAGTTGGGTTGGAATAATGACGCTCTTGAGGCTCAAGCGTTTGCCTTTTTAGCCGTCAGGTCCATCAATGACTTACCACTCTCTTTCCCGGGAACAACGGGAGTGCCTTCTCCTCTTACAGGAGGAAGGATTTGCAATCCTTAACGGCATCTGATATAATATAACATGTAATAACATGTTAGGAGGCCTGGAGTGAACTTTAATATCTATTTAGATAAGGATTTATCTCAAAAGTTGTTTCATGCATGTGAAACAACTCATAAAAAACGAAACGCTCTTATTCGCGAAGCTCTTGAGCTTTACATTCGTCAGCTTAATCAACGAACCTGGCCCTCCTCTATTCTAAACTTCCAAGGAGTGGACGAGCTTGATCCTTTCGAAGCTAGCCGTAAAGAATTAGGCCCCGACAAGCGCTCTCCTTTCTTAAACGAGTAATAACTAATGTACTTACTCGACACCTGTGTCATCAGTGATTTTGTCAAAGGAGACAAACCCACATTAACCAAGATAAAATCTCAATCGCCTCTTACTCTGCACTTATCTTCTATAAGTATTATGGAAATTTATTATGGGTTAAAGCGCAATCCTGAAAAAAGTCGTATTATTAAACCTATTCTAGAAGATTTTTTAGAATCTATTCAAATTGTTCATTTTTCTGATCAAGATGCCATAAACGCTGCTGAAATTCGTGCTGAATTAACAAAAAAAGGAACACCTATAGGACCATATGACCTGCTTCTAGCGGGAAGCGCTCTGAACAATAACCTTACTATCGTGACATCAAATATAAAAGAATTTTCACGTGTTCCGCATCTCCACTGCGAAGATTGGAGAATAAATCTTTAAGACAGCTGCAGTCGCGTCTCACCCATTGACTGCTTGTGGCAAAGGATTCATGGCAGTTCTTAAATAATCATTCACATGACTCGCAAGCTCTGGAATCTCATTCGTAAAGAAATGACTAGCCTCTGCAATAACACGATAGTCAATATAAAGACCCCGTTGTGCAGAAAGGCGCGCTGTCAACTTTTGCACGGACTCTTTTGGAACAATGTCATCTTTTCCACCCTGTACAATTAAGCCAGAAACGGGACAAGGAGCCAAAAAACTAAAGTCATACATATTTGCTGGCGGTGCCACGGCAATAAACCCATCCAACTCTGGACGACGCATTAAAAGTTGCATACAAATCCATGCTCCAAAAGAAAAACCAGCAACCCAACATTGCCGAGGCTCAGGGTTCTGGGTTTGAAGCCAATCTAAACAAGACGCCGCATCACTGAGTTCACCTTCTCCATGATCAAATTTACCTTCTGAGCGTCCTACTCCCCGAAAGTTAAAGCGCAGCGTACTGAAGCCTTGATCCACAAAAGTCCGAAACAATGCATAACTGACTTTGTTATTCATCGTTCCACCATGCTCAGGGTGAGGATGCAAAACAATTGCTATAGGTGCATTCCGCTCCTTACCTTGATGGTAGCGGGCCTCAATACGACCAACTGGACCATTGATTAAAACTTCGGGCATCAGACATCCTCATAGAAAAATAAAATTTAAAGAGCATATATCAAAATTCATTAAAAAAGTCAAGAATTTATTAACAAAATCTTTATCAAGAACACTTTTGAATACACTGCTTCTGAATGAAAGTACATATTTTCTATTAACCCCACATATGTCATCTCCTGGTGTGACGGGAGTCCAGAACACACACGGTCATGCTGAACCTTTAGTCCCAGAATTGACCTGGGGTCATTTCAGCATGAAATATTTAACCTCCTATTTTACAAAGAATAATTTCAACAAAGAGAAAAATTTATTATTATTAAACTTAATTTTTATACAGATACTCAATATGATACATGTAGGTATTGAGCTTAATCTACAGAAAAGGAGGACTCTTATGGACCATAAAATCTGTAAAATCCTAACAGGTGCGGTTGCTTTAAGTTCAGTAATCGCTTTCGAAAATCTAGAAGCAAGTAACATTAAAGTCGTCAATCAAAATACTCTTCCTCTGGTTATGGAGATTGCTCCTGAACTTGATTCACAAGAAGTCGTTTTATGCCGCAAGGACGATATTTTTCCCTTAACCGTTCTGCCCACAGTTTTACCTGGGTGTGAGTCAAATGATGCTCCCTTATGTCAAACGAATATTGCAAGCATATGCAATCGTCTCCAGAGCAATACCGCAGAGTTTATCATTAGTCCTGAACATCTTCATGGACATCAACATTTTTCCGTTACTGGCAATAGTGGAGGAATTTTTTCTAGCGGCAGTTGCAGAAATCTTAGTACTGAAAAAAATTATCAGATTACTTTTCTTAATGATGATATCGGAACGACATGCATTTCTGAAGAAATAGAGCCAACACTTTTTTCGTCTGTCTTTCTTTCGCTTAATTAAAGGAAGGACATTTTCAGAAAGAAAGACCGATCCGAGACCTCCACCATTTACGTGCTCCTCGCAGAAATACTTCTTTTGTTATAAATGGAGCTTCTCATGCATAGTCTTATAAGAAACAAACCCTTTTTAGCGCTTTTTGGAACGCAATTTTTAGGAGCCTTTTGTGATAATTTTTTTAGAGCCGCTCTGGTTACGCTGATAACCTATTCCTTGAAGGACTATTCAGAAATAGAGACATCTTTTTTGGTTACATCTGCTTTTGGACTTTTTACACTCCCTTTCTTTCTATTTTCTCCAATTGCAGGTCAAGTTGCAGATTTGTACGATAAATCCATAATTATTCAATGGGTTAAAGGTTCAGAAATCTTGATTGTCAGTCTGAGTTCTTACGGTTTTATCTATAAGGATCCTTATCTACTTCTTATCGGGCTTTTTTGTATGACTATTCCTTCTGCTTTTTTTGGTCCTGCCAAATATGGATTATTGCCAAAAATTCTTTCTAAAGACGAACTTCTCAGCGGAAATGGGTATATTGAAGCCGGGTCCTTTCTTGCGGTTATGCTAGGAACTCTTTGTGGAGCTGTGATGATCCAGTGGAAAGTCTCTCTTTCTTTTTTAAGTTTCCAATTGATTTTTCTGTCTTTGATAGGATTTCTTATAAGTTTGTATCTCCCTCCCAGATCCAAGAGCCATCCTCATTTTAAAATACGCCTGTCTTGGAGCGCAGAGATAGGCCATCTTATTGACTTTGTGAAAAATGACAAACAAGTGCTTCAATCGTTGATGTGTATCTCTTGGTTTTGGCTAATAGAGAACGTTCTTTTAACACAATTACCTGATTTTTCAGTCAAAGTTCTTCATGCTACAGAAAATATTTTTATTTTTTTCCTTCTGCTCTTTACAGTAGGACATGGTTTAGGAGCCAGCCTTTGCGGATGGATGTTCAAAGGAAAAATTAAAGCGAGCTACGTTCCTCTCTTCGCTTTAATTATGGTCCCTTTGTTATTAGATATCGCCGATTTTAGATTTCCTCTTTCTTCAACCCCTCTTTCGTTCATGATATTTATAAATTCCATCCAAGGCTTACGCCTTGCCACAGACTTTTTTTGTTTTGCCTTTATAGGGGGTATTTATATCGTTCTTCTTTATACCTTTATTCAAGTGCACGTTTCCTCCGAACATCGCTCACAAGTTATGGCTTTCAGTAACATATTAAATGCGGGATTCATTATCGTAAGTAGTTTGCTCTCTTTTTGTCTTTTAAGCCTCAACGTCCCGCTTTCGAGCCTTCTGTTAATAATAACAGGGGGGCAGCTCATCATGACAATTTTTGTAGCTAAGATTCTTCTAAAGAAGTAAAGACGTCTTTCAGCCTTCCCATTAACGTTTTAAAAAGAAATTATGGTTAAAGTGATCCTATCAAAAAATCGCAGGACTAATAATGGCACTCACTTACATAAACCGAGAAGAATTACAAAGGATGCTTGAGCAGCTTGATCAAGCCCTTTATAATCATATACAGTGGCATAGCTCCCTTATACGCACCATCGCCTGTCGATTGCCCTGCAATAAGCATGACGTTTTGCCTAACGCTTACGAAGAGTGCCTTTTTGGCCAGTGGTATTATAACAATCCCCCAAAAAAGTTGAAAAATCATCCTGGATTTGTGGCTATAGGAGAAGCCCACAAACACATGCATCAAGTCACATCACATTTACTTCTCACTTTAGAAGCAGGAAGACCTCTTGATCCTCTTGAATATGATAATTTTGCTAATGCATTGGAGAGGTTACGACTCGAGCTTAGTTCCTTAAAGCACGAAATAGAAATGTCTCTTTATACGCGAGATCCTTTAACAGGAGCCATTAATCGTGCCGATATGCTGCCAACTTTAAGAGAACTCCATGAAATGGTCAAACGTCAATCTCAGCAATGTGTTCTTGCCATGCTGGATTTAGATCATTTTAAGAAAGTTAATGACAAATGTGGACATCCAGCAGGCGATAAAGTGTTAAGTAGTATAGTTCATTATATAACAGAGCATCTTCGCCCCTATGATAAGCTGTTTCGCTACGGGGGAGAGGAATTTTTGTTGTGCACACAACAGACCGAACTCACTGATGGCTATGAACGCGTAGAATCTCTTCGTGAAGGCATTGCAGAGTTGCCTATAGACGTAGGCCGTCGGGACCCCATTAATATTACCGTTTCATTTGGAGTGGCGGCACTTGACCCATCTGTAAGTATAGAACAGTGCCTTGAACGGGCTGACACAGCCCTCTATACGGCCAAGTCAGAAGGCCGAAATTGTACACGCGTTTGGGAACACCTTAAGAAAGCTTAAAAAGCGAGAACAATCTTTACTGTAAAGATTCAATGGGGCGAGTGATGGGACTTGAACCCACGGCCTCCAGTGCCACAAACTTGACTCCTTTAATTTCACTCATTCTTATTTAATCTCCAACCATCTATTTTTCTTTGTTTTTCCTCACTTCTTCATCTATGCCAATCTTTCTCATCTTGCATTTTTCTCATTCTCTTGCTACCTATTTGCTACCTAGAATGAAGATATAAGAGAAAGCGATTATGCAGAAACTCACTAAGAAAATTGTAGAGGCGGCTATGCCGCAAGACAAAGATCTTATTCTATGGCCTTCCCTATCAACAAAATAGCTCCTTTAAAAACCTATATCTTTGTTGATACTTTCACGAAGAACTCGTGCGTTAAGCTACTCCCTGAAGAGTTGCTCGAGTCTGCAGAAGATACGGGTAAGGTCTTTTGAATCTGCTGTAGGAGTTGATTCCAGCGCTCTTCTAGGAGAGATTCTCTGCTCTTCTTTGGAGAGGAAAGAGATGCTACCATATTCCAACCTTCTACCTGCATAATTGTAGTTTCTATCTTTCGAGACGCAAGGATTTTTACCATATCTCAACATTCTTTTTCCATAAGTGTAGCCTTGTTTTCTCTCATTTTGGACGCCGAGGATAATTTTATAGCCTCACACTTGCTCCATTCAACCACAGTCTTTGCAAAATTAGCCTCAACCTGTGGTTGGACAGGTGAGAATAAATCGTTCACTACTCCTTTTGCTGATGCCTTAGTCAGGGCGGGCTATGTCAGGATCTAGTCCCTCTTCCATGGCAAGACAGGGTGATGTAGAACTTAACTGAAAAATAAGCGACAAGGCTGCCATTGAGTAAAATAAACTTTTTGTCATATAAATATTTCCTTAATAAATCACATTTAAAATATGTCGTAGTTAAGCCGAGTAATTTTCTAATAGAGTTCTGTCCTCTTCTGTGGAAACTGAAGGAGACACTACTATATCCAAGCATTCGGCTATCATAATTGCCGCTTTCTTGTGGGCTGCAAAGAATGATATTGCAGCCCGAGGGTGTACTTACATCTCAGCACTATTGCTCTCAGAAGAAATGCTCGTACTTGCCGCATCTGTATACGATGAGAAAGAACGATTCGTAGATGTTTCGGAAGCACTCGCATTTGTGGATGAAAGGGTAGAGACAAAAGAGTCACAGCTGGAGCTATTAGTAGTGTCAAAATTAGACATCATATTCTCCGCTTCTATTTGAGGGTCGCTTTCTACCAGGGGAACTTCCATCTCTGCTGTTTGAGGGTTCAGCAGCGCTGCTAGTTGAGCTACCCTCCTTGCTCTTTGAGCTTCTAGACTTGCTCTTTGAACATCCTTCTCTGCTAGTTGAGCTTCCAGCTCTGCTAGTTGAGTGTCTCTCTCTGCTAGTAGTTGAGCTTCCTTGTCTGCTAGGAGAGCTTCCAGCTCTGCTAGTCGAACATCCTTCTCTGCTAGTCGAACATCCTTCTCTGCTAGTTGAACACGCTGCTCTGCTAGTTGATCATCCATGAATACTGTTAGAGCTTCCCGCGATGGTACTAGCTCATCGTTATTTGCTGCTAGAAGATTTTGAGCCTGCAGCTTTTCTAGTCGAATTCTCAGCGCCTTCCCTTGATCATCCAGAGCTAGCCATTGCTTTGACAACATCCCACACAGCTGAGATCCCGTTGATAGATCCTTCTGCACTTCAAATATCTCGTTCTTTTTTTTATTTATTGTTTCTATTCGAGTCTTCAGGTCATTTAGCTGTATTATTGGAGCCTCCAGCTTTTTTCCTCGAGTTTCGTACACTGGCCTCGAAGTGGGCATTCCAGGATCAATAGTTCCTGTTGAATACTCAAACTCTTGTGAAAAATTACTATTGCTCGTAGACGAAATAGCCCTGTTTGCCACATTTGTGAGGAAAGGACGAGTACTACTTGTAGATATTTGGGAAGTACTTTCACTGTCTAAATACATGAATATCGGATCTGAAACTGCTCCATACGGCCCCCGGACTGATGTAAATGATCTCAGCGTGGATATGCTAGCACTCGCGCTCGCAGAAGAAGTGTCCAGACCTGCCGCACTTGTGGTGGAAGAAAGAGAACTGCTCGAAAAAGAAGTATACCCAGACGTAGAGGCAGCCGTAAGAAGTAATAATGGAGTTTCTTCAAGTAAGCTTGATGATGGCGTTTGCAGAGAGTGTTCCATCGAAGAGCTAGTTGAGCTGGTAAAGTCGATGGACAACAGAGCTCCTGGAGCTGATTGAGACAGAGCCGTGACCTGCCTTGAAACTGAGCTTACATCAACAAGGGTCGCTTTTGCGTTTGGTAGCCCTATTTTTGTGGCAAATTTATCAAAAGAAGTTGTATAGTACCCAGGGCCATCTTTCTCTTTAACCCAAGTACTTGTATTGTTTACAGCTACTTCTGATCCCGCAAAAAAGGGGAAGGGTGTAGACCCCTTCGGAATGCGCAGGTCTAATGAGTCAGTATCTCCTGGGAGAACGATAACTCTAAAACCGAAGTTGTGAGCCGAAGCGTACCTTTCCCAAGGCGTACTAGGATAACCTTGGTTTGCTGCTTTAACCCATATCTGATTGCCGTTATTGACATGAACTTCCGTTTTGTCAGGCAGAGAGAAGACAAGGAGAGAGCTGTGTCTTGTGATGCGCAACTCTACAGAACTCTCTAGTTGGGCAACTGTAGGCTGCACTGTGGACGTCATCTTTGGCTGCTGATTCCTTTGAGGAACAAGAGCTGCTGAGGTTTCATCTTTGCTTGACGCTGATGAAAAAGGAACAGAAGGTGTTTTTGATGAGTTATCCTTTTCATCCATAGCCACGCTCTGTGAAGGCGTGCACAGGTTGATAGTCAGTGCCAGTGCAGCGACCGAATAAAGTAAATGTGTGTTTTTCATAAAAAAAGTACTCCTATTAAACAATTAATTTGTTGCTTAGGGCGATCTAGAAAATGTCCAT
>Ga0172373_10005577_pt1 | contig 17195 bp, 14 predicted proteins | sample Lak10m_2_FD_114546 | JGI IMG/M metagenome (GOLD analysis project Ga0172373, IMG submission 114546) | Freshwater microbial communities from Kabuno Bay, South-Kivu, Congo - kab_092012_10m | ecosystem: Environmental > Aquatic > Freshwater > Lake | place: Democratic Republic of the Congo...
ACCGTTCACGCGCCAGCCGCCCTCCACCTCCTCGGCGAAAGTGCGCGTGCCGCCCGCGTCGCTGCCGGCGCCGGGCTCTGTCAGGCCGAAGGCGCCCAGGGTGCGGCCGCTGCACAGCTCGGGCAGCCAGCGGGCGCGCTGTTCCGGCGAGCCGAACATGGTTATGGGATTGGTGCCCAGGCTGGTGTGGGCCGCCAGGGTGATGCCCGTGGAACCACAGGCGCGGCTGATCTCTTCCACCGCCAGGGCGTAACACACCGTGTCCAGCCCGGCGCCGCCCACCTCGGTGGGGTAGGGAATGCCCATCAACCCCAACTCGGCCATGCGGGCCAGTAATTCCTCCGGGAAACGCTCCAGGGCGTCGATGTCCGCCGCGCGGGGCTTCACCTCGCGCTGGGCGAAGTCCCTCACTTTCTCGTGGAAGGCCTGCTGGATGGGGGTCAGCTCCATGAGATCGTCCTCCTCATCAGTCCCGGTCCGCTCAGTCGTTGAGGCGGCCCGGATCCCGCATCACCATGCGCCGCCGTCCACTGCGGCACACATCCTTCACCTGAAGCTGGATGCAGCAGTTGCCGCGCCAGCTGTTCTCCACCACGCTGAAAACCATGTCCACGCCACGGCCTTCCTCTTCCAGCCCTTCCAACAGATGGCCCAGGCCGTAGCCAATGGCGTCGAACTCCATGCCCTCCTGCTCCACGCGCAGGAAAATGTGGCCGCTGCCCACCACTCGGGGCTGGCCCACCACATGCAGGTCCCGCGCCAGGAAGTGCGGCACCTGGTTGCGGGGCCCGAAGGGCGCGAAGCGCAGGATGTGCTCCAGGAAGCCCCGGTTGATGGCGCGCAGCGCGATTTCCGCGTCGATGCGCAGGCGGGGCTTCAGGTCGTCATTCTCCAGGCGCGTGCTGGTCCAGGTGCGCAGACGCTCGCGCAGCTCGGGCACTTTCTCGGCGCGGATGGTAAGGCCAGCGGCGTACTTGTGACCGCCAAACTGCACCAAGAGGTCGCTGCTGCGGTGCAGGGCTTCGTAGATGTCGAAGCCGGCGATGCTGCGCGCGCTGCCTTTGCCCATGCCGTCCTCGTCGATGGTGATCATCACCGTGGGGCGGTGGTAGCGTTCAATGATGCGGCTGGCCACGATGCCTATGACGCCGCTGTGCCAGCCTTGCCGGGCCAACACGATGATGCGGTCGTGCTCCAGATCGCACACCCGGGGAACCTCGGCCATGGCCTCGTCCAGGGTGTCGTGGTCGATGGTCTTGCGCTGGCAGTTCTCGCTCTCCAACACCTGGGCGATCTCCGCCGCCGTGTCGCGGTTCTTGGTGCACAACAGGCGCACGGCGCGATCGGCGCTGCCCAGGCGTCCCACCGCGTTGATGCGCGGCGCCAGGCCAAAGACGATGCTGCTCACATCCACATCCCGGCGCATGAGGCCCGCCACCTGCAGCAGCGCGGCCACGCCCACCATGGGCTCCTCGTTGATCTTGGCCAGGCCACGGCTCACCAGGCTGCGGTTTTCGCCCACCAGGGGCACAATGTCCGCCGCCGATCCGATGGCCACCAGATCCATGTAGGCATCAAGCGTGGAAGCATCGATGCCCAGGCGGTCCACCAGAGCCTGGCAGAGCTTGTAGGTGACGCCCACCGCCGCCAATTCCTTGAAGGGGTAGGGTTCCTCGGGCAATTTGGGATTGAGGATGGCCGTGGCCGCCGGCAGCATGGCGGCTGGCTGGTGGTGGTCGCAGATGATCACCTCAAGCCCCAGGTCGCGGGCGTGGGCGATCTCCTCCAGCGCCGTGATCCCCGTGTCCACCGTGATGAGCACGGAAGCGCCGCGGGCGCGGATGCTCTCCACGCCCTCGATGGACAGGCCGTAGCCTTCGCTGCTGCGAACCGGAATGTGGGTCACCACATCCCCGCCCACATCTTTCAGGAAGAGATATAGCAGCGCGACCGAGGTCACGCCGTCCACGTCATAGTCGCCGTAGACGGCAATGCGTCGCCTGGACATGAGGGCGTCCATCAGGCAGTCCAGCGCCTTTTCCATGTCCCGGAAGCGCAGGGGATCAATGAGCTGATCCCGTCCCGGGTTGAAAAAGGCCTCCACCTCGTCGGGGGAGCCCACGCCATTCCCCACCAGAACGGTGGCGATGGCGGGGGGCAGACTTAGCGTCCTGGCGACATGGGCGACCTTTTGGTCCTGCTGCAGATCTCCCGGGTGCTCCCACAGAAGATCCATGCCAGCTCCGTTGCGTATTTCATTGTTCATCCTCTGATAGTGCTCGCCGCTCCTGTGGCAGCGGCTGCGCGGCGCCCAAGGCTGCCAGCGCGAAAGGGCGGCCCTCGGTGGGGAAAGGCCTTCGCCATCACGGCAGAAGGCCGGAGCAGGTCATAAGCCGGATTCTGTCCCCGCCCGAAGGCGGGTGATGGTCATTGATCTACGCGACCTACCCGGTTCCTGTCACCTGGGCCGAAACCCCGGTGACGAGCGGGCCACCCGTGGAACCTGCTTGGTCTTGCTTCGGATGGGGTTTACCCTGCCACGACGGTTGCCCGTCGCGCGGTGCGCTCTTGCATTAAGCCCGGTTGATCCCAGGCCGCACCATTTCACCCTTACCCCGCACCTATTTTTTCCTGAAAGGGGATGACAAAGAACAGGATCGATCACCTGGTCAGCAAAAAATAGGTGCGGGGCGGTATCTTTTCTGTGGCACTTTCCGTCACCTCACGGTGCCCCCGAAGGGCATCCCGCCCTGTGAAGTCCGGACTTTCCTCCGCCCGTCCTTCCCCGAAGGGAACTCGAACGGCGACCATCGGGCCTGCTCCGGCCCCCTGCCGCGCCGGCGGCCTACAGGTTGGCGTCCAGCGTGTCGCTGATCAAAATGCGGCCGCAGATCTCGCACAGGACGAGGTCGTCCATCATGCGCACCTTGTTGATCTTCTGCGGCGGTAGGGCCTGGAAACAGCCACCACAGCTGGAGCTGCGGTAAACCGAAACCACACCGCGGCCGTCCTTGGCCTTGCGGATGCGGTCGTAATGGCTGAGCAGGGGCTTGGGAATCTCGGCACACAGGTCCTGGCGCCGGCCCTCTAGCTCCTCGATGCGCACAGCGGAAGCGGAGCTGTGCTCGGCGTACTGGCCGCGCAATTTCTCCAGCGACTCCTTGAGACGCACGGCGCGGTCGGCGATGTCCGACATGCGGCCCTGCAAATCCTCCTGCTGCTCCATGGCACTCTGCATGGCCAGCTCATTTTCCTGCAAGGCGTCCTGGTGGAACTCGATCTCCTTGGTGACCAACTCGTATTCCTGGTTGGTCTGGGTGGAGAAGAGGCGCTTCTGCAGATCGGCGAGCTTCAGCTTCAGCTCGTCGTGGCGCTTGTCGCGCTTGCGCAGATCCAATTCCAGCTCTTTCAAGCGGGTCTGGGACTGCTCCTTCAGCGTCGACTGGTCGCGTTCTTCCTGTTGCAGTCGCTCCAGTTCCTGGGGCAGGGTGCCCTTGGATACTTCCACATCACGGAACTGATTGTCAATCTTCTGAAGATCAATCAGCAGCAGCAGTTCCTTCTTCAAGGCTGGCCTCCCGGTCAAAACAAAAAAATGCACCCCGAAAGGTGCATCTGGACTTCTCAGAGTTCTGCGACGAGGGTCGTGTAGAGTGTTGGTCCTGTGAGGCGCGGTCGCACGACACCCCCCTGTTTAACGGCCTGCTAATCTAGGGAACGAGGTGGGAGTGTGCAACTCCCGGGCCACATTCGTCCGGGGTATCCGTGGCAGGCCCGGGGCTCTCCACGCCTCAACCGGCTTGTGTGTTCGGAAGCTACAAGCGGCGCGCCAGCCGCGACACCAAATCGGCCACCAACACAGGATTGCCAGCCACCAAGTGCCCATGAGCCAGCGCATCACCGCCCAGGCCCTCCACCACGCCGCCGGCCTCGCGCACCAGGCAAAGTCCGGCCGCCGTGTCCCAGGGCGCCAGCTGAAGCTCCACAAAGGCATCAAAGATGCCCGCCGCCGTATAGGCCAAATCCAGTGCGGCGCTGCCTCCCCGGCGAATACCCGCGCTTGGCGGCATCAGTTCTTCAAAAATGTTGAGATAGAGCCGCGCCATGTCCTTGTGGCGAATGGGAAAACCGGTGGCTACGAAAGCCTCCTCCAGGCAGGGCGCCTGCCCCACGCGCAAGGGGCGGCACTCACCCAGGGGCAGGGCCTCATCCTCCGGCAGTGTGGCTTCCCAGGCCCCGGCGCCTTCCTCCGCGAAGAAAATGCGGCGCTGGCAGACATCCGCCACCACGCCAAGCACGGGACGCCGCCCCATCACCTGGGGAAAGCGGCAGGGCAAATCACGCGCCGGTTGTGATTCCTGGATTTCCAGCAAGCCAATGCTGACGGCATAGGCTGGATAGCCGTGAATGAAGTTGCTGGTGCCGTCCAGGGGATCCACGGCCCAAATGAGCGGCGCGTGCAAATCCAGGCCGGAGCCCTCCTCGCCCAACAGGCCAATGTGCGGGCAAGCGGCGCGCAGGCGAGCGGCAATGAGCGCCTCGGAGCGGCGATCCACTTGAGTGACATAATCATGACAGCCCTTGGCGTCCACAGTGAGCGGTTCACGCTCCGCCACGGCCCGGCGCAACAAGGCATCGGCGGCACGAGCGGCGGCCAGAGCGGCAGTCAGGGTGGACGAAGGCTGCATGCCGGACTCCCCAAGTCGATGGACGCGCCGTGCGCGGTGAAAGGACGAAGCAGTGGACCGAATGAAGTGAACTGGCGGATGATGGCGCGCCCGGGACTTCAAGCGGAAGCGCCTTCGGCCATGCCCTTGACCGTGCATGGCAAGGCCTTAGTGGCTAAGTTGGGATCATCGGAAGGGAATCTGAAAACGGGAAGGACGCTGACGCGCATGCCAGTCTGTCGCATCACGCGGGTGGAGGACTTTTGCGCCTCCCACCGCCTGCACAGTCCCCACTTGAGCGACGAGGAGAACCGCGCCCTCTACGGGAAGTGCAACAATCCCAATGGCCACGGCCACAACTACCGCCTCCATGTGACGGTACAGGGGCCGGTGGATCCCGCCACGGGCATGCTGATTGAATTGAACCAGTTGGCCGGCCTCATCCGCACATGCATCACGGACCAGGTGGATCACTTCAACCTGAATGTGGATGTGCCCTTCCTCACGGGGGTGATTCCCACCGCCGAGAACCTCTGCCTGGCCTTCTGGCATCAACTGGAAGGCCGCTTGCCCGTGGGCGAGCTGTGGGAATTGCGTCTGGAAGAGACGGGTCGCAACATCGTGGCCCTGTGCCGGGAGTAGCCGCATGCGACATGTGCTGATCACCGGTGGATCAAGCGGCATCGGTCTGGCTTGCGCACGCGCCTTCCTGGCGCACGGCGACGCTGCAACGCTGGTTGGTCGCGACGAAAAACGCCTGACCCGCGCCTTGGCCGAGCTGGATTCTCCACACGCCTCGGGCCTGGCCTGCGATGTGGGAAGCGCCCCGTCCGTGGCGGAGCTGGAGCGCGAACTCGCCCAACGCGGCGTGGTCGTGGATGTGCTGGTGAACGGCGCGGGACTCTTCCTGGCCGCGCCCGTGCTCAAGGCGCCGGAAGAGCAGGCCGCCCTCCTGTGGGAGGTGCAGGTGATGGGCCCCTGGCGCATGTTGAAAGCCTGCGCAGCGCCGGAACGGCGTGGCGCCGAGGGTCTGACGGTGGTGAACATCCTCAGCGTCACCGCGCTGAAGAGCTACCCCGCCTGTGGCTTCTACGGTGCCACCAAGGCCGCGTTGAAGAACCTGATGGAGACCGCCCGCGCCGAGTTGCGGCAGCAGGGCGTGCGCATCTGCAACATCTATCCCGGAGCCACGGACACGCCAATTTGGGGCGACCGGGAGATGGACCGAACGCGCATGATGGATGTGGAGGATGTGGCCGCCGCGGTGCTCGCCTGCGCCGCCCGGCAGCCGCGCAGCCTGGTGGAGGACCTTGTGATGCGCCCCACCGGCGGCGATTTGTAACACCCCGGCAGCAAAGGAGACGATGCCATGGCCCGCCCTGGATTCCAGTTCCAATCCGTGCCCATGTCCGTGAGCCAGAATCCCGCGCAGGTGACCTATGTGCGCCAGGTGGTGACTTACCTGCTGCTGGGCCTGGTGGTGGCTTGCGCGGGTGGCCTCTTCGGCATGCAGCCCGCCGTGCTCAGCGTGGTGGCGGGGCACCCCTGGATCAGCCTCTTCGCCATGATGGGCCTGGTGATCTGGGCCACCAAGGCCAGCACCGGCCCCAACGCCGGGCCGGTCTACTACCTCTTCACATTCGCCATGGGCCTGCTCATGTCCCCAATCATCGCCGTCACCTTGATGAAGGGCGGAGGCGGTCAGACCCTGGCTTTGGCGGGCACGCTGACGGTGGTGAACACCCTGGCGCTGGCGGCCTACGCCTGGAGCAGCAAGAAGGATTTCAGCTTCCTGGGCGGCTTCCTTGTGACAGGCCTCGTCACCATGATCGTGGCCTCGCTGCTCAACGCCTTCTGGTTGCACTCGCCCTTCATGGCGCTGGCCATTCCGGGCATGCTCGTCCTCATCTTCAACGGCTTCATCCTCTACGACCTGAGCCGCATCATCCACTACGGACAGCAGATCCCGCCCACGGCTGCGGCGCTCAGCCTCTTCCTGGACATCTTCAACCTCTTCATGGCCTATCTGCGCATCCTGGACCGCGATTGATGCTGCGCGCCACGATGACGAGCCGGCCTGCATCCAACTCCCGGGCTTGCCCATGAGCCGCCTGGGTCGTTATGTCCTGCGCGAGCACATCGCGCCCTTCGTCTACAGCCTGGCGCTCATCGTCTTTCTCTTTGTGCTCAACTTCACCTTCCAGGTGTTGGGCAAGATCCTGGGCAAAGGGCTTCCCACGGGGCTCATCCTGGAGTTCTTCGTCTACAACATCGCCTGGATCCTCTCCATGGCCGTGCCCATGGCGGCGCTCATCGCCACGCTGATGGCCTTTGGCCGGCTGGCGGGCGACCAGGAGATCACCGCCATGAAGGCGGGGGGCGTGAGTTTGTGGAAACTCACCCGACCCCTGCTGCTGGTGGGCCTCCTGCTCACCCTGGGCCTGATGGCCTACAACAACTGGGTGCTGCCGGAATTCAACTACAAGTCCAACCTCCTGCGCAAGACCATCTTCCGCAAGGCGCCCACCATGCAGATGGACGACGGGCTCTTCCTCTTCGATGTGCCCGGACTGGTGGTGCACAGTCGCAGCGTGGATCACGAGACGAGGCGCATGTACGGTGTGACGGCTTTCGACGAGAGCGAGCGCGCCGTGCACACCACCATTCTGGCGGACAGCGCCGATCTGGTGCTGGACGAGGACGAGGGCGAGTTCCTGCTCACCCTGCACTCGGGGCAGATCCACCGCCGGGACTGGCGCGAGCCAGGCCGTTACAGCGTGATGGACTACCGCTCCAGCGAACTGCGCATCGATGCGCGCAACATGGTGCTGCAGCGCCAGGAGTCGAAGTTCCGCAACGACCGCGAGCAGACCATCTCCCAGATGCTGGCCAAGGTGAAGCGCTGGCGCGAGGCGGACCCCACCCACAATGCGCGCAAGATCCGCACCTACATGGTGGAGGTGCACAAGAAGCTTGCCCTGCCCGCCGCCATCCTCACATTCGTGCTGGTGGGCGTTCCCCTGGGCGTGCGCAGCGGGCGCGGCGGCATCGGCGTTTCCGGCAGCCTCAGCGTGCTCTTCTTCCTCGTCTACTGGATTTTCCTCATCGGCGGCGAGGATCTGGCGGACCGGGGTTTCCTCTCGCCCGCCGTGGCCATGTGGGCGCCCAACGCGGTGATGCTGCTCATCGGCCTGTGGCTCATGAGGGGTGCCGTGCGCGAGGGCACACCCGTGCAGCTGCTCGCCTGGCTTACCCGGCGCTTCCGGCGGGAAGCCCAACCCAGCGTGCAGGATTCCAGCGAGGGCCGCCGCATGGCCGAGCTGGCCCGCGCGCTGGGGCAGGACGAGGAGGCCAAGCCGTGAGCATCCTCACCCGCTACCTGCTGAAGCGCTTCCTGGGCATCGCCGTGTTCACGGCCGTGGCCAGCGTGCTGGTCTACATCACCGTGGACCTGATGGAGAACCTGGACAAGTTCATCGACACCAAGACACCGGCCGAGCAGATCGTCCGCTACTATGTCTACTACACGCCGCAGATCCTGGTGACCATCCTGCCGGTCATCCTGCTCCTCACCACCGTTTTCACCCTGGGCGGTCTGGTGCGGCGCATGGAGGTGACCGCCATGAAGGCGGGCGGCGTCAGTCCGGGCCGCCTGATGCGCCTGGTGGCCTTCTGGGCGCTTGTGGCCTCCGGCCTCTCCTTTGTCATCAGCGAGACGCTGGTGACGGACACGGCCCGGGAGCGCATGGAGATCTACCGCACGGCGGTGAAGCGCAAGCCCCAGGGCCTGCGCCAGAACAGCGGCCGCATCTACTTCCAGAACGACGAGCAGAGTTTCCTCACGCTGGAGAACTACAACGTGGAGGCAGGCCGCGGACGCCGCGCCTCCTTCATCCATGTGGAGGACGGTCGCGTGTTGTGGCGGGTGGATGGCGACACCCTGCTCCACACGAAGGAGGGCTGGGTGATGCGCAAGGGCGAGGAACGCCGTTTGCGGCCCTTCGTCTCCGCGCGCACCTTCACCCTGCGTCCACTGCCCGAGCTGAAGCTCAAGGCGGGCGATGTGGAGACCCTGCAAGCCGTGCCCGAGGAGATGAACCTGCGCGAATTGCAGGCCTTCATCGATCGCCAGAAGCAGGCCGGCGCCTTTACCCGCCGCTGGGAAGTGAACGCCCAGGGCAAGATGGCCGGTCCGCTGGCCAACTTCGTCATCGTGCTCTTCGGCGTGCCCTTGGCCCTGCGGCGCAGCCGGGCGGGCCTGATGCTGGGTTTCGGCCTCAGCCTGCTCTCCGCCTTCGCCTACTACGGCTTGCAGGTGGTGTGCCAGAATCTGGGCTACAAGGGCCTGCTGACGCCCATCCAGTCCGCTTGGCTGCCCAACGCGGCCTTTGCCTTGACCGCCATCCTGCTCTATTGGCGGGTGGACCGTTGAGCGGCGCACTGGGCGCCGTCGGTGCCGAACGCGGCATCGTCCTGCTCAGCCGGGATCCGGCGGTGCTGCGCCAGGCGGGCGGCCTGATGCTGGCCGGCAGCCAGGTGGTAAGCCTGATGCGTGGCGCCGATCTGCTGGAACGCCTGCGCAAGTCCCCCATCGACCTGCTGCTCATCCACCCCGCCCCCGTGGACATGGACACGGATACCCTGCTCAACCGCCTGGAGGGCGAGAGCCTCTGTCCGCCCTGGGCCGTGCTGGGCTCCGCCGACGACGCCGCCGGAGCGGTGGTGTGGATGAAGCGCGGCGCCCTGGAAGTGCTGGTGCGCAGCGCCCACTGGGAGCAAAGCCTGGCGCTGGATGTGGATCGGTTGCTCACGCGGGCCGACAGCCTTGCCCGTCTGAAACAGGCGCGGCGGGAGCGGGAGCAGCTGGGGCGCCTGCGGGACCTCATGCTGGAGGGCATGCCCGGGCTGGTGCTGGCCATGACGGCGGAAGGCGTGCTGCAGGGGTGCAACCACGCTGCGCGGCAATTGGGATTCTCCCCCGGGCAGAGCGTCCCGGCGGGCGATGGCGCCCGGGACTGGTCGCCGCCTGTGGCGGTCTTCGGCGGCATGGACGGTTTGCGCCGGGTTCAGGAGTGGGAAGGCCTCAGTTTTGACGCCCACTGGAGCGAGCGCGAGGGCCTGGCGATCTGCCTTGCCCTCCAATGCGGACCCCGACAGGAGGAGGAACGCCGCCGCCGCCGCCTGGAGCGCCGCCGCCTGCAGGCCCAGAAGCTGGACGCCTTACGCGAACTGGCCCTGCGCATGACGCACAGTGTGAACAACCAGCTCCTGGTGATCCAGAGCTCGGCCGAGATGCTGCACCATCGCCTGAAGGACGACAAGCGCGCCCGGGAATGGACCGCCAGCCTGCTGGAGGCCGCCGCCAGCCTCGAGGAGCAGAGCCGGACCCTGGGACTGCTGGGGCGTTCCGATCCCCTGCCCCTGGAATTCGTGGACATGCACGACTTGATCCGTGGCGAAGTGGAGCGCCTGCGCCTGCGATATCCGCTGGTGCGCACCAAACTCAAGTTCGAAGCCCCGACAGCGCGCATTCCCGGTCGCGTGGGCCTGTTGTCCGGCGCCCTGGCCGCGGTGATGGTGAACGCCTGCGAAGCCATGCCCGAAGGCGGCCTGCTGCTGGTGCAGACCCGCATGGTGGGATCCGCGCAGACGGGACTGGCCTCCGCCCTGGACACACACCTGCAGGTTCTGGTCACGGATTCCGGCGAGGGTCTGGGCGAGGAGGCCCAGGAGCGCGCGCTGGACCCCTACTTCACCACGCGGGAGGGCCATGCGGGGCTGGGATTGAGCCAGGCCTGGGCTTGCCTCGGGTCGCACCGCGGGGAGCTGGAGCTGGAGAGTTCACCCGGTCGCGGAACTCAAGTGCGCCTCCTGCTGCCCCTGAAGGAGAACCACACACCCGGCGGCGTGCGCCGTCGCACGGGACGCGTGCTGCTGGTGGACGATGACGAAGTGGTGCGCGGCGTGGTGGGCAGCATCCTGCTTTCCCTGGGCTGGGAGGTGGATGCCTTCGGCAGCGGTCCCGAGGCCCTCGCCTGGCTGGATGCGGAGGAACGCGTCCTGGACCTGGCCCTGCTGGATCTGCGCATGCCGCTCATGAACGGATGGGAGTTGCTGCAGGAGTTGCGCCGCCGGGATGCCCGCCTGCGCGCCCTGCTCATGACGGCCTGGGCCGACGACCTGCCCCGCGAGCGCCTGCAGTCCCACGAAGTGCTGGGCGTGCTGGCCAAACCCTTTGAGCTGGACGACCTGCACGCGGCCATGGAGATGGCCATGCAGCACCTGCAGACCTGAAGCTCAGTTCCCCCGCAAGCGACGGATCAGCTGCGCGAACTCCTCGCGGTGTTCCGCCTTGCCCTGGATCTCCTGCAGGCGCCGCTGATCCCGGGCCCGCTCGAGGTTGCGCAACAGATCCCGCGCCTCCTCCACATCGCCGGGTCGGGTGGACTCCGTGAGGGCCCCCAGTGCCAGTTCGCGGATGTGGGCGTTGGCGCAGGCGTGGGCCCAGCTCTCCACTCCCGCATCCTCGTCGGCATGGGCCTCCATGGCCAGACGGAAAGCCTCGCGAAAAAGGGGGTGGTGAACCTCGCCCAGATCCAGACTCTCCGCGATCTCGTCACGCGCATCGCGGCAGCGCAGGAAAAGCTCCAACAGGTGCAGCTCGCGCTTCTCGTCCCGACCCAGGGTGCGGCGGTCCAGGCGCGGCATCTCCGTCTCGGCGCCCTCCGGCTCCCGCGCCATCCGTGCCTGGCTGCGACGCTCACGCGCCATGCGATCCACCTCGTGCAAAGGCACGCCGCTGGCCGAGGCGATGCGCTGCAGCAGAAGGGAGCGGTGCAGCAGGTCCTCCACCATCACCTCCGCCTCGACCAGTCCCTGCACGAACTCGCGGAACTCCGCTGGCGTGGCCCGCTCCTGTTGGCGGCGGAACTCGGCAATGCGGTAGATGAAATAGTCCTCCGACTCGGCGAGCAGGCGCTTCATCTCCTCGGCTCCCGACTGGCGCACCACATCGTCGGGATCCTGACCCAGCGGCAGCCGGCACACGCGCAGATCCAGCCCGGCACCGATGAGGCTGGCGGCCCCGCGCGCCATGGCCTTCTGCCCGGCGGCGTCACCGTCGTAGAGGAAGATGATGCGGTCCGCGAAGCGCTTCAGCAGGAGGGCCTGGTCCATGGTGAGGGCGGTTCCCAGCGTGGCGGCCACATGGCGGATGCCGGCGGTCCACAGCCCAATGAGATCCATGTAGCCTTCCACCAGCACGGCCGTGCGCTCCCGGCGGATGTCGTTCTTGTTCTCGAAGAGGCCATAGAGGGTGCGGCCCTTGTGATACAGCGCCGTCTCCGGGCTGTTGATGTACTTGGGCTGGTCGCTCTCGCCGCCGATCACGCGCCCACCGAAACCGATGACCGTGCCGCTCACGCCGCGGATGGGGAAGATGAGCCGCCCACGGTAGCGGTCGTAGACGCGGCCCTGCTCGCTGCGCAGGCTGACGCCGGCACCCACCAGCAGGTCCTCGGCCAAGCCGAGGCTCTGGCCGTGATCCGTCAGGGCCCGCCACTCGTCCGCCGCCCAACCCAGCTGAAAGCGTTCCTGCACCTCGGGCGTCAGGCCCCGCCGCGCCAGGTACTCCGGCAGGGCGCCCGCCTGGCGCACCTTCACCTGCAGCGCCTTGCGGAAGAAGTCCAGCGCGGCAAGGTTCACCGTTTGCAGGCGCTCCTCCAGCGACCGCGCCTCGGGCTCGCCCCTGTCGTCGTCAGGAATGGCGATGCCTGCGCGCTCCGCCAGCCTGCGCACCGCCTGGGGAAAGGCGAGGCCCTCGGCCTCCATCACGAAGCCCACCACATTGCCGCCCTTGCCGCAGCCGAAGCACTTGTACACGCGCAGGGAGGGGTTCACATTGAAGGAGGGAGTCTTCTCCTGGTGGAAGGGACACAGGCCCTTGTAGGTGGCGCCCGCCCGCTTGAGGGTGAGGTACTCGCTGACAATGTCCACGATGTCCACCGCGTCCAGCACCTGTTGGATGACGGGCTCCGGAATGCGTCCCACTCAATGCTCCACTTCGATGATGATGTCAGATCCGCGCGGCGCCTGTGTCACAGACAGGAAGCGCCTCACACATCCAGCTTGATGATGGTGACGCCGTCGCCGCCCTCCTCGGGCTGGCCGTCGCGGAAACTGGTGACGAAGCGGCTCTGGCGCAGATGGTCCTGCACCACCTGCCGCAGCACGCCCGTGCCTTTTCCATGGAGAATGGTGGCGAAAGACAGACCGCTCACAACGCAGTCGTCGATGTAGGCGCCCAGGTCCGCCAGGGCCTCGTCGGCGCTGCGCCCGCGCAGATCCAGCCGCAGACCGGGATCGCTGCTGCTGACGCTGATGCCGCCGCGACGCTCTCGTTCGGCGCGGGTCTCCTCGCCCAGCACTTCCAGCACACGCTCCCGATCGACGCTGAGCTTCAGAATGCCGGCCTCCACCTGCAGGCGCGCGCCGCCCTTTTCCACACGCAGCACGCGGGCGGGCGTCTCCAGGTCCTTGAGGCGCACGCGATCCCCCGGCTGGATGGGGCCCAGCTCCGGGGGACGACTGGGAGCCGGAGCCAGTTGGCGCTCCTTCTTCTGCAGCTCCCGCAGGCCTTGGGCGATGCGTTCGCGGCCAGCCTGCACGGTGACCTTTTCCGCCGCGCCCTGGCGGATTTCGCGCACGGTGTTCTCCACCAGCCGGCTGGCTCCCTTCACGATCTGCGCCGCCTCCTGCACCGCCTGGTGCCGCAGATCCCGGGCCTCCTTCTGGGCGCTCTTCAGCTTCTCCTCGTAGCGGGCAAGGGCGCTTTCCAATTTGATGCGCGTGGCCTCCGCCGCCTGTCGGTCCCGCTCCGCCGCCGCCACGCGGGCCTGCAAGTCCCCGATGAGGCGCGCCAAGTTCTTCTGTTCGCCGCCCAGATGGTGGCGGGCGCGGTCCAGCAGCACGCGGGGCATTTGCATGCGCTGCAGGATTTCCAGCGCGTAACTGCTGCCCGGCACGCCCTGCACCAGGCGGAAAGTGGGCACGATGGCCACCTCGTCGAAGCTCATGCTGGCGTTCTGCAGACCCTGCCGATCGTGGGCGAAGGCCTTGAGTTGGCCCAGGTGCGTGCTAACCACCGTCAGGCCGGGGCTGAGCAGCATGCGCTCCAGGAAGGCCATGGCCACGGCGCTGCCCTCTTCGGGGTCCGTGCCATTGCCCAGCTCGTCCACAAGGAAGAGGCCCGCCGCCGGGCCGTGTTCCAGGATCACCCGCATGCGGGCCAGGTGGCTGCTGTAGGTGGACAAATCGTTCTCGATGCTCTGCTGGTCGCCGATATCCGTCAGCACCGTGGCGAAGAGTGGAATGCGCGTGCCTTCCCCGCAGGGCAGTGGCAGGCCCAGGCGCGGCATCACGGCGAAGAGCCCGGCCGTCTTCATGGCCACGGTCTTGCCGCCGGCGTTGGGCCCGCTGATGAGCAACACGCGATCCCTTCCTTCTCCTCCCAGTTCAAGATCCAGTGGAACCACCTCCAGGTGGCGGGCCAACAAGGGGTGCCGCCCCTGCACGATGCGCATTTCCACGCCCTGGGCGATCTCGGGTACACGGGCGCCCAACTCCCGCCCCCACCGCGCGCGCGCGCGCAGGTGGTCCAGATCCAGCAGCAGGTCCCAGGCGGGCTCAAGTTCCACGCGCCGGGAGCGGATGGCATCACACAGGGAGCGCAGAATGCGCGCCTCCTCCTGACGCAGCTCCACCTCTGTGCGGCTCATGCGCGTGCGAATCTCCAGGCAGGCCGCCGGTTCCACGAAGAGGGTGCGACCGCTTTGGCTCTGGTCCACCACCAGGCCCTGCACGCGGCCCAGCGCGCCGGCGTTGACGGGCAACACGGGGCGGCCCTCGCGCCAACCCAGGCCTGTGTCACCCAAAAGGCCCTTGGCGCGCCAATCCGTCTCCACGCGATCCAGCTCTTTGCGCAAGCGGCCTTCCTCCGCCGCCAACAGCCGCCGCAGGCGGCCCAGATCCGGCGATGCCGCATCCAGGAGGGAGCCGTCCTCGCCCACCGCGCGCCGGATGGCATTCAATTCGACGGTGAAGGTGGGCAGCGTGGCCCTGCGGGTGGAAAGCAGGGGGGCTTGTGCGTCGAAGGGGGCGGTGGCCAGTTCGCCACACACCTCCAGCAGTGCGGCCAGATCGCGCAGTGCGGAGCCGTCCAGCCAGTCGGGTTCGTCAAGCAGTCGGCGCAGGGGGGCCTCGCCATCGGCCAGTGGACCCAGTCGTGGAGCGGCGCCGCGCTCCAACAGGTCGAGCATCTCGGCCACCTGCGCCAGATCCCGGGCCAGCGCGGCGGGATCCTCCTCCGGTTCGCCTTCGCGCAGGCGCAGCGCCGCACTGTTGCTGACAGCGTGTTCGGCCACCCAGTCCAGTAGGCGATCCAGCTCCAGCACATCGCGGGTGGCAAGGGGAATGAGTTGCAGGGCGCCGGCATCCTGCTGGCGCTGAGGCCGTCGTTCCCGCCATCGGCGTGGACGCGTGCGCCGGACAGTGCCCTTCTCTTCGTGCTCCCCCGTGCTCACAGCCCGAACTGCCCGAGGTGGTGGCGGATGTGACGGTCCTGCAAATCCGCCCACTGCAGGCGGTTCATGGCGCCAAAGACCGGGTGGTCGTGGGTGGCGGTGGGATCCGTCAGCACATCCCGGTGGAAGCGCCGCAGGAGGAGGATGAGGGATTGGCGGGCCGCCTCAAAGTTCTCGCCACGGGGGGCCAGAAACTCCGGCGTTGACGGCATGCGCCGTGGTGTGGGAAGGGGCAGCATGCCCACGGTGCGCAGCACAGGCGCCAGCCAGGAGGGCACCAGCATCGCCGCCGTGCGCAGGCCCAGAGCGATCTCCAGGGAATTGGACAGATGCTCCACCATGCCCAGTGGCGTCATGCGCCCCCAGTGAGGAATGCTGTCGGCCCTTAGTGCGGCCAGCCGGTTGATGGCGGATTCCACCCGCGAAGTGTCGATGAGACTCATGGCCGGAGCATAGCATTGCCCGGGCAGGGGGCGGGACAAGAGGGGAACTGAACCCTGGCTCAATCTTATTTCGCGGAGGCGAGATTCTGCTTGCGGACCATGTGACATAGGTGCACCCTCTTGCGCACGGGCCTCGCCCTGAGGCCGGCCTCCTCCGGAGGCCACACACAGCAAAACGCATCACATCATCATCCAGGCGGCCGCGACCCAGCGGCTGAGTCCGCGATCCTGCGGGACATCCCGCGTGTCTGCGGCCGACCGCCAACGCGAGGAGGTTCCATGAGACACGCTCTTTGCCTGGTTCTGTTGGCCGGGCTAACCGTCCCTCTTGCCCTGTCGGCACAGCAAGCCGATGGCGTGCCCGCCCAGAAAGGATCGGCCACCAAAATCCTTCAGCCTGCTGCGCCTCCCCCGGTAAATCCGGCGGATCCCATGCGCGACGCCCTTGTCCAGCAGTTGGGAATGGACTTGACCCCCGTGGATCGTGAGGCGATTGAGCAGCGCGCCATGGCCCTGAAGGTGTCGCATCAGCGCGCCGAGCTGGAATGGCTGATGACCAGGATGAGCGCCGCCGGGTCCACCGGAGATCTCTCGCGTCTGGAGGACGCCCTCCGACAGGTGGAGGCGATGCCCGCTCCCCAGGCCACGACCTGGCTGCCCCGCGATCCCGCTGCTGAGCGACCCGAGGGCACTCAAGGAGAAGGAGCACGGAAATGAAGTCAACCCCCCTCATCCTTGGAGCGCTGGCTCTTGCGCTGGCTGCCGGCCCCGCCCTGGCGCTGCGCAATCCCGCATTGACCCAGCAGAGAGACCTGCCTCGCGATCAGTTCCTGGATCTGGTTGATCCTGCAAAGGTGCGACTGGATCAGGTGGCCGTGAAGTTCAACGAAGACCTGCAGGTCCGCCTGCGCGAAGGCAAGCTGGCCGAGTTGGGGGCTCGCTCCCTGGACCCGGTGCTGGATTTCCTGGGGCGCCACCCTGAACTCAGTCTGACCCGCCTCTTCGACACGCTGGAGGAGAACGCGCTGGACGACTGGACCGCCCTGGGCGAGCAACGCTCTGGCGTGGATCTGGCGGACCTCAACAACTGGTACATGTTGACCGTTGCGGGACCCAATGACAAGGCCCGCATGCTGCTGGAGGAGATCCTGGCCCTGGCCGCGGTGCAGACCTGCTATTACGAGCCCATTCCGCGCCCGGCTGTTTGCGGCAGCGATCCTTCCCCAGCCACACCTTCCTACCTGGCATCCCAGGATTACCGTGAGGCCGCGCCCACCGGCGTGGACATCCAGTACGCGTGGGACCACAACCCCACTTACGGGAATGGCATCTCCTCCTACTAGTGGACCGAATCATGTGAGATGACGGATGATGAGGCGTCCAGACCGCCCAGTGCAAGGCGCAGGCCCGCAGGCGCAGTGGCGCTGCGTCAAGGGACTGCAACGCAGCGCTGGGTGGCAGGGGCGTTTCCCGAAGGGTTTGCGTTAAACTCAAGCGAAACCTGG
>Ga0172373_10005578_pt1 | contig 17194 bp, 15 predicted proteins | sample Lak10m_2_FD_114546 | JGI IMG/M metagenome (GOLD analysis project Ga0172373, IMG submission 114546) | Freshwater microbial communities from Kabuno Bay, South-Kivu, Congo - kab_092012_10m | ecosystem: Environmental > Aquatic > Freshwater > Lake | place: Democratic Republic of the Congo...
TCGGCCTTTGCTGCCGTTGGCACATCCTCCGGCATGAGACTGCAACCATAGGAAAAGCGGCCACACATTGCGTGGCCGCTGCCTGTATATCAAACTTCAGTCTGCTCGGAAATCTCCAAAGCATCATCGACCTCAATGCCCAGATACCTGACGGTGCTCTCCAACTTGGAATGACCGAGCAGCAATTGAACGGCTCGCAGGTTCTTCGTGCGCTTGTAGATTAGCGTTGCCTTGGTTCTTCGCATGGAATGCGTCCCGTAACTCGATGAATCCAGCCCGACAGCTGACACCCAGTGATGAACGATCCGCGCGTACTGGCGTGTCGAGACATGGGGCGATCGGGCTACCCGGCTGGGGAAGAGGTACTGATCTCCCCTCAGTTGAGACTTCTCCAGCCAGGCCGACACCGCCGTTCGCGTCGGCTCGGTCAGTTCGAACTGAACGGGGCGTTGAGTTTTCCGTTGAATAACCATGGCTCGCGGGAGAATCTGGCTGCCATGGGTCACGTCGCGCACACGCAGATTGACGAGATCGCAGCCGCGCAGCTTGCTGTCGATTGCCAGGTTGAACATCGCCAGATCCCGGACTGCATGCTTGTTCTGTAGGTGTATGCGGATCGCCCAGATGTCTTTGGGTTTCAACGGCGGCTTCTGGCCGACGAGCTTTCCCTTATTCCAGGCTTCGCGCTTGTTGATGGTTTCCATCTCAGACTCCTTGGTGGTTGATCGGAATCCGATTGTTCTGCGGAACGTAACGAGATGGGTATTACCGTAGCCCCCAAATAATGGAGAAGCTTATGTGGCTGACCTCAATAGACCAGCGTGGCCCATTCGGGATCGAGCGTGCGCTGCACGAAGGCGCTCGCTGCCGCCGTGCCGACGTATTCGGGGATGAGCGGTTCGTCCGCGCCGACCAGCGCGTTCATCGCCATGCCGCAGGCGTAAAACTTCACGTCGAGGTTGGCAGCCTGGCGCATCATGGCGTAGATGGAGACCTCAGAACCCGGCCACGGTTTGAGGCTTTCCGCCACGCCGGCGACGAGCAGGCGTACCGTCGGGCCGGCGAAATGGATTTCGACCTCACAGTCGAAAGCGGCCGCCGCCGCCGCATGCACGAAGGGCGTGGCGCACAGTTGCGGCCAGTCGACGGTCGCGCCCCAGAGCAGGATGGCAAGCTTCTGCTTCACAGAAATTCGGCCGCCGGGTCGGCGCGCCGGATAAGTCGGCGATACGCTTTGGCATCGACGAGGCGGCCCATGTCCTGCGGCCAGTCGTGCGGCCGCGCCTTGACCATCCAGCCCGCGCCGTAGGGATCGCGGTTGAGCAGGTCGGGATTCGCCTCCGCCGCCTCGTTGCCTTCGAGCAGATCGAAGCCGATGGGCGCATGCACGGCGATCACGGTCTTGGCGCATTCGACGACGCCCATGCCGCGCCCCGTTTCGACACTCGCGCCGTTCGGCTTGGCGGTGAAGCCGATGAGCTTGCCGGCGAGGTGGAGGCCATACGCCGTCGCGCCGATGGTGACCGTTGCATCGTCGTCATCGGGCAGCACCCACATGTCGTGTTCGGGATCGTAGAGCCGGTCGTGGGGAATGGCGCCGCGGAAGTGCTCGGTCATGACGGGAAAATAAATGGCGGAAGAGAGCAGGAGTCGAACCTACCAGGGACCGCATGGCGACCCCTCCCGGTTTTGAAGACCGAGCGTCCCACCGGGGAACGTTCTCTTCCGTGGTTGGATTTCATCGCGGCAGCCACTCCGGCCGGCTGTCGAGACTGCGCAAAATGTGGTCGTCGCGCACGCGGCGAGTGTAGCCGATGCGGTCGAAAAATTCGAGGATGTGGATCGCCACCTTGCGGCCGCCGCCGCCCGCACCGAAGACCCTGTCGCGCAGGTCGGCCGCGCGCGCGGCGCCATGCTGTTCGTTGAGTTCGGCGACGAGGGCCGCCAGTTCCGCCACGGCGGACGCTGTGAAATAGTGGTCGTGCGCCACCGGATAGAGTTCGCCGGCGCGCGCCAGCCGCTTGAACAACTGGCGTACCGTCTCCTCCGGGGTGCCGCTGGCCTTGAACACGTCGCGCACGCGCGGCGGGTTGCCGGGCGCGGCGTCGAGCAAGGGCTGGAGCACGGCGAACAGGTCGCGGTCGGCGGCCGACACGCTGGCGCGATGTGCCGGCAGATGCAGCCAGGCGCGCGTTTGCGCGACCTCGCCCGCGTCCATCAGTTCGCCGATCAGTGCGTCGAAAGCCGGGCGCGGCAGCGTCGCCAGCGTCATGCGGCGCAGGCGTTCGCGCTCGACGCCGGCCAGGTCGGGCGCACGTTCGTGTTCGCGCGCCAGCGCGTCGAGCAGCCGCGCGCGCAAGGCCGCCCAGCCGGCGGCGGTGAAGCCCAGCGCGCCGACGGTGCGCAGGCTGGCGCGTTGCCACAGCGCGGTCGCGCTCGCCGCGTCGAGGTTCCAGTTGATGGCGTAGCGGTCGAGATCGACGCCGGCCGGCGCGGCGGCGGCCATGCGCGCGAGCGCGACGGCGGGGTCGTCGTCGCCCAGCGCGGCCAGCAGCGCCAGCCGCTCGGGGCTGCGCTTGTGGCGCGTCGGCGGGAAGATGTCGAGCACGCGCCCGCCGCCGACGGTGCGCCGCGCCCCCGCGTCGCGCAGCACGAAACGGTCGCCGCGTAGCGCCAGCGTTTCCCTGTCCAGCAAAATCTCCACCAGCGCCGTCCCGCCAGGACCGACTTCCGCGCAGTCGAGCAGCGCGACGCGGCCGGTGATGTCCTCCGCGCCCAGATGCGCATGCACCGGTTGCAGATGCTTGAGCGGCGCGCCATCGCGCGGCACGCGCAGTTCGCCGTGGAAGCGCATGATCGGCAGGGCGAGCGCGGGATCGACCAGCCACATGCCGCGCTCGATGTCCTTCTTCTCGAAATCGCCGGCCAGCGCCAGGGCGATGCGCTCGCCGGCCTGGCCGCTCTCCGCCGGACGATCCTGCACATGCAGGCCGCGCACGCGCGCCTTCAGCCCCGGCGGCGCAATTGTCGCCGTCTCGCCAGCGCCGACTTTTCCCGCATGCGCCGTGCCGGTGACGACGGTGCCGACGCCCGCCAGCGTGAAGGCGCGGTCGATGGCAAGGCGGAAGCGGCCCGCCGCCGAACGCGCGCGGTGCTGCGCGGCAGCCGCTTCAAGGTGCGCGCGCAACTCGGGCACGCCCTCCCCCGTCGTTGCCGCCAGCGGAAAAACCGGCGCGGCGGCCAAGGTCGTGCCCGCGAGCAGTTCGGCGACCTCGCGTTGCGCCGCCGCGACCCGATCCGCATCGACCGTGTCGCACTTGGTCAGCGCGACCGCGCCGCGCGTTAGCCCGAGCAGATCGAGCAGGTCGAGATGCTCGCGCGTTTGTGGCATCGGCCCGTCGACGGCGGCGACCACCAGCAGCACGAAGTCGATGCCGGTGGCGCCGGCCAGCATGTTGCGGATCAGCTTCTCGTGCCCCGGCACATCGACGAAGCCGAGCACGCTGCCGTCGGCCAGCGGCGCATAGGCATAGCCCAAATCGAGCGTGATGCCGCGCGCCTTCTCCTCCGGCAGGCGGTCGGCATCCACGCCGGTGAGCGCCTTCACCAGCGTGGTCTTGCCGTGGTCGATGTGGCCTGCAGTGCCGATCAGCATGGGGCGAGTTGCATGGGGTTACGCAACGATTTCTTTCGAGACGATCTTATACGCGAAGCTGGCGGCATCGAGACTGTCGAAGCGGCCGGTGGCGTTCTCGCCCTGCGGATACATGAGGTAGGGAATCTCTGGCCCGGTCGAGCCCGGCAGCGTGAGATCGTGTGCGAAGTTGTAGGCGAGCCAGTTGGTTTCCCAGGCGCCGAACAGTTTTTTGCGCGCGGCGACCACCACGTCGTCGGCCAGCGTCAGGCCGGGCTTTTCTTCGAGCACCACCTTGCGCACGTCGGCGGGATCGACCGGCACCCAGCCGAAATTCGCCAGCCAGACTTCGGCGCGGCAGTGCTGCGCCTTGCTGATGTCGCCGCTCTTGCCCAGGCTCTTGTAACCGAATTTCGAATCGGCGACGCGGATGCCGTAGACGTCGCGCGCCGGTAGCCCGGCGGCGCGGGCGAGGCCGACGAACAGCGCGTTGAGGTCGGCGCACTTGCCGGTCAGATCGCCGGTTTCGAGCATGAAGCGGATATCGCCGAGGCCGCAGCCGCGCGTTTTCGGATTGCGCTGCGTGTTCTCGACGATCCATTCGTAGATCGCCCGCGCCTTGTCGAGATCGGTCTTCGCGCCGTGGGTGATTTCCAGCGCGCTCTTCTTCACGATGCCATCGGTGGGCAGCAGATCGGTCGGACGGGTATAGAGCGCGCGCGTGGCTTTGTCGAGCGGCGCGACCTTGCCGGGTTGCGTCAGGTCGATGGCGCGGTCGCGGGCGGCGAAGCGGCTGACGACTTCGAGCACCGGCGCCGGTTCGCCGGCATCCCATTGGGCGGCGAGCATGCGGACGCCCTGGACGGAATCGCGCAATTCCCGCACGTCTGCTGCGTTGCCCTGCCACAGGTTGCCCATCGGCTTGATCCAGGCGGCATCTTCGACCGAGGGTAGCGGAATCCATGCCTTGGGTGCGCCGTTGGCGGCAGGCAGTTCAAGACGGGTGGTGACTTCGAACACGCGCCAGCCATTGGCGGGCGTGGGGTTGAAGCCGGCGGCTCCCGCATCGGCCCAGACGAGGCGCGACGCGGCAGGCACGGCAATGGCCGACAGGGCGGCGGTTTTCAAAAAGTTGCGGCGATCCATCAGTTGTTTCCTCCGATTGATTCAAACCGTCGCGGAGCGGAAGCCGCCGCGACTTACAAATGCGATGCAGGACATCGCGGGGCTACGCACCCAGTCGGCTCAAGGCCGAAAGCTGGGCGACGAATTCGGTTTCTTCATGCGCCTGCAAGCAGCGCAGATCGAGCAGCAACGCGCCGTCCTCGATGCGGCCGATGACGGGGCGCGGCAGCGCGCGCAGGGCTTTTTCGATGCGGTTCAGCGCACCGCCCTTCTTGCCCTGCGGGCGGACGGCGAGGCCGGCCGAGGGCAGGCTGTCGACAGGCAGCGAGCCGGAGCCGATCTGCGATTTGAGGGCGACGATTTCCGCCGTCACGGGCTGCGCCGCCAGCGCGGTTTGCAGCGCCGGCAGCAGGCGGAGAGCGGCGGCGCGGATGTCGGCCTCGGGGCGCGTCAGTTGTTGCAGCGCCGTGAGGCGTTCGGCGAGGCGATCCGGGTCGCGATAGAGGCGCAGCACGGCTTCGAGCGCGGCGAGCGTGAGCTTACCCACCCGGAGGGCGCGCTTGAGCGGGTTCTTCTTGATCTTGGCGATCAATTCCTTCTTGCCGACCAGCAGCCCGGCCTGCGGGCCGCCGAGCAGCTTGTCGCCGGAGAAGCTGACGAGGTCGGCGCCGGCCGCGATGTTTTCGCGCGGCGTCGGCTCGTGCGGCAGGCCCCAGCGTTCGAGGTCGGCAAGCGTGCCGGAACCGAGGTCGACGACGAAGGGAAGCTTGTGTTCGTGCGCCAGCGCGGCGAGTTCGGCTTCTGGCACGGCCTTGGTGAAGCCGTGGATCGCGTAGTTGCTGGCATGCACCTTCATCAGCATCGCGGTGCGCGGCGAGACCGCTTCGGCGAAGTCCTTCAAGTGCGTGCGATTGGTTGTACCGACCTCGACGAGTTTCGCGCCGGCGCGCTTCATGATGTCGGGCACGCGGAAGGCGCCGCCGATCTCGATGAGTTCGCCGCGCGAAACGACGACCTCCTTCTTCTGCGCCAGCGTGTTGAGCAGCAGGAAGACGGCGGCGGCGTTGTTGTTGACGACGGTCGCCGCCTCGGCGCCGGTGAGTTCGCAGAGCAGTTCGTTCACGATGTCGTCGCGGTCGCCGCGCCCGCCGGAGTCGATGTCGTATTCGAGGGCGCAGGGACTGCGCGCCGCCTCGACCAGCGCCGCGACGGCTTCCTCGGGCAGCGGCGCGCGGCCGAGGTTGGTGTGCAGCACGGTGCCGGTGAGATTGAACACCGGACGCAGTTTCGGCGTCGCCAGCGCCGTCCCGCCAGCGCCGACTTTTGCGATCAGCGCGGCTTCGTCGGGCAGCGGCGCGCCCGCCTGCGCGGCGGCGCGCGCGGCGGCGAGCGTTTCGCGCACCAGCCGCGTGACAACGGCGCGGCCGTGGGTTTCGATCAGGGAAGCGACCGCCGCATGGGACAGCAGGCGGTCGACGGAGGGCAGTCTGGAAAGTGTCGTCATGATTTCACCCGACCGGGCAGAAATGTAATGGGCGGATACTACTCGTTGCCGGGCACGTAGAACAGGTTGGGGCCGGCGCGCGCATAGCCGGCTTCATCGACGAGGATGTCGAGCGCAAGCGTGGCGAGGTCGTCGGCCACCGGATCGAGTCCGCCCTTTTCCTGGTAGACGATCTTCAGGTAGCTCTGGCAACTGTCGCAGGTTTCGGCTTTGACCGCGTCGGGATGCGCGATGCCCGCGCCTTCCAGTTGGCGGTAGGAAATCCCTTCGGTGGCGTCGCAGGCCGCGCACTTGACGCGCACCAGGTTCCATTCGGTGTTGCACAGCGCGCAATGCAGATAGCGCAGGTTGCCCACCTCGCCCACCGTCTTGACGACGCTGGCGACGGGCAGGAAGCCGCAGCAGGGGCAGACGCCCGGCACGTCGAGCGGCGGGATGCCGTCCGCGCCAAGGCGGCTGGCCATGCGCGTCCAATAGACCTGGAGCGCGGCGGCGACGATGGGCAGCACGGCGGCATCGGCGCCGTAGAGTTCGGTGCGCAGCACGCGGTCGGCCAGCGCCTCGATCTCGGCGGCGGGACGCGCCGGCAGGGCGACGAGCGCGGGACGCAGGGCGGCGGGCGCGGCGCTGGCAAGGTCTTCGCACAGGCATTGCAGCACCGCGCGCCAGACGGGATCGCGCGGCCTGGTCTGCGCCGGCAGCGGCGGCATGCGATGGGCGCGTGCCTGCGCTTGCTGGGCGGCATCGCCGGTCGGGAAATCGGGGGCCTTGTGCAGGCACGCATGCTGCGCGCGGCTGACGGCGGCGAGGAAGTTCAGCCAGTCGCCGAGGGCATGGCCGGCGGCGAGCTGCTCGAAACGCCGTGCGCGGGCGGCGAAGAGGTCGCCGTCGGGCGCGATCACCGTCGGCGGTTCGTAGGGCGGCTTGATCGGGGAGGGTTCGTTTTCAGTCATGGTTATTCGGGAAAAAGGCCCGCAGGGGTGACCTGCGGGCCGTTGGGATGCGCTAGCGCATCAGGATTTGCCGGTCATTTTCCGGTGACCTGGCGATACCAGCCGCGATGATGCTGCTTGGCCCAGCCGCGCGTCACCGTGCCATACCACATGGCGCGGATAGTGCCCTTGACCCAGATCGCCGCATAGACATGGACGAAGATCAGCGCGATCATCACGGCCGCCGCAGCGGCATGAATCACCGATCCGAATCGCACCAGGTCGACAGGCAGGTTGAAGTAGGCTCGCCACATCAGGACGCCGGATACCGCCAGCAGCAGCACGCACACGGCGAGAGCCCAGAACATCATCTTCTGGCCGCCGTTGTATTTGCCCTGTTCCGGCAAGTTGTGGTCGTCGCCGTCCACCATCTCGCCGATCCGCGACAGCCATTCCTTGTCCGCCGGCGTCATCGCGTTGAGCGACTTGAAGCGGCAGAACATCGCCACGAACGACAAGGCCATCAGCACCCCGAGGAAGGGATGCAGGATGCGCGCCCAGACCCCGCCGCCGAACAACTGCGTCAGCGGGAAGAACGCGGGATGGAAGAAGGCCAGTCCCGAGAGGCCGAGCAGGATGAAGCAGATGCCGACGACCCAGTGGTTGGCCCGCTCGGACGCCGTGTAGCGTTGCAGGTCTTTCGGATTGCGGATCATTGTCTCATCTCCTCTTCTGTCTCCTTCTCGAGTTCGTCCTCAAGCTCCTTGCTGACCTCGTTCGGCCCCTTGGTGACGTAGTGGAACAGGCTACCCAGCGCGACGCCGGCCAGCGCGAGCGTGGCGAGCGGCTTGGCGAAGCCTTTCCAGAGCGAAACCATCGGACTGATGCTCGGATCGTTGGGTAGCTTGCTATACAGCTCCGGCCGGTCGGCGTGGTGCAGCACATACATGACGTGCGTGCCGCCGACCCCTGGCGGATCGTATAGCCCGGCCTTGGCGAAGCCGCGCGCCTTGAGGTCGACGAGGCGCTTGGCCGCGACGTCCTTCATCTGCTCCTTGCTGCCGAACTGGATCGCGCCGGTCGGGCAGACCTTGGCGCAGGCGGGCGCCTGGCCGACGGCGACCCGGTCGGAACACAGCGAGCACTTGTAGGCCTTGCTGTCTTCCTTGGCGAGACGCGGAACGTTGAAGGGACAGCCGGTCACGCAGTAGCCGCAGCCGATGCAGTTTTCCTGATGGAAATCCACGATGCCGTTGGCGTACTGGATGATCGCGCCGGGGGCCGGGCAGGCCTTGAGGCAGCCCGGATCGGAACAATGCATGCAACCGTCCTTGCGGATCAGCCACTCCAGCTTGCCGCCTTCCTCGACCTCGTTGTAGCGCATCACGGTCCACGACTTGGCCGACAGGTCGGTGGGGTTGGCGAAGGTGCCGGCGCAACTGCCGACTTCGTCGCGGACGTCGTTCCACTCCATGCACGCCACCTGACAGGCCTTGCAGCCGACGCAGGTCGTGACGTCGATGAGTTTCGCGACTTCCGTGGTCTCGCGCACGCCGGGGGGCGGCGTGGTCGTCGCCGAGCGGCGGGCGATGTCTAAACTTTGCAGTGCCATTTAGCTATCTCCTCACGCTTTCTCGATGTTGACCAGGAACGCCTTGAATTCCGGCGTCTGCGCGTTCGCGTCGCCCACGAAGGGGGTCAGCGTATTGACGATGAAGCCCGGCTTGGCCACGCTCATGAAGCCCCAATGGTTCGGCAGCCCCACGGTGTGCACCTTCTTGCCGTCGACGTCGAGCGCCTTGATGCGCTTGGTGACCACCGCCACGGCCTTGATGTAGCCGCGCATGCTGCGCACCTTGACGCGGTCGCCGGCGGCGATGCCCTTCTCCTTCGCCAATTCCTCGCCGATCTCGACGAACTGCTCCGGCTGGACGATCGCGTTCAGCTTCGAATGCTTGGTCCAGTAGTGGAAGTGCTCGACGAGGCGGTAGGTGGTGGCGACGTAGGGGAAGTCCTTCGCGGTGCCGAACGCCTCCATGTCGCCCTTGTACACGCGGGCGGCCGGATTGCTCTTCGCCTTCGGGTTCTGCGGGTGGAAGGGATTGGCGTCGAGCGGCGACTCGAAGGGCTCGTAGTGCTCGGGGAAAGGGCCGTCGGCCATTGCCGGCGCAAACAGCCGCGCCACGCCTTCGGGGTTCATGATGAAGGGCATCACGCCTTCCTCGGGCGCGGCGTTGGGGCGCATGTCGGGCACATCGTTGCCGCCCCAGGCGGTACCGGTCCAGCGCAGCAGCGGGCGCTTCGGATCCCACGGCTTGCCGGAGGGATCGCAACTGGCGCGGTTGTAGATGATGCGCCGGTTCACCGGCCAGGCGTAACCCCAGTTCAGCGTCTGGCCGAGGCCGGACGGATCGCTGTTGTCGCGCTTGGCGGTGTTGTTGCCGGCCTGCGACCACGAACCGCAATAGATCCAGTTGCCGCAGGAGGTGCTGCCGTCGTCGCGCAGCAGGCCGAAAGTGCCCAACTGCTCGCCGGCCTTGGCCAGCACCTTGGTCGGATCCTTCGGGTCCGTCAGGTCGGCCAGCGCCTTGCCGTTGATTTCCATCAGCAGCTCTTCGGGCGCGGGCTTGGCCGGGATGCGGTAGGGCCAGGTGATGCCGTTGATGGCATCCGGGAACGCGCCGCCGTCCTTGGCATACATCTCCTTGAGCTTGAGGAACAGCGCGGCCACGATCTCGGCGTCGCCCTTCGCTTCGCCCGGGCCGTCGGCCGCCTTCCAGTGCCACTGGATGACGCGACCCGAGTTGGTGAAGGAACCCGTTTCCTCGGCGAAGAGGTTGCAGGGCAGGCGGAACACCTCGGTGGCGATCTTGGCCGGATCGACCTCGTTCAACTCGCCGTGCGGCTTCCAGAACTCGGACGTGTCGGTGGCCAGCGGGTCGATGATGACCAGATACTTGAGCTTCGCCAGCGCATCGCCGATCTTCTTCTTGTTCGGCACCGAGGCCAGCGGGTTGTAGCCCTGGCAGACAAAGCCGTTCATCTTGCCCTGGTGCATGCGCTCGAAGATGGCCAGCGTGTCGTAGGCCCCGTCGATCTTCGGCAGCCAGTCGTAGCAGAAGTCGTTGTCGGCCGTCGCCTTCGCGCCGTACCACGCCTTTTGCAGACTGGTGAACCACTTCGGGAAGTTCTGCACAAAGTTCATCTGGTTCGGCCGCAGCGGTTTCGGCGTGCGCTTTTCCAGATAGGTCTTGCGGTCGACATCGCTCTCGTTCGGCGCGGCGATGTAGCCCGGCAGGTTGGCCCCGAACAGGCACTGGTCGGTGATGCCCTGGACGTTGGCGTGGCCGCGCAGCGCGTTGATGCCGCCACCCGCCATGCCCATGTTGCCGAGCAGGGTCTGGATGATCGCCATGGTGCGGATGTTCTGCGAACCCTTGGAATGCTCCGTCCAGCCCAGCGCGTACAGGATGGTCATGGTCTTGTTGGGCGCCGCCGTTTCGGCGATCAGCTCGCAGACCTTGAGGAAGGCATCCTTGGGCGTGCCGGTGACCTTGCTGACCATTTCCGGCGTGTAGCGCTCGTAATGCTTCTTCATGAGCTGGAACACGCAGTTCGGGTCTTGCAGGGTCGCGTCGACCTTGGCGAAACCATCCTTGTCGAGCTGATAGCTCCAGGTCGCCTTGTCGTATTTGCGCTTTGCCTCGTCGTAGCCGGAGAACAGGCCGTCGTCGAACTTGAAGTCCGGGTTGATGAGGAAACTCGCGTTCGTGTAGTGCTTGACGTATTCGTGCTGAATCTTGTCGTGCGTCAGCAGGTAGTGGATGACGCCGCCCAGGAAGGCGATGTCGCTACCGGAACGCAGCGGCGCGTAGAAATCGGCGACGGCGGCGGAGCGCGTGAAGCGCGGATCGCAGACGACGAGCTTCGCCTTGCGTTCCTTCTTCGCTTCGATCGCCCACTTGAAGCCGCAGGTATGCGCTTCGGCGGCATTGCCACCCATCACCATCACGAGATCGGCATTTTTAATGTCGACCCAGTGGTTGGTCATCGCACCTCGTCCAAACGTCGGGGCCAGACTGGTCACCGTGGGCGAGTGTCAGATGCGTGCTTGAGTTTCGAATGCGACGGCGCCGAGGCCGCGAAGAATCTTGTGCGTGAGATAACCGGTTTCGTTGCTGGCGGCCGAAGAGGCGAGCATGCCGAAGGTGTTCCAGCGATTGACCGTCAGCCCCTTGTCGTTCTTCTCGACGAAGTTGGCGTCGCGGTCGGCCTTCATGTGGGTGGCGATGCGGCCGAGCGCGTCGTCCCAGGAGATGCGCTTCCACTCGTTCGAGCCGGCTTCGCGCACTTCGGGATATTTGAGGCGGTTCGGACTCTTGACCATGTCGAGCAGGCCGGCGCCCTTCGGGCACAGCGAGCCACGGTTGACGGGATTGTCGGGATCGCCCTCAATGTGACTGATGTCCGCCTTGGCGTTTTTCGATTTGTCGCCGGTCGTGTAGATGAGAACCCCGCAACTCACCGAGCAATACGGACACATGTTCCGCGTTTCGGTGGCGCGGGCGAGCTTGAAGGCTCTGACCTCCGCCAGGGCTGCGGTCGGCGAGAAGCCCATCAGGGCTATGCTCGATCCTCCCATGCCGGCGGCGCAGACCTTGAAGAACTGTCGCCTTGAGACTTGCATTGACCTTCCTCCTTGGTTATAGAGAACGGGCGACCCCCTGTCGCCCTGCCAATTCTCTGCAACTTTCGCGCCAATAACTACAATCATTTGATTGGTATTGGTTTTCAAAAATTTATTGGCGGTGCGCGGAAAAAGTTGAGACAATTTGTCTCAATAAAAAACAAGTCCGTTGGACAAACCGTCTTGTGGAGGAGACATGGACGACACGGAGAAGCCGGCCGGCCGCGCGCTGGCGTGGCCGCAATATTCGATTCTGGCCGTAGACGACGAGCCGGGGATGCGCAGTTTCCTCGTTCGCTCCCTGGCGGGGCGCTGCCATCAGGTGGAAACCCTCGGCAGCGTCGAGGAAGCGGAGGAACTGCTGCTGCGCAGGCGCTTCGACCTGATCGTGCTCGACATCACCCTGCCCGGGAAGTCCGGCGTCGAATGGCTGGCCGAACTGCGCGAGAAAGGTTTCACGGGCGACGTGATCCTGATTACCGCCTTCGCAGACCTCGAAACCGCTATCCACGCCCTGCGCGCCGGCGCTTCCGACTTCCTTCTCAAGCCGTTCCGTCTGCCTCAGATCATCAACGCAATCCAGCGCTGCTTCGAGCGTTCGCGCCTGGCGCGCGAAAACTACGTGCTGCGCCGCGAGGTGCAGGAACGATCCGGCATCATCGAGGGATTGATTGGCGACTCCGCAGCCATGCGCGAAACTTGCGCAATCATCAAGCGCATTGCGCCGACGCCCTCTACGGTGCTTATCACTGGCGAATCAGGCACTGGCAAGGAAGTGGCGGCTCGCGCCCTGCACCGCATGAGTCCGCGCGCCGACGGACCATTCGTGCCGCTCAACTGCGCCGCCGTCGCCGCCGAGCTGATCGAAAGCGAACTGTTCGGTCATGTGCGCGGTGCCTACACCGGAGCACAGGTCGCTCGTGACGGACTGTTCTATTACGCCAATGGGGGCACACTATTCCTTGACGAGGTCGGAGAATTATCCCTGCCGATGCAGGCCAAGCTGCTGCGGGTAATCGAGGAGCGGCGCATCCGCCCGGTTGGCTCGGAACAGGAAATCCCGGTGGACGTGCGCATCGTCGTTGCCACCAACCGCAATCTGGCCGCCGAGGTCGCGGCTGAGCGTTTCCGCCGCGACCTCTATTACCGCCTCAATGTAGTCGAGGTGCATATGCCACCGCTGCGCGAGCACGCGGGCGACATTCCGGCTCTTGTCGAGCACTTTGTCCATCTACTCGCGCCCCAGCTTGGTGTTGTCCCGCTAACGGTACCCGCCACCACCTTTCATGCGCTGATGGCCGACTACGACTGGCCGGGCAATATCCGCGAATTGCGCAACCTGGTCGAACGCTCGCTGATCCTCGGCGAGTTCCGTTGCGACTTCCTGCCAGTGGAAGCATCTGCGGTAGCTTCGGTTGGCGAATCGGCCAGTCTCGACGAGTTGGAGAAACGCCACATTCTCGGCGTGCTCGACGCGGCGCACGGCAACAAGTCGGAGGCGGCGCGCCGCCTGGGCATCTCGCGCAAGACCCTCGAACGGCGCTGCGCGGCCTGGGGCCGATGAGCCTTCTCGCCCATCTGCGCTCCTCCGTCCGCGCCAAACTGCTGGCGCTGGTACTGCTGCCGCTGGCGGGCATGCTGCCGGCCCTGCTGTTCGCGCTGACCGTCTGGGGTGGCAATGCCTACGACCGCCTGCTGATCTTCAAGATTCGCAGTGACCTAGCTGTAGCCAACGGCTACTTTGATCGCGTACGCGAGAGCGTCGGTAGCGGGGTGGGCATGCTCGCCGCCTCGAACCGCCTCGCCAGCGCGCTGGCGCGGCGCGACGGCGCGGCGCTGTCGGACTTTCTGCAGGCCACGAAGAACTCCCTGCGGGTGGATTTCCTCCATTTCGTCGCACCCGACGGCCGTGTCGCGGGGTCGAGTGACCGGCTGCCACCCGGCACGGACCTGACGGCGCGACCGGCGGTCCGCGACGCGCTGGCCGGCCGCGCCGGTACCGTGCTCGACATCTTCACGCGGGAGCACCTGGCTGCCATCCACCCCGATCTCGCCGAACGCGCCCGCGTGCCGATCATCGCCACTCGCAACGCCGCGCCCGACATGTACGCCGATCGCGATGCAGAAACCCGAGGCATGGTGATCCACGCCGCCGCGCCGGTGCATGACGGCGACGGCAAGCTGCGCGGCGCGCTGGTCGGCGGCCTGCTGCTCAACCGCAACCTCGATTTCGTCGACCGCATCAACGAGATCGTTTATCCGACCGGCGCCCTGCCTTTCGGTGGCAACGGCACGGCCACGCTGTTCCTCGACGATGTGCGCATCGCCACAAACGTGCGCCTGTTCCAGGACGCTGACAACCGCGAGCGTGCCATTGGCACGCGCATCTCCGCCGAGGTCGGCGCGGCCGTGCTCGGGCGCGGCGAGACCTGGCTCGACCGCGCTTTCGTCGTCAACGACTGGTATGTCTCGGCCTACGAACCTCTCGTCGACAGCGAAGGGCAGCGTATTGGCGTGCTCTACGTCGGTTATCTGGAAGCACCCTTTCGCGCCATCATGCACTGGGCGCTGGGTGGCATCGTGGTGATCTTTGCAGCGGCGATCCTGCTGGCGGCCATGTGGTCGATGAAGTGGGCGCGCGGCATTTTCCGGCCGCTCGAACGCATGAACGACACCATGAACGCCATCGAGGCCGGCGACGCGGCGGCGCGCGTCGGCGCCTTGCCGCAGCCGGACGAAATCGGCCAACTCGCCGCGCACTTCGACCAACTGCTCGACCGCCAGCAGGAGCAGAACGAGGAGCTGCGGCGCTGGGGCGAGGAACTCGACGCCAAGGTGGCGGAGCGCACGGCCGCCCTCGAGGCGTCGAACCGCGAACTGCGCGAAGCGCAGCGCCGGCTGGTCATGTCCGAAAAACTCGCCGCCATCGGCGAGCTCACCGCCGGCGTGGCGCACGAAATCAACAATCCCGTGGCGGTGATCCAGGGCAATCTCGACGTGCTGCGCGAAGTGCTTGGCGAGGGCGCCGCACCGGTGCGCGAGGAACTCCGGCTGGCGGACCAGCAGATCGACCGCATCCGCCTGATCGTCGCCAAGCTGCTGCAATTCGCGCGGCCCAGCGAGTTCGCCGGCTACATCGAGAACGTCTCGCCGCGCGAGGTGCTGGCCGACTGTCTGGTGCTCGTCGGCCACCTGCTCAAGCGCGGCAACATCGCCATCGTCCAGGACATCGCCAGCGCGCGCAGCGTCGCCATCAACCGCAACGAGCTTCAGCAAGTCGTCATCAACCTGCTGGTCAACGCCATCCAGGCGATGCCCGACGGCGGCACGCTGACGCTTGCGACGCGCGACTGGGACGAGGACAGCGCGCCGATTGGCGCCGCTCTCACGGTGATGGACACCGGCGCCGGTATCGCTCCTGAAAACCTCGGCCGAATCTTCGATCCCTTCTACAGCACCAAGGGGCAAGGCGGTACCGGCCTCGGCCTTTCGGTCAGCTACGGCTTGGTCGAACGTTACGGCGGACGCATCACTGCGGAAAGCCAGCCAGGTAGCGGCACAAAATTCTCCGTCTGGCTTCGGTCGGAGTGAGCGGCAGCTGTCTATCGGTGTCGTTTGATCTCGAATAGCAGGTATCCGCTTCATTGCGGACCGAAATGCCAATACGCGCGGATGACCGGATTGGCCGAGGAGTTCGAATTGACCTTCCGGCAGGTTCCGAATGTGCAGCAGTCGTTGGTCAACAGCCGCGAACAACGCGCTGCCAGAAAGCGGCCACACGGTGTATCCCGCATGGCCGCGGGTACTGCCTAGATCTCGGTCTGCTCGGAAATCTCCAAGGCATCATCCACCTCGATGCCCAGATACCTGACCGTGCTCTCCAGCTTGGAATGACCCAGCAGTAGCTGAACTGCCCGCAGGTTCTTCGTGCGCTTGTAGATCAGCGTTGCCTTGGTTCTCCGCATGGAGTGTGTCCCGTAGGTCGATGCATCCAGTCCGACGGCTGCGACCCAGTGATGCACGATCCGCGCATATTGGCGTGTCGAGACATGGGGCGAACGGGCTACCCGGCTGGGGAAGAGATACTGGTCTCCCCGAAGATGAGACTTCTCCAGCCAGGCCGACACCGCCGTTCGCGTAGGCTCAGTCAGCTCGAACTGGACGGGGCGTTGTGTTTTCCGTTGGATGACCATGGCCCGCGGGAGAATCTGGTTGCCATGGGTCACGTCGCGCACATGCAGATTGACCAGATCGCAGCCGCGCAACTTGCTGTCGATTGCCAGGTTGAACATCGCCAGATCCCGGACCGCATGCTTGTTCTGCAGGTGAATGCGGATCGCCCAGATGTCCTTGGGCTTGAGGGGAGGCTTCTGACCAACGAGCTTGCCTTTGTTCCAGGCTTCGCGTTTCTGGATAGTTTCCATCTCAGACTCCTTGGTGGTTGATCGGAGTCTGATTGTTCTACTAGAGGGGCAGCGGCGGTGATTTACCCGAAGAAGCAACCGTATGGGTCGGCATCTACCGCCGCAAGAAATTCATCAATTGTCTTGACCTTCGATGCCGGCTCGTAACCATGCCACTTCAGGTCGGCCCGTTTCCAGAACACCCTCCACAGGTTTTGCGTTCTGACGTAGGTCGCTTTCGCAATTGGATAATGGCGAATGGTCGACGGGTCGTCCCACTGCGGGCGTATCTCGATTATTTCAACGCTCTGGTCAATCAGCCGATAGCCAATATCGAGTTCTGGACGAATGTGTGGCGGCGGACGACGCTTGGCAAGAAACTTGTCCATGGCCTTTTCGATACGCTTCCTGTCGAGATCGTTGAACGCCAAGGGCTACTCCCCGGAATCGTGCGAAGCCATGATCGTGCCTAACGTGGCAGACAGCTTAGGTAATACCGCTTCCTACGCTTGTCAGGCAAAGACAACGGAAACGGCACCCTCACCTTGCCGCTTTTTGGCCTTTTGCCGTACGACGATTTCGACATCCATGCCGAGTTTGGTCAGGAATCCGACCAGCCGTTCCTGAGAGTAACCCTTGAAGTGACCGCGCAGGAGGGCGGATACCTTGGGCTGGTCGATCCCCAATAGTTCGGCGGCCTGGACCTGGGTCAGTTTCCGGGCCTGGATGATGCGACCAATCTGGGCGACGATACGCGCCTTGGCGAGCATTTCCCCGGCATCGGCGAAACCGAGATCGGCATACACGTTGCCGGTGCTGACTTCGTAGTCGATGTCTTTGGTGGTCTTGCGTGTCATGTTCATGCTCCTTCCGCGAGTCGTCGCGCATCGTCCAGTCGCTTGCGAATCA
>Ga0172373_10005581_pt1 | contig 17191 bp, 7 predicted proteins | sample Lak10m_2_FD_114546 | JGI IMG/M metagenome (GOLD analysis project Ga0172373, IMG submission 114546) | Freshwater microbial communities from Kabuno Bay, South-Kivu, Congo - kab_092012_10m | ecosystem: Environmental > Aquatic > Freshwater > Lake | place: Democratic Republic of the Congo: South-Kivu...
AGAACTAAATTAAGTGAATACCTTTTATCTGTAAAAAGAAGAGACAAGATACCTAAATCTGACATAGTAGCAATAATAGAAGGTATTACAGGAATCGATTCTGTAAATGTATTTTTCGTTTCAGAAGAGAATGAAAATGCTATTAGAAATGGTTATTATATTAAATCAACATATAAGGTTACACCTACGACACCTTTTTTACAAAACAGTGAAGGAAATAAAAAACGATATGTGTTCTTTAATAAAGAGTTAATAGAAACTAAAATAATGCTTCAACCAGGCGAAGACCCTAGACTAGGACTAGATGAATTTGGTGATATCAGCATAACTGAACAAGAGCTTCCGATTATAAGAGGAGGTTGGTCTGATAGAAACGATACATATTATAACGAATTTCCAGTTAATGGTCAACCGTCATCGCTTTCTATATACTTTAAAGAGAAAATTAAAAACACTCTTAATACTAGAATTCAAAGCGAAAACAAGAAAAAGTTAACATAAATAAATATAAATTAAAATGGAAAAAATAAAATCATTTCAAGAATTTATTTCAGAAAGCAACACATCTGTTATTGATAAAATTACTGCGTCAGCATTTAACTGTGTATACGAATCAGAGTCTGGCGAAATTATAATTACTGTAAACGAAGGATTCGTTCAAGATTTACAAAATCATATTAGAGCTACAATTGACGTACTTATCAAAGAGTATGATATTAAAGCAAATAAGATTGATAAGTATTTAGAAAAAAATCTGGATAAATTAGCAGATTCATTCAAAAAAGGCGAAACACCTGAGGAGACAGCTAAAGCTATTGCTTAATCATGCTTAACCAAGAAGAATTACTTAAAGATTTAAAAAAGTATAAAAAACCTAGTTTATATAAAGTTGCAAGAATAAGAGGCGAGCAACGCGATAACATAGGGTTTGACTACGCGGAATCTATAATGGAAAGAACTACCTCTTCGCATCTTAGGAGAAATGAAAATATTAATACTTTCATGACATTTTTAAGCGACTACTTTGCAAATTTAATAAGAGCTGTAAAATGGGTTCAAATACATAGAGTATACACAGTAGACAAACACTATGAATATATAGACTAATATGACAAGCATATATAAATTCTTAGGTTTTTTTGATAAAACCGGTTCAGACCTTAATTTCCTGTTTGATGAAGAAACAGGTATTTGGTCAGGGAAGATACACATCCCAGAAGTTTCAGTAAATTTATTTGAGACTTCTACTATTTTTATTGTTGAGGAATTCAAAACTAGTGGCGGTATATTAAAATTTGGTATACCGCATTATAGTGACCCATTTGTAACAGGTACACAAGGTCCATTATGGACTGCAAGATGGGAAGATGACAATACAACAGACATTTTCATATACACATATTCATCATCTTCTGGAAAACCAGAGTTAATTAAATCAGACGAATACGATATTCTAGTTGACTCAGATTCTAGTCAAACAGCTGATCCGACTACTGGTCAAATAATAACTGACAGCATTATATCTGAGGCAATACAATTAAACATTGCACTTAATTCTAAATACGAAGATATTTTTGAAAGAACTCTTTTAATAGAAGAGACTTCATCAGGTAAGTTAATTGCTAGAATAGAATTTTATGGTGAAACAGTAGGCGAAGATGAAAGATTACCTGAAAACCTATATAAATTAGGTATGGGCTTAAGTCCTGAGGAATATAAAATTTTCAGGCAAAGTGACATAAATGAGATTTTACCTGACTTTGAATTAATTAATAATAAAAGAGTAGAGTTATTAATAGAAGGAAGAAATATTAAGCCATTTGTTGGTACATATAAAGGTTTAATTAACGCTATTAAATATTATGGTTACGACAATATTAAAATCAGAGAATACTGGTTAAATGTAGACAACGAGTCTGCTAATTATGGTAAATATAAAGCAACTGATGTAAGAGGGCTATTCGACCAAGGTGTAGATTTTGATGATAATAGTTTTGAATTACCGAACAAAGTGTATAAGAAGACAAGTTTATTTTCGCTTGTCTATAAATTAAATCAACTTACAGGTAATTTAGATGATTATGATTTACCTATAACTCAAGAAACTTCTGACTTTACATTAGATGAAGTTCTTATAAAATTATACGGTTTAAAAAATGTCTTGACTGAAAAATGGCTTTCTGGTAATTCTAGAATAATAGATATTACAGGAGAAGCAGATTATTTCGGTAAAATAGAACAAAACGTATGGGTTAGCCAGAACAGAATAGAAAAAATAGATTCAGGAATACATCCTTGTTTTAATATATTACCAAGTAAAACAGGTTATATACAAGACTTAAGGCGACTTGATGATTTATTATTTCCTTCTGTTACTCCTTATTTATTAGACCCAAATCTTACAGCAGATAGTGATTTAACTGCCAGTTATTTAGCAGATGTTTTATTAGGATATTTTACTAATTATAGCCCTAATCTAAATAGTTTAGAACAATTACCTGACAAACCTGGTATACCAGTAGGATATCCGATTGTAATAGAAAATTGTAGTTTCGATATCACATGGGATGGTGCACAGATATCATGGAATGAGTTAATTGCAACAGGAACTCTTTTATTAGATTTTTCGCCTAAAAATATAGGCTCAGGAGATTCTTTTATAATTAAAGATACTATTTCAGGTGAACAAGTTTCATATACAGCATCATTCGGTGATACAGAAACAGACGTAGTGAATGCTTTATATGCTTTAATACAAACTGAACTTGCGACAGGAGACGGTCGTCCATGGAGTTATTATTCGATAACGAAGGAAGATATTGATATTGATGGAAACTTTGACACTATTAGATTTAGACAAATTTTCTCAGGTAATATTGGCACAAATTTCATAGGTGAAACAATAAACGGAGGTTTAATTCAGACACCTGGACCATCTATGCCTAGAAAATTCGCAACAGGTACAAATATTAATACATGGGAAACTTATGGAATAGGTAATTTCTATGAAATAGAATGGAGAGTATTTAAGAACCAAGATGACACACCTGCATATGATATTATAATAAGAGGTGATATTTCATCTTATAATGAAGTAGCCCTTTCATTACCTTATACTGGTAAATATAGTGTCGAAATGAAACTATTTGACACATTTAACCAGGTTTCACAGAAAATTGAAAAAGATACAATAGAAGTCTTCAATAAAAATGTTGAATTCGTTGGTTTCTATAAGGCACAGGAAAAATCATATAATTGGATAAATGTTGATACAAATTGGAATGAATACGGTAGTTATTGGCAATTACCTATAGTTCCTCAATCGTTAACATGGGAAGGTGAAGCAAGTTTATATGAATCATTAAATAGGGCAAATTATATTTTAAATAATTCTGACCCTGATATAGCATTGTCATATCACTTTGAAAATCCAGACGCACCTATAATGAATACTTTGTATACACCTGGTGCATATTTCTGGGACAATTTAGAGCCTGCAGTATGGAATGATGCATATCATTTGTGGTGGTCAGCTACTAAAGTAACAGGTGATACACCTGCAAACTTTAGAATATATTCAGTTAACGTAAATGAGACTTTAACTATAGACCAGTTTTACCCTTTTCCCTCAACTGGTACACATGTCTTTAATACTAATGATTTAGAAACTGCAGCTACAGAACTTAATTCTAGTCTAGACCCTGTAATTTCTAAATACATATATAACCCTGTTTATGATATAACAACAGGTCTTAGTACAGAAGTTGTATTTATACAAGCTGTTGCTAAACATTTTGGAGAAAATGGCGACTGGACTAATTTAACATATAGTACAGGTATAGATATTAGATATCCTGATTTACATGATACTAATAATCCGACATGGAATGAAATTAGATTTATAGAAAATGGTAAAATTTTACCTAAATTGACATATATTACATTCACATATGATAAATCTAAGATACCTGGGAAAGATAAACCTAAATGGCGTATCACTAACAATGATAATCAAGATTATAGTGATATATACTTTACAGGTAGATGGCTGACATATCTGTTTAAAAGAGAAGGAAGATATACTATCCAACTTGAATTAGAAGATTCTAATGGAAACATAAACTCTGTGAGTAAAAATATGGTAATAATAAAATAAAACATTAAAAAATGGCTATTACAGTAACTGAAATTTTAGGAACTGACTCAATATCAGGTTCAAGAATTGTTATTAATGACAACTTTGCAATACTTAAAGACGAGATTAACTCTATTGAAGCGTACTTGGACCCAGATGCTGGAACAATAGACGGTTTAAACTCTCTTTCTACACAGGAACTATATGTTGGCGCACCGGGTAGTTATAATTTAGAAATAACAGGAACTGCATTTAATGTTAATATGGATGTGGATATTAATTCTAATATAACAATTTCTGGACTTTTAAATATAGATAGCTTTGGTCTTTTAGATGAAGCTGCATTTACAGGTATTGTATCAATTACTCCTGCTACCGGTTTTGCTAATTACACTATTGTACATACATCAACTTCCGATTTTGCAATAGAATTAGGTGCAGGTAACCCAGGACAAGATGTATCATTCTTCCTAGAACAAAAAGGAGGAGGTTCAGTTTTAATCCAAGCATCAACAGGTGAAGTATTTGTAATTGATGTTACGAATGACAAAGTTTCATTAAATGATATAGGTTCAAGTGTAACTTTAAGATATGTTACAGACTCAGTTAATAACGGTGCATGGTTTATCGTTAATTCTTATAATGTAACATTAACAACATAATTAAAAAACTATAAGGATGGCTACTCCTTTAATTAGAACATTACAACCACAAGGTGGTACATTTTATGCTTTTACATCTGCAGCAAGGGACTTATCTAAAACATTAAATAATGACCAGATTAAGTTTCAGTTTAGTAAATTTGCTTTATTAAACATACCTAATGTAGGTGTACCAGCACAGAAACAAAACTATTTACAGTTTAGGACAATAGATGGGGCTATATTCAATGGTCTTTCAGGTGATGATAATATTAACTTATCAGAGTCATTCCAAAATTATGCTCTTAATATGGAATCACTTATATTAAGTGATGACGATTATAGTTCTTCTTTAAAAAGAACTGTTTCTGAAAGAGTGTTCTTTAAATGGCTTAAAGAATTAGGCGCACTTAGATTTAGAGAAGCGACAAATTCTGAAAAGAATCCTGTTATAACAAATAAAAGATTTGTAGAAGAAGATAATTCAGGTTCAGGGCAACAAAGATATCAAAGAGTTGTTGAGTATGTTGGAAATATCGATGTTTCAAATAATGTACAAAAAGCAGGGCAAGCATATACAGAAGTATACATAAATGTTCCTACAAGAGTCGGTAATACACCTATTGTTTTATTCGAAGCATATGAAGACCAAAACTATCAGTCTGATATGATTATTACTTCAGGTAATAATGAATATTTAGCAGGCAGAAATAGTTCAACTGTGCACCCAGACGGATTATCAGTGAGTGCCTTTTATGATTATGATGCTTCTATTACATATACTGATCCTGATGCAAACTGGCACGGAAGTTCACAAATAGATTCATATTATACACAACCTTTAACATTTGAAGACCCTACTTCAGTAGAGATTACAAAAACTCTACCTGATTATTTAGGTTCAGTTACTCCTTTTACTGATATTAATTATTTAAGAAGTAACTTAGATGGAATATCGATTGATTTTCAAGATAATTCATATACTGATATTGTTACTGATCCGACAATTAGTACATTACAAGAATATAATTCAACTGTACAGTCAGATAATTTTGAATTTAATTGTGTATTAATATATTACGATGTATATGAAGTTTCAAATCCTAATAATAGAGCGACTAATTTATATGGCGTAATATTTTTAGATAATTTAACACCTACTACAACAGGTAGCTATATACAAAGATTGAGAAAAATTAAGCCGAATGCGGTTACAGGTTTAAATGGTAATGCTTGGAGTTTAATTTTTAATGTGAAATTTGACACAAGTATTGATAATGCTGCAATTGAGACTATCATAAATGATTACAGTACTTTCTCAATGGATTTATTCATTGATGCATCCACTCAATTACAAGAAGCTGCAAAAACATTAATAGATACACAGGCTAGATTCTTAGATGTTGTTAATAGAGTAAATGAACTTGAAAGTCTGATATTTACAACTGAAAATGTAGGTGAACTTAAAAATAGAGTAGACCAACTAGAGGCTAATATACAAAATTCTAGTTTAGCACTTGCAGATTCTACAGCTTTATTAGACTTGATTTCTAAAAATAATGATAATATTAATGCAATCATCAATGGTACGATACCTGTCAGTTTACAGTACAATACAGATGTTTTAAAAGCAGGTCCAGGTATTGATATAGATAAAAGTGTGCCTAATAAAGTTAAAGTAGTTAATAAAACTCAAAAATATAAAATAAATGTATTATTTGAAGAAGATACATTTGATACAATTATAAATCAATCTAATCCTCTTGACTTAAACCAGTCATTCCCTAAAGCATATTTTAAATTAGATGAATTTACTAATATGATTAGATTAAATACTACTAATACTGCAATAGGTAATTTAAAAATATTTATAGACGATACAGCATTCTTATTTAAAGAAGGGCAGGTTATTCGTTTTGTATGGGATTCAGAATTAAATATTAGTAATAAAAATATACTGATATATACCGATAAACTAAACAAGTTCGGTTTAGGCATTTTAAATAAGTCAATAGCTACCATAGCTTCAACTGACATTTTATCAAACAAGCCTATTATTGAAATAGTTTGTCTAGACGAAGTTAATTATACATTCGCAGTTGATATTTTAAGATAAAGAAAAAATTAAAGAATGAGCGACAATACAAAAAATTCATTATCGACGTTACTTTCACAGTTCATTAGATTGAACAGAAATGCGCTTGAGATTTTTGAAAGAATTAATGAAGCTGTAACATCTACTAAAGAAACAGTTAATATTGATATATTTGATGATGACAATAACTTGAAAAGAATTCAGATTCCTAGTTTTGGATTCCTGAAAACAGAAGTCGCACGTTTAAATACTAACATAGAAAACTTAACAGGAGTAGGAACGAGTGACGCAAGTGTTAAGTTACCAGATGGTTCTTTTAGAAAAGTTGTTACTTCTAAATTAAAAACGTCTGCTAATAATATTACTAATGTTCAGTCGCCTACTAGGTTTGAATATAAAAACAATTGGTTCTTTGAGGATTTTTTAAATCCTTTAATGTATATTACTGTCGATGTATCAGGTCAGATACCTACAGATACTGAAAAAATTATAACGAAATCATATTTATTACAATTAGATAACGAAGTAAAGAAAAAATTCTTTAATGATAATTTTAAAAATAAGTCTGATATTAATTTTACAACATTTAATCAACAATTAATAGAACAAAATATTGACTTCATTTTAGATGATGATATAAGAGATGTTCCTCCTAGAGAAGTTCAATATGTAGGTACGTTTGATGTTTTAAATATCGGAGATAGTGAAAAAACTGAGCTTGTTGACGGTACAACAATAAATAGAAGAAGAAAAACATATAAAATTAACAAGTTAACTTATAGTGATGTAGAAGCTGGATTCCAAGATACAATAAGCCTTAAAGTCGGTGATAATTTAGTTGTGAATTCGAATCCTATTGATACAAGATATATTGTTAAAGAAATTGATTCTAGTACAAACACTATAGTACTGGAGAAAGTTGAAGGTTATAGAAGTATATCAATTGGTATAAATCAATTGTCAATTTACAGAGATGTTGATAGTAAATTAGAATTACAAATTCCTATAAGTTTTGATAAGTATATTGTAATGTTTATAAAATCAGTTGACCCTTTTTCAAAGATACCTTCAGAGAATTGGTCACCTGGTATGGGATTTTATACAAACGATTTAGTTTTACAATCAAGTGAAGATGAAATTGTATCACTAGATACTTTTTATAGAAATGAAGTAACAGACTTTGGATTATTTATTTTATCTTTGGCTAAAGACAATATAGTACCATCTACTCTTGCATTAACGCCTAATACACCTGTTTTTTCACAGTCAGATTTAAGTGTAGTACAAGTAAATGGTCATATAACTGATAATCCTGCTTACCAAGAACTTAAAACACTTTCAGATGAAAGAAATAAATTATCATCTGAAATAAAAGAACTTGACTTGGCGATCAATGAAAAGAAGACAGCCATTAATACTAAGCAGTATAATACTGTAACTGAAAAAGACAAAGAGAAATCAGAGCTTAATACATTAATAGAATCTAGAAGTTCAAGTGCAAAACTATTAGCTTCTATTATAGAAGACATTGATGCTAAATCAAAGTCTGAAGACCTTGTTAATGCACAACCTAAATATAGAGTAAGAGGTTTTATACCATTACCTGAAGCTAGAAAATCAAAATACACTGGCGACCAAGTAATAGTTGCAATTGAATATGAATATAGATATGTAGGTAAAGATGGTAGTGCAAATAAAATTGAACAATTTACACAAACAAACTCTGATGGTAGTCAAACAATTGGAGCACAAAGTAACTGGATAAAAGCGCCTTTAATCGCAAGACAAAAAGTACAAGACCCAGATACAGGTGAATTTTCATGGGAAGCGCAGACAATACAAGACCCTGAACAAATTAATATTAACCAAGTTGATATTTCTATACAACAAGGTGAAGGTGTAGAAATTAGAGCTAGAGCGCTTTCTGAGGCAGGATATCCTTCTAACCCAGCAAAGTCAGAGTTCAGTGAAATAGTAACAGTATATTTTCCAGATGAATTAGTTCAACCTAATACAGTAGGTAAAATAGTAGAAGAAAATAATAAAGAAGCTCAGCGTGTAAAACTTGAACAAGACCTTGAGACAAAAGGTATACTTTCACATATCAATGACCAGTTTACATCAAATGAGAATTTATTTAAACATAGCTCACTTAATATATTTTCAGGAGAACTTACACCTGAACAGACACCTATTTCACTATTTGATAAATTAAAAGATTTAACAATTAGATTACAGGCTGTAGAAGAAATTATTAATAGAGTTAAAGGTGAACTTCAAGTTAAAATTGTAGATGAAGCCGGTAATGAAACTATTATCGAAAAGAATACTATTAATAAGCAATTCGCAGGTTATTATGCTGACCTTGTTAAGAACTTAGATGTTAAAAAAGGTGCAATTGTTTCGAAAACATACTTCATTACATTAGAAAATACAAAAGCTAGTACACTTGAACTTATATCTAAAATATCAGGTGATAGAAGTCTACTTGCATATGAGTCAGGAGGTAAATTTGGTTCAACTACAGTAGATTCAAATGTTACAAATGACAGTTATTATGTAAACAGAGGTAAATACGATTATGTTCCTCTAGTATATGCAAATCCTGGTACTTCTGCAGTTGCTGCTTATACTTATGTTAATAATAACCCATATCAATCTGGTCAATTAAGAGGGCAGTTTATTTATGGTAGATTTAAGGACAGCGCAGGTACAGAAGATTTTTATATAGATGTTAATCCAGATTCACCTGCCAGTACAATTGCAAGTATAATAGATGCTGAATATAGATATATTGGAACTACTTTTGCGACATTAGGTTCAACATCTACTGATTTCATTTGGGCTGGTTCATACACAAGTACTACACCTAATGTTGTATCACTTACAAACGCTATATCACAATATGATTCAGGTGATCAGATTTTGCTCCATAATACACATCCTGTACTAACAACGAGTATTCTACCTCTTGCTTTAGAAGGTTCAAATACTATAACACAAGCGAAAACTGCTAAAATAACAAGTGGTGCACCTTATGGTAAATCCCAAATTGGTTATTACTACGATTCTGCTAACAGTAGAACAGTTAAATGTTCATTTGACCCAGATGACCAATATACATTAGGTAAGGCATCAGTTGGTTCATATTTATTTTTAGCACCTACTGATGAATCGAATATTATAGTGAATGGTAACGACTCTCTTTCTATTAAGAAGATTGAAATTGGTTCAAACAATTCTGTAAGAATTCCTCTTGTATTTCAATTTAGAATGACAGACTTTGGTGGAGTAGGTGATACAGGTATAGGTTTCATTGGAGGTGACAGAACAGGAGCAACAAAAGACTTAACATATGCAAAAAGAATGGGATTCGATATCATTACATATGACGGTAAAGACGAAACCCGTTTTAGCTTTGATATAGAAGTATTTTCTAAGTATCGTTCTAATAAATTGAATTTAGAGAAAGTACCTGCTAGAGATATAAGCCTTGCAATTAATGATATTAGTAAAAATCTTAGTAATAATACTCCTAACATAGGAGCTATTAACTAAGATAAATACAATATAAGAAAATTGTAATAATGGCTGTAAAATTATTAGAGAACTCATCGTTTGCCCTAGTTAGAACAAATCCTAAACTTACTACAAATGTAAAATTAGTTGTAGATTCTAATAACGGGCTTTATTTAGAATCATTTGATGCTAATTCTGAACTTTCAAAGGCAAAGTATAAAGCATTTAAAGTTTCTGAAAAAAGTAGTTATGACTTCGACTTAAATAGATTTTACAGAGGAGGTGAGACGCCTCCTGAAATCTCATTTGATGTTCTTAGAATATCATCAGATATTACTGTTCAAGAATCATATGATAAACAATATGAATTCCAATACAATTACGGAGCTGAAAGCATTAACTCAAATATCTATAGTGAAGAATTCGGTATATTAGCACCAATATGGTTAGAATCTACAATACCTGATTATTTTATAGTTTTCAGAATAGAAGGACCTGTAAATGTTAATAATGTAAATGCTTCTGATGAGAATTTAAACGATTTAATAGCTAAAGACCCTGGGCAATTTGTTGATTTAATTCTTAAGAAGTCGACAATAATTAAGACGTTTGATTTAACTGAAAATAGCAATATAGGTAAATATATTAGAAACTATAGAAATAATGAAAGGTTCCCTACTGTTCCTTTAATATTTTCAACTGAAAGAGAGAAGGCTACAAAGTGGAATGGTATTGATATCAAATCAGGTGGATTTACTTCAAAGGATGAATATTCATATAATCAAATATTTTCAGTAGATAGTACTATCATAGAAGACGAGTACTATATTACACAAGGATTTCAAAGAAATAATATAGCGATTGCTAATATTATGAATATGGAATTTCTTTTTGATGACAGTATTTCAGAAGATTTTACAATAAACAGATATTTTGGATTATACGTAAATGCTATAGAAGAAGGTAAATTCCAGATTTCAGGCGAAAGAGCATATAATGATATACATGAACAGCAATATCCTAAACCAAAATCTACAACATGGTTGACAAAGAGTAACACAAATAATGTTATACTTAATAATCAATCCGGTGTAAAATTATATGTTGATGATTCTAGTATAAATGTTGATTATGTAACAGGTGATATCGATGGTGACTTAGTACCTGATTTATTCAGTAGGGATTTTTTACCAAAGGTTACAGATGTTAACTCGTTAGTTTCTATATTTTATGTTAAAGATAAATATGGTAATTTCCATAACTTAAAAACAGGTGGAACATGGGTTAATGGTCAAGAATTAAGACTTTCTGAGAATGAAATTAACATGGAGCATTTTACAGGAAGTGTTAGCCCATTACTGATTACAGCAGGTGAATATTGTCCGCAGGAAAGAGGTAAAGCATCTACTGTTATCGAAGTAGTATCTAGTATACCCCATGGTGATGAATATGTTGCAGGTATTGTTAGAAAACAAGAATATGAATTTTTTACGGACTCTATAATACCGGGTACAGTATTTACAATTTCAGATGGCACTAACTCTATTAATATTAATGCGATAAATGATAATAAAGATGATTTATTTAATAGTATTAGATTAACATGGGTTTCATGTGGTTTTCCGTTATTTGATAAATTCCAAGTAACATCTAATAACGGTAGATTAATTGCTGTAGAAAGAGATGAAAGTGGTGTAGATGTTGATTTTACAGTATCTGTAACCGGGTCGAGTGATTTTTCAATCAACAAGAATGTATCAGGAAGTTTAGATTTAATTAAAATTACAGCGGACCTTTCATTAGTTTCTGACCCAGGTGAAGCAGACGGTAGATTCTTTAATCCGACTGGTACACCTAAAGAGATTGCTATAGCAATGTCTAAGGCTTTTAATAATATTAAAAATAGGCTATTTGAAGCTACTCCTATAGATAATAGAGTTGTGTTAGTATCTAGAAACGGCGGGACTAGATTTAATAAAATGGTTATAGGTAGAAGTTTATTCTTTGAAGGGCCTCATTTATTATTTACTTCAAGTACACCCGGATTTACGCACCCTGATTTTAAAATTCTTTATTTTGAAGGAGGTACAACAACTAATAATAATAGAATATCAATTGATATTAATTTATATAATACATTTAATCAAAAAGAAAGATATTTACAAGTTAAACCTAAAAGTCTAGAAGATTCTAATTTAAAGATAATTAAAAAAGTTTCTTATTATATAGATGAGCCAATAAAAAATAAAAGAGGTGAAATAATAGGATATAAGAACTTTGATAAGTTTTGTACAATTCTTATAGAAGAAGGTGAAACTATTTACAGAGATGTTTATGGTAAAATCTATTTACATGAATTATATCATATACCGTTTGGTAGATTTTCCATTTTTCCTATAAGAGATATGGACTTTGATTTTTATAGTGTTGAATATGGAGATGAAAAAGAGCTTAATATAGAAGGTGATTTTTATTCTAGTTTTGGTACTACTGCAAGTGAATATACTCATTCCGATATTGAAGATTTCTATTTGAATAAAGAGTTTGCTACATTACAAAGTGTTTTAGATATAGAAAAAACAGATTCTGACACTGAAAGTATTAAAATAGAATCAGAATACGAGAGATTAAAAGAAAATTATATTAAAAGTCTTACTGTTCCTTCTAGAGTTGTCCCAACTATTAATAAATGGGTTTACAGAAATGGTAAAAATGTAAGAGAAACTGATTATAGATTAACTACAAGTGAAGCATTTGGTTTAACTAATTTCTCACCTTCTGTTGATGAGTTTGAAAGAGAAGTAGATTATTTTACACACGAATGGTATTACTTACAGAAATTGCCACCATATTATGGTTTGTATGACCCTATTGATTTGAATAAAACATTTAGTTATTTCCCTGATATGTTAGATGTTACATCGACAGGTCTTATGAATATAAATGAGGACTATTTCACTGAATATTTTACAGTAGATGTCTTGAAATATCCAATAATTGGCACAAGTGGCTTAGTTGTTACAGATGAACAGAAAGTTCCTGTAAATAAACAATTAAGATATTCAATTTTTGAAGGTGGTAATGGTAGTAAATTTGCAACAGCATTCCATAGAGGTGTTAAAGTAATAGTAAAAGAAAGAGTTGAAAAAGGAGTTGCGATAGATTATAATTTACAAGCAATTAAAACTAAACTTTCTAATAGATTTAATAATTATAAATTCTCTTGTGTATTAATACCGCATACGGGTACTTATGGAGGTGAAGTAAGAAAAAGAATTGAAATTGAATTTATTGAAAATAGAAAATACGGTACAATTACTCTTTTAATATATGCTAATATTACAGACCCATTAACTCAAATAAACAGAGATGTTAATGGTGTTACTGTAACAGAAGAGGCTGGATTTATTGATAGAACAATATTGTATTCACTTAATAGCAAGTTCGATTCAATTGAACAGTCAATGTTAGCAACTGATGGAACAATGCCGTATGCAGATGTTGAATTGTCAGGTGCAATAGATTTAACAACACCTTCGACTACATGGGGATTATCAGTAGGAGGCACAGAAGATGTTACAGGTGAGTTGACTAGATTCTTAGAAGAAATAACAATTAACCAGGATGGTAGTTATAATAGAATTTATGCATATATGGGAGGTATTTCAAGAGATTTTAGAGTAACATCTATTGTTTCTGATGACCAATTATTATGTACTGATTTTCAAGGCGGTTCTCAACCTCTAGGATTAACTTCTATTCAAATACAAAACGGTACATATATTTACGAAGACGGTGGTTATAATCACTGGAAATCTAGACTTGATAGACTTTCATATGCAAGTATTGCAAGATTAGTGAACGACGGTTCACCAGAAATTACTTATAAGACTGTAATGACAGACGGTTCTGTTGAATATAATATGTTTCTAATAGAATTACAGACAGCTAATCAAATAGTAAAACCAAATTATTTTAAAGCTATTATTGACACTAATAAACCTGTTAATTTTAGTCTTGAACAATCAATTGGATATGAATTATCATATCAGGATAGGGCAAGAATTCAACCAATTTATAGACATAGTGGGTTCTATCAACCAAAGTTCGTAGATGTAATTAGATTTGAAGACCCTTATATAATTGAAGATTTTAATAATTCATTGGAGAGAAATTCTCAAATAAGAAAAAAGATAAGAGACACTAATACACAGATAAAACTAGATATTGATTTTAGTAAAATAAAGAATTTGTTTTATCATAAAATTAATGATGTTAATCCGTCAGGAGTATTAGAATTAAATAAAAATGAAGCATTTAAACCTTTATATCCTCTGATTGGTGAAATAGGTATAGATAAAAGGGATTTTTATTTATGGAATTCAAATTGGGACCCAAGTTATTTTAAAAAACATAATAATAAATTACAAAGTGTTGATAAAATAGGTACAAGGTCTGTTATTGATAATAAATCATTTTTTTCTTCTAAAATTATGAAAATTGCTGATAATTTACAAGTAGAAACATTTGATGCAATAGAAGCTTTAATTAAAGATGAACTTGAATCATTAGGTCAAAAGATACTACAGCCTGATAATATTTATGAATTAGCCTACTTTAAAACTGATTCTCAATTAATATTGGATGTTTACTTAGAGAAAAGATTAATAGAAGTATTAGCAGATTCTGGTATAAGAAGTTTCTTTGAACAATATATTAAACCTGAATTCGGATTTGGAATTCAAGACACACTAAAAGATGATATAGAAGGTTATATTAAGAATAATATATTACCTAGATACACAATAGAAGCAGTAGAGTTATATGTATTAAAGTCAAAAGATGAAAACTTTATAAATTCATATCCTGCTGTTATATCAAATCTTACTGATAACCAGAAGCTTTCCTTAGGAATGACTAAAGTAAAAGAGTTTAACATTAGTAGACTGTCAAGTAGAAGTAACTTTAATACTAGAGTGATATATAATATAACTAAAGGCTATTATTATGCCATAGCACCTAGTTTTAAAATTATTAAGAAATAATGCCAAACATTACTATTAAGGAGCTTCTGGCTTCTGATAAAGTATCAGAATTGGTTGACAAAATTAATTTTAATTTTGACCAATTACTTTTAAATGGAGGAGGTCCAGCTGGTCCAACTGGAGGACAAGGGGATATTGGTCCTATAGGACCAAGGGGTACAATTTGGTTTACAGCAGCAGATATTTATACTACAAGCACTAGTCCAACTTGGTCAGGTACTGAAGAAATGGTAAATGACGAAACTGTACCAGGTTACCCGCAATATACAGGTGACCCTAATAAATATTTACCTATAGGATTAGGTACTTTTCCAGAAACTACTTATCAAATAGGATATGCTAACAAACAATTAAGACACGGTGATTTATATTTACAGGAAACAGATGATTCATTAAATAGTACACCTAGCTATGACGGTGATATATGGCAATATGATATAGATTCAGGGTCTTGGATATTTACAGGTGTTAATATTAAAGGTAATTCCGGTTCAACTGGTTCAACAGCACTTTCAGAATGGATACGTGAAGCAAGCGGTACAGATGATATTTTATATCCTAAACAAGAAGCCGGCCAAGACATTGCAAGAGTTTCTATAGGAACAGACCCTTCACAAGGATTTCTTGAAACTCATCCGCAATCTAAATTGTCAATTATAGGTGACGGTGGCCCTCTTATTGCATTCTTAGAAAGAAGTTTACATACAGGTAATTTAGCAGATGGTGCGACAATTTCAATGTCAGGAGGTGGAAATCTTCTAATACAGGGTTCTATAGCTGGTGTACAGAAGCAAATTCAATTACAATCAGACAGTGCAAATATCTTTTTAGATAATGGTTCACAGCAATACACTATAGATATAATAAATAGTAGACATTATTTTACAGGAGGTCATTTAAGGATAACTTCACCAGATACTAATTCAACACACTTGTTTGATAATCAATCAGGTAAGTATATTAAGATATTATTATCTACTAGTATATCACATTCAATTGAATCCGATTTAGATATTATTCTTCAAAAAACAAGCGGTAATAAAATAGGAATTGGTAATATTACAGCTGCACCGGGTAGTTTATTAACAATAGCAGGTAATACTTCAATAGGTAATTCGTATAAATCTACGGCTGCACCTGCAAACGGTTTAATTGTTGAAGGACAAACAGGTATAGGTGCAAGTATTATTTCAGGTACTAGTACTAAACTACAAATACAAGGTAATACTCATTTACAAAACGGTGGAATACTCGGTTTCAATATGTACCAAAGCGGTTCTACTTATTATAGAGGAGATAGTTCACCTAATGCGTTCTTTAAACAATCATATCCTACTATAGATAGATTTAGTATATTTGTAGGTACTACAGGTTCACAAGGCTCAACTTATACTCCATATGAAGCTTTTTCAATATATAATGCGACTAATAGAATAGGTATTGGTACTGCAGCTGCAAACGTGCAACCTACAGAATTATTCCATGTACATGGTGGTAAAATAATATTGACTGACACTGTCTCGACTGTAAATTATGGTTTACAATTATATAGAGAAGGCGCATTTAATTCTGTAATTAGAAATCAATCAAGCGGTTCAGGCTCATCTAAGCTTGAGATTTATTCTTATCCTAGTTCATTAGGTGTAATAGGTGCACCTCAAATAACATTAAGATATGACCTGACAAGAGACGAATTATATACAGGTATTAGAACATCTTCACCTTTAGCGGAATTACATATAAGTGGTAAAGACCA
>Ga0172373_10005582_pt1 | contig 17188 bp, 9 predicted proteins | sample Lak10m_2_FD_114546 | JGI IMG/M metagenome (GOLD analysis project Ga0172373, IMG submission 114546) | Freshwater microbial communities from Kabuno Bay, South-Kivu, Congo - kab_092012_10m | ecosystem: Environmental > Aquatic > Freshwater > Lake | place: Democratic Republic of the Congo: South-Kivu...
AAATTAAAACTGTGACAGAAATATCAGGCATTCAACGTCAGGTGCTGCAAGACTGGCAAGAGTTGCCAGGCGCTTTAAAAGCCGTTCAAGCATCTACTCATATACTTGAACTCTATAAAGACCCGAGTAGGACCTCAAAAGATCTGGCTGATTATTTACGTGATAACGTTTACCCATTTTCTAATGAGCAAGTTAAAGACCTCCCTGCTGGCGGCAGTGACCCGAAATATCAAAAGCGGATTGCAGAAAATACGAGCGTGCCTGAAATGCAGGTTGAAGAACCTATAAAAAACGACTGGCCCCAAGCCGGCGACACCCCGTTAAAAGGAACGCTGACAGAATACCTGACACAGCTCCATGGAGCAGAAAATACTGAAAGAATCATTATCAGCATGCAAGTCAGCATGTCAGAAGCATTGCGCAACGCCAATCAGAATGTGGAATTATGATACGAACGATACCAGCCTCATTCTCAGGCACACATATCAATTATGCGCACCTGCCACCCGACTTCGCTAACTAAGCGCTTTCAAACGCCTCACAAAGCTGGCTAAGTAATTGACCAAAGATCGGCAGAATCTCTTCTACGCCATGCGGACTGTCGTCATCCGTCCCTGCGATGACAAATGAAATCACCACTTTATCCAGATTCTCCCTGAACTCTGCCCAATGCTCTGCTTCAGCATCTGCAATCAACTGGAATTTGTTGAATCCTGATTCAATGATCTCGATCATTTCTGCATCCGGCAGGCCGGCAAATAAGGTTTTAGCGATGGTGATTTGCGCAGTCTGGAAATCCGGGTTGATCTCCTCCTGCACCAAAGGCGAAGTAAAGAAGGCATAAACCAGTAGTGCGTATGCCTGATAAACGCTGAGCATATCGAAGTTTTCAGTGCGTTCTGCCAGCGGCGAACGATCGGCTGATTGAATGGCTTTAAAAGTGACATAGCAGCTTAAGTAATCCGCCGCATTCAACGCATCGTATTCATCCAGATTGGTGTTGGGTCTTTCATCATCTCGAGCAGTGGCCGCCAGGCATAATGCATGCATGAGTTTTAATCGTTGAGAGTATTGTGCTTCCATATAAAATCCTGTTGAATTTGGGGTTGATGATGAGGTTCGATTTTGATTGTTAATCTATTAGCACCCTTAAGCTAATCGGGTGCAGGAATTGCCTCCAGCATTTCGTGCAATTCTAACCATCTTTCTTCTGCAAGTTCTAATTTATTTACCAGCTCGGCCTGCGTTTTCAAAAGCTGCTGCAGCGCTGTTTTATCTGATGCAGTATACAGCGCGCCGTCCCCTAAACGCTCGTCACAGGCTTTCTTATCTGCCTGCCACTGTGCCATGTTACGCTCGATCTGCTCTAGTTCTTTCAATAGCGGACGACGTTCCGCGATTCTCGCCTGACGCTCCGCCTTATTGACCGCGCGGTCATTCTTGGTCGGTTTTTCTGTCGCCACAGCTTGTGCAGCCTGTTTTTCTTTGAGACGCTGCTCATTCAACCATAGGCTATAATCTTCCAGGTCGCCATCAAACGGCGCAGCCCTCCCATCTGCGACCAGAATGAACTGGTCGCAAGTCGCGCGCAGCAATGCCCTGTCATGCGATACCAGAATCACGCCGCCTTCAAAATCCTGCAAGGCCAGAGTTAATGCATGACGCATTTCCATATCCAGATGGTTGGTCGGCTCGTCCAGTAACAATAAATTAGGACGTGTCCAAATCAGCAAAGCCAATGCCAGCCGTGATTTTTCACCGCCGGAGAAATTCGCACAGGGATATCTTGCCATGTCACCTTTAAAATCAAAGCCACCCAAGTAATTGAGATGCTCCTGCTCACGCGTAAGCGGATCAAGCTTCATCATATGCTGCAGGGGCGACTCATCAGGACGCAACTGCTCAAGCTGATGCTGGGCAAAATAGCCGATATTCAGGTCTTTTCCCTCAATCCGCTTACCGGATAGCGGCTCTAACTCATGCGCCAGCAGTTTGATCAGGGTGGTCTTACCCGCGCCATTCTTACCCAGTAAACCAATGCGCTCTCCCGGACGAATCGCCAGCTCAATGTTACTGATAAGCGGCGTATGGTGATAACCGACGCTCATCCCGTCCAGCACCAGCAAAGGATCTGGTGCTGCAACTGGCGCTCTGAATTCAAAGCTAAACTGTGAATCCACATGGGCAGCCGAAATCATTTCCATGCGCTCCAGCGCTTTGATGCGGCTTTGCGCCTGCCTGGCTTTGGTTGCCTGCACACGGAAGCGGTCAATATAACTTTGCAAGTGCGCAACCTTGCGCTGCTGTTTTTCAAACATCGCTTGCTGCAACGCCAGTTTTTCAGCACGCTGACGTTCAAAATCCGAATAGCCGCCTTTGTATAAGGTCAGGGTCTGCTGCTCGATATGTGCAATATGATTCACGATCGCATCCAAGAAATCCCGATCGTGCGAGATCAATAGTAACGTACCGCGATAACTCTGCAGCCAGCTCTCCAGCCAGATAACGGCATCAAGATCCAGATGGTTGGTCGGCTCATCCAGCAGCAGCAAATCAGAGCGGCACATCAGCGCACGCGCCAGATTCAAACGCACTCGCCAGCCACCAGAAAAAGTAGATACCGGCTGTTGCAAGGCTGACTGACTAAAACCTAAACCATTCAGCAATTCGGCAGCGCGTGCTCTCGCGCTATAGCCGCCAATATCTGTGAGGCGTTGGTGCAATTCTGCAATCAGCTCCCCCTGATGATTCGTCTCTGCTGTAACCAATGCAGCTTCAATCTCCCGCAGCTCGACATCGCCATCCAGCACGAACTCGATAGCGGGCATCGGCAATGCCGGCGTCTCCTGCGCCACATGTGCCACCACCCAGCTAGCAGGCATTTCCAGATCTCCGCTTTCCGGATGAATCTCACCACGCAGCATTGCGAAAATAGATGACTTACCTGCACCATTGGCGCCCGTCAGGCCAACCTTATGACCGGGGTGCAATTGCATGGATGCACCCTGAATTAAGATTTTTAATCCACGGGTTAATGTGAGTTGTTTAAATTGAATCAAGAAATGACCATCAGTATCAAGGATTAACTCGCCAGCAATCGGTCAACCGATTTTTGACAAAGACGCTATTCTAAATGATTCGGCAAATTGCTTTCACACATCTTTGCGGTTTTACGACAGATATTTGTGAGAAACTTTACATCAATTTACCTGAACTGACGCTGTATTCGCTTAAGTTGATTGATGCAAAGTGCTCGAATTTATTGATATTGCAGTAAAATGCCAATTAATTACTCAACCAAATTAAACCCACATTATCAATGGTCAAAAAATCCCTGCTTTGGGTTTACCGCGCATCACGATGGCTGATTAGCATAGTCATCGTCATTTTGCTGATTGCTGCACTCACGATTCATTTCTGGCTAATGCCGAATATCAACCAATTCAAGGATGATATTGCCAATTTCGCAACTCAGGCCACTAAACAAAAAGTTGTCATAGGCAATCTCAAGGCTTACTGGCTGGAATTTAACCCTCATATATCCATCAGCAACATTGATATTTTTGATGCAGAAAACCGCCCTGCTTTACAGCTAAAAAATACGGATATTGGATTATCCTGGCTTAGCATCCCGATGCTGGAACCACATCTGGCAGAACTCACCATCCGAGATCCGGAGTTGACCATTCGACGCATCGCCAGCGGTGAAATATTTGTCGGGGGCATTAGTATGCTGGGTGAATCAAAACCCGAACTGCCTAACTGGCTATTACGACAAAACAAACTCCAGATCAGCAACGCCAAAGTAATATGGCTAGATGAAAAACGTAATGCACCAAGTTTGAGTCTCGATCACCTCGACATTGAACTATTGACGCCTCTGTGGAGAAGTATCGTGAAGAATCACCTGTTCACGATAAGCGCGCAGCCCTCCACTGCAACCAATAACCCGATATTGATCAGCGGTAACTTTTATGGAAATGATGTCAGCCATACTGAAAAATGGCATGGCAACCTCCGTGTGCAGCTTAAAAACACAAATCTGGCTGCTTTTAAACCATGGGTTGACTATCCAATTGACCTGCAATCCGGAACGGGCAGCACAGAGATCAGCGTCAAGTTTGCTGACCATCAGTTACAGTCGGTTGACAGCGATGTGACACTTGAAAACGTGCAGTTACAGATCAAGCCTGACGCTGCACCTATTTTACTGAGCAAGCTTACCGGTCAGCTTGACTGGAAAAATTTAAACCAGGGGCACTTCCTGAGTATTTCCAAGACCAGTTTTGGCAACTCGATCAGCGTAAAGAAACTGGCGCTGAATACAAACTCGGGGCTGAATCTGCAGGAAGTTAATGCCGACTACACACAAACGACTGACAATCACCAGACATTGAACCTGAAACTGGCACATTTGGATCTGGAGTTGCTTCAGCCGTATCTCAAGCAGCTCCCCTTACCGGAATCGGCGCAAAAACAACTCGTCGGCATGTCAGCGCAAGGCACCGTCGATGACGTCGACCTGCATTGGGAAGCGCAAAATGCGAAAACCACGAATTACAAGTTCGATGCCAGATTCAATCGCTTGAGCATCCTGGCGCATGAAAAACTGCCGGGGTTTACCAACCTTTCCGGCGAAATTCAAGCCAATCAGAAAAGCGGGCAACTTAAACTGGATACGCAAAATGCAAAACTGGATATGAAGGGTATCCTGCGTTGGCCTATCCCTGCGGACAAACTCAATGGTGAAGTCAAATGGGAGATTAATGACAGGCTGACATCAATCAATGTAAACAAACTCAGCATTAGCAGCCCGCATCTATCTGGAGTAGTTGATGCAAACTACACATGGGATGGCAATAAAGGTGGCTACCTGGACCTGAAGGGTAAATTCGGCAACGGTAACGCCAAGTATGCCCTGTTCTATTACCCGATCATGCTCGGCACAGACACCCTGCATTGGCTGGATACTTCAATTCTGGCCGGACGTGCCGAAGATATCAATCTCACGGTAAAAGGTCGTTTGGCTGATTTTCCATTTGTAGACAGCAAAAACAACCTGGATCCCAAGCTGGGTTTGTTCAGAGTCACGGCAAAAATCAGCGATGCGCTGCTAGAGTATGGCACGGGCTGGCCCGTGATAGAAAAACTGGGGCTCAACATGCTCTTTGAAGGAAAGCGCATGGAACTCAATGCGCATACCGGACGTATATTAGGCAGCCAGATTATCAAAAGCAAAACGACTATCGCGCAACTTGACGCGGATTACCCAATCCTGGTCATTGATTCAGAAGTTCAGGGCCCTGTCAGCGAAGGTATCAACTTCGTGAATAAAAGCCCGGTACATGAAGTAACGCAGGGCTTTACTGATGACTTAAAAACCAGCGGCAATGGCAAACTTAATCTGGGCTTGAAGATACCGATGCAGGATCTGGAAGCCGCAAAATACAAAGGCGCATATCAAATCAGCAATGGCACCCTTGAAAATGAAAACATCCCCAGCTTAAGCCAAATCAATGGGGTATTGGAGTTTACCGAGAGCAACCTCACTGCCAGAAACGTGAAAGCCAGTGCTTTTGGCTCCCCTGTCGCTTTTAACCTGACTTCTGGCAAAGACAAATCCATCCGTATCGCTGCCAGAGGCAAACTCAGCGACAATAGTCTTAAACAGATTTTTCTGGATCAGAATCTACCTAAGGCAAACCAGTACATCAGCGGAAACACCGACTGGGTAGGGGATATTCTGATTCAGAAACCACGCGTCACGATCGGCATTCGTTCCGATTTAAACGGCATTACCTCACATTTACCTGCGCCACTTAACAAATCAGCCACGCAGCCGTATAGCCTACGCATTGATAAAAAACAGGATGGCAATATCGACACCCTGTTTGTTAATCTGAACAACAATGTAAATGCAAAAATAGTCCGCACCCTGAACGGTGAAAAAATGCAGCTGGACTACGCAAATATCCACTTCGGCAGCAACACAGCCTTATTTAGTGACACAGACAATAATGCAGGCAAACCCAAAGGATTACAGATCACCGGAAATCTGGACTATCTCGATGCGGATACCTGGCGCACGGTGATACGTGATTTCACAGACTCAAAAAAACCATCCAATGGACTGCCTATTCAAAGAGTCGCACTCAAAATCCATGCGCTGGATATTTTTGATCGACGCCTGAATCAGCTTACTATCTCCAACAGGATTGCAAAAGCTGACTTCGAAACCACACAACAAAGCATTCAGGCAAATATTCAAAGCCGAGAAATTACTGGCGATCTGCAATGGCAAACACAAAAGAACGGCAAACTGATCGCACGTTTGAGTAATTTGACAATACCGGATGCAGCCCCGGATAAGATTTCCGCTGCCACAGAGACCAACACTCAAACCCCTAACAGCAGGAAGTTTGTAAAACTGGATCAGGACTATCCTGCCCTCGACATTGTTTCTGATAACTTTGAATTTAACAAACGGAACTTTGGTGCGTTTGAGCTGATTGCATACCCTTATAACGATAACTGGAATATTCAAAAACTCAAACTCATCACACCGGAAGGAACAATCAGTGCTGAAGGACAATGGAACAACTGGGCAAGAAGCCCGAATACCAATATTAATGTCTCATGGGATATCAAAGACCTGGGGAAGACACTCAAACGATTCGGCTATCCAGACACCATCAAAGATGGTGACGGCACATTAACCGGCACGCTTCGCTGGCCTGGAAGCCCTCACCAGTTTGACACCACACGATTAAGTGGTGAACTGAAGTTTGAAGTACGTAAAGGCCAAATCCTCCAGGTACAGCCCGGCGTAGGCCGTTTATTAGGTCTGCTCAGCCTGCAAAGCCTGCCGCGACGCCTCTCGCTTGATTTCAGGGATTTGTTCAGCAATGGCTTTGCTTTTGACAAAATCAACGCAACCGTTAGAATTGACAAGGGCGTAATGCGCAGCGACAACTTCACGATGACCGGTCCAGCAGCAGATGTCACCATCAAAGGTGAAACTGATTTGCAAAAAGAAACGCAGCACCTGTTTGTTAAAGTGATGCCCAGAATCAGTGACAGTGTTTCACTTGCAGCCTTAGCTGGCGGACCATTAGCCGGTGCAGTTGCATTTCTGGCACAGAAGATACTGAAAGACCCGCTGAATAAAATTATATCCAGTGATTATGAGATTATTGGCACTTGGGATAACCCACAAGAAGTCAAAACGAATGACGATGGGAAAAAAAACGGCCAGCAAACAAATAACTCACCACTGAACTAGAAGAATAGATATTAAACGATCAGATTTATCACTCCTGCCTACTAAAAAGATTTGGAATAACCATGGCTATCACCTCACGCTTAAAAACCACTAAAGCTAAACTTAGCAAACAAGAAATCAATCAAGACATCATCAAAATGGCTGCCATTCAAATGGCATCAGGTCCATATGTTGGCGCAAACTTAAGCGAAGCTGAACGCTTGATTGAAATTGCTGTGAACCAGGGCGCGAAATTGGTAGCATTGCCTGAGTACTTTGCGATTATGGGCTTAAAAGAAACTGATAAAGTCGCCGTGCGCGAGGAAGAAGGAAAAGGCCCCATTCAAGATTTTTTGAGCAAAATAGCAAAAAAACATAAAATCTGGCTGATCGGCGGCTCTGTTCCGATGGTCAGTAACTTCCCGAACAAAGTGCGCAACAGTTGCCTGGTATATGATGACAAAGGTAAGCAAGTCGCCCGCTACGACAAGATCCATTTATTTGGTCTGGATCTGGGTAATGAACACTACCATGAAGAAAAAACCATTGAGCCAGGTGATACCGTCAAAGTGGTTGATACCCCGTTTGGCAAAATCGGTTTATCCATCTGCTATGACCTGCGTTTCCCGGAGCTGTATCGCGCCATGGGTGAAGTCAATATCATTGTAGTGCCGGCTGCTTTCACTGATACCACAGGCAGAGCCCATTGGGAAAGTTTGATACGTGCTCGCGCCATTGAGAACCTCAGCTATGTGATTGCCCCAGCACAAGGCGGCTACCACATCTCAGGCCGTGAAACTCATGGCAACACAATGATCGTCGACCCATGGGGCGTAGTACTAGATCGCCTGCCGCGCGGTTCGGGCGTGGTGATTGCATCTATGAACACGAAATATCAGGAGAGCCTGAGAAAAAGTCTGCCTGCATTGAAACATCGGACCATTAAAACTGTCGGATAGTGGTTGGCTATTTATTTATTTGAAGATCGACACATGAAAAACCAGGAAATTCCCAGCGGTTCAAGCCCAATCAAAGGTTCACACTTTGATGTTGCAACAGAAGCACTGCTCAAGCCCGCCAATCTGGATATTGAGCACTTGCAGAATGTTCTTGCAGGCATGATGTCGCATAAGATCGATTATGCTGACCTGTACTTTCAGTACAGTCGCAGCGAAAGCTGGGGACTGGAAGAGGGCCAGGTAAAGTCTGGTAATTTTTCAATCGATCAAGGGGTTGGTGTACGGGCAGTAAGTGGTGAAAAAACCGCATTCGCCTACTCTGACGATATTACGTTTGATGCATTGCAGCAGGCAGCCAAGGCAACCAAATCCATCGCCAGCCTGGGCAGCGAGCAAACTGCGCGTTCCGTCATTACACCACAGGCACCACAGTTATATATACCGAATGATCCAATCGCATCACTCTCCGCTGAATCAAAAGTCAGATTGCTGGAACATTTTGAATCTATCGCCAGAAAATTGGATCCTCGCATCACGCAAGTCACCGCCTCTATTGCAGGTGAATATGAAGTGGTGATGGTGGCACGCCATGATGGCGTGATGGCTGCCGATGTACGGCCATTGGTCCGTATTGGTATCAATGTAATTGCAGAAAGTAATGGTCGCCGAGAACAGGGCTCTGCAGGCGGCGGCGGCCGATTTGATTACAGCTACTTTACTGATGAAGTCCTGCACGATTACGCACAGAAAGCCGTACATCAGGCGTTGGTGAATCTCGAAGCACGTCCAGCGCCTGCTGGCAGCATGACTGTGGTATTGGGTGCCGGCTGGCCAGGCATACTACTGCACGAAGCAATCGGGCACGGCCTGGAGGGTGACTTTAACCGCAAAGGGAGTTCAGCTTTCAGCAACATGATAGGCCAGCAGGTTGCGGCTAAAGGTATCACCATCGTTGATGATGGCACCATCGCTAACCGCCGCGGCTCACTCAGCATTGATGATGAAGGCAACCCGACCAGTAAAACCGTGCTGATTGAAGATGGCATCCTGCGCGGTTATATCCAGGATACGCTGAACGCACGTCTGATGAACATGCCGTTGACCGGTAACGCACGTCGTGAAAGCTATGCGCACGTACCGATGCCGCGCATGACTAATACTTACATGCTCAATGGCACTTTGCCACCTGAAGAAATCATTAAGTCCGTTAAAAAAGGTTTATATGCTGCCAACTTTGGCGGCGGTCAGGTTGACATTACCAGTGGGAAGTTTGTATTCAGTGCCGCAGAGGCCTATATGATCGAGGATGGCAAAATCACCTATCCGGTCAAAGGCGCGACCCTGATTGGCAATGGCCCGGAAGTGCTGAAACGTGTTTCCATGGTTGGTAACGATATGTCACTGGATACCGGCGTAGGCACCTGCGGTAAAGAGGGGCAAAGCGTACCGGTGGGTGTTGGGCAACCGACATTGAAAATAGATGGCTTGACTGTGGGTGGAACGGGAGCCTAAAATTAATTAAAGCGAAACCGTACTCCACTTAGCTGATTTTTTAACCAGCTGACTTTATAACTGATTTTTGACGCAATTTTCGAAGGGAATCAAAATGGCTGAAAACAATGCTACTACCGCAAAAAAAACGACTACTACCGCAAAAAGCAAATCAACAGCAAAGTCCGCACCAAAAGAAAAGGTCGCTGTTAAAAAGGCTGCCGCTCCCAAAAAAACCACCACGGCAAAATCAACCGTAAAAAAAGCAAAGAGCAGCACTGCAGATCTGGAGCAGCGCTACAGAATGATAGAAGTTGCAGCTTACTTCATTGCTGAAAAAGATGGCTTTGCAAGCAACCCGGTCGATTATTGGCTTGCAGCAGAAGCACAGATTAATCAATCTGGCACTTAGTTCTTATTGCCCTGACATTAAGCGCCAGTCTCACCGCGAAACCGATATCGGTATCAGAAGCGTGACGGCGTCACACATCATAATGTGAACCGCTTATGTGACAAGCTACTCTTGGTTTACCTCAACTCAACACCCGTATGCCATAATTTGTATACAGCCCCTTTCTTCAGGTTAGCAGTTCTCGGTGATAGAAAACCATACCTCACTGGCTTAGGTCAACCAACATTAAAGCGTGATGACATCACCCTAGGTGGCAAAGTATCACTTTGTAAAATATTGTTAAGATTTCGGTCTAATTGATGAGATCAATTGAGTTTCGCGGTAGCATCACCATCTCATTGATAATATATCTGGCTTAATTAAGCCAAACCTGAGCATGTACCGACCGTGTTAATGAGTACATGAAAAATTCCCATGAACATTGTCTCTTGGGATTTTTATGGAGATGATAATGGCAGACGCTACCCCTACTTATAACACTCCCCATGTGTTAGCAAAACCAAATTCAACCTATTTGGGTCACAACGAGAAGATGCAGCAGGAGATCAATGCAAAGGGATCTGTTTCACTTGGAGACCGTACTGCCACCATGCACATCAATACGCCAGGTGCACTTATTCCCGATGTACGATACGTTGGCAACAAAAATCTGGATGATGCCAGAAACAATGCTGTGAAATGGACGATCGAAGCCGCAAAAGCTGAAGGTGGAAAACTGGCTGAGGGCGTAAAAGAGAACTATGCTGCAGCGATGAGTAATTTACGTAACGTACATCGTGAAATCATTCCCCACTTACCTTTTGACGCCGATCAATTGGCTAAAAGTGATATAGCAAAAGTGCTTGAAATATCCGCCCATAAATTGGGAAAAAAAGGTGCAGTCATTGCCGGATTTTTATCCTCCAGCGCTTCTTTTGCCGGAGAGGCTATTGATGTTAGCGGCCAAATTATAAGTGGTGAAAACACCAATACAACCAAACTTAAAGCGTTGGGGTCAGCCGTAATCGACAAGGGCGTAGAAGGTGCAGTCGGGATAGTAGATCCTTTAGGTGTCATTGACACAAAGGGGATAAGCCAACAACTGAAAAATGGCAGTGCATCTGGCATTGTTGCAGCATTCAATGAAGCGCGATTAAAAACGGCAAGTGAAGTTGCTGATTTTGCAATTGAATATTCAAGATAAGTTTCCGGATAGACCGCTCCACGAAATGATTAATCAATAACAATTCATAAGAGAGTTGTTATAACTTAAGCACTGCATTCTTCTAGCCGCTATAATGTGACATTTATAACGTCAGTGTCTGTCGCATCTTAATTTTCATGCAACTTCCCTTGCAAAATCCTCTGCAAATAACCAAGTCTGGCCAAACTAGTCGCATTACACTTAACTCCAGTGGAGAAGATGCATCGGCTCTCGCTAATTTAGCAGTAGAAACAAAAGGCCGCCAACAGCCACTGGTCATCATTACAGCCAACGCCTTTGATGCACAGCGCTTACTGGAAGAAATCCCCTACTTCGCACCTGAGTTAAGTGTGCATTTATTACCGGATTGGGAGACACTCCCATACGACCAGTTTTCACCGCACCCTGATTTAATTTCTGAGCGTTTGACCACGCTTTACCATATTGCGCAAAATGTATGCGATGTCACTATCGTCACGCTATCTACCGCGCTAATCCGCTTAAGCCCCAAAGCTTACCTGAGCGCCAACACCTTCATGCTCAAGAAGGGGCAAAAACTGGATATCGATGCGCTGCGTCAGCAATGCGCAGAAGCAGGCTATCACCATGTGACTCAAGTCATTTCTCACGGAGAATTCAGTGTGCGTGGCGGGTTGGTCGATTTGTTTCCCATGGGCTCTGCCCTGCCTTACCGCCTGGACCTGTTCGATGATGAGATCGAAACTATCCGCACTTTTGATGTAGATACCCAGCGCAGCCTCTACCCTGTACCGGAAATCAGGTTGCTGCCCGCACGCGAATTCCCACTGGATGAAAGTGGCATCGCGCAGTTCCGCAGTCAGTTCCGCGAAACTTTCGAGGGTGATCCGCAGCGCGCTAAAATCTACAAGGATGTCAGCAAAGGTATCGCTTCTGGCGGGATTGAATGGTACTTACCACTCTTTTTTGAACAAACCGCTACCCTGCTCGATTACCTGAATCCAGATAGCGTCATTTGCCTGCATGGTGATTTAGATACAAGCGCTCAGCAATTCTGGCGTGAAGCACAATCACGCTACCGCACTTTGGCACATGATGCTGAGCGTCCATTGCTGACACCTGAAACGCTACTCATCAAAGCTGAGGATTTTTTTGCCGCTACACATGCTTTTGCGCGACTGACACTCACAATCGGAAAAACGGGTAACGGCTTACCTGCACTGGATATTGAACGCCGGGCTGATCAACCGCTACATAAACTCAAAGACTTTATCAGCCAGTTCAATGGACGCATCCTCATTGTGGCAGAAAGTCTGGGGCGTCGTGAAACGATGGCGCAGCTTTTTTCCGAGCAAGGTCTTAATGTAGTTATCTGTGAAACTTGGGCTGACTTTAATACAAGCGATGCGCCTGTCATGCTGGGCGTTAGCCCGCTACATGCTGGCGTCGCCTTGAACGATGACAAGACAGCGATTGCAATCATCACAGAAGCTGAACTATACGCCGCCACTGTACGCCAGCAACGTCGCCGCGAAAAAGAGAAAGTGCGCAGCACAGAAGGCATGCTCAAAGATTTATCCGAGCTGCGTATCAACGACCCTGTTGTGCATGAACAGCACGGTGTAGGTCGCTACAAGGGCCTAATCAACCTTGATTTTGGCGAAGGCGAGACCGAATTTCTACTGCTGGAATACTACGGCGACGATAAACTATATGTGCCAGTATCACAGCTATTTTTAATCTCGCGCTACTCAGGTGGGCCTCCGGAAAGCGCGCCATTGCATCGTTTAGGTAGCGGCAGTTGGGAAAAAGCCAAGAAAAAAGCACTTAAACAGATTCGCGATACAGCAGCTGAGCTGCTCAACCTTTATGCACAGCGCGCAGCACGGCGCGGCCACGCCTTTACGCTCAGTCTGCACGACTATGACGCTTTCTGTGAAGGCTTTCCGTTTGAAGAAACGCCAGATCAGCTGGAGGCGATTGAGAACGTCATCAAGGATATGCAGTCAGGCCGCCCGATGGATAGACTGGTATGCGGTGACGTAGGCTTTGGCAAGACCGAGGTTGCTCTGCGTGCTGCGTTTGTCGCCGTCATGGGAGGGCGTCAGGTGGCGGTACTGGTTCCGACCACTTTGCTGGCGGAGCAGCATTACAATAATTTCAGCGACCGCTTCGCCGAATGGCCAATCAAAGTGGCCGAAATTTCACGTTTCAGAACAGCCAAAGAGCAAGCTGATGCCTTGCGTGGTCTGGAAACCGGCGAAATTGACATTATCATCGGTACACACCGGCTGATTCAGAAGGACGTAAAATTCAAGAACCTTGGACTGGTGATTCTGGACGAAGAGCACCGTTTCGGCGTACGCCAAAAAGAGCAGCTCAAGGCGCTGCGCGCCGAAGTGGATGTGCTGACGCTTACTGCCACACCTATTCCGCGCACGCTCAGCATGGCGATGGAGGGCCTACGTGAGTTCAGCGTGATTGCCACACCACCACAAAAACGGCTGAGTATCAAAACGTTCCACACTGAGTATTCCGAAGGCATCATCCGTGAGGCAGTCATGCGTGAGTTTAAGCGTGGCGGCCAGGTTTACTTTCTGCATAATGAAGTGGACACCATTCACTCCATGCGCGAAAAACTTGAGCGCATTCTGCCTGATGCCCGCATTGCCGTGGCGCATGGTCAGTTACGCGAGCGCGAGTTGGAACATGTGATGCGCGATTTCTATCATCAGCGCTATAACCTGTTGCTTTGTACCACCATTATTGAAACCGGGATTGATGTGCCTACCGCCAATACCATCATCATGAACAAGGCCGACATGTTCGGTCTGGCGCAAATGCATCAACTGCGTGGCCGTGTAGGCCGCTCACATCATCAGGCCTATGCCTACCTGCTCACCGATGCTGGTCGTAAAATCACGCCGCAGGCGCAAAAACGTCTGGAGGCGATTCAGTTGATGGAAGATCTGGGCGCAGGCTTCCATCTTGCCATGCATGACCTGGAAATCCGCGGTGCAGGCGAACTGCTTGGCGACTCACAAAGTGGCGAGATGCAGGAAATTGGCTTTCACTTGTATGCTGATATGCTTAATCATGCCGTAAAACAGCTCAAAGCAGGCAAAGAGCCAGATCTGAACGCACCATTAGGTGTCACAACAGAAATCAACCTGCACACGCCGGCATTGCTCACCAATGACTACTGCCCCGATGTACATGAACGGCTGGTAATTTACAAACGTCTCGCCAACTGCAATGATGAAGATGCACTGGATGGCTTACAGGAAGAGTTGATTGACCGTTTTGGTTTATTGCCGGAACAAGGTGAAGCGCTGATGGCATGCCATCGCCTGCGTATTGCGGCCAAACCTTTAGGTATCATCAAGATTGACGCCAGCGATGCTGCGGTTCAGCTACAGTTCAACCCCAAGGCCGATATCGATCCGCTCAAACTGATTAATTTACTGCAGCGCGACAGGAGATGCCGTATGAACGGACCTGACAAGCTAAGAGTGACTATAACGTTAGAATCCATTAGTCAGCGCACGGATTTTGTGAAAACATTATTAAAAGAGTTCACCTAAATATCAGATCGAAAATGCCGTTACATTTTTATGCATAATCACTTACCAGAAGTACATATCAGCATCACCCTTGATCATCTAATGGCGGCAATTTCCGTGAGTGACAGCATATATAGCTTGCTGGGTTTCGACGCTAATGATTTTCTTACAGGCAAAGTATCGCTGCAGAGTCGGATACACACTGACGATCAGGATATCGCCGATGAACTATTCTCGATTGAGCCCAACCCTGCCTCACGCAGTTTTAACATCAGGCTGAGACATGCTAACGGTCGCATTCGTTGCATCAAAGGCCATTACAACAGAGCCAAGCGAATCGATGGGTGGGTGCTGGAAATACTGCTAAAGGATGCAAAAAGTTTATGGCAAGCTCAAACCGAGCAGTCCATGCTCACAAACTTTAACGCCTTGATGGATAACACAGATGACTTTATCTATTTTAAAGATCTCAATCACGTATTCATAGGGGCGAGCAAATCCCTTGTAAAGACAGCCCCCCAATTACAACACTGGCAGAACTTCCTGGGACTGACTAGTTATGACGTATATTCGGAAGAATATGCAGATGTTTGTTACCGTTTGGAAAAAGAAATATTTTCCGGGGCAAAGTTTGCCCATGATATTCAGGAAATACGCCTCCCTAATGATGGTATAAGCTGGGTAGACAACAAGAGTTTTCCCATTAAGAACGCACAAGGTGAAATTACAGGCGCATTTGGTGTGGCCCATGACATTACAGAAAGCAAGTTAAACGAGCTGACCTTAATAGAAAGCGAAGCTGCTTTACAGGAATCGCAGAAAATCGCTGGTCTCGGAAGTTATGTTTATCATATTCAGGACAAAATCTGGGCCAGCTCTGACACACTGGATAAAATACTCGGTATTGATAGCAATTACCCTCGCACTGAAACGAGCTGGGATGCGCTGATTCATCCTGATGACCTAGCGAGCGCAAAACATTACCTACGTCGGAAATTCGCAAAAAAATCCCTAGAGTTTGACCGTGAATATCGAGTCATTCGCCCAAGCGATGGTGCAGAACGCTATATACGGGGGCTAGGCAGGCTAGTGTTTGACGAGCAGGGCAACCCCTTGCGTATGCATGGCACCATTCAGGATATGACAGTAATCAGGAATGAATTGCTCAATGAAAAACGCGCCATTCTTGGCAACCAGCTGGTAGGTGCGCTTGCCTTGAAGCAACGCAGAGTCATTTGGGCAAATAGTGCTTTTGAAACCATGCTCGGTTATGAGCCAGGGGAACTCGTGGGTGTTTCCACGCGCCGTTTTTATATAAACGAACAGGAGTTTCAATCAGTTGAGGCAACCTATGCCGAGATTTCAAAACATGGTATTGGCCATACACAGCATCAGTATGTGCGCAAAGATGGCAGCCTTATCTGGGTAGCGTTAAGTGGTACGTTATTGAACAAAGAAAATGACGAATCACTTTGGACATTTGTTGATATTTCACAACAAAAAAATGCAGAGAACGAGTTACGTATCGCTGCCGTGGCTTTTGAGTCTCATGAGTCCATGCTGATTACGGATGCAAACAATGTGATTCTGCGTGTTAATCGAGCATTCTCAGAGATGACAGGCTACGAAGCCAGCGAGGTTATCGGACAGACGCCAAAGCTGCTTAAGTCCGATGTACATGACCAAAGCTATTATGCCGACATGTGGAATACCCTTCTTGCCGAAGGCAAATGGCAAGGAGAACTATGGAACAAACGCAAAAATGGCGAGCTGTACCCGGAATTTCTCACCATTACCGCAGTTAAAAATTTAGATGGCAAAGTTACCAATTTCGTAGGTAGCGCAACCGATATCACCCACAGTAAAGCTGCAGCAGCTGAAATCGAAAATCTGGCCTTCTACGACCATCTCACAGCGCTGCCTAACCGCAGACTACTGCTCGACAGGCTCAAACAAGCATTGCTATACAGTGCCCGACACAATAATGATGGTGCGATCCTGTTTCTGGATCTGGATCACTTTAAAACCATTAACGATACATTAGGCCATGATACTGGAGATACGCTACTGCAAGAGGTGGCAAATAGATTAACCGCATGTGTGCGCGAGGGAGATACCGTAGCACGCCTTGGCGGAGATGAATTCGTCGTCATGATAGAAGGGCTAAGTGAACTCAAAGCCGAGGCCGCCACACATACCGAAGATATCGGTGAAAAAATTTGGGTATCCGTTTTTCATGATTGATTAGCCCCTGCCACTCCATCTTGCATAATTTATACAAAACAGTGTTCCGTGATTGACAAAGTGGCTGCGCATCAATAACATGAACCGTGATTTATG
>Ga0172373_10005585_pt1 | contig 17186 bp, 22 predicted proteins | sample Lak10m_2_FD_114546 | JGI IMG/M metagenome (GOLD analysis project Ga0172373, IMG submission 114546) | Freshwater microbial communities from Kabuno Bay, South-Kivu, Congo - kab_092012_10m | ecosystem: Environmental > Aquatic > Freshwater > Lake | place: Democratic Republic of the Congo...
GTGGCTCACCTGGTCCTCAAGGTCCTGCCGGTCCTCAAGGTGCAGGTGGTGCAGGCTTTACATGCATAGGTGCCCCTGCGATTGCATCATTTGTTGGATTCTATAGCGGTGTACCAGATGATACTGGCTATACTGCATACGGTTGGATTGAATTAACATGTCAAGGCGGTCCTTCTCTATATGTACCTGCATGGGAAGCTACATCAGATATGAGACTTAAAACAAATATTGAACAAGTTGGAGTATCTGCAAGTGGAATTAATGTTTATGAATTTGAATATGTAGATCAAGTTGGAGTTGAAGGTAGATATCAAGGTGTTATGGCACAAGAACTAATTGGAACCAGATTTGAAAATGCTGTGGTAACAAGAGATGAATACTATGCTGTAGACTATTCTAAGATTGATGTAGAGTTCAAAAAGTTATCCTAACCAATGAAAAAGATATTTAGGTTTATATGGGCATTGGCTAAATTTATCTTTATAGGTGATACTGTCAATGTCCATACTTATAATTTAAGACTAGAGAAATGTTACTCTTGCAAATATCTCACCGGTAATAAATGTGGTATATGTGGTTGTTATGTAAAGAAAAAAGCAAAATGGTCAACAGAAAGTTGTCCTAAAAATAAATGGTAATCATGGGATGTGGATGTGGAACTAAACCTCGTGAAAATCCTAAAGGGTTTATTACTCAAGCAAAAGTAATTATTAGAAAAGCTTTAGCAGAGTCGCAAAATACACAATTACAAGAAAAACCTGTAACGGTAACAAAAATAAATAAAACATAAGTTTGAAAAATTCCACATCATTCATGGATAAGCCTTCTTGTTTGGATCAACTTAAGTATCTTGCTGATTCACTTACAGATAGAGATGCAAATCTTAAGAAGTGTATGAAGCATGTTAAGGAAATTTTACATGATGAAAAATTAAACTCGGACGAAATAGTTTCAAAACTAAAAGACATATGTAACACCTATGGCAAATGAACATCAAAATGGATGGAATGAATACTCAAAGCTAGTGATAGCAGAACTTGAGAGACTTAATGAAGGTATCAATAGATTGAATTCTGAGATACAGGATCTTAAGAGAGAAATCACTGAGCTTAAAGTTAAGGAGGATTTTTCCAAAGAAGTGTGGAGATGGAAAAAAGAAATGGATGAAGTTGTTTCACCTACACAACTTAAAGAAACCATTAAAGATGTTAGTGATCTTAAAACATTTAAGACACAGGCTATAACCATTTGGGTTGTTGTTCAAATTCTATTTGGTATGACTATTGTTTTACTTAACTATTTCAAATAGATCATTAAAAAATATTTTTATAAAAAGGTCTGGATTCTTTCAGACCTTTCTAGTTTTTGTTATATTTGAATAAATAATCAAATAAAAATGGACAAAGATTGGCTAAATCACGACCCAGAAGATGGTTTTAATCCAGAAGATCATGGCATCGAAATGGATGAAATAGCGAAAATGTACGCAATGGTGGATATGAAAGAATCACAACGAGAATGGGCTAGAGAACAGGCTGAAAAATTCTATAAAGATTTTGAAGATCTAGATATCCCTGTGGCAGTATCCTCAATTAAGAAATTAATTAAGTCCAAGGAAGTAACTAAAGAACAGGTCATTACAATGTTGGACAATATGATTCGTATTTTCCAGGATGATGAAGAATATGAAAGATGCCATGTTTGTTTACAAATTAAAAATGGTTTATGATAAAATTTCAAGCAACTAATTTTGATGAACTGGATGAAGAAGCCAGACTTAGAGCAACCGAGGTTGCCGTTACGGTTGTAAATGCTGTTTGCCGAGGAATTGAAGAAGAGGTAGATGTAGTTTCAGTTGGCATAATTGAAAACTTAGAATTGGACTTAACAATATCTAAAGAAAATTTCCTTGAGGCTTTAGAATTAAATATTCATCGAGTAGAAGAGGCAGAAGAATTTGAACTCTGTGCCAAAGCCCTTAAATACATTAAACAACTTAAGGCAGAGTGAGTAAAATGAGGGTAGTCATACTTTCAGATTCTCACTGTATGTATTATAATTAATCTAGTTAATCTCATTAAAATGAAAGTTATATTTTTAGATAATGACGGTGTAATTTGCCTTTACAATAATTGGGGTGGCCGTTATAAAAAGCAAAAGGAATGGGGCGGTAGAAAGCTCTCCATGACATCCAGAGAAATGCCGGTTCAGTACCGGTTTGATGATTTTGATAAAGATGCAATTAAGATCTTAAATGAGATCCTAAAAGAAACTGATGCTGAAATAGTTGTTAGTTCAGATTGGCGACTACATGCAAACCTAGAAGAACTAGGAGAGTACTACTTAAGTCAAGGTATTCTTAAAGCTCCTATTGCAGTAACGGACATGTATAAAGATATCTTTCCTTCTGAATGGTCTCAACTTAGATTTAGAGCAGAATTAGAATTAGAACGAAGCGAGGAAATTAATCATTGGGTTAAAAATAATCCTGAGATAACACATTGGGTTGCAATCGATGATTTAGATATGAGTACCAAATACTTAGGTGATAGATTTGCTGCAAGAGATGGGGGTGATAAGAAACCTGGTTTAATAAACTTTGTACATACTCCCAGGTCCATTGAAGGAATTAAACAAAGTGGTGTAAAGAAAAAAATCTTATCATTTCTTAAACAATAACGAAACTTTCAATATAAATAGAAACTGATTTTAATTTGGCAATTATGAAACTTACTGAGGCATTAAAAATGGCAGGAACTGTTACTGAAAATGGAATGGCTACAAACACCACTTCATTAAACTTTAACGTTGACCTATTCTTTAAAGGTGGTGCAATGAGAGCGGCTGAAGAAGCCGATATCATCTCTTTGGTATCAAAGGCATGGAATGAAGATCATACTACATGTCTTCGTAACCTTTTCTGGATTCGCGATGTTCGTGGTGGAGCTGGAGAACGTCGTTTCTTCCGTACTGCTATTAAGTATCTTGCTGACATTGATCCGCAAGGAATGGCTAATGTAATTAGTTTTATTCCTGAGTATGGTCGCTGGGATGATCTTCTTATCTTTGAAGGTACTTCATCTGAGGAATATGCAATGTCACTTATTGACAAGGCACTTACCGATGGTAATGGTCTATGTGCAAAATGGATGCCTCGTAAAGGAACCTTTGCCTCTAAGTTAAAAGGTTTTATGGGATTAAGTCCTAAAGGATACCGTAAGAAACTCGTAGAACTCACCAAGGTTGTTGAAACACAAATGTGTGCCAATGTGTGGGAGAACATTAACTATGGGCATGTGCCTTCTTTGGCAATGTCACGTTACGGTAGGAGCTTTAAAAAGCATACACCTGATAAATTTTCTGCTTACATTGAAAGTCTTAAGAAAGGTGAAGCTAAGATTAATGCTGCTGCGGTATATCCTTATGATATTACTAAATCATTAAGTAGTAATGATGCGGCCCAAGAACAGTGGAAAGCTCTTCCTAATTACCTAGAAAATAATACCGAAAGAATTCTTCCACTCGTCGATGTATCCGGTTCAATGCAGACTTCGTGTGGAGGTAATCTTACCTGTATGGATGTCGCGATATCTTTAGGATTGTATATTAGTGAGAGAAATGAAGGCCCATTCAAGGATCATTTTATTACTTTCTCTAGTAACCCTAAACTGCAACATTTAACCGGTGATCTAAAAAGCAGATTTAACCAATTAGTTCATGCTGATTGGGGTATGAATACAAACCTACAGGCTGCATATAAATTAATCTTAGATCAGGCCAAGAGACATTCAATTCCACAGGATGAAATGCCTACTCAAATTTTGATTCTATCAGATATGGAATTTGATCAGGCTACTAATGCAAGAGGCGGTTGGTTAAGAGAAAAGAATATTTCTGAATGGAACCTTACTGCACAAGAAATGGTTCGTCGAATGTTTCAGGATGCTGGATATGAAATGCCTAATATCATCTATTGGAATATTCAATCTCGTGGTGAAAATGTTCCGGTTAGATTTGATGAACAAGGTACTGCACTCATTAGTGGATTCTCACCTTCGATTATGACGTCACTTTTAGGTGGAGCAGAAATGACTCCGGTATCTATTATGATGGAAACTCTTAATAAGGAGAGATATCAACAAATCAAATATGAAACTAATTAACAGTTAGTCAATATAAATAATAAGGATAACTTCCGCAATCTTTTATACTACAACAAATATCAATAGTTCAAAAGGTTATCCTGTTTTTTGAAATTATGGATCGATGCAGCAAATGTATAAACTATAAATTCAACTACGCAGAGCAGTAAATAACTTAGGTTATCACTGCAGAACCAGGGAAGCAACAACCTGGTTTGGAATCAAAAAACATGTGCCGTCAACTTCTCATTGTAGGTGAAGAAACATGAGACCAGCCGAAGTACAGTAGGCCGTCGAAGTAGAAGCCAAAGACGCAAAAAGAGATATAGCTGCCGAGCTGAATAATACGAACACGATCCTGTAAAGGTAGCTTCTAACCGAGGCTACCTTTTTTTATGTAAAGTAAAAGTCTTATAATTTGTAAAGTTGTTAACAACCGGATTGTTAATAACTTTTTTCTCTCCAGAGTGAAAAAAGTCTATGAAAAATTTTTTTTTCCCAATTTTTTGTATTATATTTATATAAAATAAAACGGATATGGAAAATACATTCTACAAGGAAATTGGTAAACTGAAAAACTCTGAAGATCTCGTACTGGGTAACCTCCGCCTGGTAGTCCACTTGGCTAAAAAATATCAAGGTATGGGTCTGTCACTCGAGGATCTAATCCACGAAGGTACTATCGGCCTCTGCCAGGCTCGCGATAAATATGATCCTACTAAAGGTAAGTTCTCAACCTATGCTGCTCAATGGATCAAGGCTACAATCCGCCAGGCTCTTAACAACAAAAGCCGTATGATCCGCGTACCGGCCCACCGCACTCACCTTACCGAAGAAGCCCCTAAAGTAGGCCAATTGGATACTTCATATCAAGGTTCATATATCCCACAGGTGGAAATCAAACACAACGAAGACCACATGGATTTGAAAATTGCTGCTCTACTTGGTAAACTAAAACCAAAGCAACAAGAAATTATCAAAATGAAATTTGGTATCGGATACGATGAAGAAATGAAAACTACTGACATTGCCAAAGAACTTGGTCTAACTGTTCAGGCCGTCAATGGTAATATTCGTAACGCACTCAAATTAATGCAAAATGCCTGAATTAGCTGAACTTAGACTTACGGCCGATTTTATAAATAAGTCGGCCAAAGGTCTTACCTTTGTAAACATTACAAAGAACCCGGCACATAAAGGTGCCGAGGTTAAAAGACCTTTTAATGAATTCTATATTGTAGCAGAGTCACGTGGAAAGGAACTTATCTTAGCATTCCTAGAAAAGGGAACTGATGAAAAGAGATATCTTTTAATGACAATGGGAATGAGTGGCCACTTTAGATTTACAAATACTGCAAGTGAGCCTAAACATTCACACCTAATGTTTCATACTGATGATGGAACCACACTATCATTTGTGGATGTAAGAAGATTTGGAAAATGGAAATGGACTAATTCTTGGTCTGCTAATCGTGGTCCTGATCCTACTAAAGAATTTGAAAACTTTCGTAGAAACATTTATGATGTAGGTTTTTCTACACCGCTTTTTGAACAACCTATTCATTTAGTATTAATGAATCAAAAGTACTTTAATGGGATAGGAAATTACCTAAGAGCAGAGATTCTTTACAGAGCAAATGTACACCCAATGACACGTGCTAGGTTGGCTATTCTCCGTGCACCTCAGATTTTTGATCTATGTAGAGATATTCCTCTTCAAGCATATGCTCTAGGTGGTGGGCAATTAAAAGATTGGGAAAGCCCATTCGATAGTGACCCAGAACCTTTTAGAAAATTTATGAGGTGTTATGGTAATCCACATATGTCAAAGATACGTGATAAGAATGGCCGAATGTTTTGGTATGATCCTAAGTGGGATACTCAAGAACCTTTCTAGATAATAAAACTAAATAAGGAAAAGCCATATAAAAATAAACATAAGTATGGCTAACATAGATAATCAATGTAAAGATTTAGATGTACGAGATTACTTCGCAGAGAACGGTTATGATCACGGTAAAAATTCATTAGAAGACCTTTATTCACTCCAGGCACAAACACAGAAAATGTATTTTGAGAAACAAGGCCGTAAGCCTTTTTCTGATTTTACTATCGGTGATGTCGTGGATTTTCTTATGGTAACAAATCATGCAATAACTGATGAGTTACATGAAATGATGGATGCAGTAGGTGGAATTGAAGATGGTGTAGGTAATGCTGCATGGAAACCTTGGAAATCTGCAAATGTAGAAATTCGTCAAAAGAGATTAAGCGATCTATCCGAAGGTGATCTTAAAGAACTAAAGATGGAATGGATTGATGTAATGCATTTCATATTTAATGCAGGATTGGCAATTGGGGTTACTCCTAAAGAGTTTTATAATTACTATCTTTCAAAGAATGAAGAAAACTGGAATCGTCAGAAAAACAATTATTAAGAGTTTCATATAAAAATAAAATGCTATTAGATATTACTCAAGAAGGTAGAACCCTTCATGTTTCTTACTACAACATGAATGGTAAGACCGATTTTATGATCTATGAGTTAGGAGAACATGATATGTTTAACTGGCAAGTATGTGATCCTAATGATAAGGATGCAAGCCAGGTCATGAAAAACTGGGATGGTCGTTCTGTAAAAAAGGTTAGGTCTAAAATCCTAAATAAATTCCGTCTTATTGAGTATGTTGATAATCTTCCTTGGACAGATAAAAATACTATCTTTGGATATACATTTCCAAAGACATACTTTGTAGATATCGAGGTTGAAACAACTGATGTTTTCCCTGAGCCTTCAAAGGCAACTAATGCAGTTACTGCAATTTGTATCGTAACACCTGAACGTCAATGTATTGTTTTGGCAACTAAAGATTTAGATAAGCCAACACAATCAAAGATTCAAAAACAAATAGATGAACACTTTAAAGATATTAATGATGAGTTTTCATTTATCTTTAAATGCTTTAAGTCCGAATATGATATGATGTACACCTTCATGGATTCTTTTGTTAAAAAGTTTCCTATGATGACAGGATGGAACTTTGTAAAGTTTGACTGGGCTTACATAATTAACCGCTGTAAGAAGTTAGGAATTGATCCAGTTATATCATCACCTCTAGGAAGAACCTTTGGTCAAAATGAATTCCCTTGTCATGTTGGTATTATGGACTATTTAGATATCTATGCCAAATGGGATAGGACGGTTGATATTAAAGAAGACTTTAAACTTGATACAGTAGGTGATGCCGTTGTAGGTATCAGAAAGGTTAAGTACGAAGGTACTATCCAGGATATGTATACAAAGGATTATCCTAAATACATTTTCTATAACGTGATTGATACTGCATTAGTTTATCTCATTCATCAAAAGATTAAGACAATGGATATTGCATTAACCATTGCTCATATTAGTCAAATCAGTATCTTCAAAGCTGCATCACCAGTAGCAATTACTGAAGCCCTTCTTTGTCGAGAATTTTTAGGAAAGAAAATGGTAATGGCAGTAGATCCTAAGGCACCTCAAACTAAAAGAGAACAATTCGAAGGTGCCTTCGTAAAAGAACCTATTACAGGTATGCATAATGCTGTCGCATGTTTTGACTTTGCATCTCTATATCCTTCTATTATGAGGGAAATGAATGTATCTCCAGAGAGTCTTATTAAAAAGGTTGATCCTGAAAAACGTGAAGTTGAAAAATCATCAGAAAGAATCGTATCGGTTACTGGAGCAGTCTATAGAACTGAAAAATCAATTCTTAAAGAGGTACTAACCAGGCTATATTCTCAACGTAGAGAGTATAAGAAAAAATCTTTTGAGTTTCAACAAAAAGCATATGAGTTGGAACAGAAACAAAAAAATTCTTAATAGGCTAACATTTTTTTTAGAATAAATAAAAAACAATCAAATTAAACTATCTATGCAACTTAGGTTGCATATTTAGTCAAATAAACAAAGAAAAACATGAGCAACTTATTCGTTGAGAGAATACCTTACAAACCTTTTGAATATCCAGAATATTATCTGGATGGATGGCTTCCGCAGGCTCAGGCATTTTGGTTACATACAGAGATACCAATGCAAGGAGATATTAAAGATTGGAATGAAAATCTTAGTCCATCCGAAAAGAATCTTGTAGGAAACATTTTATTAGGATTTGCTCAAACTGAATGTGCTGTTAGTGATTATTGGACTGGAATGGTAACTAAGTGGTTTCCTAAACATGAAATTAAACAAATGGCTATGATGTTCGGATCGCAGGAAACTATCCATGCAACTGCATATTCTTATCTTAATGAAACATTAGGTCTTGAAGATTTTGAAGCATTCTTACATGAGCCTTCTATTGCTGACCGCTTTGAATTTTTAATGAAGACATCTGCTGATTGGACGCCAGAAGATCTTTATACTAATCCAACTGCAAGAATCGAGGTCGCCCGTTCATTGGCAATCTTCTCTGCTTTTGCCGAAGGTGTTTCTCTCTATAGTTCTTTTGCTGTTCTCTATTCATTCCAATTAAGAAATCTGCTTAAGGGAATTGGACAACAAATGAAATGGTCTGTTAGGGATGAATCACTTCACTCAAAAATGGGTAGTAGATTATTCCGCCACGTGTGCGATGAGTATCCAGGCTTAAAGGATCAGGTACAATATACAGTTGAAGAAGCTGCAACCTTAATGGTTGAAATGGAACATAAATACATTGATAAGATCTTTGAAAAAGGAGATTTAGAAAATCTTAAAGCAGATGATCTTAAGAATTTTATATACCGTAGGGCTAATGAAAAACTAGAAGAATTAGGTTATCTTCCTATCTTTCATTATGATAGTAAAAGTGCTGATAACCTAGATTGGTTTTACCACCTTACTGGTGGACATACTCATACGGACTTCTTTGCAATCAGACCTACTGATTATGCAAAGGCAAGCGAAGGTGATGATTGGGAAAATATTTGGTAATTTTAATTTATGACAGAAGTAGAAAAAATAGCACAAGAGCTTAATTGGGAAAGAGGTACTGACTATCCAGATTGGGGTCATACTGAAGTTTATCTAAAAACAATTTCAAAAGGATATTGCTTAGCACACGAGACTCCTCGTGATGCATATTGGCGAGTTTCAACTGTTATTGCAAATCGTTTAAAGAAGCCTGAATTAGCAAAGAAATTCTTTGACTATATTTGGAAAGGTTGGCTTAATCTTGCAACACCAGTATTAAGTAATACTGGTACTGAACGTGGACTTCCTATTAGTTGTTTCGGTATTGATGTTGGAGATTCTATTCAAGAAATAGGTCAAAAGAATCTTGAATTAATGTTATTAGCAAAGCATGGCGGTGGTGTAGGAATCTGTCATAATCAGATTAGACCTGCAGGTTCTCCTATTACTGATAATGGTACAAGTGATGGTGTAGTCCCTTTTATTAAAATTAATGATTCAACTATTCTTGCAACTAATCAAGGTGCGGTTAGAAGAGGAGCATCCAGTACAAATATCAATATTGAACATGCTGATTTTTGGGAATGGTTAGAAATTAGAGAACCTAAGGGTGATATTAATCGCCAATGTTTAAATATGAATCAATGTGTTGTTGTTAGTGATAAGTTTATGAGAAAGGTTGAGGAAGGAGATACTGAATCTCGTCGTCGCTATGCAGCCGTTTTACAAAAAAGAAGGCAGACTGGTCAACCTTACATAATGTATCGTGGTAATGTTAATAAACAAAACCCGGATTCATATAAGAAAAATGGTCTTAAGGTATTTATGACAAATATCTGCTCTGAAATTACTCTCTTTACCGATGAGAACCATTCATTCGTATGTTGCTTATCATCACTTAATCTAGCCAAGTATAATGAGTGGAAAGATACAGATCTTATCTATGATTCTATTTGGTTTCTTGATGGTGTCCTTGAAGAATTTATCCAAAAGGCAAAAGGTATGCGTGGATTTGAAAACTCTGTTAGGACAGCAGAAAAAGGTAGAGCTTTAGGGTTAGGTGTTTTAGGTTGGCATACATACTTGCAACAGAGGGGAGTATCATTTGAAGGACTCCATGCTCAATTTGAAACCCGTAAAATCTTTTCTCAAATTAGAATTGAAAGCGAACGAGCCAGTCGTGCATTAGCTGAAGCATACGGTGAACCTTTATGGTGTAGAGATACTGGTTTTAGAAATACTCACTTAAGAGCAATCGCCCCAACAGTATCTAATTCAAAATTGGCAGGTGGTGTTTCCGCTGGCATTGAACCTATTCCTGCTAACATTTGGACTGACCAATCCGCCAAAGGTACCTTTATTAGAAAGAACCCAGTTCTTGAAGAATACTTTGAAAGAATGGGACATAATAATAAAAAGGTATGGGATAAAGTACTTGCCGACGGTGGTTCTGTACAAGACCTAAAGTTTTTAGATGAATGGTGTTTTGTTAAAGGTGAATTAACTAAGGTTAAGGAAATACCTCAGTTTGAAGAAGCCACCCCATTTAAGGATGTGTTTAAAACATTTAAAGAAATCAACCAACTAGAATTGGTAAAACAGGCAGGTATTCGCCAACAGTACATTGACCAATCAGTATCACTTAATCTTGCCTTTCCTAAAGAAGCCACACCGAAGTGGATTAATCAGGTCCACATGGAAGCATGGAAGTTAGGTATTAAGACTCTCTACTATATGAGAACTGAATCTGTTCTTCGAGGTGATATTGCTGCTAAGGCGATGGATCCAGATTGCCTATCTTGTGATGGATAAACTATAAGTTATGAAAAAATATATTTTAGGTCCATGTTCTCTCGAGAATCAGGATATATGTAAACAGGTATTAGATGAGCTTTACCCAGTAATGAAACGTAAAGATTGGTACTTTAAAGGTTCTTTTGATAAAGCAAACAGAACTTCAATCTACTCAAACAGAGGTCCTGGATTAGAAGAAGGGCGTGAAATCTTTGCGTGGATAAAAAATACATATCCAGGTGTTAAAACTTTAACTGATATTCATGAACCTTGGCAGGCTAAAGAATTACATCACTTAATTAATATGATACAAATTCCAGCCTTTCTCTGTAGACAAACAGATCTTATTATTGAATGCGCTAAATGGTTTAATGAAATCAATGTTAAGAAAGGCCAATGGTTAGCACCGGAGGCAATGGAACATGTGGTAAGTAAGATAAGAGAAGTAAATCCTAAAGCAAGAGTTTACATAACAGAAAGAGGTACATCGTTTGGGTATAGTGGATTATTACCTGACTTTAGAGCCGTTGATATTCTTAAATCATTTTCTGACGGTGTAATACTTGATTGTACTCACTCAACACAAAAGCCTAAAGGTGATACTACAGGCGGTGACAGAGAACTTGCTAAGAAATATGCTCTTGCTGCAAAAATCTTTGAATATGACGGCGTCTTTATTGAAACCCACCCAAACCCAGCCAAGGCAATATCTGATGCCGATAGTCAAGTTGAACTAGGATGGTTATTGTCACGGATAAATAATATATGATAACTAAAAAATCTGCTGGTCTTGCAATAATTTATAAAGGTATGATTCTACTTGGTCATACTACAGGCCGTGGATGGTGGTCATCGTATGGTATTCCTAAAGGTGGAATAGAAGAAGGTGAAGATAAATTATCGGCTGCAATTAGAGAAACATATGAAGAAGTTGGAATCAAAGTCCCTCTTTCTTTAATTGATACTACCGAACATACATTTACCTTAACATCAAGAGAACATAAGTTTAATAAGATAGTTTCTTATTACATTGCTAAAATTGATGATCTTTCACAAATAGGTCTTAAAGACATTAAAGTACCTAAGTCTCAATTGCAAATTGAAGAAATAGATTGGGCTGGTTTTTTACCTTATAAGGAAGCCATGAAAAGAGTAATGAAATCTCAAGTAACCTTAATAACCAACTTAATGGGAAAGGGCCTTCTTGAATCTAATCTATTATCATATGAACAATTTATTAAATCAACCTATAAATTATAATGATCTACTCGGTCGTGATCCAATTCAGACCGATATAGACAACATTGAAAAATTTATAAAAGGGCGGAGAGTTCTTGTAACCGGTGGGTGTGGATCAATAGGGAGTGAAATTGTTAGACAACTTGTTAAATTTAAAGCTTCAACTATTATCGTATATGATAATGCCGAAACACCTCTTTTTTATCTTGAGCAGGAAATTTCTAAAATAGCTAAAGATGTTCATATCCGTTATGTAATCGGCGATGTTAGGGATAAGGGAAGACTTGAAGAAATATTTGAAAGCTTTAAACCTAATGTAGTCTTTCATGCATCTGCTTATAAGCATGTTCCTATGATGGAAAGAAATCCTATTGAAGCAATTAAGACAAATGTTTTAGGTACAAAGAATGTTGCAGATACTGCATATTATCATAATGTTGAAAAGTTTGTAATGGTTTCAACCGATAAGGCAGTTAACCCAACTAACATTATGGGTGCAACAAAAAGAATTGCTGAAATCTATACACAATTCTTAAATGAAAAATCTAATACTTCATTTATTACAACAAGATTCGGCAATGTATTAGGATCTCGTGGATCTGTTATACCTACTTTCATTGAACAGATAAATGCAGGAGGTCCGATTGAAGTAACACACGAAGAAGTTATTCGTTACTTTATGACAATCCCAGAAGCATGTCAGCTTGTATTACAGGCATCTTCAATTGGTAAAGGTGGTGAAATCTTTATCTTTAATATGGGAGAACCTGTAAAGATTATGGATCTTGCAAAAAACCTAATTAAGTTATTAAACAAACCTGAAATTCCAATTAAAATAATTGGATTAAGACCAGGTGAAAAACTATATGAAGAGCTTTTGTGTAATGGCGAAAATCAAATATCAACAGATGATCCAAATATAATGAAGCTTAAACATACTGATATTGACTTTAAAAGAGTTATGCCAGATATTGAAAGACTTGCAAAATTAAGAGATAATGATTTTTATAGAATCATCTCACTTGTTAAAAATGTAGTACCAGAGTTTAAAAGAGAAACTGAATTATGATAAACATATACGGAAAAGGCGGACATGCAAAAATGATTGCTTCATTACTTAATGAATCATATACATTTTATAATGATTCTGATTATGATATGGCTGGTGATCATCCTTGGATAATTGCAATAGGTGATAACCCATCAAGAAAAAAAGTAGCGACTAATCTTATGGATGTTGACTACATAACAATAGATCAAGGAACTTATGTTGCTGCTGAGTATATTGGTGTTGGTGTTCAAATTGCACCAGGTGCTGTCATTCAAAATGGAGTAATTATTAAGGATCATACAATCATAAATACTTCTGCATCTGTTGATCATGATTGTATTATTGGAGAATACTGTCATATTGCACCAAACACTACTTTATGTGGAGCGGTTGAAATAGGAGATGGTACTCTTATCGGTGCAGGTTCTGTTATCTTACCTGGAATAAAGATTGGTAAGAATTGTATAATTGGTGCTGGTAGTGTTGTAACTAAAAACATCCCGGATAACTCTAAAGCATTTGGAAATCCGGCAAAAATAAAATAGTATGAAAAGAATTTATCTTTCTCCTCCTCATATGTCAGGTAAAGAGTTGGAGTATATTAAAGAAGTATTTGATCAAAATTGGATTGCTCCAATAGGACCTCATTTAACAAAGTTTGAAGAAATCACTAAAGAATATACCGGAGCAAAATATGCAGTGGCTGTTACATCAGCAACCGCAGGTTTACATCTGGCCCTGAAGGCAGTTGGTGTAGAAGAAGGTGATTATGTGATCTGCTCGACATTAACATTTGCAGGTACTGTTAATCCTATTAAGTATATAGGAGCAAATCCTGTTTATATTGATAGCGAACCTACATTTTGGAATTTAGATCCTGTTTTATTAGAAGGTGCAATACTTAATCTTCCAAAGAAACCTAAAGCAATTATTCCTGTACATTTATTTGGAGTACCCTGCGAAATGGATGCTATAAGAAATATTGCAAATGAATATGGAATTCCTATCATTGAAGATGCTGCAGAAAGTTTAGGATCAACCTTTAATGGAAAACACACAGGAACATTTGGAGACATCGGAGTTTATTCTTATAACGGAAATAAGCTATTAACAACATCAGGTGGCGGAATGATAGTAACTGATAATGAAGAGTATGCAACCTATATGAGATATCTTTCCACACAGGCAAAGGATCCTCTTCCTTATTATTGGCATACTGAAGTTGGTTATAATTACAGATTAAGTAATGTTCTTGCTGCTATCGGTATAGGTCAAATGGAAGTTATTGAAGATCGTATTAAAAGAACACGTGAAATTAATGAAATCTATAGAAAAGAACTTGGAGAATTCTTTTTAGGATTCCAATCAGAAAGACCTAATGATAGATCAAATATGTGGCTAACTTGTGCAATGTTACCTATTGAATATAGACCGGAGGATCTTATTGAACATTTGGAAAAATCAAATATTGAATCTAGAAGAATCTGGTGTCCAATGCACCAACAGCCTGCATATACACCTGCTCATAAATATATAAATGGAACATCTGATATTCTATTTCAATACGGTATTTGTTTACCTTCAGGAACTAGTATGACAGATGAAGAACTTTATAAAGTTATAGAAGAAATAAAAAAATTCTTTAGGAAATGAAATTAATTTCATATGATGATTTTCTACTAATTGAAAATTACATTGGTCCTAATTTCGAGGTTTTACTTGAAAAAAATCTAACCGGCGAAATTGACAAAAAGATTAAGTTTGGTATAGTAATGCCAACTCATAAAATAGCAGATGGTGGTGCTCAAGCAGGTAGACAGAAATTTATGAATACTCCTTCTCTATTAAGAGATGCATTAGGTTGTATAAAGGATCAAAAATATGATAACTATGTAGTCTATCTTGTTGGAGACGCTTATGACGGTGATGATGAAATTAAGGAAGTTATGGATGAAATTATTCCTAAAGGAAAACTTAAGTATCATAACCTATCTTCACCAGGAGAAAGAAACAAAGGATTCTCTAAACAGCAATTTAGATATACTGCAGGATGTGGTGCAATGAATAAAGGTCTACAGATGGCTAAGTCTGATAAGATTGATTATATTGTTAGAATTGATCATGATGATAAATGGACACCTGATCACTTAGAACTTTTAGCTAAAGCATATACGCAGTATCCTGAACTTGCATATGTATTTACAAGAAGTCGTAAAAAGGTAGATGCAACAAATTCTTCTAAGAAGTATATGTATCAGCCTAATGAAGACAGACACACAGGTACAATTGAACCAAATAACTTAGGCTATACTCATGGTGATGTTAGCCATTCTGCTGTATCATGGAGACCTAGTATGATAGGGGATCCTAGATATCGTGATGCCGAAGAACAGTCAAAAACCGACCCCAAAATTCCTATGACTAAAACAGCACCTGCCGATGTTGATATGTTTAGTAGAATGATGAAAATAATTAAGGATAAGGGTCATAAGTATATGTACATACCTAGATTAACCAGCTTCTATCGTAACCGCAAAGGAAAGTTCTAAACAGAAAAACTACTTAGAGGGTGAATATATAAACTATAAATAATTAAACAATAACTATGGACAAATTTAATGAAATTAAAGCAATCATCGAATCAGTATCTGATGATGTAGAAAAATTCTATGTAAAGGGAAATAAGGCTGCTGCCGTAAGAATTCGTAAAGCTATGCAGGACATCAAAAATCTTTCGCAAGAATTAAGAGTTCACGTACAGGAGACTAAGAATAATCTTTAATCGTTTTAGCGCCTATTAAGTTAGGCGCATCCTTGATCCGAGAAGAGGCCATCGAAAGATGGTCCTTTTCTTTTACAAAAAGTCCTATTTGCTTAAAACCTTTTTCAATATCTTTGTATAATAATAAATTCAAAGATTGTAATGAAGAAGTGCTTAATTATAGATTTTGACGATACTTTAGTCAAGACCATTGATGTACATGCAGAATCATGGCAACATGCTCTTGAAAGGGTATTGGATATTGAAATCCCTATTGAAAGCATACATGCTGATATTAATTATGGAATGGATGTTCTATTAAAAAAATATCAATTGTCTGAAGAAGAATCATTATTGGCACAAGAATATAAAAAAGATATATTCTCAAAGATGATTCATAGAACTCAAGTGAATCATTTATTACATTATGTCATAAAGAATCACTATCCTAAAAAATGCATTATAGCATCAAATTCTTCCAGAGAAAATGTCGATAAAATAATGGCATATCATGGAATTGATCCTAATTTATTTTTAGGAATTTATACTAGAGAAATGGTTTCTAAAAAGAAACCACATCCTCAAATGGGGGAACTTATTTTTAATGATCATACTTCACATAGATGGAATAAAGAAGACTATATGATGATAGGCGATTCTGAAGTTGATTCTACATTTGCACGTAAACTTGGTATTGAATGTCTGATAGTAAAATTTTAGTAGGAAACAGCGGAGATAGAGTATATCTCCATGAGGATCATGTAATTAAAGAAGCTGGTGTTTATCCTGAAAAGTTTAAGCAGCAGATGGATTGGCTTATTAATTGTCCGCATCCTAACTTTATTAAGATTGATCCTATTGGTGAATTTTCATATAGAATGAAAAAGTTTCCAACATGGTATGATCAAATTTGTGATCAACCTATTACAAAGTCCGTATCTCAATTGGAAGATCTTATTCAAATAATTAATAAGTTTGAAGGATACGGTAAAGATGTTGATACTAGATCATATCTGGATAAATTAGAAGGAAGAACCGGTTATCATTATGAAGGTAAACTTGATGGTGTTTCTAAATGGGGTTTTGTACATGGAGATTTAACCGTTAGTAATATTCTTTATGATAATAAGTTTATCTTTATTGATCCTAGAGGAACTGAGGAACAAGATTATTATGACTTTGGTAAACTTATGCAATCATTTGTGATGGAATATGAAACCCATATATACAATAACCAAAGTACAAAATATTCAAGGTTTTGTA
>Ga0172373_10005587_pt1 | contig 17186 bp, 15 predicted proteins | sample Lak10m_2_FD_114546 | JGI IMG/M metagenome (GOLD analysis project Ga0172373, IMG submission 114546) | Freshwater microbial communities from Kabuno Bay, South-Kivu, Congo - kab_092012_10m | ecosystem: Environmental > Aquatic > Freshwater > Lake | place: Democratic Republic of the Congo...
CTGATGAAGTTGCCCGACCACCGCACGAAGATCAGCGATGTAGGTGTCGGTGCCGGCCCAGAACCCGCGCCCCGGTGTATTACCGAAGCCGCGCTGGTCGTAGGCGACCACGGCAATCCCCCGCTGGCTCAGGGCTTCTCCTGGCTGGGCAAAGGCGCGAGCGTAGTCGTTGAAGCCATGCAAAGCCACCACGATCGCCCGCAGAGATCCCGCCGCAGGCCACCAGGCTCGAACCGGGAGCACCATCCCATCGGAAGCGACAAAATGAGAACGCGCCAACACCGGCTCGGCCACACTGACGGACGCTCGCGGGGTTGGCGCGCAGGCCACCAACAGCAGGCATTCCAGCAACAACAGCAAAGAGCCAAAAACCCGACGGCAGGAGAAAATCCAATCGTGCTCCGATCGGCCAGACTGGTAAGCTATGCGCTGAATGCGAGGTAATCGAGGCATGATGAAAAAACTGGTTCGCTGGCTATTGACGGTGCTGTTCCGGGTCAAGCTGATCGGCATGGACAACTATCTGTTGGCCGGCGACCGTGTGCTGATCGTCTCCAACCATACTTCCTACCTGGACCCCCTGCTGTTGTGGGCCTTCCTGCCCGATGAAGTCACCTTCGCCATCAATACGGACGTCGCCCAGAAATGGTGGGCCCGACCGGCGTTACGGTTTGCCCAGGTATTCGCGATGGACCCGCAGCAACCGCTGTCGATCAAGTCGCTGACCAACTATCTGCGCGAAGATCGCAAGGCGGTCATTTTCCCCGAGGGCCGCATTACGGTTACCGGCGCCCTGATGAAAGTTTACGACGGCGCGGCGCTGGTCGCCGACCGCTCTGGTGCCGCCATTCTCCCCATCCGCATCGATGGCGCTCAGTACACCCCGGTTTCCCGGCTGCATGGCGTCGTGCGGCTGCGCTGGTTCCCGCCGATCACCCTCAACATCCTGTCGCCACGCGACCTGACGCATCCGGCCGGTGCCGATGCCCATGACCGCCGGCACCGCATGGGGCTGATGCTCACCGACATCATGAGCGACATGATGTTCGAAACCGGCAACCACCAGCAAACCCTGTTTGCCGCCCTGCTGGATGCCCGCCGCATTCACGGCGGGGGTCACAAGCTGCTGGAGGACGTCAAGCGCAAACCGCTCAGTTATAACGGCCTGATTGCCCAGACCCTGGCCCTGAGCCAGAAACTGGCCGGCATGACCCAAATGGGCGAGCATGTCGGGCTGCTGCTGCCGAATGCCAACGTCACCGTCGCCGTCTTTCTCGGCCTGCAACTGCATGGCCGGGTACCCGCGATGATGAATTTTGGGGCGGGCCTGCGCAGCCTGGCCTCGGCCTGCCGGACCGCCGAAATAAAGACCTTCGTCACCTCCCGCCGCTTTGTCGTCAACGCCAAGCTGGAGGCAACGGTAGAGGCCCTGGCCGATGAATTGAATGTCGTATTCCTCGAGGATCTCGCGGACTCCGTGACCCGCACCGACAAGGTCCGGGCACTGATCGGCTCACTGACAGCCTCGCTCTGGTATCGCCAGCGCGACAGGGAGCGGGTCAACGATCCCGCCGTCATCCTGTTTACCTCCGGCTCGGAGGGAGAACCCAAGGGCGTGGTGCTGTCCCACGGCAACCTACTTGCCAACCGTGAGCAACTGGCGGCCCGCCTGGATTTGAATGCCCAGGACACCATCCTCAACGCCCTGCCCATGTTCCATGCCTTTGGCTTGACCGCCGGTACCCTGCTGCCACTGCTCTACGGCATGCGCACCTTCCTCTACCCGTCGCCGCTGCATTACCGGATCATCCCGGAAATCGCCTATGACCTGAATGCCACCATCCTCTTCGGCACCAATACCTTCCTGGCCGGCTATGCCAAGCACGCGCATCCCTATGACTTCTACAGCGTGCGGTACGTCTTTGCCGGCGCCGAGAAGCTGCAGGATGACACCCGCAGACTCTGGGTCGACAAGTTCGGCCTGCGGGTCCTTGAAGGCTACGGCGCCACGGAGACCGCGCCCATCCTCGCCGCCAACACCCCGATGTTCTATCGCGAAGGGACCGTCGGCCGCTTCATGCCCGGCATCGACTGGCAGCTGGAATCTGTCCCCGGTGTTGAAGAGGGCGGTCGGCTGCATGTCTCCGGCCCCAACATCATGCTGGGCTATCTGCGTCCGCAACGTCCGGGACATCTGGAACCGCCGGTGTCGCGCTTCGGTCATGGCTGGTACGACACCGGCGATATCGTGAAAATCGATGATGAGGGGTATGTGTCGATCTGCGGCCGCGTCAAGCGTTTTGCCAAGATCGGCGGCGAAATGGTGTCCCTGACCGCTGTCGAGGAAATCGCGGCCAAGCTCTGGCCCGGCCACCTCCATGCCGCCGTCGCCCTGCAGGACGAACGCAAGGGCGAACGCATTTTGCTGGTTACCCAATATCGTGAGGCGCAGCGTGCAGAATTCACCCGCGCCGCCCAGAGTCAGGGCTACAACGAATTTCACTCCCCCCGGGAAATCCTTTTTGCCAAGGAAATGCCGCTGCTCGGCTCCGGGAAGATTGACTACCCGGCCCTGACCAGCCTGGTGCACAAGGCGATGGGCGCATGAACCGAGGCTTGCTTACCCTCGTCGGCGCGCAGTTCCTGTCCGCGTTTGGCGACAACGCCATCCTGTTCACCGTGATTGCCATGAGCCTGCAGGCCGGCGGCCGCGGCGCCTGGTACATTCCGGCCCTGCAAAGCGCCTTTCTGGTCGCCTTCGTCACCCTGACCCCCTGGGTCGGCACCCTCGCTGACCGCTATCCCAAACCGCGAGTCCTGCTGGTGGCCAATCTGATCAAGGTGCTGGGGGCACTGGCCATCCTCATGGGTGTCGATCCCCTGCTTGGCTATGCGCTGATCGGCGTCGGCGCGGCCTCCTACGGGCCGGCCAAGTACGGCATCATCCCCGAACTGACCGAAACCCAACAACTGGTGCGGGCGAATAGTTGGGTCGAAGGGGCCACCATTGCCGCCATCCTGTTTGGCACCGTCGGCGGTGCACGGCTGGCCGATCACTCCATCCACGGGGCCCTGATGGCCGTCATGGGGCTCTACCTGGTGTCCGGCATTGCCACCACCCTGCTGCCGCCTTGCCGGCCGGGGCCCGCCGGCGTTACCGGGCGTTCGGCCTGGGGCAATCTGATTGCGTGGATGAAGACCCTGCTCACCTCGCAACGGGCAAGACTGATCCTATTGGCCCTCAGCCTTTTCTGGGCCTGCGCCGCTACATTGCGCGTTGTACTCGTCGCCTGGGCCCCGGAGGTTTTGGGCGCAGAGTCGGCCTCAGACATTGCCGACCTGACCTTCTTCATGGCTATCGGCATCGTTATCGGCGCGGCCCTGGTACCACGACTGATTCCATTGGACCGGGTTCGCCGTACCCGCTACTCGGCCTACCTGATGGGCGCCCTGTTCCTGCTGATGGGGTTCGTCGATGACCTGTGGACCGCCAAGCTGATTCTGCTGGCCATCGGCATCTGCGGGGGCATCTTTGTCGTTCCGCTCAACGCCGCCATCCAGGAAATCGGCCATGTCAGCGTCGGTAGCGGCAGCGCCGTGGCGGTGCAAAACTTCTTCCAGAACAGCGCCATCCTGATCAGCATGGGGCTGTACTCTCTGGCCGCGGCCAATGGAGTCGGTTCTGTCCCGTCTATTCTGACGCTGGGCGGACTGGTCTGTGTCATGACATTGATCGTGGCGCTGCGTTTGCCCAAGGTCCCCGCTCAACTGCAACGCCCCTAACTTCAAAAAGTCGCACCGCCGAATCGTTACAGGTTTTTCAGATGAATCGCATCCACTGTTTGACGCGTCCACGATTTTCCGTCACCGCTTACGGCCTTTGGCTCGCCGCCCTGACCCTCCTCTCCGGCTGTACCACCGTCACCACCCACAAACCCTCGGGCGAGGAAGTCGTCATGAGCCAGGAGGAATTTGCCCAATATGTGGAACACGTGTTCCGTCATCACAACCAGGTGATGGCGGAATTGATTGAGACCACCTTGGACCGCGCCGATCAGGACCCGAGAGAAGCCCTCAAGCTGTCGACCGCCGAAAACAGGATGATTAGTGACTGCGAACCCCTCAACGAACTGGTATCGGAAACCCTGTCCGGTGAAAACGTCGGGCTGAAGTTGAAGATGAAGCTGGTAGATGCTGTCCCCGCCTGCGAGGAAGCCTCGCAGGCGGTGGAGGAGTTGATACCTTAAACGCTTAAAAAATAAGGTCCGATAACAGCGATATAAGAACCATTTAATTCAAAGAACGTTAACACAAAGGCCTCTATTTTCGTTGCGACTGCGCCACTGAGAGTTCGCAACTATTCAGAACAATATGCCGCAGTAGTCGATGTAGCAGCCACGTAGGAGCTTGATTCAGGCGTACATGGCGTTGGGGGCTGATAACTCACGGGAGGATTCGAGGAAGCATAGGCCGACCACCATGTTCTACCCAAAAGAGCGCCAAACACTGGGTGCGGATACGGAGAAGCTGGGGAGTGGGAAGTACCGTGAGTCGTAGTTTGAAAGTGATATTCACCGATTGTGTTGTAGAAGACATCATTGGTAGTTATGCACTCAGAAGTTCCTCCATTACAAGAGGTAGCGTCTTGATTATAGACCTCCAGCGAACTGACATTATCTGCAGTAAAAAATCCAGTACCGTTTGAAGTACTTGACGTAGCAGTTAAGCCACCCCATTCGCTGGCAACAGGGAATACATATCCAGAAGGAGCCTGTTGATTGATTGAATCAACAAAGAACTGCCATGATGTCAGACCCGAGTCGCCTTGGGAGTAACTGGGGGACGTTAGGGATGCAACCTGACTTGAAGTAGGCTGAAGTGTCCTGATTGCTTGAGGATTTGAAAATTGCTCTATCGCCGAAGGCAGCCCTGCGGGATTGATTCCATAAGCGTTAAAAGCAGCATACGATGCGGTAGTCGGCGCCTCAGATGTTTGCCCGAAATTTATCGCGCCCTGTGTTGAAGCATTCGCAGACCAAGTTGCTGTCTTGTTGTTTGTAAGATTGAATATTTCCTCTGCACATAGCTGCAACTGACCATTCATATTTGTCATGGCCAACCCTGCCGGAAAGGCATTGACAGCCAGACCTGCACCTGTACCCGTCTCAGAATTCCAGATCCCGATTTCATCACTATAAAGGTCGGGCGGAAAGGCATTGGCAATATTGCTTTGGGCTGCACAATAAGACTGACTAGTGCTAGTTGTTCCTGTTGAGCATACGGTAGATGAACCACTGACCATGCCCCCAGTTGACTGCGCCATCTCTATATAGCCGGTTGCAGCATCAGTGATTTGTTGGTTTACCTCGTCGGAGGTAGCTGCCGGTGAAGGGCAAGTCCATGTGCAGATGGTGGTAGTGCCACATGATGCCTGACTGTACGAGCTTATACTTCCGCAATAGTTAAGATATTCATTATTCAAGGTAAAAAGATAGTACTCAATCGTGCCCCAGTAAGACAGAAACTGCTGAAGTTGCTGCACCTGTAGCGCGGTATACCAGGCATAACCTCCGGATGTACTCTGGTAATTACTATTTATTTGTTGCCAGGCAGATGCTTGCCCCCCCTCGGTACCAAAGAGCATGTTGTTGGTGCCAACAGTGCCCCCGCAATCACTGACAGTCATTGAGTTAGAGGGATTCCAGACACCCAGATCCGTAATCAGCGCAGAATTACTGGCATTAAGCGGACAAACCGAAGAAGCTCCCGCTGTCTGCTCGGGGTAACAAACTGACGCCTGTGTAATTCCGGAGGGCAATGATGACCCGTATGGAGCGGCATTGTATACAAGACTTTCATATTGATCGTATGCATTGGTCACTGCCGTAGAACAGCCGGTGTCAGTGTCAACATCCTGAGTCAATTGAAGCTCGTCTACCTGTTCCTGAAGATAGCTGATTTGTGCCGCTATACAGACCAACTGATCCTCCACGGCAGACAACTGTGCAGTGGTTGTAGAGCCTGCACCCCCACCGGTCAGCAACATACCTACCTCATCAATGACTGTCGGGAGACCCGACGCTGTGGTTGACTGCACCCCTACATACTGTAGCAAACTTTGCATCCCCAATACCCCAAAGTCTTCAATTATTTCAGTCGATATTGAAGAACCATTACCGTTACCTAAAGGGGCACTGCATTGGGGAGAGCTACTGCTGGATGCGGCTAATAGCTCAAGCTCGCTCCCCTGACCCGATGCGCCAATAGCTGCAGAGATGATATCATTCGTGGAAACAGATTTATTTGACCTAACCAGGGAATATGTTGGGGCTAAGCCATCAATTTCCTTACCTTTCCTTGTTTTCTTAACTAATTTTCCGACAAATACATCATAACCACCCGCGTCTTTGTAAGCGGCTTCAAGCGACGCCCAGGCCACATGATTATTCAAATACCTTAACCCTTTAATTGGAAAAGATTTCCCAATACCCAATGCGGATCTTATTGATTGCAACGCACTCTCATACGTGGTCTTCTTTGATTGCATTTTGTATGCTGCAGTAGAAGCCAGGTCGAGATAAGTAATGGAATGCTTACCAACTGGTAATGCAACTACCTGCGCCTTGAGGTGCCCCCGAAAGCTCGGCCCCTCATACTGATCTCCAGCTTGACCAATAATGACGCCTCCCGAAGTCATTACCTTGAGCGGAAGGCGTTTCAGCTTGTTCTGGGTCAGGTAGAACATGACCGACCCTCGGGTGTTTGTTCTACCTCGAGCAATAACCTTCCCAGTGGAATTCTTGAGCGTCACCGTGGCATCAGACAAGTAATGCAGTGGCCCAACCGAAGCCAAGACCTGCAGGTAGGTCACTTGTTGCTTTCCCGATGCCGTGGCCAGAGCGCCGGTGCTCCCGGATCCAATCTCGCCGGCTCCCACCAGACTTGGCACCACACCCATGGCAAGCGTCAGCAGCATGAAGGTTGCTCTCACTTTCGTAAGGGGGTTGCGCAGAGATAAAACGTTCATTGGGTCTCTCCTGATGACGCCCTTAACCACAAGGACGAAGTTTGAGCGTTTTTTAAAAATTCGAAGCATTGGTTTCGTTGGAGCCGACTCGACTGAAATGATCACCACCATGAACCAAATCATTGCTCTTGGTAACTTCTTAAGCATACCTCCCCTGTCACAGTGCATCCACAACAATATCCGGGGCCACCCCAGGCCACTGAGGATCAACTCCGTCTATGTGGCCTGATAACCGTTGTCTCATAGCCCTGCACCCTCCTGTCCAGCTAGATTAGCGGCCATGCTGTAGGGAGCCCGACACATCTACACGGCATTCAAGAATTATGAAATGGCCAATATTGGCATGGCCCGCGAGAACGAAACCTACAAGGCGAAACTGGCTCTGCTCAGCCAAAAGGAACAGGCTCTGGCGGTGCAACATGCGGCGTCAGCAGAGCGTCTGCACTGCATGCAGGAAATCCATGACGGGCTGGGTTCGCATCTGATAGCGGCCCGCTTTCTGGCTGATAAAGCGACGGGCCCTGGCTGGCTGGATACAGCCAGGGAAAGTATCGATGACAGCCTGGAGGATTTGCGCGAGCTGGTGGAATCCTTGCCGCCGGAGCAATCCACGCTTCCCAGCCTGCTGGGTGCCATGCGCTACCGGCTGGCCCCTCGCTACGAGAAGGCTGGCCTGACCCTGTTGTGGAGTGTCGACCCCATGATCGAGGCCGGGGAACTGACGGCGGCAGAAGCCATCAACGTGCAGCGCATCGCCCAGGAAGCACTGACCAACATTCTGAAGCATGCCGACGCCCGCACGGTGCGGATGCACATCTTTACCCGGGGGCCGTCGATCGTGCTGCGGATCGAGGATGACGGCAAGGGCCTTGACCCCGGGCTACCCAACGCTGGACGCGGCATGGCGAACATGAGGAAGCGTGCCCGCGATTGCTGCGGGGAGCTGACCGTGACCGCCCTGAATCCCGGGACGCGGATTGAGCTGAGCTTGCCCAACAACCCCGGCATCTGATCCCTTCGGAAGCCGGGGTGTATGCGCGAGTGGATTACTGGCCGACCTTGATCAGGTCCACCTCGAAGATCAGCGCGGTATTCGGCGGAATGGCGGTGCCGGCGCCGCGCTCACCGTAGGCCAGTTCCGAGGGGATGAAGAAGCGGTATCTGGCGCCTTCCTTCATCAGTTGCAGCCCTTCGGTCCAGCCGGGAATCACGCGGTTGAGGGGAAAGCTGATGCCGTTGCCACTATCGAACTCCTGGCCATTCACCAGAATGCCCCGGTAATTGACGGTCACGGTGTCGGTGGCCGCCGGCATGGCACCCTGCCCTTCCTGTATCACTTCGTACTGGAGTCCCGAGGCCGTCGTGGTGACGCCGGTTTTCTTTCCGTTTTCCAAGAGGAATGCGGCGTCGGTCTGAGTTTGTGCATTTTGCGGAACGGCGTCACCGGCAGGTTTCTGGCAGGCCGTGAGGTTCAAGACAGCCAGCATCAGGCCGGTGGTCAGGCGGAGGGTGCGGACGGAAGACAGGGAACGCATGGTTGAAGGACCTCTATTTTGAAGGATTGAGTCGGTTACTGATTCCACCAGGCCGCGCCCATGCGAAACAGGAAAAAGCCCAGCTCCAGCACGGCCACGGCGGCCAGGATTTCCAGCAGCTTACGGAAGGTCAGCGGAGGGCGTTCAGGGGGTTGCATGGTGAAGCCAATGAATGTGGAACCGGAGCGGTATGATAGCAATGCGCGGACAGCAGGAGGCACGCCCTGCTTCGAGGCCGCTCAGCACAGGTCGGGCCGATGCGGGGTTGATGGGGGCAACAGGGCCGGGTGCCGTTGTTGCACCTTGCTCGCGCCGAGGGTGACGCTCCCACGGTTTTGATCGCATAAAGCGAGTTAGGGCAACTTGGCAGTGTGCCTGGCGGGTAGGAGGCACGCCCCCGGGCCGATGCGGGGTTGAGGGGGGCAACAGGGCCGGGTGCCGTTGTTGCACCTCGCTCGCGCCGAGGGTGACGCTCCCACGGTTTTGATCGCATAGAGCGAGTCGGGGCAACTTGGCAGTGTGCCTGGCGGGTAGGAGGCACGCCCTGCTTCGGCGCCGCTCAGCACAGGTCGGGCCGAAAAGGGCTCGATGGCAGCATCAAAGCCAGATGGCCTGGATGCACTCCGCTCGCGCTGGGGGCAGCGCTCCTACGGTTTTGGTAGAGACCGCAATTCTAACGGCCGGACAAGCGAAGGAAGTCGGCCATTCGATCCAGACCTTCGCGTATGCGGGGAATGGAGGCGGTGTAGCAGAAGCGCAGAAAGCGTTCGGGCTGGTGGGTGCCGAAATCCCGGCCCGGGGTGATCGCCACACCGGCCACTTCCAGAAGTTCCATCGCGAAGGCACGACTGTCGGGCGTCACCTGACTGCAATCGGCATAGACATAGAAGGCCCCTTCGGGCTTGGCACGAATCTGAAACCCGAGCCGGGATAAGCCTTCACACAAAACGTCCCGGCGCTCGGCAAACTGAGTGCGACGGCGCTCCAGTTCCTGAAGGGTCTCCGGATCAAACGCCGCCAGCGCTGCCCATTGGGACAGGGTCGGCGCCGAGATGAACAGGTTCTGCGCCAGACGCTCGGCCCCCTCGATCGCCGACTCGGGCACCACGGCCCAACCCAGGCGCCAACCGGTCATGCCAAAGTATTTGGAAAAGCTGTTGATGACGAAAACATCCTCAGAATACCGAAGTGCGGTAGTCGCTGCGCCTGCGTATTCCAGCCCATGGTAGATCTCGTCGGAAACGACAAATCCCTGCTTTTCCCCGACGCGGTCGATTAATGCCTGCATGGCATGGGGCGGCATAATTGAGCCGGTCGGGTTGGCCGGAGAGGCCGTGATCACCCCCGCCACGGACGCGTTCCAATTTGCTTCAATCAGGGCAGCAGAGAGGTTGAATTCGCTTAATTCATCAACGGGCAGGAGGCGTGGGTGTCCGCCAAAAACGCGGACAAAATTGGGGTAGCAGGGATAGCCCGGATCGGCCAGCAGGACATCTTCGCCCGGATTCAAGGCTAGGCCCATGACCAGCATCAGCGCTCCGGAAGCGCCCGGCGTGACGAAGATTCGCCGCTGATCCAGGGTGACGCCGTGCCGTTGCCGGTAAAAGCTCGCGATGGCTTGTCTCAATTCCGGCAGGCCGGCGGCCGGGGTGTACTTGATGTCGGTTTGCCCCAGGGCACGGGCCGCCGCCGCGAGAACGGTGGGCGGTGTCGGGAAGTCCGGTTCGCCGATTTCCATGTGCACGATATCCCTGCCCTGCCGTTCAAGTTCCTTGGCACGCGCAAGGATTTCCATGACGAAGAAAGGACTGATCTCGGAGAGTCGCTGGGCAATGTTCATGCGTAATTCTGGTGTGTCTTCGGGCACATTTTGCCCGGCTTGGGAGGGTGCCTGGCAGTCCTATCAAGCCATTGCCCTTGAATGGGTTTTCTGCCTATACTTGCCGGATTTTTTTGGAACCTGGTAAGGAGTTTGAAATGTCCAGCAAAAATAAACCTGAGACGCTTTCGACACCCTTCACCTTCGAGCCTTATCAACTTGGGGAGGGGGAAGAGTACATGAACGAGGCGCAAGTCGAGCACTTCCGCCAAATTCTGTCCAACTGGAAATCCGAGCTCATGGGCGAGGTCGACCGTACCGTGCATCACATGCAGGACGAGGCCGCCAATTTCCCGGACCCGAACGATCGGGCGACCCAGGAATCCGAGTTCAGCCTGGAACTGCGCACCCGCGATCGCGAACGCAAGCTCATCAAGAAGATCGATGAGGCACTGCAGAATCTGGAGCGCGGGGATTACGGATTTTGCGAAACCTGCGGCATCGAAATCGGCATTAGACGCCTGGAAGCCCGACCGACCGCGACTCAGTGTATCGACTGCAAGACGCTGGACGAACTGCGCGAGCGGCAAGTCGGCTGATCGCCTTCCATCCGGCATCGGAGAGTCTTGGAGAACATCCCGCCGCTTTCCCCTGCTCCCTACCGGGGCCGCTTTGCTCCCTCACCCAGCGGCCCCCTGCATCTGGGCTCCATGTTCACCGCCTTGGCCAGCTACCTTGAGGCCCGATCCCGGGGAGGTGAATGGTGGGTTCGCATTGACGACATCGACCCCCACCGCACCCAGGCAGGGGCCGCCGACCGCATCCTCTTCAGCCTCGAATCATTGGGGCTGACCTGGGACGGCACGGTCGTCTACCAAAGCCACCGCTCCGACCGCTATCGAGCCGGACTGGGTGTCCTGAAAGCTCAGCGCCTGATTTATGCCTGCGACTGCTCCCGACGGGAGCTATCGGAGGAGGCCACCGGATTACCCAACGGCAGGTACCCCGGATTTTGTCGCCACAAGCATTTGCCGCAGGAGGGCGAGAATCTGGCCTTGCGGGCACACGTCGGCGAGACCCTCGTCTCCTTCAATGACCGGGTCCAGGGGCCGGTCACTCAGGATCTGGGCCGCGAGGTGGGCGACTTCATCGTCTACCGACGGGATGGAGCCTTTGCCTACCATCTCGCCTCGGTCATGGACGATGCCGATCAGGGCATCACCGAGGTGCTCCGGGGGCAAGACCTGCTCGACTCCACCCCGCGGCAAATTTTCCTGCAACAGCGTCTGAATCTGCCGACCCCTGCCTATGCGCATATCCCCATTCTGTTGAATCCGGACGGTCAGAAACTGAGCAAGCGCACGCTGGCCCCCGAGGCGGAAACCCGCCATCCGGGCTCGCTGCTCGGCTATCTGCTGGGCTTGCTGCAGCATCCACTGCCGCCTGAATTGGTGTTCGCGCCGGTGACCGACATTCTTGCCTGGGCCCGGGACCATTGGCAGCTGAGTCGGCTTCGCGGATTGGGTCCCGCCAGCGTCACCCCACCCGCCTTCACCGCATGAAACATACGCTGCTCATACTGGTCAGCAGTATGCTGGTGAACAATCTGGTGCTGGTGAAGTTCCTCGGGCTTTGCCCGTTTCTGGGTGTATCAAAACGGCAGGAGACCGCCCTGGGCATGGGGCTGGCCACGACCTTTGTGCTCACCCTGTCCTCGGTGCTCAGCCATGTTGCCCAGACTTATCTCCTGGTGCCGCTGCATGCCGAATATCTGCGGACCATCGTCTTTATCGTCGTCATTGCGGTCGTGGTTCAATTCACCGAGCAGGTGATCCGCAAGACCAGCCCCCTGCTGTCACAGGTGCTGGGCATTTACCTGCCATTGATTACCACCAACTGCGCGGTTCTCGGTGTGGCCCTGCTCAATGTGCAGGCCAGCCATACGATCATCGAATCCTTCATGTTCGGCTTCGGCGCTTCGCTGGGTTTCACATTGGTGCTGGTGCTGTTCGCCGGTATCCGCGAGCGGCTGGAGGGTGCCGATGTCCCCCAACCCTTCCGCGGCAGTGCCATCGGCCTGATCACAGCCGGACTCATGTCCGTCGCCTTCATGGGCTTCGCCGGACTCATCAAAAGCTGAAGGCATTGCACGATGCTCGCCATCCTCGTCCTCAGTCTTCTGTTTGCCAGCTTCGGCTGGCTGTTGGGACTGAGCTCAAAGCATCTCGCCGTTCAGGGCGATCCGCTGCCGAACAAAATCGATGCCCTGCTACCGCAAACCCAATGCGGCCAGTGCGGCTATCCCGGGTGCCGCCCCTATGCGGAGGCCATTGCGCGCGGGGAGGCAGATATCGACCAGTGCCCACCGGGGGGCGACGCCTGTGTGCAGGCCCTCGCCGAACTGCTGGGCCGCGAAGCCAAGTCGGTGAACCCGGCCTTCGGCACGGAAAAGCCGCCGGCCGTCGCCTTTATCGATGAACCTCGCTGCATCGGCTGTGCCTTGTGTCTGCCGGCCTGTCCAGTCGATGCCATACTCGGCGCGCCCAAGTTCATGCACACTGTCATTGCCTCTGAGTGCACAGGCTGCGAGCTCTGTCTGCCGGCATGCCCGGTGGATTGCATCGACATGAAACCGCTGGCCGCCCAGCCCGACCCATGGCGCGCATCATGAGTGCGGGATTAGTCGGGAGCTTCCCGGGGGGACTGGTGCTGGAGGGACACAAATCCCTGTCCAACCAGACGCCCATTCGGCCTGCCGGCCTGCCGGCCCGGCTGATTTTCCCTCTGCGTCAGCGCAACGGCGAGGATGCGCCCCTGAGAGTCAGTGTCGGCGATCATGTCCTTCGCGGCAGCCTGATTGCGGGCGGCACACACCTCATGGACCCGCCAATTTATGCCTCCAGTTCGGGCCAGGTGATGGCGTTCGAGGATCACGATCTGCCTCACCCCTATGGGGGCAGCAACCGATGCGTGGTGATTGAAACCGACGGACAGGATGAGTCCCTGCCCCCTCTGCCTCTGATGGATGCCGAGACCTATTCACCGGAGAGCCTGCTGCAGCGGATACATGAAGCCGGCATCGTCGGCCTTGGGGGCGCCGCCTTTCCGACCGCCGCCAAATGGCTGAAAGGTGAAGCGGCCATTCATACCCTGATTGTGAATGGGGCCGAGTGCGAACCCTATATCACCTGCGATGACCTACTCCTGCGGGAGCGTGCCGATGAAGTGCTCCGCGGCACCATGCTGCTCAGTCGCTGCCTCGACTGCAGCACCATCCTGATTGCCGTAGAGAGCGACATGCCGGAAGCGCACCGGGCACTGCTGGATACCAAAACTGCGCTGGGTGCGCAGGCCGCCGCCATCAAGATCGTTCAGGTTCCCGCCCGCTATCCTGCGGGAGGTGAAAGGCAACTCATCCCGATGCTGACCGGGCGGGAAGTTCCTTCCGGCACGGTCCCCGCCGCCATCGGCATCCTTTGCCAGAACGTGGCCACCGTGGCTGCGATTTATCGGTCCGTGATCTGGGGCGAGCGACTGGACTCCCGTATCGTCACGGTGACGGGCGACGGCGTGAAGACGCCGCAAAATCTCGAGGTCCGGCTGGGGACACCCCTCGGCTTTCTGATTGAGCAATGCGGGGACTATGTCACCCCGGACCGACAGATCAAGCTGGGGGGGCCGATGATGGGCCATCCGGTGACCCGTGATACGCTGCCGGTGACCCGATCGGTCAATACCATTCTGGTGACAACTACCGTAGGCCCAACCCCGACGCCCCAGCCCTGTATTCGCTGCGGCGCCTGTGTCGACGTGTGTCCGACCCGCTTGCTGCCGCAGCAGTTGTACTGGCATGCCCAAGCCCGACAACTGCAGGCGACCCTCGACCAGCATCTGTTCGACTGCATCGAATGCGGCTGCTGCGATGTGGTCTGCCCAAGCCATATTTCGCTTGTCCATGAGTTTCGTCAGGCCAAGCAGACCGCGCTGGCCCGGCAACAGGCGAACGAACGCGCCGCCCATGCCCGCCAGCGGTTCGAAGCGAGACAGGCACGCAAGCTGCGCGAACAGCAGGACCGAGAAACTGCCGCCCAGCAGCGGAAGTCCAGCCTGAGCCAGGGCGCATCACCGAAAATTCAGGAAGCCCTGGAACGTGCTCGGCAGAAGCGGGCGAGCCGGCATCTTCCACCCGCCAGTGAAGACGCATCATGACTCCAGACTTTCTGCCTCCACCTGACTCGTCATCACGCTTGATGCTGACCACTCCGACAAAAACTGTGATGGTGTCGGTCATCATGGCACTAATGACCGGCATCATGGCTCAGATATGGCACGGGGGTCCCTGGGTATTGATCCAATGCGGTCTGGCTGCAATCACCGCCCTCACAGCGGAAGCCACCGCCCTGATATTGAGGGGACGCCCAGCCCTGCCAGCGCTCATGGATGGCAGCGCCATGGTGACAGCGTTCCTTCTTGGCCTCTCCGTCCCGTGCTTGGCGCCATGGTGGATCATCACTCTAGGCACACTCTTCGCCATCTTGCTGGGCAAACAGGTATACGGGGGCCTCGGCCATAACCCCTTTAACCCGGCCATGGTCGGCTATACCATCCTACTAATATCGTTTCCCCGGCAGATGACCGATTGGCCAGTAGGCCATATCCCGCTGGATGCAGTCTTCCGGGCCATTTTACAGGGGGGGGAGAACTTCCGGCCCGATGCCGTGGCCATGGCGACGCCCCTGGATGCCTTGCGAACCGGGATATTCATGAGGCAAACACTACCTGAAGCCTCATGGACGAGCGCTTTCGTTCAAGGTGACGGCTGGATCAACCTCGGCTATCTGCTGGGCGGGCTCTGGCTCGTCAAACGCAAGCTCGCAGACTGGCGCATCCCGCTGAGTTATCTGGGGGCCCTGACAGGATTCGCCCTCATTTTCCACTGGGCGGATGCTGCCCGTTATCCGGACCCCGGCTTCCACCTTCTTAACGGCGCGACCATGCTGGGGGCTTTCTTTATTGCCACCGATCCGGTCAGTGCAGCAACAACGCCCCGGGGTCGATGGATTTATGGCGCGGGCATCGGTGTGCTGGTCTATGTGATTCGTACCTGGGGCGGCTACCCGGATGGCGTCGCTTTCGCGGTGCTGCTGATGAATCTGTCGGCGCCGACGCTTGATCACTTCACCCGTCCACGGGCTTATGGGCACTCGCGTTGAAACGGCTGGATCTTGATTTCTCCAAGCCAGCGGTTCAGCTGGGGGTTTTTACACTGATCGCCCTCGGTCTGCTGGGCCTGCTCGACAACCTGACCACCGAGCGCATCATCGAAAATCATCGATTGGCCCTGCAGAAAACCCTGGAAAGCCTATTACCGGATAAAAGCTTTGATAACGATGTTCTCAACGACACGCTGGTGATTAAGGATGAGCGACTCGGCAGTAGCCAGCCCGTGATGATCTACCTGGCACGCCTGCAAGGCCAACCCGTCGCCGCACTGGTACCGGCCATCTCGCCGGATGGCTACAACGGAAATATTCGGCTGCTGCTGGCCATCCGACCCGACGGCAAACTGGCTGGAGTCCGCGTCATGGAACATCACGAAACCCCCGGGCTGGGCGACCTGATAGAAAGCAAAAAATCGGACTGGATCGCTCAGTTCAGTGGCCACTCATTGACGGATCCGCCGGCGCTTGGCTGGCGCGTGAAGCGGGATGGCGGCACCATCGACCAGCTGACCGGCGCCACGATTACCTCCCGGGCGGTTGTTGCGGCAGTTCAGCGGGTGCTACAGGTCGTTGAAGACCAGCACGACTGGGTGTTCCAACTGCCGGGTGCGTCCCATTCAGAGACTCTTGGCCACCCCTTCCCAGCCCACTTAACACCGCCATGAAGCCCCAGCCCCCCACTTATCTTGAGTTGGCCCGTACGGGCCTCTGGACACAGAACCAGGCACTGGTCGCCCTGTTGGGGCTCTGCCCACTCCTGGCGGTCAGCACATCCTTCATCAATGGGTTGGCAATGGGCGCCGCAACCACCGGCTCCCTGATCATTTCCAACGGGCTGATTTCAGCCTTGCGCTTCCGCATCGCCCGGGAGGCCCGCCTACCCATCTTCGTCCTGTTGATCGCTTCTACGGTTACTGCCATCGATCTGGGCATGAACGCCTGGTTTCATGAGCTCCACGGTGTTCTCGGCTTGTTCATTCCGCTGATCGTCACCAATTGCGCCATCCTCGGACGAGCCGAAGCGTTTGCGTCGCGTCAGCCGGTTACCAAGGCATTGGCGGACGGACTTTTCATGGGACTCGGCTTTACGCTGGTGACTTCATTGCTGGGGGGATTCCGAGAAATCCTCGGCACCGGCCGTTTATTCGGCGGGACGGAAAACTTGTTTGGCCCGGTGGCAGCTCCCTGGCGGGTACAGATCTTTCCCGAGGATGCAGGCTTCCTGCTCGCCCTGCTGCCGCCCGGAGCCTTTATTGGACTGGGCCTGATGATCGCGGTGAAGAACCTGATCGATGAAAAACGTCGTCGTCAGCGCCAGGTCACCGCCATTGAGCAAGACCGCGTACCCGCCGGTGCCACTGAGTCATGAATGCCGACAAACGCCGCCAAATCTTCAAGCGACTGGCTGTCGCCATTCCGGAACCCGTCACGGAGCTTGAATACTGCAGCCCATTCGAGTTACTGATTGCCGTGGTGCTCTCGGCCCAGGCTAAGGACAATGGCGTCAACAAGGCCACCCGCCGGCTTTTTCCGGTCGCCAACTCGCCGGCGGCGATACTGGCGCTGGGAGAGGCCGGCCTCAA
>Ga0172373_10005591_pt1 | contig 17174 bp, 29 predicted proteins | sample Lak10m_2_FD_114546 | JGI IMG/M metagenome (GOLD analysis project Ga0172373, IMG submission 114546) | Freshwater microbial communities from Kabuno Bay, South-Kivu, Congo - kab_092012_10m | ecosystem: Environmental > Aquatic > Freshwater > Lake | place: Democratic Republic of the Congo...
GAAGACTACAAAGAATCGTTTTGCCGCACCTTTCCAGACAGCAAACTTTGATATCCTTTATGATCGTGGCATATCAAATGAGTCAACCTTAATTGATCTAGCTGTAAGCAAAGGGCTGATAGAAAAGGGTGGCGCTTGGTTTACAGTTGTTTCTACCGGAGAGAAGGTTCAGGGGAAGAACGCTCTAATAGACTTACTGTCCTCTGATCAGGATATATATCAGGAGATCTTGAGTGAGGTAATGCCGTGAGTCAAAATAATCAAGATTTAATCTTGAGAATTAAATCGTATATATCGTGTTCGGAGTTAAAGCCTGAACTTAGGTCAATTTTAGAACAGTGTATTTCTAGGCTTGAGAATTGGATAGAAATGTATTGTGGTGAATGCGGAGAAACATTCCATACCCCAGAATGTCCTTGTTATACAACAAAATCAGAACACCCACTTTTGAAGCCGTTCCTTAGAACGGATTGATTAATTTCTTTTTCTAGCCCAAGTTTTGGAAATATTTGAGACCAGAATTTGTAAAATATCTTTTGTTGTTGCGGTACCATTCTTTAAAATTTCTCTACAAAAAACACAGTCACACTTCATCTTTTCACCTCTTGAGTAAAAATTAGAGTTTCATAATTAAAGTATGATTGATCTCAAACTCTTCCGAATGAGATTGAAGGAATTTGTCTGCGATGATGTTTGCTAGACGCATTTTGTTGGGTCCATCAATTTCATCATTTTGCAGTATTTCAATTATTGTAGATGATGCGTAGTCAAAGTCTTCGCACTCATTCAGGTCAGCGTGAATGACTTCATCTTTGCTCAAGATTTGGGCTGTATCATCTCCGCTGAGTACTACTATTGTTGCCATTTTATGCTCCTAGTTTTGTTACTTTTACTATAGAATTTTTTCTATTTAGGTTTGCATCTATAATGATAGTGTTGTTATTTTGATCCGTAACCTTGAATGAACTTTGTGAAAGAATTTGAAGCAGATCCTCTACAGAGTCTTCAGGACTGAAGTTCTCTATCTGAGCTGTAAAATAAACCTTTGGGGTGTTACGATTTTGGTGTAGTGGGAGTGCAAGTACTTCGACTGTGTATGTATTTCGAAATATTTTATTGTTCATCTTTATCCTTTCTGATTTTAATTAGTGCTTTTTTGATCACTTCGTCAACTTTTCTATCTGCACGCTTTTTCTTTTTGTGAAGATTACTTTGACTCAATGTAGTTCCTTTGGTTCTGTCTGTCTGTATCTTTCGTTGATCTTTTTATACTCTTTTTCTGTAGGCGTTGATTTCAACCCTGAAAGATTCCGTAACAGTGATCGTATCATCTCAGCGTCAACGCCGTATTCGTTTGCATAGTTTGTTTTTTTGAGAATACACCACAGGGTGCCCCTTTTAATTCCACCGAGCGTAGCCATCTGTTGGATGGACCATCCATTCTTTCTTCTTAGATTCTCTAAAGCAACTCTGGCTTTATGTGTTGGAATTCTATGTCCACTATATTGTGATTTATGGTTTTCCCCATTTTCGGGAACATAGTGTCTTGCGATAAAATTGTTTGGTTTACCGAATCTATTGAATTCTACAGGTTGACCGCATCCGCATTGACACTCTGGAACTGAGCCGTGTTCAGTCAAGTAGGCTTCAATCTTTTTGGTTCGCTGCTCGGCACGCAAGAGCTTGACTCTTTCGGCATCGGCTTTTTTCTTTTCTTCCGTTCTATTCCTATATCTTTCTCTTTTTTTTCTTCGAGCTTCCTCAGTGTTTCTCGCATATCTTGCTCTGCGTTGAGCGTTTCTCTTGTCTGTATTTGAAGGCATTCCCTAATCTCGCTCAATATTTTGGCAACCGCCAACCTATATAACCATTTTTGCTTTATCATCATTCAGATGAGCTGTCATAAGTTCCACGGTGATCTACCAGCCTCTAGAAAGAGATGATATGCAGCCTTGTTGTTGCAGAGTGGATCTGACCACTGGCTAGGTGAACAACCAACTGCAGTAAATCTGCGTGAGTGCAGTGGAAGCATTACTTGCCAGCACCCTGAAGCTCCGCTTCTATTGTACGCTGTTGGCTGATGGTTGCTTTCACGCCACATGATCCGTTCCCCCCAAGCCCACTCGCTTTCGGGCCACACTCTTTTCATTGCGTCAACGCATCCAGTCGGGGGCCAAAGATAGTTGATTACATCTTGCTGCTGTTGAGGGTTGAGAGTTTTAAATAACTCTATTTCTTCCGGCGTGCATGATGTTGCAAATGTAACTATTGATGCAATGATGATTGCTATTTTTTTCATATGTTCCTCACTTTTGGTGTAGCGATTAGGCTCGCCTCGTAACGGCCTCTGCTTCGTTGTCGGCGGTTGCCGCACCCCCACACTAGCACGATAGCGGCGGGCGTGAGGACGCCTCTGAGGGGCTGTGGGAGGGCGCTAGGCGGGGCGGGTAGGCGGGGCAAGAGCATGGTAGTCAAGGGGTGGTAGTCAAAGGGGTCGCAAGGAGGTGTCGAACCAAGCAAACGACCATTACACCGGCCACCAATAATCCTCAATCGAAGACTGGTCTGCAAAAGAAATATAAAACTCTGGATCTTTCTTAAACAGCATAGCCTTGTGAGAATTATGGATTCTTGGATCACCAAGCCACCAAGGCTCAGCGCTACTGCAGAATTTATTTCTTAAATCTGCAATCTTTTCTCTGCAGGAATCATTATAGCCACGATCAATCCACTCGCAACAAATAACATCGCCATATTCGGCTAGATAACACTCGTAACCATCCCACATTTTAGTAGCAGGATGATTAATCCAACCGACCTTATCTAAACCTTGATTATTTCTTTTATCAAGAGCATTCAAAATTTGCAGGGTTTCCACTCTTTGCTTACCAAGTCTGCGACCATCTAATGATCTTGCAGACGCAAGAAAATCAGGAAACGGTAAAAAAGTTTGCACTATTTGACCTCACATTCTTCACATCTATAATTAAATTGATTTACAGAATTAACTATATCGGCTCTTCTGTTACCACAGTTTTCACATAGGTTACGCGATAAAGCCTCAGCTTTACCTATTAATTCAGTTACAACTCTACTAATCTCATCATTCCTTATCTGAGAATAATCGATATAAAATCTCATGCCTCCAAGCTTAGATTTTATCTGTACCAATTCATAGTCTGGGCAAATTTCTGATATCACACCATCTAAAGCTATGGCAATCTTATGCCAACCAGGACCAATATTGCTTAGTTCATACTCAAATTTCTCATCATTAGATAGCATTTACAGCCGCTTCTCGGGCATTATTGTGAATATAATCTTGTGAACGTCTAGCTTTTACAAATTTCTCAACCTTTTTACATGATATACACTTTCCACAAAGACCGTCTTTATTTCTGGAAACTTTAGAAAAATTTTTAGAGTTTTTCTTTTTTCCGCAAACGCTACATTGTTTCATATTTGACTCCGTTATATTTAAAGCTCACTATATTCTTAGGGGTTAGAATGCTGGAAGCATCCAATATTTTTGGTGATATAATTATATACGTTGGGGCGGTAACAGCCGCAGTTGCGGCAATATTGGCGGCGTTTAAAAAGTTTGTTGTCGATCCAGCTGCCAAAAAATTTACCGAAGCAGTCAGAGAAGAAATCGCTCCAATAGATTCTAAGATAAATGATATTCAAAAAGAAGTCCAGATTAATTCTGGCAAATCTCTCAAAGATCTAGTAGTTAAGGGCTTCAACGATTCTGACAATAGAATGTCTAAAATTGAGGGTGAAGTTGAGATTATGAAAGACATACTAACAAGCTATATAAGCAAGGACTAATCCTCTTGATCCCAATTCAGTAGCTCATCCTTCATTGATTCAAGGGTTACCTCAAACTCTGTTGGAAGAATAGTTCTAAACTCTTTATCCTCCTGATGCTTCTCGGGATTTAAAACCCTATCTGACCAACAGAGATCAGAGACCTGAAAAAGGGATGAAAGATAGATAGTATAATCTTCTGGATTGTTAAGAATTTCTTCTAAAGAAATATCTTCACTAATTTTACCTGGGTCAATTATTTTATTTTCTTTGGTCACAATTCCAATTTCCGCATTGACCAAGTAAAGGCCCAGTTTACTTAATCTTTCTTTAAGCTCTTCAATTACTGAATTGAACACTTCCTCAATCACCTTCTTTTACCACCTTTCAATACGTCAATCGTTGAACCGCTCTCTTCATTGCAAAGGTAAATTTCCTCGATGGCAAGTATAATAAACTCAACTTCTCCATCATTGAAAGTAATTTGGTAGCATTGACTTTCTGAATTATCTCCAACCAATCTTGCATCAAAAGGAATTTCATCATCAGAAACTTCACTAACTTCCTGAACAGACCCAAGCCAAGTCCAGCCATTCTTTTTATCTCCATATTTTAAAATCATTTTTTACTCCGGAATAGATGTTTTGTGTATCCAAACTGGCGCCTTCCACTTATTCCCCAGCTCAGATTTTGATAAACTTTTCCAAACATACTGCTCAAACTCTGACCTATTTTTTATAGTATCATACTTTTGAGCTCCTCTTTTTGAAACATTTTTAATAAATGACTCGTATTCAAATATTTCAGCTGCAGAGGGTATTGACTTTCCTTTGTATGCACAGCAGGTTCGACAAGAAGAACGAAGCCTATCCTCAGTGTTTTGATCATAGAGATACATTCTTGAAGAAAGAACTCTATTACATTTATCACACTGTTTGTTTAGGTTTGACAGATTCTTCTTCGGCTTCTTTTCTCTAGCCTCATACTTTGGAATACACTCAGCGCAAACATATGTTAGCCCATCTGCTCTGGTTGAATTAAGATTAAAAGCAGATGATGGCTTTCTTAGTTTGCACTCTGGGCAAACCTTGTTTTCTGGAGTGTTATGTTGCATATTGTAGAACCTGAATTCCCTGAGATTTTAGATGCCTCATATATTTATTGCAAAAAATTCTGTAAGATTTTTTAAATAATAACACCATCTCTATCCGTCCATTCAATCGCAATCTTTTTCAACTCTTTTTCCTTTTTTGAATTTCAACGTAAATGGCGCTACGCATACTATGAAGATCTCTAGCGTTTTGAGTCTGTGGAGACAGAGCTTCTCCAAGTTCGAAAAGATGATTGTTGATATCATCAAACTTTGATAAAAGTTCTTCAATAGTAAGTTTACTAACATCAACAATATCTTTACAAATTTGATCTTCTTCAATATCTATCATATTTACAATATCAAAAAATGGATCATCCATTGCTGACATAAAAACTCACAACTTTCCAAATAGGGGGCGAATATCGTTAATGTCGGTGAGCTGCTTAAGCCCAATAACATTGCCGTCACACATTGTATTCATTGGTTCGCTTTTTGGATTTGTCTGGACAGCAATACCATAAACATTGAAACCTAGGCGAGCCTGCTCAGACTTAAATGTAGAGATAGAGTCTTGGGACATGCCGCATTCGCCGTCAGTAAGGAAAACAATATCGCCATCAACGCAACCCTTGATATTATACTGCTCGGAAAGAATATCTAGAGCAATACCGAATGGGGTCTCAAAGTTGGTCCCACCATAAAGACTGGTTTCTGCATAGTCAAGGACGGCATCAATACCTTCAAAATACTGTTCAGACTTACCATCAGTTTTTACTGATTTCAGAATATCTCTTGATGTATCAAAATCCCATCTAACATAGGAGCCTGGCCCAGCAAAGTTAATGACATTAAAAGGTCTATGTTGAATAGATGCAATCTTTAAAAGAGCGAGCCCGATACCTTTAGCCCAAATCTCTCGGGTTCCAGACATAGAGCTTGAACCATCCTCCAAAAGAACGATCCCACCCTTGACAACAGAGTCATCTCCACGGAGAGAGTATTGAATAAGATTGCGCTCAACAAACCTATGAAGCCACTCGTAGGCAAGTATATCATCGCTCAAGTTGAGCATATCTACCGGAACAACTCGATGGATGTCGGCTCCCTGTTCAAGCTCATAGATTTCTTCTGGCGCATAATCAACCTTGTGTGTCTGCTCATAAGCAGCCATTGACTGCATTCGCCCGAAGATGTCAGCCATCTTCTGAAACTTTTCAGTACGAAGCTTCTTTGCGAGTTCAAGTCTGGACTCTGGCGACATTTTTCTAAGACCACCAGGATTGAGGCCCCAACTCTCCATCTTTTCAAGAGCGGAATTAGAGTCCGACAAATCTTTCATTGCATCCTTAAGATGCTTTGACACAACGTCCCGCTGAGACTCCAACTCGCTATTAAGATCAGACTCCGTGTCAGCAATCTGCTGTCTCAGGATTTCCATAGCTTGATTGATTTTGTCAATCTGATCCTGATAGTTTTTAGCTTCCTGCTCGTCAGTCGCATCATCAATGCTATTCATAGCATCTTCAGCAGAAGACTCAAGGGTCTCGTATTCAGAAATCATTTTATCAAGATCCTGAGCAAGCTGTTGTGCCTTCTCTAACTTATCGAACAAAACTTCGAGATGTGGCTCAATAGATGCACATGCAAGACCAGTGCCAATAGGGTCACCGACAGACACTGGCCTATTCTTCTCGTAATCTGGAAGATCCATAAGCTCTTCCATAACGACACGATTTACAGCATGTGACGGCCTAACACTGCTCTTGCTTTCCAATTCCGGTCTAGCCTTATAGAGAGCAAAGAGAGTGTCGTTCATGGCTTCAATTCCGGTTGGCGTAACCTTAGAAAGATCCTGCTCAGCGATAACATAATCTTTTACCTCCCTTCTAATTTGCTGAGCAACCTGCAGATCCCATCTATCAAATTTAATGGACTGCTTAGTGCGATCATCTTTCTTCCTTGAATTTCTTGTAAGCCTATTCAAATAACTCATACGTCATCCCTTTTGTCAAGCATTGAGTTTAATTCAATTGCGTCACTTCGGTCAACCTCAAATCCCTCTGCCAGAAGATCAGGGCCGATCTGCTTCATGTATGCAACAAAGTCATCAAGAGCCTTGGACCTACGACCCACCTCCTTACACTTAGACTCGATTGCAACAAGCTCTTTCTTGCAAGCCTTGAACTTCTTAAAGATCTCAAGGGTATGATCTGCCTTACGGCCACTCATGTTCTGATCTGAGATTGTATCACGGTAAGCATTGTAAGCGGTAGCCCACTCTTCACGAAGATTGATAACGTCACGCTCAATTGGGTCAGCCAGATCATACACGCACTGTCTTACAGTCGGGATCTCTGACGGATCACGCCAAAGCATATGCTGTAAAGGCTTAGTGTGAATAACTTCTGCAACGTCACAGCCGTTAAGCCAAGCCTCTGCCTTGATAACCTGAAGCGATTGCTTAAATCTTCTATCTGTAACATTAATATCTGACTCGTTCAATCTCTGAGAAAGCTCTACTAAAGCGTTAAGAACATCGTCGCCAATGCGGACAGCGCTTACCTCAGCCTGCGCAAGCTTAATATCCTCAAGAGAGATAAACGCCTGAGGCTCTACAGCCTCAATTGTAAGCATCTTCACAAAGTTACTAATCTCCTTGATTGGCTCAACATAATGCCAGATATGAAGTCTGTCGGCTAGAGCATTCAACTCTGAGCTAGTTGGAAGCTCATTTGATGCAGCAAATAAGGTGATCAATGGAACGTGAGGATCGTCTCCAGGATTATCAAACTCGTTCTCGTTAAGAATCTTAAGAAGGGAGTTGAGGATTGCAGAGTTCGCCTTGAATGTTTCGTCAAGGAATGCAAAATGTGCTTGAGGGAGCTTTCCGTTGGTTATACGACGATATGTTCCAGTGTCTTTTAGGGTAAGTAGATCAGGGCCACCATAAATCTCCTCTGGAACGGAGTGCTTAGTGAGCAGCCACTTGAATTGAATGGCATCCATGATTCTGGCACATAGCTCGTCCACAAGAAGAGACTTTCCTACACCGGGTGAGCCAAACATAAAAAGATGACGCTTAGCTAGGAGTGCTAGAATTGCGGAATGGATTTCCGCATCGCGCTCCAACAACACACTTGCCATATCTGACTCTACTGAAATAAACTTGTCTTGCATTTTATACCTTCCTTAGATTGCGTTTCCGATTAATGCTTTTCTTAAACCTGAGAACTCTTTTATCGGAATAACTAAACCAAGTTCAGTTGTTCCATTTGACATTTCAATTTGACATGCTTCCACTTTCACATCAAGAGCATATAGAAATTCTGCCATCTTGAAAAGATTATCTCTATTGCTCTCTTCAATTTCTTCGCAGAGTTCATCGAGAATATCTCTCAGTTCAGACATACTATCTTTTTGCCCTTTTTGATCATTTGATTCATTAGACATTCTTCTGGTTTCTTATCCTTTCTTAATTTTGGTTTAACGGGCTGATAAAGCCGGTCGGCTTCTGTTGCGTAAAGATACTCAACAGAAACTACTTCACCGACTTGGAATTTATGATATTTGCCGTCGCCCGTTAGTGCGCTCACTTTTCCTACATCAATTAATTTACCGTTATTATCATAAAGTCCTAGAGCTAGATTATCTCTAGAGTTTACATTTGTATCCATAATGATACAATCTATTGTTTTAGTAAACTTATATTTAAGACATCTAGTTGATCTAATTCCTTTAAGATACTTGGATTCTATGTGACAGAATACAACACCCTCTGCTCTAGATTCATAACAGTGATTGTATAATGCAGTCTTTTCAGATGGATTAATCCTCTGTTCAACAATACTAATATGATCTGAAAATTTAGTCAATACCGTGTTGAGAAGTTTCTGTCTGTCCAGCCAGGTATTACTAGTTAAATCACCCCCTGGGTACTTTAAGATATCAAACACATAATATTTGTTTTTAATTAACTCTCCATCAAACGTCCAATCAGATCTAACCCTCATAAAGTCGGAATGTATATCTTTTGGGATCTCACATTCAAGCCCAGAACGAGCCCAACCATTAACAGATAGCCCAGTAGTCTCTACAATCAATCTTCTGCCGTCAAGTTTTTGTGACATAGCAAAATTTTCAGATTGAAGGACATTATGCAGTGCTGCATCATTAAGCTCTGTTAAAAGCTGTGGCCTTACTGCTCCCACTCTTCTCCATCCCAATCTGAGAGTAGATCAGCTAACTTGCTTTCTGAAGCCTCGTTTTGTTCCATGTTAGATATTAGCTGATCAAACTCAGAGTTAACTCTTCTCTGTTCTGGTGACAGTAAGATATCTCCATTTAATTTAAATGTAATCCCTATAGTGTTAGGTGAATTAGCATCACCACTTGGAATCAGTGCAACTCCCGGTGTCGCTCTAGAAAACTCAATGTCGCTGATGGCGGCATCGATTGCTTCCAAAAGTTTTTGGATTTGATCCATAGGATTTTGCATTATTCTCCTCAAGACAAAAAGGAATCAAGGACATTTGACAGGTCGATAGTTGCAGGCTCACGCTTCACAGGAATATCCAACTGTGAGATATCAAACTCCTGATCAGCAACCTGAATCAGGCGCTCCGCAATCACATTACTGTAGTCAGATGGATCAAATGGCTGAACCAGGTTCTTAACAACAGCTAAAGCCTTATCTCTAACAACCGCATCCAGCTCCGGATACATTGGCTCATATTGATTTAGGTCCTCTGGATAAAGCATCTTTTGGATAGTTAGATAACCCTGATAATGAGAAAGCTTGAATAGCCCCTCATGGTTACGCAGATTGCATTCACCCACAAACACGGCTCCAGAATCGCGGACAATGACATTTAGGAAATCATGCCATTGCTGATTAACGGGATCATCAATGACATTCTTTCCATTCTTGATAACTGGATCAAAGATGTATGCATTGTTATTGGATGGAAACAGAAACTTTTCAACGTCCTCAGAGTTATGAGCTGTAATGTTTAGAACATTTAGCGGCAACTCAGAAGTCTTTGCCTGATCAATAGCATCCTTGTCAATGGGAGTAAGATTGCCATCTTCATCCATGGTAGCCCTACCAAGCTCATCGTGGAAGTATGTCTTACCCGCAGCGTCAATATAACACTGACTTACAGGCTCTCCATTAGGATTGCAATAATGCATCTTTGGAGTCTTATCAGAGGCCCTCACGGGCAAAAGCCTGCCCGTTGCCGTGGCTGGACCAAAGTGGATTGTGAATGTGCTTACATAAGCGCGTGGCTTTGACATTATTAATATCCTTTCTTAAAAGTTGAGTATAGTGTTGCTTGAATGAATAATTTTTTTACTTGGAGCTTCAGATGATTCCTCTGGCCTATCTATGCTTTCAACCATCTTCATACCTTTAAGCATCAGTAGGCGACCCTTAGGCGAATACTCAATTAGGCCCTTCCTGACCAATAGCCTCTCAAGGTCAAGAATAACATCTTTTGGTAAGCCAGTGTAGTTAGAGAGAACGTCTACACCAGCAATCTGACCCATCTTATCTAACGCTGATAGATAATCTAGATGATCTTCTGTCAGGCCATCAGCGGTGATCCCGCATGTTGATAGCACTAGATGTGGGTCTGTTGAGCCCAAGTCCCTAGCTGTAAAGACAATTGTTCTAGCCTGACGAGGTACTCCAGCGGAAGCTCTGCCTAAAGCTAGGCATTGACCTTCCTCAATGTCAAGACCGATTCTATCAGACATTCTTCTAACGATCAATGCCATCTCTTTGTCGGAATACTCTTCAAACTTTGGTCGATGAATAAATCTATCACGAAGAGGCTTGATGATCTTCTCAAGTTCTGTAGTTGCCCCAACAACAGTAAAGTTGTGAAGAATCTTCACCTTCTTACCGTTATCGAACTGGATCTCGTGATCCTCTAAGACGGGTAGGAGGAACTCTTGATCCTTTCTTGATAGACGGTGAATTTCATCAAGAAAAATGATACCCTCATTTTCCATGAAGATTTTCTGCAAAGACTTTACTTTAACTGGCATTACATAAGAATGAAATTCTTGAACCATCTCTTGAGAGATGAGTGCAGCAATAGAAGTCTTGCCGCAGCCCGGTGGTCCGTGAAGTAAAACATGATCTAAGGCTGCGTAGCGCTCAAGAGCACCATCAATGGATATTTGGAGTCTTGTCTTTAACTTTTCCTGACCGACATAAGAATCCCAGTCTACTGGCCTTAGGGCGTTATCACCCGTTCCCATTAATTACCTCGCTTTTGATTAATGAAATATGTCTATCCTTAATTGCATTCACAAAATTTTCGTGACAGTCAGTTGACCAACCGCAGTCACATTGAATGAAGATGTGACCTTCAAAATCAGGATTTTCTTTATTATTAATAATAATTCTATGCTTCAATAGCTTCCACTTTCAAACAATACACAAACTTGTGTATACCCTGCTTTCTTAGCAAATTTAGATAGCTCTTTAATACTCTTTCCTCCAGTTTTTTTACCTCTTGGCTTTATTGAGGCTTTGTTATCTAATTTTTCCAGAACGCCGTCAAACATGACAAAAATATCAGCTTTGATCGTTTCAGGTCTATTTAAACTATAAATAAATTTCTGCACCCTTTCTTTATATTCACCATCAAATGAATCATCAATTTGAACAACAAGCATTGTTCTGTGAACGCGAGTCCATGTTGCCTCATTGACTATCTCCACGGCTTTCCTAATCATAAGTCTCCTAACTTGGTAAAGGAAGCTCCAATGTATGATTCCATGTAAAACTCTATTTCCTACTCAGAGAAGCCTGTCCAATAACGTTTGACGTATCATGTTAACGATTTCTATTAAAAATCAACAACGTCATAGTCGGTAGCTTTATCTAGCAGTTGCATAATCTGGACATTACATACATCAAGCGCAGTTGACGATGTTTCCAAGGCGTCACTTAAAAGATCCTTGTATTCGCCAAGCTTATTACGCTGACTCGTGTATCTATCGTGCAGTGATGAAAACTTCTTCGCCGTAATTGACCCACCGCTCTTCAAAACTTCGGTAATATCATCAATTAAGCGCTTCGTTTCTTCAATTGACTCATCCTCAAATGATGATTTAAGCATCTCTCGCTGCCTTGAATCATCAACCAATGGAAGCACATGGAAAGATGCGTTCGGCACGTTGTTGATTACAACATCAATCGCCTCAAGCTTTTCTAGCTTTTCTGGATTAATAAAGTAAACTCCACCACCTGGACGAACCCTGGTGCCTAGTAGGGTGTTTTCCAAAGCTCTGCGGGCAGATTCCCTAACTGCAATTGCGGGAATCATTGTTGCCTTTGCGTCAACATAAGCATCAATACAGTTCTTCATTTTCTTGAACTGTGTAACAGCGGGATCAGATAAATCAATCCCGCTATCAATCTGATAGTGGGTCTTCACTGACTCTCTGCTAAATGTTGCTTGACCAATAACTCTAAATCCAAGCTCATGGTTCTTTGAATCAACACGCTCTTCCACTGCTGTTCTAAATACGAAACCATCATCATATCCAGAGTCTCGCATTGTATAGTTGTAGAATTCTCCGGGCACTGAGGCTGGAATCTTCAGCATCTTGGAGTTGTTGCAGGCTCGCCTAAAAACGTCAGCAGACTTTGGTAGTTCGGGAGTTTTGAGTGGCGCATTATTCTTCTCTATAAGAAAGAGCAAATCTTTGTGGTCAATCTCTGAACTCTCTGGAACAGAATACCATGCTAACATGCCAAGTGTTGGCACTGTTCCTGACTTTAGGTGCTGCTCATAACTGAAATAGTTTTCACTCATATTTGCCTCCTAGCTTGTATAAATTCCTTGAATATCAAGATTTGCTGTCCTTGCAATTTGTATTGTTTCAATAGCCGCTGCGCTTACCCTATCTTGAGCCTTTGATATAAGCAGATCAAGATCTGGAGGATTAGAGCTGTGAGCCTTTAGTACAGTATCATGCATACTATGAATACTGTCGCTATCATCCCTAAAGTTTGCCCATCCCAACTTATTGAGAAAACTGCCGGTATTATGTTGCATATTAAATACTCTATCAATAAAGATAGTCTGATTCTCAATCAGAGAGCCAGCCAAAGAACAGTCCTTTCTCTTAATTAAAAGAGAGGCCGCATTAGCCCAAGGCTTTCCTCCGAAAGAGCCAGGTGGAAAATCTAAGAATAGACTTTCTGCTTCAATGAAAATTGAATCACCGTGCTCTTTATGAATGTCGGCCCATCTGCTCCAAGCAATAAATCTTCCTTGATTAGCACCACCTTTACCAAGGCACATAACTCCACTATGATGCCTAAGTTCACCACCTATAGCGGCAGAAACATAATCTACGAAAAGATTATCCAACTTAGTAATCAGATCTTGATAGAAGGGTGATAGTTTTTTTGCAACAGACTGTAGCTTTACTACTGGACTATTTTTAATGTAATGAAAGTATCTTTCATTTCTTTCATCAATCTCACGCTGAGATAGTTTTAGAATTTTGGCTGCTTCGATAACTTCATCAGGTGGCAAGATTGTAATATTTGGAAACTGCACAAGACTCTTATTGCAGATAGCAAAACTAAGATAAAAGTCTGCAGCTAGCTGCACTATATCTTGACTTTCAGATGTATTTGCAAGATTAACAAAATACTTTTCATAGTTAATCTCTTTGCTGTGTTTTGTTGCAAAGTCCCAATCAATATTTAAATTAAAGCTCATAATGCATCTCCCAAAATAGCTCAACAAACCTTTCTTGAGATGAAGTTTCTATAGCTTTTGAACAATAAGTCTCTCTAGTGAAGCTGATTGCGTCATTTGGATCAAATTCTTTATCCAAGATAGACATACATGCAAGGATAGTTCCAGTTCTGCCGTGTCCACCAATGCAGCCGATCTCAACGCAAATGTTCCTACCGAGACTGTAGGCGCTACAGATTTGGCTGTAGGCTAGTCTTGGGTACCTTGGTGCGCCGAAATCTGGCCAGTCAATAAACTCATTCCGGCTTATCGGCCTCCAAATAAAATCTGCATAGAGTCCAAAATCTGGCTTAGGTCTTTCAAGCCTTAAAGCAGCCTTCCAAGATGAACAGACAATATTAGAATTATCTAAATTGGTCTTATCAAATAGATGCATACATTCAGAATGAGAACTCATACTTCTAAGCGAGGTAGTGAATAGCTCCTGTTGTTCCATCGATTTTGATCATATCTCCATTCTTGATTGTGTCTTCATCAACTGTAAATTGATCAGCTGATACTGTCATTGATTCAAACCCAACAACTGTTGGCTTACTCATTGATCTTGCCAAGACAGCGGCATGTGAAAGTCTTCCACCTTTTGCCGTCAATACACCAGCCGAATGGCGCATTACTTCTGTATCATTTGGTGATGTAATGTCAGCACAGAAAATGTATGGCTTGCCTTGATTACGCATTTCGTCAGCAAAGTTTCTGGAGCAAGCTACCACTCCAGCTACCTCGCCTTCGGCTACACCAATACCAAAACCCAATCTAACTAGCATATTTTCATCAATAACAATTTTTTGTGTGTTAGATTTTGGCAGCGAAGCCATAATCATATCTGTAGCTTCCAATATAGACATTGAACCATTGCTTACCATGCTTAAAGCAGATCTTACATATGCCTTAGGTGAACACTTACCACTTCTTGTTTGCAAAATATAAAGTGTCCCATCTTCAATGGTAAATTCTACATCTTGAATTGATTTGAAATGACGAAGCAGTTTGCCAATATAGGATTTTAGTTCTTTACCACTCTTCTTGAATAGACTATTGCTCAACATAGAGTCAATTGACATAGGCACTTTGCTGCCGCTAACAATATCTTCACCCTGAGCGAATGGCAAGAAATCTCCATAAAGACCCGGTTTGCCTGTGTTGGGATTGTGTGAAAAAACTACTCCAGTTCCCGATCTTTCATTAAAGTTACCGAAGACCATTTCTTGAACTAGAATAGCTGTACCACCATTATGGCTTATGCCCTCGGCTTCACGATATTCTATAGCTCGCTGCGAGTTCCATGAGTCTTTGACAGCTAAAGCTGCCAACCATAGTTGCTCTTCCCAATCCTCAGGGAACTGCTGCCACTCTGACTCTGACCACACATCAAGATATCTCTCAATAATCTTTTCATTCATTGACACAGGATCATCAATATAGAAATCGTGTGCAGCCTTTTCAATCTTATTAAACTTATCAGAGTCAAGATTGAAAATTGAGCATCCAATACTCTCAATAAGTCTCAGGTAACAGTCTGATTTGAAAGCTAGCTCAAGCTTGCTGTATTCATCATTTTTTGAGTATGTCGATCCAATGTTTAAAATTGTATCCATCATACCTGGCATTGATGCTGCTGCACCTGATCTTACAGATACTGGAAGCTTTAGATTGTAAATATTAAATTCACTTATAAGCTCTTCTTTTGAAAATGGTGCTGCACTAATTGGAATAACAAAACCATTCGGAACTGGTAGTCCAAGCGTAGACATTGCCATAAGGTTGTAGGCTTTGTTGCCAACAGTTTCTGGTGTTATCTCTGCCTTTATTGATTCTACTTTAAGTGGGTAGCTTATCATTATCCTCCCAATGTTAATGGCTTGGGGATAGTTCCCCAAGCCATTAACAAAGTGTTGTGGTTGCTAGTTTATCAAGCCTTGCGAGTTACAATGATCCGTCCCTCTACATCAACGCGAACACTGTAACGAATGTCCTGACCATCCAGCTTACCGGCTGAGCGAATCTCCTGAGCCTTCTGACGAGTGCTGTTCAGCAACTTCTCGTCAGATACCGCTGCAGCGATGAGGGACTTGCCGACTGGCAGGTTCTCCATAGCAACACGGAGCGCAGTCTTTGCACGACCTTGGGGCCGCTTGAACTCTGGCTCGGAATCCAGAACTGGAAAATCCGTGACCGGAGTATCATCGATGATCGTTGACTTTGTGGTTGTCATTTTAAAATTCCTTTACTGTTGTGGTTGTTGTTACTTTTCTTACTTCACCCTGAGTTCTGTTCAGAGTGTTCGCTGGAGGCCAGTATACCAGCCTCGTGGCGAAGTGCCAGTGTCCAACTTGTGACATTTGGCATAGTTCCCCCGGCTGGGATTGAACCAGCGTGTACCAACTACCCTTTCAACCGTTTATAAGACGGAGGGGATACGGGGGATTGAGGGGGAGGGTTAACACCCCACCCCCTTTATCCAGCATTAACTGGAACCGACAGTGGTTCTGTTATGCTCTATTAATGTTGACAGCAACGCCCGTGCAATCGGCATAGAACCCTTCAACTCGATACATTGCCTCATCGACAGCATCAACAACTGGCCTACCGTCAGCAATCTCTCTGAGTACTCTAGGCATATCAAAAGACTCATAGTCGTCAATGTCTGAAGCGTAGAAGAGGGTGTGAGCATCATCTTCTGATAGCCCTAAAATGCTTGCTGCATCATGCATAATACTGTAAGCGGACGCCGTACTGTTACCAGCAAAAATGTATTCATCAGAAACGCTTGATGAATCCACGGCTTGAAGTCCTCCATTATTAAGGATTAAAGCCCATCCTGCTACACACTGTGTAGTGCCACAACTGATTTCCTCGCCGTTATAAATAACCGACGACTCAGCTTCTCCATCGTCATTCTCAATCCAAGAATCTTGATCGTGCCTCTCAGGATATGTCTCGATCACATCTGCAATCTGATACAGCCTCTTACGGTTAGGCGCAGTTCTAACATTAAGACTACCTGAATATGAATAAAGATCCATCACACATCCTCCTTGTTAAAGTTGGCAGGGCAGTAGCTTGCCCAAAGATCATACTTGCCCTGCTTGTTCTTTCTGATTGTCCAAGCAACATCAGGAAAAGACTTCTTCAACCTAGAAGCGACAGTGAAGTGAACGTCGGTTGCAACCTTTGCCCACTTACCATAGTTCTTCTTGTGAATTCGACGCATCCTTGATGCTACTGCCGCCCACTTGCCATTTGAATTTTTCTGAATGTGTCGTGGGGCTGGCGGCGCATCAATGAAATCAAAACGCTGTATTACATGGTGCTTACGATTTACTGTATCCATTTTAGTCTCCTTGTTGTTGTTTGTTTAATAACTTGCATTTTGCCAATCTGTGTTTGACCACAGATAGAACTCTCCATCAAACCAGCCGAACGAATGTCCGTCAGGTGCAACATTGTCATTCAACCATAACTCTGCCTCGTCTGCAAGTTCA
>Ga0172373_10005592_pt1 | contig 17171 bp, 9 predicted proteins | sample Lak10m_2_FD_114546 | JGI IMG/M metagenome (GOLD analysis project Ga0172373, IMG submission 114546) | Freshwater microbial communities from Kabuno Bay, South-Kivu, Congo - kab_092012_10m | ecosystem: Environmental > Aquatic > Freshwater > Lake | place: Democratic Republic of the Congo: South-Kivu...
ACTTGGCCGGCCAAGTAGTCGATCTGGTCAGCGGTCGGGCTAAAGACCCCGGCCACATACTTATCCCCGCCGGATAGGGCGTTAATCCCTTCGGCCAGTAGTTTGGAAAGGTAGGTTGCGGTGTCGCGACTGCGCTGGAAGCCTGGCGTCGGATCATTTGGATTGAATTTCTCCATAGCGATCTTGCGGCCGGTCCAATCCCGGTTTTCCGCCAGTGCGGCCAGCGGGTCCAGCGGAGTGGGCGCAATCGTCTGCATCGACACCCCGGCACTGCCAATCGGGTTGAAGGCATCCACAATCGTGCCGACCAGTCCGATCACGCGCTTGGGGGTATCCTTGCCTCCGCTCAATGCCCACTCCGTGGCCACGCGCCCGATGTTCGGCAGGACGTGATACCCCAGCGGCATGGGGATAGCGATGTAGTTCCGCTCGCCAGTAATCCAGCCCAGCGGGATAATAAGGCTGCGCTCGCGCACAAAGTCCTTGGGATCGTCATCTTCGTCAAACCCGGCAGCCGCCAGCAACAGCGCCTGCATTACGCCAAGCATCACGCCGCCGTACACAATCACCTTGCCTGCCTTCGATAGCCGCGCGGTTCTAATATCCCCGCCCTCGATGGCGAAGACTGTTTCTGCAATGCGTGCGGTGCCTTGCATTGCGGCATTGAAGAACGCATACAGGGCGCCGGCCTGCTGACCAACCTGACCCTTGCGGTTAAAGTTGACCGTGATATTCTTGGCTAGGCTTGCAGCCTCCTGCTCGGACTGGCCGTTTTCCAGCGCCACCTTAAAAGTCGCCAGTCGGGTTGCGCCTTCCAGCGTCTCGTTGTAATCCGAGAGCCAATCGAACAGCCATCCGGCTTTTTGCTGCGCCAGCTTCATCGGCACCTTCAGTGTGCCGTTGGCCGTGAAAATCTTGCCCCACATGTTGTTGTGCCAGCGGTACGGATCCAGCTCGCGGGCGATCTTGTCGGCGCGATCCCCAACCGACTGATATAACGCGCGGTAACCCGTCATGCCGCCGGCGTGCTTCATCTGTTCCCACAGGTGCGCCCACTCCGATCTGCCGGGATGGCCTTCGCGTTCGGCCCGGATGTCATGGTAAATACCCTTGATGGCTGGTATCACCTGACCCATCACGTCCGCCTGCTTGCCTGCCAGTGGGGTGGAGGACAGATTCAGCGCCATACCCTGCGCATCCCGCATCAGGTTGAACAGGCCAAACACCGGATTCCATTGCGTGTTGACTGAGGCAAAGAAGCGCGTGACCTTGGCGGAGGCGCCCAGCAATAGATTCATGTGAATACCGTCGAGGTTCTTCAATGCCGCTGCAATGCGCGCGCCGCGCGGATTGGTTTCATTAAACACCAGTCCGCGCTCTACGATATTGCCGTCGGCATCCAGCACCTTCGCCACTACCACGTTATCATTTTGTTTCCAGTTGGCGTTTACTCGAACTTCCACCTGTCCCGTGGCTTCGTTGTAGCGCCGCTCGTGGACTGGCCCAAACTCCCAAAAATCCGCATTCGGGTTGAGCGCAGCCAAACCCATCAGCGCCACTGACACGCGGTTCTTTTCGCCGCGGGTGATGGTCTTTTCTCGTTGTTGGGCAATGTTGGCCAGAATATCAACCACTGCGCCCGTTGATCCGGTGCGGTGCTTGGCCTCTATCCCTTTGATCGAAAACCCCTGCCCCGTCCCCATGCTGTTGCCGTCATAGTCCTCGCGGTTCAACGGCACATAGTGCCGGAACATGCTTTCCCAGCGACTCATCTGCTGTTGCGAGACAAGGTTGTAGCCCACAGTCATCTTGCGGGTTTTGGCGATGATGGCATCCGCCATGGCCGCAACCCGCTCTAGTTGGTTGCGCTCCACTTGGCCAAGTCCGCTCAAAAAGTCATCCGCTGCTTGGTTGGTCATACCCGAGCCGCCATCCGATAAACCCGGTTCACGCTGCGCAATCAGCGCATTGGCCTCTCGCGCATGGCGCGCTTGTAGATAGGTGTTTAGCTTTTCCTGTGACACATTGCGCAGCTTCATCTCGCGCAACAACGGGCTGAGTTCGTTGTCCACAAAGTCATCCGTCGCGGCAGACGCCCGGCCTTGATACAGCTCCTCCTGCAGGTACGGATCGTACTTCTGCAACACCTTACCACCGGCCGACTTTATTGCATCAATGATGCGTTTCAAATCGATCAACTTATTCTGGCTCTTATAGATCAGATCATCCAGCTTGGTGGGTTCCGGCACGATCCAAGTGGGCTTAGTCGATGCGGTGTGACGAGCATTTTCGCGCACGGACAGGCGTGTTCCGCTAAATTCGCCGTTGTTGCCGGTGGCGGATTTGATCTGGGTGGGGTCAAAAGCCGCATAGACGCGCGCCCCTTTTTCGGTCGCTATAAACCCATCAAACCCAAGTTTGCGTAGTTGCTCAAACACTGACGCATAATTTGTGTACCACACCCACGCTGCATTCTCAATTTGCCCTTGAAGGTCGCTTAAATCTTTGGGCACGTCACTGGCAGATAACCCCATTCTCTCGAAAAACTGATCTATTGTTAGCTCGTCCTCAACATTACCATCGAATACTGCCGGTTTTTTTAATGACAGATATGATTCCATAACGTATGGGCGAGGGGTCGCATCATCCTCCCAGTCAAGGTATTTACCGCTGGCAAAATTATCTGCAACTTCCTTACTTTCGGTAAAGAAAAACGCGCCAGATTCATTCGCGATCTCGCTGGAATCGAACCGCTCAATAGGCCAGAATGGACTACCGTGATACACCACCAGCGGCTTGCCGTCGGCGTCCACCACCTTGCTGTCACTAAACCAGCGCTCAAAGTCACCATTAAGGGTCGCAGATAGGCGGGTATCTGATACCGTGCCTAGTTGGCCGGTCTTGCCGGATTTCACCCAGTCGCGCGCCGCAGAAACAACATCCGCCACCAATAGATCGGCTTTCTGCTGCTCGTTGAGTCCGCTCTTTAGTAGCGTATCCAGGCGTTTTGCCATGCTGGTGAAGCCGTGGTTTTGAAGCCAGTTACGCACCAGTTGCACCATCCGGCGCCAGCCTTTGAGCTTGACCAGTTCGGCGGTTGGTATGTCGGCCAGCACCTCTTCGGTCGCCTCGATGTTGGACTGGATGCCGCGCGCGATCTTGACCAGCTTGGCATCGACGCGAACGGATTGATTACTCATCCAGATCGCCTGCAATACAGCATCCGCCCCGGCCCCGTACACGGCGCGCAGGCCGTAGTGGGTAATTTCATGCTGCGCCAAGACAAATTCGGCCCGGAACTCATCTTGCAGGCCGGAGGCAAACAGGTAAATCTCGCCTTCGTGCGTCGCGCCCTCAACATCCTCTAGGGCATTATTGCGCGCAATGTAGTCATATAGGCGCTGCTGCGCGGCATCTGTCAGATCGAGCGCATTGGGTGATTCCAGCACAACCACATTCGGCAGATTCTTGTAGGCGTTCTTGATCCTGGTTGCGACGGCTTTCAGGTCGCGGATATTCATCCCGCCGCCAGTGCCGGTAGAGTTGCGGCTAAACAGCGCCGTGCCTTGGTCGGTTTCCCTGGTCTTGAGTGTGGCAAAAAGATTGTCGAATGCCTCTGCAACAGGAGCCACCTCTTCCTCAAGCAAATATGGATAGCGGCCTTCGTCGCGGCTGAATTCCTCGATGGCCTTCACATTTGCCAAGTAATCGTTCTGATAGCCTTTGAGCATCATCTTATGGATGATGTAGTTCTCGAACGAACGCGCTCCACGCTCGATGATGCGCGACCAGTATCCACCCGCCTGCCCCTTGTCGATCAGGCTTGCACGCTTTGCCATTGGAGAATCATTCAGCGCCTGCACCAAGTCGGAAAAAGCAACTCCAACTTCCGGCCTTACACCTTCCTTCAGTGTCCATTGGGACTTGTCGCGTGCTGATTCGTACAGTTTCCCATACACAGGATCGCGCTCGCCGCTCATCATGCTCTCAAATGCGCGCAGCGGAAGCTTCTGTCCAGTGCGATTATGAACGTAGTAGTTCTCCGGCTGATAGGTAATGTACCCATCCTCACGCTTCCAGGAAGTCAGCTTGCCGCGCTGCAACTGGAAGTAGTTGTCAAGCGCATGGAACCACTCATGTGCCAACGCACCAGCGCCGCGCGTCTTGGTCAGGTTGATAACCAGCGTATCAGGCTCGAAGTGTGCCGACGCCCATCCTGATCCTCGCGATCCAAAGCCAAGTCCAAGCGTGCCATTCAGCGACAGCGCCTTGGGCGGAACGCCGATGATGTCCGCCAAGTCCATCAACGCATCATATGCCTGATTCAGCATACCCTGGCGCTCCTTGCCGTTCTTCCCCTGGGCGACCCAATTGCCGAACTCAACCCCTCTAAAACCAAGCTCTTGAGTGAATTGCTCCGGCGTAACATCCTTGCCATTGCGCCAATCCTGCGCTGTGCGCGCACGATTCTCTGAATTTCGCACGTCTGTTTCTTTGACGTTATCGCTATCCTTTACAGATTCCCATGCGGCTACCAGGTCGTCATAGTTGCTGTTGCGGTAGGCTAGAGCTTCCTTGCTTGTCTCGAAGGTCTTGAGCTTGCGATAGAGCGGATCGCCTTTCTTGTTGATGAAGTACGCGCCTTCCCTGCCGCGCACTTCAAACTCCATGCGCTTGCCCTTGGCTTCAACCCCAAGCGCGCCATTGACTTGTCCAATTACATCAGACACAGCTTTAGCGCCATCGAAACTGACGCGCTTCCCGTCAATCTCAACCTGAACGGACGGCTTGGCGACCTTATTCCCGTCCTGGTCGTACATATACGCATTCGGGTATTCTCGAACCGAGCCGATGCGCTTCCACTGTTCTCTGCCAATAGCTTGCAGCAGCTCGATCTTGGCATTGAATCCTTCCAGCCCCTTCGTCTCCTTCAGTAGATTCTCCGCTTTGGCGTGCTTCTCTGCGCTGGACATCATCATGGATGTAAGCTCGCGTAGAAGCTTTACCTTGCCCACCCATGCTTTAACCTTGTATCCCTTGCGTGGCTTGCTTGGAATTTCCTGTCTTGCAGAAAAAGCAAACGCCGCAACGAATTTATCCTCGATCTTTTCTGCGAGGTCAGCAGGCCATATCTTGCTTAGCGGCAACGCTGCCAAGTCATCATCACTGAATTCCTGGGCAAGTGCGCGCTCCATATCCTTGCGCGCTCCGCCTAGTTTCTGTCCAAAGTCTTCAAGTTTCGCCTCGCCCGCCGAGGTGGTTGCCGAGGTAGTTGAACCCACCACCGCATGCACGTCCTCTGGCGACAATGATCCGGTGTTCACGGCGGCGATGGTTTGCAGCTTCTCGGCTGGCGAGAGGTCAGATTCTTTGATCGTTGTGATGGCGGATTGCTTGCTTTGCTCGATCAGCGGCTTGCTGACCAACTCCCCGGTCGGAAGCGGCTCGCCTTGATACGGATTGTCAATCGCATAGGCATGCGCCTCTGCATTCATTTGCACGGATGCTGCTCCACTGCGCTTGTTCGCACTGACGAAGCGCACAGCCTTCTTGCCGTCATAACTGACCAGTGTTACGGAATCATTGTTCGCGCCTTCGACGCGCTTCCAGCCTGTTAGGTTATCGTGCAGGTCGTTTACTGGCTTTGCCTTCTCGTTTGCGACACGCTCCGCGAATGACGCATCACGCACCACAGGATTGCTTTGCTCTGGCTGTTGGGGTATATTGGAAAAACCCCTAGATGAAGGCTGAACGTCCAACTTCTCGCCATTGGCAGATGCGGCCTCAGATGTACCGTCTAGGGTTTTCTGTTTTATTACGCTTCCAGCCTGATTGCTTGACGATTCTGCGCCAAAGATGTCGCCCTGCCCGGAGAGATTGTCATCGGCGGATTGGCCCAACTGGAAGTCCTGCGCAGCGCCTTCACTGCGCTGCTTGATCTCGGCGCGTACGCGCGCTTCCTGCTCCTGCTTTGCTGCGGCGGCTTGCGCCTTCTGCGCGGCGGTTTGGGCCGCCTCTTGATTCAGGATGTCTTGGTTGGAGTAGCTGCTTAGGAAGTCCGGCTCTGCGCGTCTGCTTCCATCTCGCGCTTCCGTTCCAGTGCTAAGGTCAGCAATACCAGTCGCGTCCTCGGTGTTAAAGATGCGAGCATCGCCTCTAGCCTCTGCCTCCTGATGTGCGATGACTTGGAGTTCTGCGTTGATTTTTTCATTTAATTCGTCCTCACTGTATTCTTCAGCCAGTTGTTCGGATTCATATTGCGCATTTATTTCCTTCTGGTCAAGCTCAAGCTGCGCCTCGTACGGGATCACCTTCTCGCCGCTGCGAATCTTGTCTTTCAACCATTCGGCGGCCTCCTGCATATCTGCCACTTCTCCGTCTGGTCGATCATTGGTCGAAAAACGTAGTTCATAGGGAAGGTAATCATCCAGTTCGCCTTTTCCGACCAAACCTTCAATCGTGCTGCGCGCATCTTTACGGAAGATCTGGTTATAGCCACCCGGCGCAAACTTGTCGCCGACCACATCATTCTTGCTGCCCAATGACAAGCCGCCCATATCGCGCAGCGTAGTCAACAGGGTGTTGGCCTTGGGGGCTTTGCGCTTTTGTTTTATAGGGGCATTCTTGGGTACGCTTGCGCCTGCTGCTGCGGGCGGATTTTGTGGCGTTGTCTGGGGCGTAAACACATCGCCTTGCTTCTGCGCGGCCACGGCATCCTGATACGCTTTCATAGATGCCTTGGCAATGGCGGGCGCAATTGTCGGCAGCGCGTCTGCCGTGGAGCCGTCCACCTTATCGAAATAGGCGATGACTTCGCCGTTCGGGCTGCGGCCATGGTTATCGCCCATGGCCTCCACAAACGAATACACCTCGCCCTGTTCATTTTGCACGGCCGACACGCGCCATGCGTACACCTTGGCTGGCAGGGTATTGCCTTCGCGGAATCGCTTGGCAATGGCGGTTTTGGCGGGAATGACCTGCGAGGACAGGAGTGTATGGCCGGCGGGAATTTTAGGTGTGTCGGAGGCGACGTACGGCACCTTGCCGAGCAACCCGAAATCAATTACAAACGGCTGGATGCTCTCCACTGCTGCTTTGTTTTCGGCGGGCGGGCTGCTTTGTTTTTCCGGCGTGTCCATCGCAATGACGGGCGGCTCGGGGGTCGCGGCGACTTCGGGCGTTGCGCTGGCGGTGGGGGCCGCTGGCGTTTCGACCCGTGCCGGGGCAAACTTGACGTTGACGGCATCGGCGACTTGCTGTGCCTGTGTGACGTCCACCCTTTTCGGCATGATCAGCGTCCCGTCAGCCTTCGGGGTCAGCGGTAGGCCAGCGGCCTTGAACTCGGCCCGGATTGCCTCGACTTGCGCGGCGCCATATTCAGTCGGTGTAATGACCGGCACACCCTGTGCGTTGGTGCTGACGCGCACGGAAACTTTGGATTGGACCGTCGTGACGGCAGGCGATTCAATCGGGTTATCGCGTGCCGTCTGGCCACTGGCAGCCTGCTCAACCGTTTGCGGGGCGGCAATGCCCGTCGTATCAACAGACAACACATTGTTCTGTGCTGAGGCAGTTGGGGCGGACAGCTGGAGGGGAGGCGCGGCAACATCAGGCGAGGACACGGTGGCAGCAACACCGTCTTGACTTACCTGCGGCCGCGCCAATTCGGTCGGCGTCCACAGCTCTGGCGTCGTGATGCCTAGTGTGGCATCGCTTGTGTCGGCCAGTTCCATGTCCGCCGGAGAGGCGGTTCCGTCTTGTACGCGCTGGCGCGCTTCTTCGCGCAGCACGAATGGATTCTTGATTTCTTCGGGAGTGATCAGTGGCGCGGTGGTCGCGGCCGCCTGTTGATCTTCAATCGTGGTGCCCAGCGCATTGGTGGGGGTCGGCATTCTGGGGGTAAGTTGTTCCAGCCCCTGATCGATAGTGTCGATGGCTTCCGGCGCGGCGGCATCCACAGCGGCGGCGGCCTTGGCAATCGCCTCGTCCGTGGAACCGCTGTCCATGATCTCGCGGGCGTTTTGCTCCGGTGAACGACGGGGGGACCCGGCCATGGCAGAGCGCGCAGCCGCCGGAATCTCAATCGCAGATCCACCCAGCTCGCCCAGCATTTCCATGCCAACGTCGGCCAGATCAACCTTATCATATCCGGCATACTGACCCGCCGCCTCGGACAACCCGCCACCGGCGACATCGATGCCAACCGCGCCAGCACCGCGCGCAACTTTGGTTGATAGCGGCATGGCTTTCAGGATGTCTTTGGCTTTTGCCGCCACTGCCGTCGCATCTGCCCCAGCACCCAAGGCCTCTTGCGCCGCTTTGTATGCGTTGCGCTCTGGCGCGCTAATAAAACCCCCAGCCAAGCGCGTAAAGGCCGCATCCACTGCGGAGGTGGTAGTGGCTTTGGCGCGTACCGCAGACACAGCATCTGACATGAAGGCCTTGTCGCCCAGCACGCCGGCAATGTTCTGCTCTGTCGGTTCCAGTCCGCGGCGCTGTAGCTCCTTCCCCACTTGCCCGATCAACTCAGAGCCGGCCTCCATCGGCCATTCCCCAGAGAAGGCGCCGATGAGGCTGCCAGCCACTGCGCCACCCGCCGTGGTAACCGGAGCTGCCGGGGGGAAAGCGACACCGACGGCTGCGCCGCCCGCCGCGCCAACGCGCGAACCAGCCATCATGCCGGCAATCGATGGCGCCATATTGGCAATCTGCGATGCAGTTAGGTACGCAACCCCTTTGGGATTGGTGATGGCCTGCTCGCCCACATTCCAGAGCATCGAACCCACTGCGGATAGGTTGCCCGTCGGATTGTTTGACCAGCTTCCGGCGGCCTCAAATTCTGCGCCAACTGGCTGGAAAGACTGCTCTACCTCCGACAACTCTTTCGGCTTCGGCAACCGACTACGCGCTAGTTCTTCATTGATCAGCTGCGGCGCATTGGCATCCATTTCGCCCGTAGCGACATCACCCGAGAGCTTGGCCGCGGTCAGGGCAGACTGCGCTCCCTTAACCCCAAGATCCCACATGTTGTCCCAGAAGCCCGGTTGCTCTTTGGGTTGCGCCGCTTCTGGGTAGAGGACATCATCGAATAAGCCTGCGCGCGTTGGCGCGGCAGGAGTGCTGGGGGAAGTTGCGTTAGTTGCGGAAGGATTCAGCACGTCGTCGAAGAGGCCCATGGTAACTCCAGGTCAAATAGCACGCTCCGCCGGCATTCCTGCCAGCGGCCATTGTATCGGTGCAAGGATTGATTATTTTTGCGAGGGTGGTGCGTAGGTTGCCTGCGGCAGCGGCTTGTAACCCGCCGCTTGTAGACGTTTGTTGGCATCCTCTGCGGTAATTCTGCCGGTCGCAACCGCGGCCTGCGCTTCTGAATAAGCCTGAAACTCTGCCGTGCGCAGCTCGTCCAGTCCGGGTTTGCGGGTCCGCGTCTTTTTGCTTTCCCCGGTTAAAGGATCATCCACTTCTCGATCTTCGGCGCTGGTCGACAGGAGGTTTGGGTCTCCTCCAAGGTTCAGATAATTGCTGCGCGCATTGGCGTAGGCTTCCGGCGTGGTTGCGTCATACAGGGCTGCTCGCGCGGCAGACAGGCTCTTTTTATCCTTTGCGTCATTTTCACGCAAACTAACCTCGCGATTGCTAATGGAGAGTTGAGCATCGAGCCGCTTGTTGGTCGCCTCGGTCTGAGCTTGCTGGGTATTAAACCTGCGTTCAGCGTCATAGCGATCGGCATAGGTTTTGCCCACATCAGGACCGCCAATCGTTTGCGCGGCGTCGGATTCCGCACGCATCCGATCCACCGGGGTTGCATTCAGCAAACCTTTGGCCCCCGCGTTCCGGTAGGCGGCCAGCGCCTCTGGGTTGTCGCGCAGGGCCTGCAGGTCCTCCGCCGAGACATTCGCCCCGACGCCGGCTTCGCCAAGACCTTGCAGCGATTGATTTGCCAGCGTCTTGTCGGCCTGTTCGGAAATCGCCTGCCCGGTCCTTTGTGCCTGATCGCGATCCCACTCCTTCAGGGCAATCGAGCGCTTCAACAACAAGTCCGAGCGGATCTGCTCCAGCTGGGTTTCCTTCTCCAGCGCCAGCTTGGACTCGCGCTCTTTCTGCATGATGTCCTGCCCAGTGCCAGCTGCGCCAGCGACACCGCCCGCCAGCCCCATCAACAATCCCTCTGCAAAGCTCATATCGCCTCCTACTGCACGGTTTCCATCATCTTGCGCACGAACAACTCAATCGCGGCATCGGCCTGCTCTTCGGTATGTTTGATCCCGCGCGCCTTCTCAATAAAGTCCAGCACATCACCGATCAACAACGTACCGGCCGGAATGATGTTCTTGGGATCCATCTGCATCTTCGCAGCCATCATCACCAGCAGCATCAAGCGGTAGGCGACCTCCGCCGCGGCTTGCACCGGGTCGTCGCCTTTCATCAGCGGCTTGAATTTATCCAGCATCTTTTCGTCGTACAAAATACGCAGCGCAGCCAGTGCAATCTCTTGCACCTTCATCAGGCGCGCCTTGACTTCCGGGTTTTGCGTTTGATCGGCTTGGGTTGCGGCTTTCGATTCGAGTAGTCCCATGGTTATCTCCTTACCACTTGACCCAGCAGGCCGGGCTGTGGCGCTGCATTAGGGTTAATCATTGAAGCCAGCTTTGGCATGGTGCTGGCGCGTTTCACCTCGGCATTTTTCGCTTGCTGCTCCAGCGCATATTTCTGGTTCAGCAGATTGGAGTTGGCCCGCTCCCATTGGCGGGTTTTGAGATACTCCAGCACCCCCGCCCCTGCCGCCTTGATGCCGCCGGCAATCAACTCATTTTTGTTCTGTGATACGAACGTCTTCACAGCATCAAACCAACCGGACTGGCCGGATCTACCACTCATCAAGTCCCATTCGGCAGGCGACATTGTTTTGCCAGAGGCAGGGTCGGTCATGAGGCCGGAAGCTGAGTTATAAGTGCCACCATCGAAACCATATTGGTTTGGCATATTGGAATAGCTGTACTGCCCGGGCTGACCATCGATCGGGGTGGCTGTCACTCCGGTCGTTGGGTCATAGACCGAGCCGCCGCCGTTGGACGGCAGGCTCTGCGGTGTGAAGGCCGTGCCATTCAGCATCACCTGCTGCGTCGCCGGATCCATACTGAACCCGGTCGGGATCATGTTGTTCTGGGCGTAAATGTCATAGGCGGCCTGATTGCCTGCCAGATCGCTGACTTGCGTTGGGGTAAGCGTTTGTTGTGCCATGATGAAGCTCCTATGCTAAGAGTCCGGGTTGTAGTTGCGCATTAGCGCGCTGCGAAGAGGTTGAGCCGCCGGTGTAATAGCCTGCCGGGACCGCGCCATTGCCGAAGGGGTTGAGAATGGAATTCCACCAATCCACGCCGGTCATCGCCGGCGTCCCTGTTGTCGGGACCAACGACGGGGCGGTGGCATCAAAGACCGGGTTCGAGCCGGCAATGTATTGCTGCGCTGCCGATCCCAATACTTGGCCGGTGGCATTCCCGATGGCGCCGCCACCCATCAGGTCAGCGACCCCGGCTTGCACTGCGCCTCCGGTGGCCCCCACCAACATGCCGTTGCCCACATCGCCGCCATTCAATGCGGCATAGGTGCCGCCCATCAGGCCGCCCATGGCAGCACCCTGTACCGGCGCAAAGTTCGGCAGCTGCGATTGGATCACCGGCGCGGCTGCGCCACCGATCCCACCCATCACTGCGCCAGTGGCAATGTCGCCACCCTGAATCGCAGCATTGGTCGCGCCAATAATCGTGTTGTTGATCCCGTTGGTTATCGATGCATTTGCAACTGAGCCGGGATCTGTCCCCATCATCTTGGCAACATTGGATGCAATCCCGGTACTTTGCAGTGCCGTGCCAACCCCGCCTCCAACTGCGCCCGACAGGAAGCCGCTTTGCGCCGCTTTGCCCACATCCCCGCCTGTCATGGCGGCAATTGAGCTATTGGTCAGCGCGTTGACAGAGCCTTGATTGAGCGCCGCATCCACAATGGCGTTGCCGGTACCACCGATCAGACTGTTGGCCCCGGTGCCAATGATGGCTCCGCCCGTGGGTGCTGCTGCAACCACAGCGCCGTTCATCAAGACATCGCCCGCAGCAGACATGGTCGCGCCCGAGGGGATCATGCCGGCCGCTTGATAACTGGAGAATGCCGCTTGATTACCGGCTAAATTGGTCAGCTGCTGGGTCGTCAACGGAGTAGGAGCAACCGCTGCCGCGGCGGGTGCTGCTGCGCCGGTTGTCGCAGTTGCACTAGGTGCTGCTGCACTAGGTGCTGCAGCCGAATTGGCAGCTGCCGTGCTGGCTGTGACGGTTGCGGACGGCAGGTTCGCCGCCATCTGCGCCAAAGCAGCTGGGGTAGTGTTGGCAGCAATCGTGGCAATATCGGCTGCCGTATATCCAGCCGCAGCAAACGTATTGGCCACAGTCGCATCAATTGCCGGCAAGGCTGCTGCCGCGGTATTAATACCCGCAGCTGCAGAACCCGGCAGGTTAATCATACCGTTCCCCATGGCGGCAGCCGCATCCGCAGCGGTCGTCGCGGCTGTGTTGGCCGTAGTGGTCGCCGTTGTCGCTGCCGTTGTCCCGGCGGTGGTGCCAGTCAATCCTACAACGCTAGAGACGCCTGCGACCGTCGCACCCAACGCGGCGGATTGCAGCGGATCTTTCCCTGTTGCCGCGCCGCCCACCGCCCCACCGATCGCCCCGTTGGCCAATAGCGCCAAAGATGATCCGCCCGAGACCGGGGCCAATGCAATCGCTGCAACCGCCCCCAGTACCGCGCCGGGATTATTGGCGGCCGCCTGTACCGTATTGGAGACCGTGTCTACAACGGCTGTTGCAACCTTGCCCACTGCGCTTGCAGCGGAACTCACCACACTGGAAACTGCATTGACCACTGCGCTCATAGCTCACCCCTTTGCCGGCCTAACACCAGCGTGACTTGGTAGCCGTCATCCTGCGTGCGCTGCACGGCAAAACCCATGTCGCCCCGCGGCGGATTGCGGCTGATTGTTTTGAAGATGTTGAGGATGGTCGGGTCGTAGAACTGGGTGACCAGTACGTCGTAGCCCTTACGGTAGGCTTCCCCGGTAAAGGCAATCCCGCTCATCACGTAATTCTTGGCGGTGTCCGCATTCAGCGCGCGGAAAAAGCCGATGTTTGGCTTGAGTTGGTGCGTGATGTAAATCGTGTTGCCATAGCGCGCCTTCCATGCCGACGGCAGCTTCAGCTCGTGCCGGATCACAGACTTCACTTGCGCCGGGGTGTATTCCGCCTTGGTCTCCCGCGCCGCAATGTCGATGATCTCGTCATCGGTCAGCTTTTTTTGTTTTGAATCCACCACCATGGTTACCCCCGCTTAAAAATCGCTGCCGAATAAATGTTGCCCATGCCGGCGGCCAAGCTCATCACCAAGCCTTCCGGCGCCGCAATGTCATCTGATAGATACACCGCATCCTGTGCGGTCCGGTTCAAAATTTTTGGAACGATCCCCTGCGCCATATCTTCCAGCAGCAACAAGGTCTCCAGCAGCCCGCTGGCGCCCAAGGTGTGACCGATGCGCGCCTTGTAGGACGTCGCCACAAACTGTGGCAGCGTGGCCTCCAGTGCGGCACGTTCTGCCACATTATTGGACGCGGTACCCGTGCCATGCGTTTTGACTACCCGGATGTCGTCCGCCGTCACGCCGGCAGAGGCAATCGCCCCGTGCATGGCGCGCTGAAAGCCGAGACCATCCTCGCGCTGACCCAACGCGTTATCCAGCGGCTCGGAAGCCGTGGCCGCACCCAGCAGTTCAATCTCTTGGGTCTGGGCAATCCGCTCTGACTCAAACACCGCAAACGCCGCACCCTGTCCAACATGAAAGCCACCATTCACCGCATCAAAGGCACTCGGCAATCCGTCTGCCCCCTGCAGCGAGGCGCGGGTTTCACCAAAGAAATCCAGCGTCATGTTGCAGACCTGATCCTCGACGGCCAGCACCACAACGCGATCAAAGCTGAGATGGTTGATCAGCATGCGCACATCACCCATAACCTTGAGGCCAGAGGCGCAAGCCGATGCGTCCGTCATCACGTAATCCGTGGCGCCGCAACTCTGTGCCGTGCGGCCTGCGTAGATATGCGTCAGCGTCAGCGGCAAAAATTTGTAGACATACGCCAGACAGTTGTTCTGGTTTGCCGGGCGGCTGGTCCCGGCGAAATGCCCACTGCCAGAAGCGAGAATAAACGCCGTCCGACACGGGGTGTCGCGCAACTGCGCCAGCAAGGCCGGATCCAGCACCTTGTCCGCCACCCGATGTGGTGGGTAAAACATCCCGGTGGATACCCGAGCGTATGTCTCCGGGAACCAATGGACCTGCTGCGGATACTTGATGTCCTCCAGCAGCGCTGTTTCAGTGGTTGAGGCGGTGCGATAGTCGGTCAGGAAAATCCTCACTTGACCATCTCCAGTGCCACCTCGACCGATGCCGGCTCTCGAGTCTTGTGTTGTTCAATGTCGCGCCACATATCACCCGGACATACGGGAGGCGCAAACTCTTTGGCCACCTCCTCCGGGATCCCGTAGATCTCGGCAAGGAAGACGCTGGTCATCAACACCTCTAAGCTGTCGAGGCTATCGCCAAACGGCTGATCCAGCGACGCCAGTGGCTCATAGGTGGATTGCGGCGGTACGGTGGTACGTGCAACGGCGTTAAATACCTCAAGAAAGTTTGACATTGCTGCGCTACCCTTTCGGTTGGTTAAATAATGAGTTGGTTGAGTTGGAGTCCGGTAATCGCGTCGAACACGGCCATGCTGTCTTTGAGCGCCGTCTTCAGGTTGGCCATCGCGGTGGTCTTGCCGGCCGCATCCAAGGTCGAGCTTTGCTGCACCGCAGACATCTGCTGCACATAGCCGCTGAAGATCGCGCCCACCGAGGCGTTGGCTTGGATCAGCTGACGCGAGCTGGCATCGAGGTTGGCCAAGTACGACTTGGTCTGCACATCCAAATTGGCCATTGCCGACTTGAGTGAGGCGTCGTAGGCGGCCATCTGCGCGTCGTTCATTGCGCCGGCATAGGTCATGTTGGCCTGCTGCACATTGGTCGCCGTCTGCAGCGCCGCCTGTTGGTCAGCCGCGAACTTATTGCTGGCCGCGGTGTTGGACGCTTGTGCGTTCGCCAGATTCGCCGCGTTGGTCGCTTGCGCCGAGTACTGGTTGGCGGTATTGATCGACTGCTGGTTCGCCAGCGCCATTTGCTGATTCAGTTGTGCGTTGTTGGTGGCAGCCGTATTGAGCGCCTGCATATTGGCGGCCGCTGCGGCTTGCGCATTCGCCGCATTGAACTGGCTGGTCTGATTGGTCGCCGCCGCATTGGCCAGATTTGCTTGCTGCGTCATTGAGGCGTTTTGCTGGGCGGTCTGGTTAGCTGCCGCCGAGTTCGCCAGATTCGTCTGGTTGAGCAAGCCGGCGTTGTACTGCGCCATGTTATTGGCGGCCGCCTGATTGGCTTGGTTGGCCGCGTTGACATAACCCGCGTTGGCTTGGGATGCTGTGTTCTGCGACGCTTGGTTAGCCAAGTTGACCTGCTGCCGGTTGCCGGCATTGAACTGCGCGGCAGTGTTATTGGCCGCTTGATTCGCCAGATTAACCTGTTGCCGGTTGCTGGCGTTGTACTGCGCCATCTGGTTGAGCGCGGCTTGGTTGCTAAGCGCAAACTGATTCGCCGAGGCGGCATCGGCCGTGGCGATCGGCATGGCGTTTTGCAGCACCGCATTCTGCCCGGCGCCGATGGCCATGGAGCTATTGAGCAAACCGCGCGCATTGGCTTGCTGCAGGGCTTGGCTTTGCGAGTACTGCAGCAGCGGAGAGTTTTGCGCCAAGACGCTTTGCAGCTGACCGGCGACAGTTTGGTTGGCGCCTTGGGTGGCCAAGGCAGCATTGCCGGCATTCGCGGCCAAGGCTTGATCTGCGGTAATCGCAGGTGCTGCGGTCGCCAGTGCGCCCGTCCCCATATTGGCCGCCGCCATATTTGCCGCCGTGCCAGCATTCGCAGCGGTGGAAAGATTCGTGCCGGCAATGTTGCCAGCGGCTGCCTGCGTGGCCGCCGGTGCGGCTGCGGCCGTCATATTGGATACGGCGTTGATATTGGCCGCCGTGCCAGTCGTACCGGTGTAGCCCATCGCGCCGGCATTCGTCACTGCCTGTTGCCCGGGCGCGGTCACTGTTGCGGCAGTTGGCTGGGACGGCGTGTAGGCCGTCGGGGCCGTCATCGCTGGCAGTGTGGGGGCAGCATTGGCCACGGTCCCAGCTGCGCCAGTTGCGCCTGCCGTACCGGCAGTCGCCACCTGCGCGTTAGCCCGCGCAATCTGCGCGGCCTGTGCCGCTACGAAGCCGGCTGTACCGGCGGCGCCGGTTACGCCCCCCGTCAGCAGCGACGTAGTGCCGCCTGCGGCGCCTGTCGTACCTGTTGTGCCTGCGCCGGTTGTTGTCGGAGCAATGATCCCGGTGGGCGTCCCTGCTGGCGCGGGGGTGATGACACTATTGACCGCGGGTGTACTCATATCAAATCTCCTTCATCATCACGACCTCGACTGATGACCAGCCCAAGCCCAGCAAGTAGCGGCCCCAACCGGAGCGCCCTTGCAGTGTTAATCGGGTACAACCTTCGGCGCGCGCAAAGTCCTCGAAGGCGGTATGCAGCGCTGACATCCAATCAGTCATGCCCGAGCCGCCAAGGGCAATCACATGTCCGGCCTTGCCTTGCGGCAACCCGTGCAGCGCAGTCATTGCGGCCGCGACAATCCGACCGTCCTGTGTGACAGTCCATGCCTGCGCCATGTTGTTGAGCAACTGCAGCAGCGCCGTCTTGGCGTCATAGGTGCCGCGCGAACGCTCAAAGGCAGGCAGCAACAATGGACGGATCTCGGACCACAGCGCCTCGGCTTCGGTATCGCTAAGTCTGCGGATCTCGATCATGGGCGCTCCAAATAAAAAAGGCCGCTCAAGGCGGCCTGTGTGATCATTCAATGCGGGTTATCCCCGCGCCAAGACAAACTTCCCCAACACCCACGTCCGCAGCCCTACGGTGTCTGCATGGGCGCAATGCCCTACCCATGACGCGACGGATTGGCGGATCGGCGCGAAGCCGATCTCCCCTTGGGCAAACTGGCGC
>Ga0172373_10005596_pt1 | contig 17163 bp, 15 predicted proteins | sample Lak10m_2_FD_114546 | JGI IMG/M metagenome (GOLD analysis project Ga0172373, IMG submission 114546) | Freshwater microbial communities from Kabuno Bay, South-Kivu, Congo - kab_092012_10m | ecosystem: Environmental > Aquatic > Freshwater > Lake | place: Democratic Republic of the Congo...
CCCAGGATGAGGAATACCAACCGCCGATCCATGCTCACCCCATTGGATATTACGATCCGGGCCCGGATCAAAAGATGATCTATCTGCGGACCGAAACCAGCCTGGCACAAGCCAAGGAATTCTGGCGCGGGCTGGATGAAAACCTCGACATCATGCCCGATGCCCTGCGCCGCCAGCTGCGTCAGATGGATGGGCTTCTTGTCCAAATAGGGGAGCGGCAGGTCGAGGCAAGCAAGTTGTGCGGTGGGATCAGGCAGCGGGTTTTAGTTGTGGATGTTCGGAAGGTTGAGCAGTTGTACGGGGTTTCGCTGACACGAACGGAAAACTAGTTTCAAAGCCTGGCTTTCGTGAAAACGGAGCCAGGCTTTTTTTGTTGCCAGTGTGCGGTATTTTTTTTAATTAAAAAAAGAAGCATTCTCTTGTAGTTCAGTAGTTCACTAAAAAAATTAGTACCCATATATGGATGAAATGATTGTTTTATATCCTTTTTTTCTTTATTTGTGCATTTTTTGACTGAACTACTCAGTGAACTACTAGTGAACTACTGTTGAACTGATCTGAAATTCAAGTGAACTACTTTTTCGAGGTGCAGTTCAATGAGTAGTTCAACAAAGTACCCGCCAGATGTTGGGGTGATGGTTTGTTTTGATGGGCAATTCTCCAAATATGGGGGGTGTCTGTGGGCAGTGAACTACTGAACTACTAGAAAAAGAGCATACGGACTTTAATTAAAAAATCCAGCCTTTTTCTGGAAAAACAGATCTGCCGGAACGACTTAGCGACACGATAATCAGACCTCCCTTGTTTTTCACTTATCCTGAACAGAAAAGGAGAACCGATCATGAGTGATAAACCCCATTCACAATTTCTTATTTCCCTCACTGAGTTTCTTAGGAAAGCTGGCGCTGAACAGGATGCGCACCTTATTTTTAAGGTGCTGCAGGAACAAGAATTGCCGCTCACGCTGGAAGAGCTGGCTGTGCATGTTATTGATGAAGAATATCCCGATGAAGAATTGATGGATAAAGGAGATCCCGATGACGATGAGGATTTAGTGGATGAAGATATCGAGTTGGAATACGATGAAGAGAAGGATGACAATGCGCGCCGGATTTCTCGTATGCGCGAAGGGATTGCCGAATTACAGTGCTTGTGCATTCCAATCTTGAAGGATGAGCATGGCAGATTTCGTCTAGGAAAATCCACCGTGGATATTCTTGACATGATGACTGCTGTGGAAAAGGAGTTGGATGAACTCCACGGAATGTTAAACTCCATGCATATGAATTTTGGCCGGCAGCTCGAAGCGTATCACGATTACGATGATGAAAGTTGATTCTCTCTCCAACCTGGCATTGGAATGGACGCCAGGTTATCCGACGAACAGACAGGATGTGGTGCTTGATATTTTCAGGCACCACATTTCTTACAAAGATGGACTTCCGCCTTATGCCCAGGCGCGGATCATTGACCTGATCGCCAATCAACTGATCAAAACACGTCCGCATCCTGCGTTATGGATTTCGGTGGAAACACCTGGGAATTGGTTTTATGCCGAAATCAAGCGCTTGGTAAAGTTCAAAATACCAATGACCGTCCAGCCGGCTTGGACACCTTTTGTTACGGAGAGACAGTTTTCCAGTCCGATCCAGCCGACACATATACAGGAAGGGAATGTTCCTAGCCTGGCGTCTCTTTTTGATCTGAAAGAACATGGCATCAAAGAACCTGCGCTCCGTGTACTGCAGGTCCTGGCGAGGCTGAAAACGGCATACCGGCCGGAGATCGCTTCAATGTCAGGCGTCAGTGAAAGTCATGTTCGGAATCTTTTGAAGCAGCTTCAAGTTGAGAGTTTGATCGAGCGCCGACAGATCGGCAAATACGAAGGTTATGCGATCCGAAACAAGGGATTGAGGATCGTGCATCGGTCCTGGAACATCCCCAAGGGCGTTCACTTCACGAAATACAGGGGCGAATTCCGATACGCCGGCGAGCGTCACCGACGTAAGGCACGCATGTGGCGGGCATGGTTGGAAAAGGCGTACCCGGATATCGAAATCTGGGAATCCTGGACGGAAGTTCCCATCCAGAGAGGTATTCCCGATGCGTTGGCTTGGGGAACGCATCAGGGAAAGGAGATGCTATTTTGGCTTGAAGTGGACAGTGGGAAAAGCTCCGGGAAAACGATGCAAAGGATCTATAGTGGGCGAATTGCACAGGCGCGCCGGCATGCGGTTGCATGGAACCGGCCTGTTGTCTTTTGTATTATGGGACCGGGCTGGGTGGTGAGGCATTTCCGAAGATATGATTATTCCAAATTCACCCCAATCGCTGTCATTGGGCATGACTGGCGGGATTTTGGAGGGCTTCCCCAGTATGCGATGGGTGAGTGGCGCGATGATCTTCAGCATGACCGTGCGCTGCATGTTTCCAAGACAAAGCTGCCCTTTGACCCGATCCAATATCCACCCAAGACGAAAAAGGAAAAGGAAATTAAACCTCCAAAACCGAAGTCCTCAAAACCTAGATTCTCCATGGGAGAAAAAGACGGCGATACGTGGTCTGGAGACCGCTCGGAGGGAGAGGAGTGATGCACTAATGAAAGTGGCGTAACGGGGGTGCATAAAATATTGACGTAAAATGTAATTCCTTTAATCGACAACCAGATTATCGTTTGTTGAAAAAACACTTCGTAGAAATATATTCACAGTGTGAAAAATAATTACACTGTGACGAGTTTGGATGTCTGCTGTATGGACAGAAGATTTCGACTAAAATTAGCCCATGTTGACCAGCCCTTTGCACCTCGTGATCCGTTTTTCTGACACTATGTTCGAGGTTGGGGATGTTGTTTCTCTTCACAATGAAGTAGTAGATAAGCATGGATCGGTATGGTTTGGGAAGTTAGGCGGGACTTTATCCCTCTCGCGCATTGAGATGTTGAATAAGCAAGTCGAGCAGAAGACGCCGACTTTTTTGTATTTGGTGAAGGGGAACCGCAAAAAGTCCACGCCATACAAAGCGCGGATTGTGGCGGTTTCGCGTGATTTCCCTAAAATGGAAAAGGCGTTGATTCCCTCGTATTATGCGGAGAAGAAACTGCTAAAGTACATGAATGCCTGGGTGAAGGTTGGACACATCGAGCAGGTGGAAATGACGGACTTGAAGAATTTGAAGACGATCAATTCCATCTTTCCCATCGAGGAAACGCTGGTGAGAAGTTCTTCGGGGTATTTTTTAGTTCACGAAAGCAAATCTATCTTTTAGCGAGGAAGAATGCCAGTTCGAGTTACTCTAAGAACCAAGAAGGACTTTAGCCCGTTTCGTGTTTTACTCAAAAAACTAATCGAGTTGCAGGATGGAGACTCAGTGATCTTGTGCTCAGGATATATTCAGGACATCATCCGAGCGCAATCGTCTCGTGCTTACAGCATTTCAGAAGATGAATTGGTTAATTATCTAAAAAGAGGTTGTGTTAGTGGAAAGGTCTTGACCATCGCAGGGAAACTTAAGTCATATGGCAAAACGAAACAACCGACTTGGTACACCCAATACGAAAATTTTATTAGAAATCTACAGTCAAACGGATTAAGAGTGGAAGCCTGGTCTGCACCCAATAAAAACTGGCATGCAAAGATTGCGATTCGTTTGAAAGGCAAAACTCCGATAGCCGCCATCATTGGCAGTAGCAATCTGACAAGACCTGCGTATGGCATCCCAAATAGCAATCCGCCTATTTCATCGTTTGTAAATTGGAATTTTGAGGGCGATGTGTTGATTTGGAGTGACGCAAAATATAATGCTGTATTCAAGGAAAATATCGAGGAAGTGCGCGGGATTGGCGATATGGTACTAACACTTGATCCAGAGGTAGAACAACCTGATGAACAGCAGCAATTATGGGATATTTACAATTACGTAATGCATGAGACTGAAAGATTTGATCCGTTAGAAGGACATAGATAAAAAACATGGCACTCAAAAAATCTGAACTTTACTCATCTCTCTGGGCGGCGTGCGACAATTTGCGCGGCGGCATGGACGCTTCGCAGTACAAGGATTATGTCCTTGTGTTGCTGTTCATCAAATACATCAGTGATAAGTATGCGGGCGTGCCGTTTGCGCCGATCACGATTCCCGCTGGGGCGGGGTTCAAGGATATGGTGGCGCTCAAGGGGAAGAGTGACATCGGCGACCAGATCAACAAGAAGATCATTGCGCCGCTGGCGAATGCAAATGCTCAGCTCTCGCTTTCGGACTTTCCCGATTTCAATGACCCGACCAAATTGGGCGATGGCAAGGAGAAGGTGGATCGTCTCACAGACCTGATCGCGATCTTCGAGAACAAGTCGCTGGACTTTTCAAAGAACCGCGCGGACGGGGATGACATTCTCGGCGACGCGTATGAGTATCTCATGCGGCACTTTGCCACGGAGAGCGGTAAGAGCAAGGGACAGTTCTACACGCCCAGCGAAGTGAGCCAGATCATGGCGAAGATCATCGGCATTCACGAGGCGAAGACCAGCGCAGATACAACTGTCTATGACCCGACGTGCGGGTCGGGGTCACTGCTGCTCAAGGTTGGGGATGAGGCGGGGACTCCCGTCTCGCTGTATGGGCAGGAGAAGGATGCGGCGACGAGCGGCTTGGCACGCATGAATATGTACCTGCACAACAATCCCACCGCGCTCATCATGCAGGGCAATACGCTCGCCGATCCCAAATTCAAAGATGACGGCATCCTCAAGACTTACGATTTCGTGGTTGCCAATCCGCCGTTTTCAGACAAGCGTTGGAGCACGGGCATTGACCCGTTGAACGACCCGCATGAACGCTTCAAGGCGTTCGGTGCGCCGCCCGCCAAACAGGGCGATTATGCCTACCTGCTGCACATCGTCCGCTCGTTGAAGAGCGCGGGCAAAGGCGCGTGCATTCTGCCGCATGGCGTGCTGTTTCGCGGCAATGCCGAAGCGGAGATCCGACGCGCGCTCGTGCGCAAGGGATACATCAAGGGCATCATCGGCTTGCCTGCCAATCTGTTTTATGGCACGGGCATCCCCGCCTGCATCATCGTGATTGACAAGGAAAACGCCCACACCCGCAAAGGCATTTTTATGATCGACGCCAGCGGCGGATATATGAAGGATGGTCCCAAGAACCGCCTGCGCGCACAGGATATTCACAAGATGGTGGATGTCTTCAACAAGCGGCTGGAGGTGGAGAAGTATTCGCGCATGGTTTCGGTGGAGGAGATCGAGCGCAACGAGTTCAACCTGAACCTGCCGCGCTACATCGACAGCCAGCAAGCCGAAGACCTGCAAGACATCGCGGGACATTTGCAGGGCGGCATTCCTGAGGCGGATGTCGAGGCGTTGCACCCGTATTGGGATGTTTGCCCCAGCCAAGCGGAGTCTGACGCGGGTTCTTCGTCCAGGATATTTTCAACTCACCACGAGTCCCACACAGTTGAAATCTGCCATTTATGAACATCCCGAATTTGCCGCCTTCATTGCGGATATGAAATCGCATTTTGAAAAGTGGAAAAGGAAGAGCCGCGCCTCTCTTTCTGCGCTGACAATTGGTTGCCAGCCCAAGGGTGTGATCTCTGCCCTGGCAGAGGACTTGCTCACGCACTACACCGACAAAGCGTTGGTGGATCGCTACGACATTTATCAGCATCTGATGGATTACTGGGCGCAGACCATGCAGGACGATTGTTACCTGATCGCCGCGGACGGTTGGAAAGCCGAGACCCAGCGCATCGTCGAGACGGACAAGAAGGGCAAGGAGAAAGACAAAGGTTGGACGTGTGACCTGATCCCCAAGCCGTTGATCGTGGCGCGGTATTTCGCAAAGGAACAGGCAGAGATCGAAAGACTCAGCGCGGAACTCGAAGCCGTGACGGCGCGTTTGGCAGAGATCGAGGAAGAACAAGGCGGCGAAGAAGGCGCGTTTGCGGAATTTGAGAAGGTGAATAAGGCGAGTGTGGCGGCGAGGGTGAAGGAGTTGAAGGTCGAAGGTCAAAGGTCGAAAGTGAACAGTGACCAGTTATCAGTGACCAGTGAACCTGCCCTGAGCGAAGTCGAAGGGTTGGAAGTGTTGGAGGAATGGTTGAAGTTGAACGGCGAGGAAGCCGAGTTGAAGCGCGGACTGAAAGACGCCGAAGCGGACTTGGACGCGAAAGCCTACGCCCATTACCCGAAACTGACCGAAGCCGAAGTGAAGACGCTGGTGGTGGAAGATAAATGGCTCGCCGCGCTCGAAGCCGCCATTCAGGGCGAGATGGATCGCGTGAGCCAGAGCATGACCCAGCGCGTGAAGGAACTCTCCGAACGCTACGAAACGCCCATGCCGCAATTGACCGAGCGCGTGAATGCGTTGGAAGAAAAGGTGAACCAGCACCTTGAAAAGATGGGGTTCACATGGAAGTAAGAAAAGGGTACAAGCAGACTGAAATTGGAAATATTCCAGAAGACTGGGATATAAAGCCATTAGAAGTATTAACAAGCCAGATTATTGATGGGACTCACTTAACTCCAAAGTATATGGAAATGGGAGTTCCGTTTTTGCGCGTAACGGACATACAAGATACCGAAATCGATCTCAACGAGATTAAGTTTATTTCTATTGAAGAACATAATTTTTTATCTCGCCGTTGTAAACCTGAAAAAGGAGATTTGCTACTTTCTAAAAATGGAACTATCGGGATTCCGAAGATTGTTACATGGGATTGGGAGTTTTCAATTTTTGTTAGCCTTGCATTGCTAAAGCCTAGAGAGAAACTTCTCAACGTTAATTTTCTTGAGCAGTTTTTCAAATCTAATTACCTCAATGAGCAAATACAAAAACGGTCAAAGCAAGGTACAGTCACTAATTTACATCTTGAGGAAATTAGAGAATTTCTTATTCCAGTTCCCACCCTCGCCGAACAAGAAGCCATCGCCGAAGCCTTGAGCGACGCGGACGCCCTGATCGAATCCCTGGAAACCCTGCTCGCCAAAAAGCGCCAAGTCAAGCAAGGCGCGATACAGGAATTAATTACAGGAAAGAGGCGACTACCTGGGTTTAAAAATAACGATGGATACAAACAAACAGAGATTGGAGTTATCCCAGAAGATTGGCAGGTAATGACACTTGCTAAGTTGTGCAGGATGAAAAGCGGAGAAAGCATAACGAGTAATAATATTGACCAATTCTCTGAATATCCTTGTTATGGTGGTAATGGATTGCGAGGATATACCGACCGATTTACTCATGATGGAAATTATGCACTAATCGGACGACAAGGTGCTCTTTGTGGAAATGTCTTAGGAGTAAGTGGAAAGTTTTTCGCATCAGAACATGCAGTTGTAGTCACCCCATTTGAACAAACAGATATAAACTGGCTTACTTATGTTCTTGTAGATATGAATCTCAACCAATATTCTGAGTCTTCCGCCCAACCTGGATTATCAGTCTCGAAAATATTAAACTTAGTGTTCGCAATTCCGTCAACGAAAGCCGAACAAACCGCCATCGCCGAAATCCTGAGCGACATGGACGCAGAAATCCGCGCGGTGGAGGGGAAACTGTCCAAGGCGCGTGCGGTCAAGGCGGGGATGATGTCAGAACTTTTGACGGGAAGAGTCAGGTTGGTGTAGGAAATTTTATGAATAGCTTTATTCACCACAAAATGTACTTTAAGATTGCGAAAGATAAACTCAGTGAAGCTAAAAACCGCGAAGCATCAGTTAGAGGTTGGTTGACTGATCCTAGTCGTTGGATCAAACAGGATGATATTGATAAAAGTTATTATGAGTATTTGGAAACAGTTGTTACTTCAATAATTTTTTCAGCTTTGACGGCTGAAGCATTTATTAATTACTATGCACTTTCTAGATTGTCAGAAGCTCAGTTTGAAAGATCCATAAGTAGAATGAGCTTTTTTAGAAAATGGGCTGAAGTTCCTAGTCAAATAACAGGTCAGTCTATGAATGTTGAGAGTGAGGCTTTCGTTATGTTCAGAAAGCTAATCGAAAATAGAAATAAACTGGTTCACTACAAGTCTTCAGGGAATAGTCCTCAAGAATTTTATAATCTCTTAAGGGATTTTGACGCTAAGAATCAAGATGTTCATTTGCCGTGGCTAGAAGAAGCTGAAATAGGTGTTAAGGCGGTATACAAACTCATTGATGAAGTGGCAAAGATAGATAATAGTGTTACTCAAGCTGAAATCGAATGGGAAGAAGATGCCGATAATTGGTACGAGTCGTTGTCTGTAAATTAAAACAAAATATATTATTAAACTTATCAACAGCCAAAGCCCATGTGCTGAAAGTGAAACTGTCTAAGGCGTGTGCGGTCAAGGCGAAAAAGGTGAGGTTGGTGGAGATGGCATTTTTGTTTACACAGGATAATCGTTTATGCTAAGTGATCTTAACATGATGGCTTTGATAGTTGTCTTTATATTTATAGCCAGTTTGATTGTCTATGCTTTATATACTTGGCGGCGTCGCAGCAATCCTCCCATCCGATTATCTGGATCAAAGGAGGTTGCAACAGCTCTTCATCTGAGTGACGCGGACGCTGAGCCGAACAAGCTTATTTTTGGCAAGGTTGATGATCCGTGGGGTGAAATCGTACGGTATCAAAAAACAGAAATAGACAGTTATGAAGAAATTCATCTGGATAAAAAATCCCTGATTGGTTTGAGTGGTTTGTTTCAACAGGCTCCCAGCCTTGCACAAAGTGGCGCCCAAATGGTGATGAACACATATACACTTTCTTTCAAGCCAGAAATTGCGAAAGGAATTGCAGATGGTTCTCTAAAACTCATGGAATCGCTGGATGGCGGTGTCCGCGCGATCGCTGTTAATGCTAAAGGGAAGGAAATTATACAAGGTGCTGGCTCATTACATCTAACCGAGGGGTTAAAATTAACTGCCGGTTTAATGGCTGTGTGGCAAGTTCTAGCGGTAGTTACAGCTCAAGCATTTCTTATGGACATCAATAAGCAACTGGTCACAATTAACAAAGAACTTGAGGCTATAAAGAATTTTCTGGAGCATCAACAGTATGCGATGCTTATTGGTAACTTAAAATATATAGAGACCATCCGAGATGTACTCAGCAGTGAAAACTTTGAAAACCTAGAGTTTGGGGTTTTTCTTAACCAACTTGAACAGATCGAGCGAGAATGTACTCAAATTATGGTTGCATTGGAACTACAAATGAATACAGTGTATGCCGATTTTGAGAAGCAACCCTTAAAAGCAAATTTTAGCGCCCAAGAATATCTCATAGCATCAAAAAATTTGATAACCAACTATGAACAGCAAGCACGAAATTATTTGATCGCTGCTTCGGTTAGAGGTTTGGCTGCTCAAACTCGTTGTGCTATCCCTTCAAACCGTAAATTGGCGCTTGCGCGGCTTTCCACTTTGCAGACCGAGCTATCTACTTGGAGTGAAAATCAGCATAAATTTTACGAACTTGTGAGTGCGAGGTTGCCAGAGTTGACCGATTGGTCTGACAGCAAATTTTACGATCGTGTAAGTGCATGGTTGCCATCGTTGACTGATCGGTTTAATGGGACACAAAAGAAACAAACACAGCTCAAAGATAAAATGCAGACAAGTCAAGATTCTATAAATCAGATGGGTGAACTCATACAAAAATCAGTGTTAGAAGCTAAAAATAATATCCTCAATCAACTTCAAGAAAATTCACAGCACATATCTTTGCTAGTAGAGCTAAACGAAGACGGTCAAATAATCAAGATTGGGAAGTTGCATAATAGAAACAACTGATGCGCATTGGTACAAAATCGCGCCGGAAGAGAAACTGTCCAAAGCGCAGGCGGAGATGATGTCTGCATTGCTGGTGAGTCAGGTGCGGTTGGTGTTATGTAAAGCAGGGGACAGTCACCTGGAAAAAATCAAGGTTGGGAGCGAGGCTTTCCCTAAAAAGGAAGTAAAACCTTGCAAAGTTCCCAAAATGGGATAAAATAAAAAATGCGCCTGATCTCAAGAACAAAACTTATCGAATTCTGGACGAGACACACAGACAGCAAAGAGCAACTCCAGGCATGGGCGTCAGAAGTCAAACATGCCGAATGGAGAACTCCCAGTGATGTCAAAGCCCGTTATGGCACTGCCGATATCCTCCCGGGAGATCGGGTCGTGTTCAATATCAAGGGCAATAAATACCGACTGATCGTAAAGATCCAATACAACATTCAAATCGTATACATACGCTTTCTTGGAACCCATAAAGAGTACGAAAAAATAGACGCGGAGAAAATCTGATGAAGCCAAAAGTAATTAAGACCGAAGCCGAATATAAAGAGGCTTTGGCTCATCTTGAGTCCCTCATGGAAGCCGAGCCAACCGCCGCGCTCGAAGAGGAAATGGAGCTGTTTGCCGTCCTCATCGAAAACTACGAGAGCGAGCACTTCCCCATTGGATTGCCTGATCCTATTGAGGCAATCCAATTCCGCATGGAACAGCAAGGGCTAACCCGCAAAGATCTGGAAAAATACATTGGCAGCCAGAGCAAAGTGTCTGAAGTGTTGAATCGAAAACGCCCGCTCAGCATTGGCATGATCCGCGCCTTGCATCAAGGGCTGGGAATCCCTGCCGAGATTCTGCTTCAAGAAGAAGGGAAAGACCTAGTAGAGCCCAAATATGACCTGAAAAAATATCCTTTTATTGAAATGTTCAAAGAAGGCTATTTCAACTTCTTCAACGGAACCTTACAACAGGCGAAACAAGAAAAGGAAGAGATCCTCAATCGTTTCTTTTCTGTATTTCAAGGTTTAATTTTTGAAAGAGCCATGCCGCGCTCTTCCGACGCTGGAAAAATGGATGAATTTGCCCTTGAAGCCTGGCAAGCCCGTGCATTATCCCTTGCAGAAGAGCAGGAACTGCCGCCATATCTTTCCAATTCACTTGACGATGAAGACTTAAGACATCTCGTCAAACTCAGCGCATTCGACGAAGGTCCAGACCTGGCACGGAAATTTCTGCAAAAGCGCGGCATTGCCTTTGTGATTCTAAAAAGTCTTCCGCATACCTATCTCGACGGTGCTTGTTTCAAAGCAGCCTCAGGACGCCCGGTCATTGGTTTAACACTGCGCCATGACCGCCTGGATAACTTCTGGTTTACACTCTTTCACGAACTGGCACATCTCAACCTGCATCTTAATCAAAATAACTTTGCCTTCTTCGATGACACCGAATCAAAAGAGCAATCACAAGGCAAGCAGGAAAAAGAAGCCAACGATTTTTCGGTTCAACATCTCATCCCCAATGAGATTTGGAAACCGTGGAGAAGATCCAATACAGGCATTGTTTCAAAAGATGAGATCTACCGTTTTGCCAACAGTATCAGCGTTTCTCCCGCCATTGTTGCTGGCAGGCTACGATGGGAAACAGGCGATTACAAAAAATACACTGCCATGCTTGGCAGTAAAAGCGTAAAGACCCAATTCCAATAAAATCAAATAAATCAGAATGAGGTGGCATTATGAAAAGTTACATTCGAGTCATGCTGGGCAAAGGCAGTCTATACGCAGAAGAATGCATCGCGGGCGGGTTTATCGGCACCGATTACGGCATTCATCAAGACCTGAAAAATAAACTCCCTGAAGAATGGCGTGAGTTCAACAAGAAATTCATCCCTGTCTATCTGGCTAGTAATCCCGGTAAATCCAAAGTCGCCGCAGGGCTGGCATGCGGCATGACATGGACAGTCGCCAAAGGGCTCAAAAAAGGTGATATTGTCCTCAGCCCAGATGGTGAAGGGCATTATCATGTCGGCGAAATCAGCGGCGACTATTACTATCAAGAGGGTGGTATTCTGCCCAATCGCCGTCCCGTACATTGGTTTGATAAAGCCGTAAATAAGTCTGACATGAGTGAAGAGTTAAAAAGATCGCTCGGCTCCATCGGTGTCACTTGCAACGTTACAGGGTATGCCGATGAAATCGAAAAATTGCTCGGCGGCGCAAGCGCTCCCAAACTGATCTCAACAGATGAAACCATCGAAGACCCCTCCGAATTTGCGATGGAGAAACACCTGGAAGATTTTCTCGTCAGCAACTGGAGCCAAACCGAACTAGGCAAGTCATATGATATTTATGAAGACGATGAGAATTTTGGGCAGCAATATCCCACAGATACGGGTCCCATTGATATCCTTGCTGTGAGTAAGGATAAGAAGACCCTGCTCGTAGTGGAGCTAAAGAAAGGGCGCGCCAGCGATGCCGTAGTCGGGCAGATCTTGCGCTACATGGGCTATGTCAACGATGAGCTGGCGGAGGAAGGTCAAACCGTCAAAGGGGCTATCATCGCCCTCGAAGACGACCAGCGTATCCGCCGCGCATTATCCATCACACCAAGCATTGAATTCTATCGCTATCAAGTCAGCTTCAAATTGATGAAAGCATAACTCATGAGCATAGACCGCCCCGAACGCGAAACGCAGAATCGAGTGATTGCCCTGTTCAAGAACGAACTGGGGTATAGATACCTCGGCGACCGCACCGACTTCGCCAATAGCAACATCTGGGAGGAACATCTCGCCTCTTCCCTCACCCAAAGCGGATACGACGAAGCCCAGATCGCCCGTGCTTTTGAAATCTTGAACCGCACTGCCAACAGCAGTGCCAGTCTGTACGAACGCAATCAGGAAGTCTATAAACTCCTGCGTTATGGTGTGCCTGTCAAAACTCAAGCGGGGAACGTCACCGAAACCGTCCATCTTATTAATTGGAACGAACCTCACAAAAACGATTTCGCCATCGCCGAAGAAGTCACCTTGCGCGGCAACTTCGAGCGCCGCCCCGACATCGTGCTTTATATCAACGGCATTGCCATCGGTATCCTCGAACTCAAACGCTCCAGCGTCAGCATCAGCGAAGGCATCCGCCAAAATCTCTCGAACCAATTACCCGAATTCAACGAGTGGTTCTTCAGCACCATCCAACTCGTCATGACAGGCAATAACACCGAAGGACTGCAATACGGCAGCATCCGCACCGAGGAGAAATACTTCCTCAAATGGAAAGAAGATGAAGAGGATAATACCCGCTACAAACTGGATAAATATCTGCTCAAACTGTGCGGGAAGGAACGTCTGCTCGAACTGATCCACGACTTCGTCGTCTTCGATGGCGGTGTGAAGAAACTTCCGCGCCCGCACCAGTATTTCGGCATCAAAGCCGCCCAGGAATTTGTTCAGGGTAAAGAGGGCGGTATCATTTGGCACACACAAGGCAGCGGCAAAAGCATCGTTATGGTCTTGCTTGCCAAATGGATACTGGAGAACAACCCCAACGCTCGTGTTGTCATCGTGACTGACCGCGACGAGTTGGATAAACAGATCGAGCGCGTCTTCACTGCCGCAGGCGAAACCGTCAAACGCACACAAAACGGCAATCAATTGATGAGTCTGTTGGGCAAAGCTGCTCCGCGTCTCATCTGCTCGCTCGTCCACAAATTTGGTCAACGCAATGTGGATGATTTCGACGGCTTCATCAAGGAATTGCAATCACAACCCAGCAAAACCGTGGGCGAGGTCTTCGTCTTCGTAGATGAATGTCACCGCACCCAGAGCGGCAAACTGCACCGTGCCATGAAAGCCATCATGCCGAATGCAGTCTTCGTCGGCTTCACCGGCACGCCATTGTTGAAGAAAGATAAACAAACCAGTCTCGAAGTCTTCGGCAAATACATCCATACCTACAAATTCAGCGAAGGCGTGGAAGACGGCGTCATCCTCGACCTCGTCTATGAAGCGCGCGATATTGACCAATGGCTCGCCTCCAATGACCGCATTGATGCCTGGTTCGATGCCAAAACCCGTGGCTTGAACGATTGGCAAAAAGATGAGCTCAAGAAAAAATGGGGCACCATGCAGAACGTGCTCAGTTCCAAAGCCCGCATGGATCGCGTCATCAGCGACATCATTTTTGACTTCAACACCAAACGCCGCCTTAACGATGGAAGCGGCAATGCCTTGCTTGTTGCTTCCAGTATTTACGAAGCCTGCAAATACTTTACCCTCTTCCAACAAACCGAATTCCGCGGCAAGTGCGGTGTGGTCACATCCTACAACCCGCAGTCTGGCGATGTCACTCTCGAAGAGACCGGTGCAAACACAGAAACTGATAAGCAATTCATTTATAAAACGTATACCGCCTTACTGGGCGATACCGGCAAACCCAACACCGAAGCCTATGAAGAATGGGTTAAAAACCTCTTCATCAAAGAACCCGCTAATATGAAACTGCTCGTGGTGGTGGACAAACTGCTCACCGGTTTCGACGCCCCACCCTGCACCTATCTCTACATCGACAAGTCCATGCAAGATCATGGTCTCTTCCAAGCCATCTGCCGCGTCAACCGCCTCGATGGCGAGACCAAAGACTTTGGCTACATCGTAGATTACAAGAACCTGTTACCAAAAGTGGAAAGTGCCATTCAGGTCTACACCTCCGAACTGGATGATAGTGCTGGCGGTGCAAGCCCCGAAGTAACCATGCAGGACCGACTCAAAAAAGGAAAAGAACGCCTCGACTCCGCGATCGAAGCTTTGTTCCTGCTCTGTGAGCCTGTTACCCCGCCCAAAGGTGATCTCGAACACATTCACTATTTCTGTGGCAATACCGAACTCCCCGAAAGCCTGAAGGAACACGAGCCGCAGCGGGTAGCGCTTTACAAGTCCACTGTCGCCCTCATCCGCGCCTATGCCAATATCGCCGACGAACTCGAACCTGCTGGTTACTCACTAGATGACATAACCCGCATCAAGAAAACAGCGGATGAATATTTGCGTCTGCGCGAGATCATCCGTCTTGCCTCCGGCGAAACCCTGGACCTCAAAGCCTACGAAGCCGACATGCGCCACCTGATTGACACCTACATCCAAGCCGATGAACCGCGCAAGATATCACCCTTTGAGAATATCGGTCTGCTTGAATTGTTGACCAAACTTGGAATTCTCGAAGCCATTAAAGAAGGACTTGGCAACTTGAAAGGCAATCGTGAAGCCATTGCTGAAACCATCGAGAACAACGTCCGCAGTAAGATCATCAAGGAGCAACTCACCGACCCTGCCTACTACGAGAAAATGTCCGCCTTGTTGGATGAGATTATCGCTGCCCGCAAAGCCAAAGCCATCGAATACGAAGAATATCTCAGGCGTATTGGCGAAATTGCCGCACAAGTACAGGCAGGACGCTCAAACGAAACCCCAGCTCGCCTTGATACCCCCGGCAAAGTCGCCTTATGGAACAACCTCGGTCAAAACGAGGATCTGGCATTGAAGGTGGATGAAGCCATAAAAAGAGTCCGCCCTAATGACTGGCGTGGATATCAGCCAAAAGAAAATATTATCAAGTCGGCATTGCTTCCCTTGCTTGGCAATAGCGCCGAAGAGGTTGAGCGTATTTTCAAGATTATCTTCCAAAAAGATAACGGGTACTAATGACAGAACAAATCCAGATCGGCGACCTCTTCGTGGATGTCATCTTCAAAGACATCAAGAACGTCCATCTTAGCGTTCACCCTCCCACCGGTAGGGTGCGAATCGCTGCGCCGAAGCGCATGAAGCTGGACACCATCCGCGTCTATGCCATTTCCAAGTTCGATTGGATCAAACGTCACCAGGTCAAAATTCAGTCACAGGAACGTGAGACACCACGCGAGTACCTTGATCGAGAAAGTCATTATGTGTGGGGCAAACGCTACCTTCTCAAGGTGATCGAGTCTGATCAAGTCCCTACCGTGGAGCTAAAGCACACCCAAATGCTTCTCATCGTGCGTCCTGGGAGTGGGATTGAAAAACGTGAGTCCGTTGTCTCTGCTTGGTATCGCGAAGAAGTCCGCGCCGCCGCTGCTCCACTCATTGCCAAGTGGGAAACACGATTAGGCGTGAAATCGACAAAGTGCTTTGTCCAGCGTATGAAAACCAAGTGGGGCAGTTGCAACCCGTCCACGCACAGCATCCGACTCAATAGTGACCTCGCCAAAAAAACGCGCGAATGTTTGGAATACATCGTAGTCCACGAACTCATCCATCTCCTTGAACCCAGTCACAACGCCCGTTTCACCTCCCTGATGGATAAATTCATGCCTAACTGGAAACATATCCGAGAAGAACTGAACCGCAGTCCGCTTTCTCATGTGGAGTGGGGGTATTAATAGCAGTAGAACTATTATGTTCGATACAGTTAAATACCCATTTATCTAAAGGTTATAAAATTGTACGACAACAATTATTAGTGTAAAGGAGCCGGCAATACGATTACCCGTGCATTTCCTTTGCTTCAATATTGTCGCACAAGAGCAGTTATGTAACTACATTAGAATTTACCCTAGGCGATTTCTTAACTCTTGCAGGTGTTCACGAATATCAGGGTTGAGATCATATTTATTGGCTTGTGGTAATCCCCCCCCCTCAACCATGAGTTAAAACTCATCCATGTTAATGGGCTGAGACTGGATAAGAAATACAATATTTTCAATGTCCGTGTCAAAACCGCGGTCCAACTTGCTCAGGGCTATACTATATGGATCGGCAGCAAAGACTTCCAGATTGCCAAACTGCCCAATATAGATATTGCGCCTCGTACCTTCAGGCGGCAGGGGAATAAAACGGTCAAGAGGAACAGTCTCAACATGGACTTGAAGTTCTTTCGCCGCCTGCATGATGGCTTTATGCAGGTCGCTTGGATGAACGTCATCACCGAAGAAGTCAATGTCAATTGTGAGCCGCGGACTATCAAGCAGTGCCAGAGCGCTTCCGCCGACAAGAATTAATTGTGATGAGGGATACTCAAAGGCAGGGACGCCGTTGAAGTTCAGGTCGGGTTGGTCTTTGGGGAGCAGGTTCTCTCAATATTTTTTCTCGATATATTTCACCCCATCGAGGTCTTTGAAATGCTCGTCTTGTGTCCAGAGGGTGGCATTGTGCAAGCGCGCGGTGGCGAGGATGATGCTGTCAGCCATTGCCAGTTTTAGTTCTGTTGAAATTTGCGCGGCATTGATGGCGATTTGGCGGTCAAGTTCCACAACTTCCCCCAATGACATTTGCCCGATGACTTCCAGCGCGCGTTCTTCGCCAAACTCGCGCAAGACTCGTTTGAAGACTTCGTAAATACAAACGGTGGGAACCAGCAGA
>Ga0172373_10005599_pt1 | contig 17155 bp, 15 predicted proteins | sample Lak10m_2_FD_114546 | JGI IMG/M metagenome (GOLD analysis project Ga0172373, IMG submission 114546) | Freshwater microbial communities from Kabuno Bay, South-Kivu, Congo - kab_092012_10m | ecosystem: Environmental > Aquatic > Freshwater > Lake | place: Democratic Republic of the Congo...
CGTCGAGCGCGGCGACGAGGGCGGCGACCTCGTCGGCGCTGAAACGGCTCGGGAGGGCGATCACTCCTTCCTGGTGGAACGTGTCGAGTTGCTCGGCGGTGAGTGCCGCTGCGTTCGTGGTCTCGTTGGTCATGTCGCGATCTCCTCGAGCATCGATGGGTCAGTGGCGGACGAAGTGGACGGTCTGGAAACGCTGCCGCATCGCGCTGGTCCGGGCGGCGACCTCGGCGGGGTCGCCACGGAGGCCGGCGGCGATGAGGTCGGCGAGCTCGGGCATGTCGGCCGGCGTGAACCCCAGGCGCGTGATCTCGGGCGTACCGAACCGCAGGCCTGCACCTTCGTCGTGCGGCAGCCCGATGGCGCACGCGAGCAGGTTCGCCTCGCGCAGCCGGAGCGCTGCCGCGTGGCCGCCACCAGACGCCGACATGTCGAGTGCGAACTGGTAGGTGGTGGTGGGTCCGTGCGCCGTGTCGAAGACAGGCAGACCGCGGGCGGCGAGCTCGTGCGCCAGTGCGGTCGAGTTCGCGACCATCGCGGCGGTGTAGGCGTGCCCGAACTCGAGCCAGTCGAACATCGTGATGGCCAGCGCCGCCGTCTTGGCGACGTCGAAGTTGGCGGTGAGCCCTGGGTAGGCGATGGCATCGAGACGTGCCGCAAGGTCGGCCCGGTTGGTGACGACGAGTCCACCGGCGGGGCCGCCGAGGCTCTTGTAGGTGCTCATCGTCATCAGATCGGCGCCCTCGTGCAGCGGGTTCGGCCACGCGCCACCGGCGATCATCCCGCAGGCGTGCGCAGCGTCGAACAGCACGAACGCGCCGACCTCGTCGGCGATGGCCCGGATCTCGGCCACCGGGTGCGGGTTGAGGTTGAGGCTGGTGCCCGTGGTGATGAGTCGCGGTCGCACGCGGCGGGCGAGCTCGGCCAGCCCGGCGACGTCGATGGTGTAGTCGGCGGCGTCGATCGGGCACTCGTGGATCTGCAGCCCGTAGAGTCCCGCCGCGCCCGGGTCGCGATGCGTCACGTGGCCGCCGATGGTGGCGGGCGGCACGATGATCGCGTCGCCGGGGCTGCACGTGGCCATGAATGCGTAGAGGTTGGCGAGCGCGCCGCTGCCCACGCGGAACTCCACGTGATCGGCCTGGAACACCCGGCGTGCCGCCTCGGCGGCGATGACCTCGATCTCCTCGATCGCCTCCAACCCCATCTCGTACTTCTCGCCTGGATGCCCGAGCGACGGTCGCGTGCCGAGGCCGCTGGCCAGGGCCGCTTCGGCGCGAGGGTTCATCGTGTTGGTGGCCGGGTTGAGGTTGATGCAGTCGCGGTCGTGGATCTGCCGATTCCGTTCGATCAGCGCGTGCAGCCGATGGTCGGTGGCCTGCAGGTCGTCGAGGTCGAGGGCCGTGATGATCTCCCGACGACGGGCGTTGGCGACGTCGCCCATCCATGCCAGTGGCTGCACCGCGGGTTCGATCGACATGCGGCGATGGTGGCATGCCGGCACCACAATGAAAAACGACGATAAGTGAAGGGTGCTGTAAGTTCAGCTGATGGCAACGCCGCCCACGTCACTCGAACGACTGCGCGTCTTCCACGCGGTTGCCACCACCGGCACCGTCGCCGGTGCCGCTCGATCCCTCGGTTACACGCCATCGGCGGTGTCGCAGCAGCTCGCCGTGCTGGAACGCGAGGCGGGCGTTGCACTCGTCGAACGCTCGAACCGTGGGGTGGTGCTCACCGCAGCCGGCGAGGTGCTCGCGCGACGATCCGGAGAGTTGCTCGACCACGTCCGCACGGCGTTCGAGGATGCGGCGCGCGCCGCCGGCCACCATCAAGCCACCCTGTCGATCGCGTCGTTCCCCACCGCCATCCCCACGCTGCTGCTGCCGGTTCGCCAGCGGCTCGCGTCCGAGATCGACATCATGGTGGTCGATGCCGAGCCCGAGCGTGCCGTCCAGTTGGTCGAAGCCCACGAGGCCGACGCCGCGATCACCGACGCCGAGGCGGTCGACCTCCGCTCCAACGAACTCCACCGCACACTGCTGCGCATCGATCCGCTCCGACTGGTGGTGCCGAAGGGGAGAAGGGTGCGCGAGCTCGCCGACTGTGCCGACGACCGGTGGGTGCTGGGTGGACCGCACAGCCGGCACGGTGACGCGGCACGGCGGGTGTGCCGAGCCGCGGGGTTCGAGCCGAACGTGATCGTCGAGACCGAGGACCACCGCATCGCGTTCGACGTCGTCCGCGCGGCCGGCGCCGTCACCCTGTTGCCGGAGATGGCACTCGTCGACCTGCCGGTCGGTGTGTCGATCGCTCGAGCGGTCGACGTCGGTCACGCTCGGCGGGTCGAGTTCGTCACGCGGTCGACGATGCGGTCGAATGCCGCGGTGATGCGTCTTCGCGACGCGCTCCTGGCGCTCTGATCAGCGGATGTCGTCGCGCAGGCGCTGCAACCACTCGTCGGCGTCGCGCCAGCGGGCGTCGGCGTCGTCGCGCACCTGCGCGGCGTGCTCGCCGGCCGCAGGGTACGAGCCGAGGAACTTCACCTCGCCCTGTTTGATGCGCAGCGCGCGCATCGCATCGGCGACCAACTCGTCGGCCACGTGCCCGTCGGCGTACACCACGAAGCAGTAGTCGCCGAGGCCACCGTCCTTGGTGGGCCGCGACAACAGGTTCGACAGGTTGATGCGTCGCGCTGCGAACTCCTGGAGGATGGAGATCAAGCTGCCGGGCTCGTCGGCACGTTGGTAGATGACGAGCGCGGTGCGGTCGTGGCCGGTGGGGGCGGGGATGCCGTCCTTCGCCACCACCACGAACCGGGTCTGGTTGCCGGGGTGATCGGCGATGTCGGGGGCGATGATCTCGAGGCCGTACAGCTCGGCGGCCGCCCGTGGCGCGACGGCCGCCGCGCCGGCGCCGAGCTCCTCGGCCACGATGCGTGCCGCCTCGGCCGTGGAGTTGGCCGCCTTCAACTCGGCCTGGCCGACGTGGTTGCGGAGGTAGGCGTGGCACTGTGCCGTGGCCACCGGGATGCTGAGCACCACCGCGACGTCGGTGAGCTGCGTGCCCGGCTTCGCCATGAGACAGTGCTCGATGTTCAGCACCACTTCGCGCTGGATGAGCAGATCGTGGTTGAACGCCAACTCGTCCTGCGTGAGGTTCACCGCACCCTCGATGGAGTTCTCGATGGCGACGAAGCCGAGGTCGACCTCGCCGCGCTCGACGGCATCGAGCACGTCGGGCATCGTGCGGTACAGCACGTGTTCGGCCGCCGCGAGATCGGGCTGTGTCTTCAACGCCTGCTCGGTGAACGTGCCGAGCGGGCCGAGGAAACCGACGCGGGTGCTCGGCGTGGCGGAGGTCATGACGGGCAAGGCTATTGCGCGGACGACGCCACCCGTCGGTCCCTTTCCCGGCACAATGGTCCGGTCATGGACGAGCACGAGCTGGCCGAACTGATCGAAGGGGTGCGCTCGGGTGCCGTTGCCCCCGACGATGCGGTCGCGGCACTGCGCCGACTGCCGTTCTCGGAGGTCGGCGACTCGCTGGTCGACCACCATCGCGCCATCCGTCAAGGCATGCCCGAGGCCGTGTACGGGAGCGGCAAGACCACCGAGCAGTGCCTCGCCATCGTGGGCGAACTGCTCGAGCACGGCACCGGCCCGGTGCTCGTCACCCGCGTCGCCGCCGACACCGAGGCGGCGTTGCTCGCCGCGCATCCCCGTGGTGAGGCGAAGGCCGGCTGCGTGCTGTGGCGCCGCCCGCACCCGTCGCGCATGTCGAAGGTGTTGGTGGTGTCGGCCGGCACCGCCGACGTGCCGGTGGTCGACGAGGCCGTGCTCACGCTCCACGCCTACGGCTTTCAACCCGACCGCCTCACCGATGTCGGCGTGGCCGGGCTGCATCGGGTGCTGGCGCACCTCGACCGCATCACCTCGGCCGACGCCGTGGTGGTGGTGGCCGGCATGGAGGGCGCACTCGCCAGCGTGGTCGGCGGCCTCACCTCCGCACCCGTGGTGGCCGTGCCCACCAGCGTCGGGTACGGCTCGGGGCTCGACGGCGTCACCGCGCTGTTGGCCATGACGGCGTCGTGCGCGAGCGGTGTCACGGTGGTGGGCATCGACAACGGATTCGGCGCCGGCTGCGCGATCGCGAGAATGTGCCCATGAGCCGTACCGCCTGGTTCCACTGCTTCGCCGGCACCGCGGGCGACATGACGATGGCGTCGCTGGTGCACGCCGGGGCCGATCCGGTGGAGGTGGCCGCGGTACTCGCGGGCCTCGAGCTCGACGGGTATGCGCTCAGCTTCGAGCCGGTGTTGCGGTGCGGTATCGCCGCCACGCAGGCACACGTCGCCGTGCTGGGCGAGCACCAGCACTCGCTGCTCCACGACGGCGTGCCGCACGACCACCACGAGCACGACCACGGCCATGCGCACGGCGACCATCATCACCATGACGACCACGACCATCACGGTCACGACCATCATCACGGCGGTCACGGCCACCGCCCGTATGCCGCGATCCGCGACCTGTTGGCCGCCGCCGACCTGCCGTCGCGTGTGCGCGACCGGGCCCAGCGCACCTTCCGGCTACTCGCCGAGGTGGAGGGCGCGATGCACCGCATGCCGCCCGACGACGTCGAGTTCCACGAGGTCGGCTCGGTCGACGCCATCATCGACATCGTCGGCGCGTGCGCGGCACTCGAGGTGCTGGGCATCGACCGCATCGTGTGCAGTCCCATCACCGTCGGGCAGGGCACGGTGCATGCCGCACACGGCGAACTGCCCAACCCCGCGCCGGCCGTCGTCGAACTGCTCGCCCGTCGCGGTGCCCCCAGCCGGGGCATCGCCGATCGCAAGGAGCTGGCCACACCCACCGGTGTCGCGCTGATGACCGCGTTGGCCGACGAGTTCGGCCCGATGCCGGCGCTCACCGTGCAGTCGGTGGGGTACGGCGCCGGCACCGCCGACATCCCCGGCCGCCCGAACGTGGTGCAGGTGGTGGTGGGCGCCGAGCCTGTCGCGGGCTTGGCCCCGCAGCCGGGTCAGCCGGTGCAACTGTTCGAGACCAATGTCGACGACGCCACCGGTGAAGTCATCGCGCACACCATCGCTGCGCTGCTCGCCGCCGGCGCGTACGACGCGTGGGCGTCACCGATCGTGATGAAGAAGGGCCGCCCCGCCCACACCGTGCACGCGCTGTGCGACCCGGCGGCAGCGGCCGAGGTGAGCGCCGTGCTCGTGCGAGAGACCGGTTCGCTGGGTCTGCGCGGCACGTTGTTGCAACGCTGGCCGCAGCAACGCGACGAACACACCGTGCACGTGCACGGTCACGCGATCGGCGTGAAGGTCACCGCCGGACGGATGAAGGTCGAGCACGACGACGCCGCGGCTGCGGCGCGCGCACTGGGTCTGCCGTTGCGCGAAGTGTTGCGGCAGGCCACCGAAGCGGCCCACCGCGCACTCGACTGATCAGCTGGCGAGCGCCTGGTCGACGATCTGCTGGAGATCGCTGACCTCGACCTCGCCCGACACGCGGACCTTCACCTTGCCGTCGGCGCCGACGATGACGAAGTACGGCCAGCCGCTGGCGCCGTACGCCTGGGCAGCCTTGCCGGCAGCACCGTCGCCCTGGGCCTCGTCGACGAGGACCGGCCATGCCCAGCCCTTGTTCGAGAACCACTCGGCGGGCGGGTAGTTCACGGCGGTCTCCGACACGGCCGTCGCCACGCCGATGACCCGCAGTTCGGGCGGGATGGCGCCACTGTTCTTCCAGTCGAGCAGCTTCGGCACCTCGGCGTTGCAGTGCGGGCACCAGTGCGCGAGGAACACCAGCATGTACGCGCCGTCGGCAGCGTCGACCTTGATGGGCTGGCTGTTGAAGTTCGACCCGTCGAGGATGGGGGCCGTGAGCCCGATGGCCTCGTCGGCACCCGCATCAGGGTTGTACGCCGGCAGCGGATCGCCGGTCACCGTGACGGGCTGGCTGGTGGGCAGGTCGTCGAGACCGCCGCCCTGCGCCGCCGTGGTGTCGCTGGCTGCCGGGCTGTCGTCGCCGCCGCTGGTGGCGATGATCACGCCCACCACGGCCACCACGACGAGCACGCCGATGGTGACCCACATCCAGGTCTTGGAACCGCCGCCGCCGGCGGCCTTCGCCGCCGCCTTGCGACGGGCTTCAGCCCGCTGCCGATTCGCCATCTTCTTCAGCCTCCAGTGGTTCGGGAAGGAGCAACAGGGCCAGGATGGCAGCAAAACCGCAGAACGCCATCACGGCCAGGGTGATCGAGGGGAAACCGGTGGGCTGCAACGTGATCTCGTCGCGCCCTCCGAAGGAGATGAGGTTCGGCACCGCACACGGCGTGGTGGCCGCGCACTCCTTCGAGTCGGCGATGAACCCGCGCTCGATGAAGTTGTGGTACGTGCTGATGGCCAGACCGATGCCGGCGAGCGGTGCGGCGTACCACTTCACGCCACGGTCGCGCCGGACGGCGGCGATCACCAGGATGACCGCCGTCGAGAACATGAAGATGCGCTGGAACCAGCAGAACCGGCAGGGGATCCAGCCGAAGTGCTCGCTGAACACCAAGCTGCCGATGGTGGCGCCGACGGCAACGACGGCCGCCGCCCACAGCTGCACCCGGTGCACGGCCGCACTGATGCGCACGGTGGCCACCGAGGGCACGAGGCGGATGACGACCAACGCAACGACACCGAGGATGGCGACGATGGCCAGCACCGCGGAGATGTCGTGGAAGGTCTGGGCGGACATTCGCCCATTCTGACGCGGAATGGCGAAAATGTGATGGCAGGATGCAGCACGTGATCGAACCCGTGGTCGACGCGTCCTTCCTCGACGCCCATCCCGAGGCCGTGGTGGCCGACGTCCGCTGGTACCTCGACGGACGCGACGGGTACGCCGCATTCCTCGCCGGGCACCTCCCGGGCGCTCGCTGGGTCGACCTCGAGGGCGCACTCGCCGCCCACGACCGGCCTGCGACGGAGGGTCGACATCCGTTCCCGACGCCCGAGGCGTTCGCCGCCGCGATGGGTGCGCTGGGCATCGGTGACGAGTCGCTGGTGGTGGCGTACGACGACGCCGGCGGCATGACCTCCGGCCGGCTCGTGGTGATGCTGCGCATGCTGGGCATCGACGCCGCGGTGCTCGACGGCGGCCTCACCGTGTGGGACGCCGACGCTCGTCCCGTCGAGTCGGGCCCGGTGGCGGCACCTGCGCCTGCCACGTTCACGCCCCGGCCGTGGCGGGCCGACCGGCTCGCCGACGCCGACCAGGCCCTGGCCCACGCCGCAGCCGGCGGGGCCGTGCTCGACGCCCGTGCGGCCGAACGGTTCACCGGCGAGGTGGCGCTCATCGACCCTCGGCCCGGCCATGTGCCCGGCGCGCGCAACGCACCCTGGGGCTCGGTGCTCGGTTCCGACGGCCGGATGAAGTCGCCCGACGAGCTGCGCCGCCACTACGCCGAGCTCGACGCCACCGACGGCCAGGCAGTGGCGTACTGCGGCTCCGGCGTGAGCGCGTGCATGAACGTGCTCGCCATGGAGCGCGCCGGTCTCAGACCGCCGCGGCTCTACGTGGCGAGCTGGTCGGGGTGGTCGTCCGACCCCGATCGTCCGGCCGAGCTGGGCCCGCACCACATGAGCGACCCCGCGTGAGCGAGCCCGGCACCTCCATCGGCTTCGACGCGCTCCGCGACCTCCGTCGTCGCCGCAAGCTGCATCGCCTCGGCAACCTCGACTGGTTCGAGGCTGCCTACCGCGTGTACTTGTTCGGGTTCTTCGGCGGCGGCGCGGTGCTGTGGATCAGCAGCTCCATCAAGGACACGCCGGTCAGCGATGCCGTCGCCGCCGACGTGCTCGCCCACGGCCCTGCGGTGCTGGGGCTGCTGGTCGCGTTCGCGTTCATGGCCGGCGTGCGCGGTGGCGCGCAGGGCGGGCCGGTCGCGCTCGAAGCGGCCGACGTGGTGTACGTGATGCTCGCCCCCATCGATCGTCGTCGTGCGCTGTGGAAGCCCGCGGTGCAACGGCTGCGCAGTGCCGTGTTCAGCGGCGCCATGGCCGGCGGCATCATCGGGCAGTTGGCGGGCCGTCGCCTGCCCGGTTCCACCGTCGCGTGGTTCGGTTCGGGCGCGCTGTTCGGCGCGAACCTCGCGGCCGTCTGGGTGGGGGCGGCGCTCGTCGCGCACACGCTGCGGATGCCGCGGTGGCTGGCCACCGCGCTCGGACTCGCCGGTGTGCTGTGGCAGGCCGCGGCGGTCGGGTGGGGAGTGGTCGGCCCGTTCAACCTCGACGGCAGCCTCGCGCTGTGGGGCTGGCGTGTGCGCGGGTACGACCTGCTGGCCGTCGCGTTCACGCTCACGATGGTCGCCGTCGGCATGGCGCTGCTCCGCAGGCTGTCGCTCGACGCGCTCGCCCGCCGCAGCGCGCTGGTGGCGCAGTTGCGTTTCGCCGTCACCATGCAGGACCTGCGCACCGTCATTCTCCTGCGACGCCAACTCAACCAGGAACGCGCCCGCCATCGTCCGTACTTCCGGCTTCCCGCCGCCGGCGGTTCGGTGGGTCTCACGGGCAGCGTGTGGCGCCGCGGTTGGCACGGGCTGCTGCGCTTCCCGGTGCCGCGACTGGTGCGCATGGCCGCCATCGCCGCCGGCATGGGCGTGTTGCAGGGCATGGTGGTGCGCGGCACCACGCCGGCGTTCCTCGGCACGGCCATCCTCGGGTTCGTGCTCGGCCTCGAGGTGATGGAGCCGCTGTCGCAGGAGGTCGACCAGGCCGACCGCGCCGACGCACTGCCCATCGAACGCGGCGACCTGATGTCGCGGCACCTTCTCGCTCCGGCCGCCGCGCTCGTGCCCTTCGCCGTCGTCGCCGCAGTGGCCGCATGGCTCACCCTCGGAGCGCACAGCGATGCGCTCGTTCCCGCGCTGGTGCTGGCCGTCCCCACGCTCCTCGGCGCGGCAACCGGCGGCGTGGTGAGCATCGTCAAGGACCTCCCCGATCCCAGCAGTGCACCCACCCAGCAGACCTTCATGCCGCCCGAGATGGTCGGCTTCACCACCGCCATCCGGATCGTGTGGCCCATCGTCGTCAGCACGCTCACGACCTGCACGGTGCTGCTGCCGCGGGCCGCGTACGAGGCAGGTGATTCGGTGGTCGGCGCCGCCATCCGCGGTGCCATCGGCTCACTGCTCGTGGTGCTGCTGGTGTTCCAGTGGGTGCGGTTGCGTGACCGCCTCCGTCGCAAGATCAGCGCCTTCATGGACGAGGGCAGGGCGTACACGTCCCAGCAAAGGAGCTCGGCATGACCGCCGCCCTCAGCACCCATCAGCTCGCCAAGGACTACGGCGACCGGCCCGCACTCGAACCGCTCGACCTCGAGGTGCCCGAAGGCCAGCACGTCGCGCTCGTCGGGCACAACGGCAGCGGCAAGACCACGCTGCTGCGCATGGCGGCCGGCCTGCTCGACCCCACCGGCGGCGAGGCGCGCATCATGGGTCACGTGTCGGGGTCGCTCGAGGCGCGTCGCTCGCTGAGCTGGCTCTCCGACACGCCCACCTTCTACGACGACCTGTCGCTGTGGGAGCACCTCGAGTACGTCGGGCGCCTGCACGGTGTGGCCGAGTGGCAGGGCAAGGCCGACGAGCTGCTCGAGCGCCTGCAGCTGGGTGTCCGCCGCGACGACATCCCCACCACGTTCAGCCGCGGCCTGCGCCAGAAGGCCGCCATCGCGATGGGCATGGTGCGCCCGTTCGACGTGCTGCTGGTCGACGAGCCGTTCGTCGGTCTCGACAGCAACGGCAAGACCACGCTGCTCGAGCTGCTCGACGAGGCGGCACAGGTGGGCGCCACGCTGCTCGTCGCCACCCACGAGCTGGCGTTCGTGGGCCGCGTCGGGCGACTGCTCGCACTCCGCGACGGTGCGCTGGTGTTCGACGGCCCGCCGTCGGAGGCCGACGTGCACACGCTGGTGCTGCCGAGCTGAGTGAACGTTCGCTGAAGCGGGGCTGAAGCCGGCACCTTCGCCGGGACGGTGGCGGCGGTCGCCGCGCTACTCTCTGTCGCATGCAGGAGTTCTCTTCCGTCAGCGCCTCGTCGTACGACCCCGCCGCACTCGCCGCCAAGCTCACCGAGAAGTCGGCCGAGGGCTGGACCGTCGTCGGCATCGTCCCCACCGGTGGCGACGTCACCGCGTTCGTCGCCCGTGAGGCGGGCGCCGCGTCCGCCGCCGCTGCCCCGGCCGCGGCGGTGGTGGCCGAGCCGGCACCGGCCGCCGAGACCAGTTCGTTCGCCCCCACGCTCGCTGCCACCACGGCGGCGGCTGCGGCCACCCCCGAGCCGGCCGTCGCCGAGCCCGCCGGTTGGGCGGTCGCCCCCGAGGCCGCGTCGCCCGCACCCGCGGCCGCCGCCACCTCGATGGCGCCCATCGCCGACAGCACCAGCACCTACCAGCCGGCCGCCGAGCCCGTGTCGACGTACCAGCCCGCTGCCGCTGCGCAGCCCGCTGCTGCCGCCGCCACGCCCGCCGTGCCCGCCGGGTGGTACGCCGATCCCGCGGGCCGCTTCGAGCTGCGCTACTGGGACGGCAACACCTGGACCGAGCACGTGTCGCGCGCCGGCCAGCAGTACACCGACCCGCCCGTCGCCTGACCCCTTCCCCGCGAACACAAGTTCGCGCCCCTCCCGCGAACATAAGTTCGCGCGGTGGGGCTGGGGACTTGGGTCCCTGGGCTGCGGCACAGGGGCATCGGTAACCTTCCGTCATGCGCGCCACTTCGATCGGCCACGCCGGCATCCTCGTCGACACCGTCGACGGGTCCATCGCCTGCGACCCCTGGTTCCTCCCGCAGTTCCACGGGTCGTGGTTCGTGTTCCCGAGGAACGACCAGCTGTCCGACGAGCTGATGCAGCGCATCTGCAACCCGACGTACCTGTACATCTCGCACATCCACGCCGACCACCTCGACGAGGAGTTCCTGCGCGAGCGGATGAACAAGGACACCACGGTCCTCATCCCCGGGTATCCCACCCGCGAACTCGAGCGCATCCTGCGCGGCCTCGGCTTCTACAACATCGTTCGCACCGTCGACGGTGAGGAGAAGGCGCTCGGCCCGAACCTGAAGATCGCCATCCACGTCGAGACCAGCATCACCGACGGCCCCGGCGGCGACAGTGCCATCGTCATCAGCGACGGCACCGGCCGGCTGGTGAACCAGAACGACTGCCGCACCAACGACCTGCTCGCGCTGCGCAACCACGGGCCGGTCGACCTGCACTGGCTGCAGTACTCGGGCGCCATCTGGTACCCGATGGTGTACCAGGAGACCCCCGAGCGGATGCGTGAGCTCATCGACGCGAAGGTCGACAGCCAGTTCGCCCGCGCGATGCGCTACGTCGAGACCATCGGCGCCCGCGCCGTCGTGCCCAGCGCGGGGCCGCCTGCGTTCCTCGACCCCGACCTGTTCCAGTTCAACGTCATCGAGGGCGACGAGCTGAGCATCTTCCCCGACCAGATCAGCTTCATGACCATGCTCGGCGAGGCGCAGCACCAGGGCATCCTGGCCGTGCCCGGTACCGAGATCGAGTTCGGCACCGACGGCGAGCTCCGCGTCACGCACCCGATGCCGCAGGCCGAGGTCGACGACATCTTCACCCACAAGCGCGCGTACCTCGAGCAGTACCAGGCCGACTGGCTGCCGTGGCTGGCCGACATGAAGGCCGCGTGGCTGCCCGCCACGCCCGATCTGTTGCCCACCGTGAAGGCGTGGTTCGAGCCGCTCATGGCCATGGCGCCCACCGTGTGCAACGCCATCGGCGACGTCGTGGTGTTCCATGCCGGCGACCTGGCCATCGCGCTCGACTTCCCGCGCCGTGAAGTGCGCGAGTGGGCCGGCGAGGAGCACGGCTTCTGGTTCAGGGTGCAGCGCGAGCTGGTCGAGACCGTCGTGGCGACGCGCGCGAACGACTGGAGCAACGCGCTGTTCCTGTCGTGCCGGTTCAGCGCATGGCGCAAAGGCCAGTACAACGAGTACGTCTACAACTTCTTCAAGTCGCTCGACGTCGAGCGGATGCGCCGCACCGAGAGCGAGGCGTTGCGCAAGCTCGACCCCGATCGTGGCGGCATGGCCGACGAGGACATCCGCCTCGGCGACTGGATCGTGCAGCGCGCCTGCCCGCACCGCGAGGCCGATCTCAGTGTGTTCGGCGAGATCGAGGGCAACGAGCTGGTCTGCACCCTGCACGGCTGGCGGTTCGACCTCGAGACGGGTCGCTGCCGCAACGCCGACGACCGCCCTCTGCGCGTCCGCCGCGCCACCCCCGCCGACGACTGACCGTCTTGGGTGCTTTCGTGCGGCCCTGGGGCGCACGAATGCACCCAACGGGGAACGCTGGGTCGCGTCAGTACAGCGTGAGGCGGTAGGCGAACCGGTAGGTACCGGGTTCGATGCGGTACTGGGGCAGCACGTCGGGCCCGCAGCTCGCGGTGCCGATGCCACGGTGCGCCACGTCGAGGTGCACCACCAGTTCCTTGCGCGGTCGGAGCTCGGTGGCCGTGGCAGCCGCGTACAGGTCGCCGGCCTCGAAGTGCGTGGCCGAGCAGTGCAGTGCGATGGGCTGCAGCACGTCGACGCGCAGCGCCTGCTCCTTCTTCGGGTCGACGAGCTCGAACCACCGGCAGTCGGTGCGCAGGCCGAACTCCTGCGGCACGAGGTACGGCGACTCGTCGGGCGCCTGCTCCCAGGTGCCGAACATCGCGCTGCGATTGCGGTCGGGGTAGTTCTCGTGCGGGCCACGTCCGTACCAGCGCACCTCGCTGAACCGGCCCGGCAGCGCGAACGACACGCCGACGCGCGGCAGGTCGGCCAGCGACTCGGGCACCGTGACCTGATGGTGGAACTCGATGCCACCGTCGACCTCACGGCGATCGACGCGATGTGCGACCAACTGGTCGGCGGGCAGCCGATCGACGCCGGCCTCGAGCCACTCGCCGAGGGCACGACCGCCGACGCGGATGCGCTCGCGCAGCTCGGGCATCAGCTTGAACCCGTCGTTGTCGGTGGCGGCACGCCACAACGACAGCTCGACGGGGCGCACGAACAGGCGGTCGATGGCCTTCGCCCCACCCTCGGCGTCGCCCACGGGCACGGAACGGCGGCGCACGGCGTGCACGGTGACCTGGTCCCAGGCCACCAGATGGCCGGTCGGCGCGAACCACTGCTCGGCCTTCGTGTACCAGCGCACGCTGAGGAACGCCTCGCCGTCGAGCGGTGCGTCGCACGGCAGCGGCACGTCGACCGACGAGTGCGGCGCGACGGTGGGCAGCGACAGCACGCCGCGGCGCGCCACGGCACCGTCGACGAGCAGCTCCCACTCGGCCTTCAACCCCGACAGATCGGTGAACGACTGACGGTTGGTGATGCGCAGCGTGCCCTTGCGTCGACCGGCAGCGACCGTGACGGGGCGGTACACCCACGCCACTTCGCGCATCGCCGGGTGCGGTTCGCCGTAGCTGCCCACCAGGCCGTCGGCCACGAAGTTGCAGTCGTGCGGCGTGTCGCCGAACTGGCCGCCGTACGCGAGGCGCACCGTGCCGTCGGGCAGCACCTGGCGGATGCCGTGGTCCTTCCACTCCCACAGGAACCCGCCCTGCAGGCCGGGGGTGGAGGTGATGACGTCCCAGTAGTCGGCGAGCGACCCGTTGCTGTTGCCCATCGCGTGGCTGTACTCGCACAGGATGAGCGGGCGGGTGCCCTTGCCCGACTCGCCGTAGAAGCGGATCGCGTCGATGGGTGCGTACATCGGGCAGACGATGTCGCTGGCTGCGAGGCCGCCGTCGATCCAGCCGGCGTGGAACACCGCGCCCTCGTAGTGCAGTGGACGGCTCGGGTCGACGCTGCGGATCCAGCCGGCCAGCGCGTCGTGGTTGCTGCCGTAGCCGCTCTCGTTGCCGAGGCTCCACAGGATGATGCTCGGGTGGTTGCGGTCGCGCTGCACCATGCGCGCGCCGCGCTCGAGCCACGTGCTGCGCCAACGCGGGTCGTTGCACAGCGACGTGTTGTACGCGTGGCTCTCGATGTTGGCCTCGTCGATGAGGTACATGCCGAGCTCGTCGCACAGGTCGTAGAAGCGCGAGTCGTTGGGATAGTGCGACGTGCGGACGGCCGTGATGTTGTGGCGGCGCATCGTGAGCAGGTCGGAGCGCATGTCGGCCTCGGTGACCGCCTTGCCGCGCTCGGGGTGATGGTCATGCCGGTTGACGCCGAAGATCCACACCGGCTGCCCGTTCACGAGCAGCTGCCGGTCGCGCACCTCGACGTGACGGAAGCCGACCATCTGGTGGGTGGACTCGAGCACCGCACCCGTGGGCGACAGCAACTCGACGTCGACGCGGTAGCGAGCCGGCGATTCGGCCGACCATGCCGACACCTTGGGCACCGTGAACGAGTGCTCGCTGGTGAACCCGGTGAACACGTACGGGATGGACTCGGCGTGCGGCACGGGCGCCACCGACGGCTTCCCGATGCGCTTGCCGTTCGGGCCGGTGAGCGTGACGCGAGTGGTGAACCCCTTGGCAGGCGCGCCGTGGAAGTCGGCCGACGCGAGCACGCGGAGCTGACCGGTGCCCTCGGCCACGGCGAGGTCGGCGTGGCACACGACATCGGCGATGCACACCGGGGTGCGCGCCTCGATCCAGACGTCGCGGTGCAGGCCGGCCATCCACCACTGGTCCTGGTCCTCGACGTAGCTCTGTGCGCTGTACCGCATCACCACGACGGCGAGGTGGTTCTGGCCGGCGACGAGCAGCTCGGAGATGTCGTACTCGCTGGGCAGGCGGCTGTCGGTGCCGTAGCCGACGAACGTGCCGTTGAGGTACACGGCATGGACGCTCTCGGCGCCGGCGAGGTGCAGGACCACACGGTGCGACTTCCAGCCGCGGTCGATGGTGAACGCTCGTCGGTACACGCCGGTGGGGTTGTGCTCGGGCAGGCGCGGCGGCGGCCCGGGGAACGGCATCTGCACGTTGGTGTAGTGCGGCAGATCGCCCGTGTCCTGCACGGTCCAGTTGCCGGGCACGGCCACGGTGCGGCCCTTCGCCGGCGTGGGCCCGGTGACGGCCGACGCCGGCACTGTGTCGGGCGACGGGTACAGCCGGAACTGCCACTGGCCGTTCAGGCTCTTGCGCGCATCGTCGCCGAGCGGCAGCGGGACGTGCATGGGCAGCCGCCCGATGCTGGTGATGGCAGGGTCGGTCCACGGGCGCAGCGCGCCGAGGTGCGGCAGCACGTCAGCCGCCGTGGACCCAGACGGGCGTGCCGAGCGGCACGAGACCGGAATCCCAGATGAAGTCCATCGCAGCGGTGCTGACACGCACGCAGCCGTGGGAGGCCGGGTAGTTCGGCACGCTGGTCATGCCGTGGATGGCGACGCCACCGCGGAAGTACTTCGGCCGGTAGATCTGGCCGAGGTCGCCCTCCCACCAGCCGTCGGGACGCTCGCGGTTGGTGGCCCACAGGCCGTTGGGGGTGATGGCGTCACCCTTCTCGACCTTGGTGGGGTCCTTCTTGTTGACCGCCTCGTAGGGGATGCCGCTGCCGGTCGACGTGTTGAACGTCCACACGGTCTTGCCGTTCTGCACGATGAACAGCAACTGCCGGGTCTTGTCGACCTCGACGAGCGTGCCGCTGTTGGAGGCGCCGCGTGCGCGTTCGGGCAGGGCCTGCAGCCAGGCGGCCGTGTTGGCGTCGACCTTGCCGGTGGCCTCGAAGCCGAGGTACTTCTGGAACGCCATCACGGCCTGGGTGGTGGCGAAGCCGTACTGGCCGTCGGCGCCGCCGGTCCAGAACCCGAGCTGCGTGAGGCGCATCTGCACCACCTGCGTGTCGGGACCGTTGCTGCTGCCGACCGCCTTGATCTCACCGGCGAACGCGCCCACGGTCTCGACGTTCGACGGGATGGTGGGGATGGGTGCGACGGTGGTGGTGGGTGCCGCCGTCGTGGTGGGCGCCTCGGTGGTGGTGGGCGCCTCGGTGGTGGTTGCCTCGACCGTGGTGGTGGGTGCCGTCGTGGCAACGTCACTCGGTGCGGAGTCGGCGTTCGAGGTGGACGAGCACGCGGACGCGAGGAACGACAGAGCGACCGGCAGGCTCAGCAATGTGAGTCGTGTGCGACGGGTGATCATGGGTGGAGGGTTCCCCTGCGATCGGCGGTAATCACCATCCAGGTTACGCCAGAACGGGTTCAAAAGGTCGGCAGCTCGAACCACACCGTGAGGCCGTACTTCACACCCGACTGCAGGGGCGTCGCCTGATGCGGATGGGTGACGAGCGACGGCCACACCACCAGTTCGCCCACCGGCACCGACCGGTTGTCGACGCCCTGCCGCGGGAAGTCGAGCACGGCGCCCTCGTACCCGTCGTTGAGCTTCGCCGAGGCCGACACCTGTGCCACGTCGTGGTGCATGCGCAGGTGCTCCTGCTGGCCCAGCTCGTACTTGATGACGAACACGTCGCGCAGGCCGTGGTAGTCGATGAACGGCCACACGTCCTGCAGTTGCGGCCAGATGCGCCGGCCGAGATCGATCTCCACCTGCTCGAACAGGCGCGGGCTGATGACGGCCAGTGACACCTCGTGTCCGGGCACCGGGTCGTCGGGTTGCAGCTCGAATGCGCCGACGGCTTCGGCGGCGCGGATGACCGTGGCACAGAACGACGACGTCCAGAAGGGCACCGTGTAGACCTCGTTGCCGAGTTCCGTGAGCCCCTCGCGCTCGTCGATCGCCCCCTGGTATCCGAGGATCTGCTGCAGGTCGTCGTACTCGTGTGCCACGGCAACGATCGTGTCAGAGTTCGTCGGCGCGCAACGACCACGGTGTGCGCGGCACACGACCGATGTCGAACCGCGCGACGAGGTCGTCGGCGTCGACGAGGTCGTCGGCGTCGCACAGGCCGAGGCTCGCGCCGAGGCGGGCCAGCACCATCTCGGCCGTCACGCCGCGTGTCGCGAGGTCGGCCAGCGTGACGGCGCCGTGGCGCTTCGCGAGCCGGGCGCCGTCGGGTGCGAGCACGAGGGGCACGTGCGCGTACACGGGTGCGGGCAGGCGGAGCAGGTCCTGCAGCAGTCGTTGGCGCGGCGTGCTCGACA